>Ga0315274_10009725_pt1 | contig 13872 bp, 10 predicted proteins | sample YL17G02_20_MG_FD_203700 | JGI IMG/M metagenome (GOLD analysis project Ga0315274, IMG submission 203700) | Sediment microbial communities from Yellowstone Lake, YNP, Wyoming, USA - YL17G02_20 | ecosystem: Environmental > Aquatic > Freshwater > Lake > Sediment | place: USA: Wyoming | collected...
GTTCAAGTTCTGGCTCAAGCTCCTGGACCGGCTCAGTTCCTCCGGAAGCGCCACCTATCACGAGTTCTCTCAGCACCTGCTAACGCAGGCGGAAGAACATGGCTTTCTGGATGCCGAGAAACGCAGGAAGAGCAGGAGGAAACTCGTCGATCTCATGAAGACCGACGCCGCAGGCTACTTGCTGTTGCACTCGGTTTTGGTTCTGGAAGACGTGGTATGGGTCTTGGCGGACCATTTCGCACAACTGGATCCCCGACATCACATCGTCGAGCAGGTCCTCTCGCTCATCTGCTTACTGGGTCGGATCCGCCAGATCATCATTTGTGAGATGCCGGCGAGTGGTCCGTGCGCGTTACGGGATGGGAGAAGCTGGGCGATGCCATCGTTGTCGTGCCGGCTATGCTCAGGCAGAACACAGGGCATTCTCAAGGTGATCCTGAAACGTGAGGGCGGGAGCGTCCTCTGCACCTATGACTGGATGTCGGGCTCTGCACGAAGAAGCCAGTCGTGGACCGTCAAGACTTCTGCGCTGAGTGGCTCGTACGAGGAGTCACTGTTCAAGACGTGGCCCTGTGATGTGAACGATCTCCGGCGGGAGGGGGCCGGCCCCTCCTGGGTTCTCCAGAGTGTGGAAGCCCACCATCTCGAGATTGTATCGCATTATGCAGACGCTCTGCTCGACACGCTTCGCAGGAATCCGTTGTGCAGCGGCCTGGCTGAGGCCGTGGCCGGCGTCGTGAGAGACAACCACACCACATGGAAGCCCATGCGATTGCCGTGGATCCGCATCCGTCAACTGGACCAGGTGCTCGGGCAGCTCAAGTCGTTCTGTCGTGAAGCAACCGTCGCCGGCGCTGACAATGCAGCCGAGAAACTCGTCAGCCATATCTGGCCCGTGCGGCGACAGGTAACCGACAGGGTGGATGCACATGTTTCGAGCAAGCCTCAGGACGAACCGCCACATGCGGAGCGGATGGCTCCGCCGGAGATTGTGGATGCTGTAGTGCAGGGGACCACGCCTCTGTCCATAGTCACAAAGAGCGAAGACAGGTCGGCGCCGGCTCCGTCCGCTGATGCAGCCGTGCCTTCGACACTCCCGGCGCAGATGGCCTCAAACGAGGGAGTGCCGCCAGACCTGACGATTCAGCCTCACCAGGACGCCGAGAGAACACCTGCGCCGGAAGAGAAGCGGGAGGAGGCACCAGCCCCTACATGCAGGATCGACGATTCGCCAGTGTGCAGCAAGGTGAATCCGGCACTGACAAGTGGCGAAGAGCACAAGTTCAACCTGTCGGAAGAGCATCCGCGAGAGGAGTCGACCGTTGCGGCTTCGCCCATGGCCACATGTGGGGATGACGCACCCGACTGCCTACCACAGGAACCTGCCGGCACGGGGCAAGAAGCTCGACGGCAGAGATCACGGAGCAGAGTCTCCGGGACGGCTGCCCCCTGCGGGCGACGCACAGATGCCACAAGGTCACTGGCGAGCAAGACGGGCGGGTTGCCGACTCCGCCGTCACAGGGAGACGGCGACCGACGGCCGGGCAACGTGACGAGCACGCCGCACGAGAATCCTCCGGTGACGGGCGATCATGTTCTCGTGCAGGAGCTGCTGCAACATCATCAGCGCGTGCGAGGACCGGCCAGGTACACACCCGTCTCTTTGTTGCAACTCCAGCAGCGTCTGCAATGGAGCCGGGCGAGAGTGCAGCGGGCGATGACTCATGTCTTCGGCGGCAAGCCTTTCCGTGTGTACAGAGAGAAATGTAAAGATCACACCATCTCCACATTCCTGCAGGGATTCGCCATCGGCAATAGGGACGCATTGCGTGCGGACATTCCTGTAGTCTGTGTCAGTGGGTGAGCTGAATCATGGATTCAGTGGATTATTGAGTATGCCAGGAAGGGAGGCATGCTGTGAGCGTTCGAGACTGCCCTGAGGATGTTCTTGTGGTTGACTTTCCCCAGGGGTGTGACGTGGGCGAAGAGTTGAAGACCGTGGCCCAACTCGTCCAGGGCCGGGTCCAGCGTGATGTTGTTGTGAATCTCTCGGGGGTCGATATTCTCAACACAAGCCATATCGCCGCCTTGTTGCTATTGCGGCAATCACTACAGGCATGCGGGCACAAACTGGTTCTCTGCAACGTCGGCCCAAGGTTGGCCGGGGTTTTCTCCGTGACTGGATTGAATGCGGTATTTGAGATCGCACGTGATGGACTTGAAGTCGGCGGCCGGAAACTCAATCAACAGTCTGATAAGCCGCCCGTGAACGCGGGGCGAACCGGATTGTGACCTCCCCAGGGCGACCGTCCGGACGCTTGTCATCCGGCGCTCGTGTACGATCCTCGCAGTCCAAATCAGTGTACTTGTCCGCCCGGCCCTTAGCCCTGTCGACGGGGTACTTGATCTCATCCTTCGGGAGCTTGCGCCCGGCGTCTTCAAGACTGTCGATGCCCAGTTGGTCCGCCAGGTTCAAGAGACATAGGGTAACGTCGCCGATTTCCTCCTCCACGGCCACGGCCCGGCCTGCACAAGAACCTCGAACGGCTGGAAGAGTTCATCCTGTCCCTGCCGAAGCGGGGCCTCGCCGTTTTTGAGTTTCATCACAATAGCTGGTACGACCAGGAAACCTTCGACCTGATGAATCAGCGGGGCATCGCGCCGTGCATTCACGACATGGGCGACAAGGCCCCACCCCGGCTCGTCACCGGCCACGTGGCCTACGGCCGCTACGCGGGCAATTACCCCGACCACGTGCTCCAGGACCGGGCCAACTGGCTTGGATCCCAGGTCCCCAACGTCCGCGCCATCTACGCCTGCTTCAACAACAACGACGTCAGCGGCCACGCCCTCCACAACGCCCGAACCATCAGACAGCTCATGGGCATCTCCTGAGCCTTCCTCTGATGGTCAGGCTTCCACTCGAACATGGTCAAAGCGAGTTTGGCCATGCCACGAGAAGTGGCGGGCGAGAATCGGCCGCGTAGCCGAACTTGTTTGACAGCGTATTCGTCGATATGATGACCGCGAGAGAGATGTCAATGGTAAGGGTGCCGTAGACACTGACGCGGTCAAAGGAAGTCTGGCGTGCTGAGGTGCCCCCGGATTATGTACCAGATGTCATGAGAGAGTTAACGACATCACTCGACTTGTATTCCGTAGGCGTAGCCGAAGCCGGAGGAATACAAGTCGCCGCAAACGCCGCGGGGGTCCGGTAGCCCAATGCACTGTGCGGTCGATGGTGATTGTACTCCAGACGATGCTGCTCCGCCAGGACCTGGGCCTCCTTCAACGACCCGAAAGCCTCCACGTTCAAGAACTCATTCCGTAACCGGCCGTTGAACGACTCGATGTACGCATTCTGCCAGGGACTGCCCGGCTCGATGAACAACGGTCCACTGTGAAGAGACCATTCTGCAGGCACAAGGATGCTTCTCTGTTCTCCCCCAAAACGGGTAATCGCGTCCGACGGAGACTTGCTAGTTCGGACGCTGGCCACTATGATAGAGTGACTCTGCACGGCCCAGAGGATTATCTGGGAAGGGACGAGATCAGACGGAACGCAGCGTTAGGAAACCGTACGAGAATTGCATAGACAGGGTGATCTCCGATGGGCAAACGAGCAGCGCGTAAGGATCAGTCAGTTGCGCAACCCGGGGACCAGACGGCTCGGGCGCTTCGCGAACGGGTGAAGGAGTTGAGCTGCCTTTACCGCATCAATCGGGTATTCGACGGGTCCACGGGGTCGCCTGACGAAGTGTTTCAGCGTATTGTTGAGATCATACCACCCGCATGGCAATACCCGGAAATCGCATCGGCTCGTATCGTTCTGGATGGAAAGCGATATGAGACACCGGGCTTCGAGGCGGGCTGCCAGAGACAGACATCCGACGTGATCGTGGATGCGAAATGCAGAGGCGCCGTTGACGTAGTTTACCGAGAAGCCAGACCGACCCTGGATGAGGGACCTTTCTTGAAGGACGAGCGGAGCCTGCTGGATGCCATAGCCAGACAGATTGCCGTCATTGTGGAACATCAGGAGGCGGAGGAAGAGAGGGCCCGCCTGCAAAAGCAGCTCATGCACGCGGACCGCCTTGCCACCATCGGGCAGTTGGCGGCGGGCGTGGCTCACGAGCTGAACGAGCCGCTCAGCAGCATTCTCGGTTTTGCCCAGTTGCTGAAACGAGATCCGGGGATGCCCGAGGGCGCGAGGCAGGACATCCAGAAAATTGTGACCGCCTCGCTTCATGCCAGAGAGATCATCAAGAAGCTCCTGCTGTTTGCGCGGCAGACGCCTACTTTCAAGGGGCCCGCGGACATCAATAGTGTTGTCTTAGGAGCCATCGACCTGTTCAGGCACCATTTCGAGAAGGAAGGGATCGAGTTGTCCTGCGTGCTTTGCCCCCAGATGCCCGTGCTGGCCGCCGATGCGGGCCAGTTGACCCAGGTGATAGTCAACCTGGTGGTCAACGCCGTTCAGGCCATGCCGGAAGGGGGAAAACTCATCATACAGACACAGGTGCAGGATGGGCACGTCGTTTGCAGCGTCGAAGACACGGGAGTGGGAATGACCGAGGAGGTCCTGGACCGGCTGTTCGTCCCCTTCTTCACGACCAAGGAGGTGAACCAGGGGACGGGTCTGGGCCTGCCCGTGATCCACGGGATCGTCACCTCCCATGGTGGGACGATCGAGGTCGCAAGCACGCCCGGCAGCGGAACGACGTTCACCATTCGATTGCCCATCGAGCCAGCCCCTGACCGGGAGAACGGGCCGGAATCATGAATTCACCTGATAGAAAAGAAGCGATTCTCGTTGTCGATGATACACCCAGCACGCTGGAGGTTCTCCAAAGGAGTCTGACCGCTGAGGGTTACACGACCTACACGGCTCCCAATGGGGTCGACGCCCTGAATCTCCTCGATGGGACATTCGTTGACCTGGTCATTACCGACCTGAAAATGCCTAAGATCAGCGGCATCGACCTGATCCGGCACATTCGGGAGAACTACCGAGACACCGCCGTGATGATGATCACCGGATACGCGACCGTGGAGAGTGCGGTGGAGGCAGTGAAGAGCGGCGCGGAGGAGTACGTTGCCAAACCGTTCACCGATGGCGAACTCTGCGCGGCGGTGCGTCGGGTGTTGGACAAGCTCAGGCAGAGGCGCGAGGCGGCGACAAAGCCTGCTCAGAAGCCGGAGTTCGCCTATGGTCTCATCGGCGAGTCCCAGCCGATGCAGAAGGTCTTCGCCGCGATACGCAAGGCGTCTTCGACCTTGGCGACGGTTCTCATTACCGGGGAAAGCGGCAGTGGTAAGGAACTGGTGGCCCGGGCGATTCACTACAGCAGTGCCCGGGCATCCGCTCCGTTTGTGCCCGTCAACTGCGGCGGCATCCCGGAGAGTCTGCTGGAGAGTGAGCTGTTCGGGTACGTAAAGGGGGCATTTACCGGCGCCCATGAGTCGCGGGCGGGATTCTTCCAGACCGCCGACGGCGGGACGATCTTCCTTGATGAGATCGGCGAGACAAGCGTCGCCATGCAGGTGAAGCTCCTGAGGGTACTTCAGGACAAGGAGGTTCGCATGGTGGGCGACTCGCGAGCAAGAAAGGTGGACGTGAGAATCATCGCCGCCACGAACAAGAACCTGCAAAGTCTCATTCAAAGCCGGGTGTTTCGGGAGGAATTGTACTATCGAATCAACGTCGTCACGATCGAGGTTCCGCCCCTGCGGGCCCGAGGTGGCGACATTCGGCTGTTGGTGCGTCACTTTGCGGAGAAGTTCGCCGGAGAACTTGGCAAAACAGTTCCGCGTTTTTCAGAGAAAGCGCTGGAGGCGATGCAGAACTACGCCTGGCCGGGCAATGCGCGAGAATTGGAGAACGCGATCCAGCGGATCGTCGTCATGAACGATGAACAGATCATCGAAGTTCCGGACTTGCCGTCCTTCGCCCGGTTTTCGGCCCTGCGCACAAGCGGTGTGAACAGGACCCTGGCGGAGGTGGAGGCGGACCACATTCGCAATGTCCTGGCAAATGCCGCTGGCAACAAGACGCGTGCGGCGGAGATCCTCGGAATCGATCGCAAAACCCTGCGCAAAAAGATAACGCAATACCGTCTGGACTGAGGATCTTCCTGCCAGGTCGCCCGGCGGGCAACGAAGCTGATGACCAAAAGACGGGGTGGGGTAATCCTCCCCGGCGGTCCAATTCTCCCCGCCATCGGCGCTCCCATCCGGTGCACTCGAACAGTCGCTTTTTGTCCTGTAGGTCGTCCACGCTGAATTCTCCAACACTCCACAGAGTAAGCACTTACAGCGGAAGGCCCCAGAGGCAACGCCGGATTCTTCAGCAAATGGCACAACGATTGCTCAACAAGCAGTTGTCCGTGCTGATAACAAGTCAGCGTAGCTGCGCGGGCTGTCCTGAATGGTGTCTTGTACAGCCATGTTGGCATAATCGTTCATCACGGGTGTGATCCTTCGGGCAAGGGCAGAAAGAAAGGGAGGTTGCCGCCATGGTATTGGGAGAACAGTCTCTGGGCCTGTGCTCGACGTGCAATAGTGGTTCCATATGCACTCGACGCAAGGGTATCAAACTTCCCATTCTATTCTGTGAAGAATTCGATGACTCGACATCGCTGGACGTGGAGAGGCAGCCAGTTCCGGTCATAGTGGACGAAGAAACCACCCTCGATACGGCGATGGGACTATGCTGCAACTGCGGAAATCGTGACTCCTGCACGTTACAGGATTCGCCCGGCGGGGTATGGCACTGTGAGGAGTACCGTTAGGGGGATGTCGCCGCCACGCGAACCGACATTCCCTACCGACAAGAGGTTCCGATGGATGACCAAGTGATTGAGGAAATCGTCGCACAGCATCACGGGTCGCTTGGAGGCATGCTGTCCATTCTCAGCGAGGTCCAGGCGAAGTATGGGTATCTGCCGCAGGACGCCTTGCGCCGGGTGGCCGCAGCGACCGGCGACTCTCTGACCGACATATACGCGGTCGTCACGTTTTACCGAGCCTTCAGTCTGAAACCCCGAGGGAAACACCTCGTATCGGTGTGCCTGGGCACCGCGTGCCACGTGCGAGGGGCCCCGAAGATCGCGGAGGAATTCAGCCGGCAATTGGGCATTCCGCCCGGCGAAACCACGCCGGATAAGGAGTTCTCTCTGGAGACGGTGAACTGCCTCGGCGCGTGCGCTTTGGGCCCGACGGTGGTCGTGGACAACCACTACTTCCGGCATGTCACGACCGCCAAGGTGCAGCACATCCTGGAACAGGCTCGGAACGACTTCCAGAAATCCGGTGCGGGCGTCGACAACCGGGTATTTCCAGTCAGTGTGAGTTGTCCCCAGTGCGGTCACACGCTGATGGATACCGGGCGCACGATGAATGGCCATGCCTCCATCAAGCTCGCCACATCATTCGCGGGACAAGCAGGCATCCTGCATCTGTCCGCTTTCTACGGGAGCGACAACGTGGATTGTGACGGCGAGATTCCCGGTGGCGCATTGACCGTGATCTCCTGTCCGCACTGCGCACAGGAACTCTCCGGCGTATCGGGGTGTCCCGAATGTGGTGCGACGATGGCCATGATGACGGCCGGGAAGTACGCCACGCTATACATTTGTGCAAGACGCGGATGTCCGGGACACAGGCTCGACCTCCTGACGGCAATGCAGGACGCTTCAAAAGAGGGGAAAAAGGCATAATGGAAAGGATGAAATCAACCACTGATTTCAGGGAGTTCTGCCGCACGATCACGGGCGGGCCGGGCGCCGGGAAGCCATGCCTCATCATTTGCGCGGGCACCGGCGGACAAGCAAGCGGCTCCAACGACATGATCCGCATCATCAAGAGGCAGATCATCGAACGCAATCTCGGTGATCGCCTCTCGCTGCGGATCACGGGTTGCCTCGGGTTCTGCGAGATGGACCCGTTCATCGTCGTGGAACCGGGACATGCCGTCTATCCCAAGCTCGAGATGAAGCACGTCCCCCGGATCATCGACGCCGTGCTCAAGGGTGAGGTGGTCGAGGAGCTGCTCTATCGCGAGCCCGGCACAACCCGGAAATGCAGTTGCCAGGAGGAGATCCCGTTCTTCAAAGGACAGAAGCGAATCATCCTCGGAACCAATCAGCGAATCGATCCAGTCCGAATCCTCGACTACATCAAGGAGGGTGGATACGAAGCCCTGCTCAAAGTGCTCGACCGCTCGAATCCCGAGTGGATTGTCGAAGAGGTCAAGAGATCGGGACTGCGCGGCCGGGGCGGCGCAGGCTTCCCAACAGGCAAGAAATGGGAGTTGGCGAGGAGAGCGGCCAACGTCGCCGGGAAGAAATTCGTCGTGTGCAACGCGGATGAAGGAGACCCAGGCGCCTACATGGACCGCAGTCTCCTGGAAGGTAATCCGCACACCATCATCGAGGGCATGATCATTGCCGCCATCGCCATCGGTGCCACCCACGGCGTTATCTATGTCCGTAGCGAGTATCCCCTGGCGATCAAGCACTCGCAGATCGCGCTGCGGCAGGCCCGCGACATGGGACTGCTGGGCGACAACATCCTTGGATCCGGAATTCGATTCGATATTGATATCGTGCGAGGCGCCGGGGCCTTCGTCTGCGGCGAGGAGACGGCCTTGATCAAGTCCATCGAAGGACGGATGGGGGAACCGCGACAGCGACCGCCGTACCCGATTGCTAAAGGTATCTTCGGCGCCCCAACCTGTATCAACAATGTCGAGACGCTGGCCAACGTGCCTTTCATCATCCGCCACGGCGCGGATGCGTTCGCCGCAATCGGCATCGACGGCAACACCGGGACGAAGATTTTCTCTCTTGTCGGCAAGATCCGGAATACCGGCCTCGTGGAAGTCCCCCTGGGGACGCCAATCAAAGAAGTGGTCCATGAGATTGGCGGAGGGCCCATCGGGAAGACGCGAGTCAAGGCGGTACAGACGGGTGGGCCTTCGGGTGGGTGCATCCCGGCCTCCCTGTTTGACCTGCCCATTAGCTACGACAGTCTGACCAAGGTCGGCTCGATCATGGGCTCCGGCGGCATGATCGTCATGGATGAGAACACCTGCATGGTGGACGTCGCACGGTACTTCATGAACTTCCTCAAGGACGAGTCCTGCGGCAAGTGCTTGACCTGCCGCAAGGGCACCCAGCGGATGCACGAGATCCTCGATGATATCGCCCTCGGCAGAGGAACACCCGGCCATTTGGATCTGCTCGAGGAACTCGCTCTGGTCGTGAAGGACACGACCATGTGCGGCTTGGGCCAGTCCGCTCCCAATCCGGTGTTGAGCACTCTCAAGTATTTTCGAGAGGAATATCGCCGACATATCGAGGACAAGAGGTGCGATGCGTTTGTCTGCAAAAACCTGGTCGGCGCGCCCTGCCAGGCGGCCTGCCCCGTGGATACCGAGCCGTGGCGCTACGTGGCTCTCATCGAAAAGGGGCAGTACGAACAGGCGTACCTGATCATCCGCGAGGCAAACCCGTTCCCGGCCGTCAGCGCCAGGGTCTGCGACCGCAAGTGCGAGCATCGCTGCAGTCTGGGCGTCGGCGGAGGCGAATCCATGGCGGTGCGTGCGATGAAGCGGTTCGTGACCGACCACGTAGACCCTGCGGTGTACCGCCCCGAAGTGCGTTCCGGGACGAACGGCCAGGCGAAGAAGGTGGCGGTGGTCGGCGCAGGCCCGGCAGGACTTGCGGCCGCGCACGGCCTGTCTCTTCTTGGACACAAAGTCACCATCATCGAGGCGGAGCAGGAGCCCGGTGGCATGCTCGCCTGTTCGCTGCCCGCCTACCGGCTGCCGAGACGAATCGTCCGTGCAGAAATCAAGACTCTGATGAACGAGAACATCCGGCTGCGACATGGCGTTGTCTTCGGCAAGGATGCCAACATTCGAGAGCTCTTCGCCGAGGGATTCCAGGCGGTTTTCCTGGCGATGGGGGCGCACGAAAGCTGGCGGCTGGACCTCGAAGGAGAGGACCTGGAGGGCGTTCACCCCTCCATGCAGTTCCTCAAGGCGTTCAACCTCCGAGGGGAAGAGTTGGCGCACGGGCACGTAGGGATCGTCGGCGGTGGGAATTCTGCGGTCGATGCCGCCCGCGTGGCGCTGCGGCAGAAGAAAGTCACGAGTGTCACGCTCCTGTACCGGCGCACCCGGGACGAGATGCCCGCCTATGAAGAGGAGGTCGAAGCCGCCTTGGAGGAGGGGGTGACGATTGAGACGCTGGTGTCCCCGGTCAAGATCCACGTGCGCCAGGAGGAAATCGAGGCAGCCATCCGGGAGGGCGTGGAGCTGGAGACGCTCGTGTCGCCCGTGCGGATCTACTCGCGGGAGGGACGCTTGGTGGGCATCCAGTGTGTCCGGAACCGTCTGGGCGAGCTGGATGCGAGCGGCCGGCGCACCCCCGTCCCTGTGCCGGGAACCGAGTTCACGCTGCAGCTCGATACGTTGATTGTTGCGATCGGCGAACGCCCGCAAAGCGACTGCCTTGCCGCGATGGGTTTGGAGGTGGACAAGGCTGGGAGGGTCAAGATCGATCCGAAGACACTTGCCACGAACATGGAGGGCGTCTTTGCCGGTGGAGACCTGGTGACTGGCCCGAATACGGTCATTGACGCTATCGCTGCCGGCAAAAAGGTTGTACGAGTGATCGACCGATATCTACGAGGCGAGCGGCTGGCCGAGCCGGCCAGCCCGAAACTGCCGACCGTGTTCCTTGAGCCCGTCGTCGTCAGCGACGAGGAGTTGGAGAACGCGGCCCGAGCGGTCCCGCCCGCGCTGCCCGTAAAGGGACGAAGGAAGAACTTCAACGAGGTCGAACGGTCCCTGTCTGAGGAGCAGGCCAGGGCGGAGGCCCGGCGCTGCTTGAGGTGCGATCTTGCCTTCACCCAGGACGGGCAGGCCGCTTGTGCACAGCGGGTCGCCATTGGAGAGAAACCAGCATGATAACACTCATGATCAACGGACTGGATGTCACCGTGGAAAAGGGGGCGACCGTACTCGATGCCGCGAGGTTCTTGGGCTTTCCGATTCCAACTCTGTGCCATATGGAGGGGCTGACGCCCTACGGGGCATGTCGGCTCTGCGTCGTGGAGATCGGCGAAGGCCCGGGTGCGAAGCTCGTGTCTTCCTGCACGTATCCGGCCGAGCCGGGACTGAAGGTGCGGACCGCCTCATCGCGGGTCATTCGAGCGCGCAAGATGATCATCGAGCTGCTGCTGGCCTCCTGTCCGCAGTCAAAAACCATACAGGACTTGGCCTCGAAGTATGAGGTGACGCAGCAGCGATTCCGACAGGAATATGAAGAGTGCATCCTTTGCGGCCGGTGCGTACACATGTGCGAGGAGCAGATGATGGCGAAGGCCATCGGCTTCCGAGGGAGAGGGCAAAGCCGCAGTATTGGAACACCTTTCGATATGCCCTCGGAGGTCTGCCGGCAATGCGGGGGCTGCATGTACGTTTGTCCTGCCTGCTCGCTGCGATGCACTTATACCGAGCCGCAGAAAGCCGTCTGCGGCGGGTGCGCCAATCTCAGTCCGCCGTGCCTGGAGAAGGACCCGTTCGACGACATGATGTGTTACATGGATCCATGCGTTGCCTGTGAAATCAAGAAGCCATAAAGGAACAAAGGAGGTACCCTGCGATGTCCCTTTCGAGAGTGAACTCGTCTGCCGCCACGCTTACGAAGAACAGAACGGAAGGCTCGGTGACGCCGAGCTCGGGCATGTGCGTCACCTGCGTTGACGGTTGCATCGGCATGTGCGAGATCGGCAAGTCCGCCTATCGCGGCCATGAGGTGATCTACCCGCAGCCCTTCGGCGTCATCACGACGGCGTCGGAGAAAGTCTACCCGGTGGATTACTCGCACCTGAACATCATGGGTACGTGCGTTGGGGCCCACGGGATCGAGCCGGACAGTGACAAGGCGATCTTTCCGGCCGTGAACCTCGAAGTCAGAATCGGCCACGACGAGGGGATCAAGTTCCGATACCCGTGGCTGATCTCCGGGATCGGGTCCACGGATATCGCTAAGAACAACTGGGAGGGACTGGCCGCCGGATCGGCCCTGGCGGGGACAGGACTAACGATCGGAGAGAACGTCGCCGGCATGGACGTCCAGGCCGGCATCAAGAACGGCCGGATCCTCGATACCGTAGACCTCAAGCGACGCGTGAAACTGTATCGCGATCACCAGCGAGATGGCTACGGAGCGATCATCGTCCAAGCGAACGTCGAGGACACCCGTCTGGGCGTACACGAGTACGCGATACGGGAGCTTGGCGTCGAGTGCGTCGAGATCAAATGGGGGCAGGGCGCCAAGAACATCGGCGGAGAGGTAAAAATCAGGGACCTGAAGAAGGCGCAGCTCCTGCACGAGCGAGGCTACATCGTGCTGCCGGACCCGACGAATCCCGCCGTCATCGAGGCGTTCCACAACGGCAACTTCAAGGAATTCGAGCGGCATTCCCGCGTCGGAATGGTGACGGAAGAGTCGTTTGCCCGAAGGGTCGAGGAGCTTCGCCGTGCCGGGGCAAAGTACATCTTCTTGAAGACAGGCGCCTATCGGCCCGCAGATCTGGCCCGCGCTTTGAGTTTTGCCTCGAAGTGCAAGCTCGACCTGCTCACCGTGGACGGGGCCTCGGGCGGGACCGGCATGAGTCCGTGGCGGATGATGAATGAGTGGGGTGTGCCACCGCTGCACCTGCATTCGCTTCTCTACACGTACGCCAAGCGGCTGGCGGATAAGAACCGATACCTGCCGGCAATCGCGGTCGGAGGCGGCTTCACTTTCGAAGACCTGATCTTCAAGGGATTAGCCCTGGGGGCTCCCTACGTCAAGTTGATCGGGATGGCTCGCGCTCCGGTGGCGGCGGCCATGGTGGGCAAGACCATCGGCCGGGCTATCGATGCCCATCAGCTTCCTGTCTATGTGGAGCGGTTTGGCTCCACGAGAGAGGAAATCTTCGTCACCGCAAGCGGACTAAGAAAGGAATTCGGCAACGGTGACTTCGAGAAGATTCCCACAGGGGCCATTGGACTGTACACGTACTACGAACGACTGGCCCAAGGCTTACGCCAACTGATGGCCGGCTGCAGGAAATTCTCGTTGGAACACGTGTCTCGCGATGACGTCGCTGCACTCACGCCCGAAGCGGCCGCGATCACGGGCCTTCGCTATATCATGGAGGTGGATGAAGGACGAGCGGAGGAGATTCTCGACAACTGATGCTGACCAGCACGAATACCCGACCTCTTGAATTTCGTGTTCGCGATGTGCGAAGGGGCCATTTGTGCAGAGGCAAGTGCATGCGGTCTATCCCGATCTCATCCATGTAGCAGGTAGACAAGGATGCATGTCCTCCTGTTCATCGACCCTGTCTGTCAGAAGGAAATGATGGCAGATGCGTCTGGCGGATAATTCGTCCCGAGTACTCTATCCGTCTGCATGGCATCCAAATCGATGGACCGGTCTTGCCAGCTTCGGCGGTCAAGCGCGTGCCAGACACGTACGTCTGACCTTCGGTTGGTCTTCGGCTGATCTACGCTTGATCTCATAACTTCGTGAGACTTTAGCTTTGTGCGGCAGCGAAGTCCTTGAGAGGCGGTAGCTTTCCCGTCGTGATATAGGTCCGCAGGGCTTGCTCGATGATCTTGATCGGATGGAGGCCGCGTTGTTTGAGCGTGGTGAATACGCTCATGAGGATCGCCTGCGTTGACCCTCTAATTGCATACGGCACTCCTTCAAATCTTGTGAATGTGCGGTTTTGATCGAGGAAAAGGCGTGGATTCGCACGCGAGGAGCCGATTCGTAGATCTCACCACAGGTGAGGTTCAGATTCGGC
>Ga0315274_10009726_pt1 | contig 13871 bp, 8 predicted proteins | sample YL17G02_20_MG_FD_203700 | JGI IMG/M metagenome (GOLD analysis project Ga0315274, IMG submission 203700) | Sediment microbial communities from Yellowstone Lake, YNP, Wyoming, USA - YL17G02_20 | ecosystem: Environmental > Aquatic > Freshwater > Lake > Sediment | place: USA: Wyoming | collected...
GACGCGAGGCCGCCCCGGTGCCCCTTTTGCAGGGTCGAGGTGTTCCGGTGGGAGAGGACGGGCGGGGAAGAGAAGAGGCGGAGGGGTTGAGAGGGCCGAAGTAACAACGAAAAATGACGACGGCGACAACAAACAGAAACAAAAAACACTTTCTTTCTTTCTTCCTCTTCGAATAAACGCGCGATGGCGACTCCTTCCAAGCCCCCTTCTCCTGAGCTTCAGGCTTTCCTCCAACAGGAACAGGCCAAGGCGCAGGTGAGAAAGCAGCGCGTGCGGTGAATGACCAGAAGAGCTCGTGATCGAAGCTCCTCGCAGATCGCTCTCTCGCTCGATTGGCCTCCCATGTTTTTCTTCTTCTCCTTCCTTTTTCTCTCTCAACCTCGACCCCCCCCCTTTTCTCAACCCCGACCCCGCAAAACGAAAAAAAACTCCCTTCAAGATCCAACAAACCGTCGCCCGCATCACCGACGTCTGCTGGGACACCTGCCTCCCCGGGACGCCGGGACGCTCCCTTTCCTCGAAAGAGCAGGCCTGCGTGTCCGAGTGCGCCAAGAGATTCATCGAGGCGACGCAGTTCGTTATCGCGCGGTTCCAGTCGAGGGCGCGGGAGGACGCGGCAGGCGGGGGCTTTGATTAGAATTTTGGAAGAGAAAGGGGGGGGGGAAGAAGGGAGAGAACGAAGAGAACGAGAGAGAGAGAACGACCAAACACCAGCACTGTAAAAAGCACAAAAAGCAGGACCCCCTTCCTCCGTCCCCTTTATCCCATTTGATTTGAATAAGAGTCTCCTTTGTGTTCTCTTTATTGTTTTTGCCTCACACGAAAGAAAAAAGGGGCTGCGCGAAAACGTTGAACAAAGCAGTAAGTAAAATTTGACCTGCCAAGAGAAAAAAAAACGAAGGGAGAAAAAAGGTTTTTCTTCTCACCTCTCAAAAAGCGCTTCCCCGCGCTCTTTCCTCTCTCTCTCTCTCGCGCGCTCGCTCTCTCCCGCTGGCCCCTCCTCTCCCATGATATTTTTGTTGTTGCTGTTGTTTTGTTTTGTGTGTAATGTCTCTCTCTCTCTCACTCTCTTTCTCACTCTCTTTCTCGCTCTCTCTCCCCATTTCTCTCTCTCTTCCCCCTCCCTCTCTGCTCACCCTCCCGTTCCTCTTCAGCTCTCAACGCGCCCCCTCTTCCCCTACCCGACCCGCGCGGCCTCGGCCTGCTGCGCCGCGCGCCTCGCGGCCACGGCCCCGGCCCCCGCGCCCGCCCCCCCTCCCTGCGCCCTCGCCAGCTCCGCCATCGCGAGCGTCGCCTCCATCACGCCAGACCGCAGCAGCCCCGGCGGCTGCGACGGCTTGTGCACCCACTCGTCCTTGCCGCGCAGCCGCTCGGCCCAGGCCTCGTCGGCGTCGGCGAGCGCCTCGACGACGCGCGCCTCGTCCTCCGTCGGGGCCCAGGTCCCGGCCTTGGTCCTGGCCCCGGGCGCGGCGGCCCTCGCGGCGCGCGCCTCCCTCCACCGCCCGCCCTGCACGAGGAACTCCTCGAACATGCCCAGCTTGCGGAACTTGGCGTAGCGGTCGAGCCGGATCTCGGTCTCGCTCATGCGCTCGTACTTGCCGCGGTACACGTCGAGGATGGCCTTCTTGATCGCCGGGAACGCCGCCATCGGGTCGGCGTGCGCCGCGCCGAGCGGCTCGGGGACGACCTCGTCCATCACGCCGAACTTGACGAGCTCGGGCGACGTGATGCGCAGCGCCTCCGTGGCGGTGCCCGCCTTGTCGCGCGACTTCCAGAGGATCGCGGCGCAGGCCTCGGGGCTCGCGACGTAGTAGACCGAGTGCTCCATGATGAGGTTGTGGTTGGCGCAGCCGATCGCCAGCGCGCCGCCGGAGCCGCCCTCGCCGATCACGACAGAGAGGATCGGCACGCGGAAGCCAAACATCTCGCGCAGGTTGACCGCGATGGCCTCGCCCTGGCCAGACTCCTCCGCTGCGCGGCCGGCGAAGGCCCCCGGGGTGTCGACGAAGGTCACGATCGGGAAGCCAAAGTGATCCGCGTGGCGCATGAACCGCAGCGCCTTGCGGTACCCGTTGGGCTGCGGCATGCCGAAGTTGCGGTAGATGTTCTCCTTCGTGTTGCGCCCCTTCTGGTGGCCGATGAACATGAAGGACACGCCGTCCATGCTCGCGAGGCCGCAGACCATCGCCGGGTCGTCGAGGCCGGCGCGGTCGCCGTGCAGCTCGACGAACTTGTCCGAGATGTTGAGCGCGATGTCGAGGAACGTCGGCCGGTTGGGGTGGCGTGCGACGGCGAGCCGCTGCGTCGGCGTCAGGCGCGCGTACGTGTCCTTGCGGAGCTGCATGGCGCGGGCTTCCAGCTCCTTGACGGACTCGGTGACGTCGACGCCGTTCTCCTCGGCGACGCGGCGGACCTGGTGGGGGGTTTTCGTTTGGGGTTTTGGCGGTGGCGGGGGGGAGCGAACGAGGGAAGGGGGGGGGGGTGAGCGGGAGAAAGAAAGGGGCGGCGGCGGCGCGGGTCGTTCGTAAGGGGCTCGGGGAGGAGCGGCGAAGGCTTTCGAGAGGCGGCGGCGGCCGAACGACGACCGCAAAAAGGAGAAGAAGGAGAGATCAAGGTTTCATCATCAAGCTCTCCGCTCGTTCTTCGCTTCTCCTGCCACCCTCGGTAGACCTCCGGCTCTCTTCCTCGCGTTAGGTAAAGCACGCCTCGCAGTTCGAGTGGGAAGCGCCGCCCCGGTGGGGTTTGTTCTGTAAGAATGAGCGAGGGCAGGGAGGGAGGGAGGGAGCGAGCGAACGAAGGGAAGAAAAAGGGACGAAGAGAACGAGGGCATCTCGAGACGCTGCTTCTCAACTCCTCCTTCGAATCAACCTCTCCGTCCCTCTCCTTCCACGCCCACGTCCCCACTTCCAACGCGTGATTATGCCACATCGAGTCCAATGCGGGCCCGCGAGATCGACAGAGCGCCACTTTAAGGCATCAAAGGCTCCCCAACTCCGCGCAAAAACTCAAAAGGCAAGCGCACCTCGCGAATCCGCGAGTCGAGCTCGGCCAGCGGCCTCTCGAAATCGAGCACGGTCGTGTTGTCGGCCCGCTCCGTCACGGGCCCAAACTTGGCGACCAGGCCCTGGAGCCACATCTTCCCGCCCCGAGGTCCCCTGCTGTCAGAGCCGGTGGGGGCGTCGGGAGGGCCAGGGGCCGAGGCCCTCGCCGCGAGGGATCGGCGACGAGATGCAGAAGGGACGGCGCAAGACAAAGCAGGCCGACGAGACGTCGAGGCCGACGACGATGATGAACTCCTCGAGGCGCAGGGCGGCTGCGCCGCGGCGCCGCGCATGAGCATGCTCATTCTGTTTTCTGTCGGCGCGAGGGAGCTCGCGAGCGAGCGCTTGTCGCGAGGGAGTGGGAGAGAAAGGGCGATGCGCGCGGGGGGGAAAGGGCTCGACCTCCTCGAGTCTGTGGAGAAGAGAGGACCAAAAAAAAAAGAAAACAAGAAAAACTTGCCTGGCTTGTTCTCTTTTCTCTCACTCTCTCTTTTTCCCTTTGTCGTCTCGGGCGAAAGCGAAAAGCACAGAGAGCCGCGTGATGTCCTCGTCGCGACTCCTCGTCGCGCTGTTCCGCTCGGAGCGGAATCGCCTCAGCTCCAGCAGCGGCGGCGGCGCTGCTTCCTCCTCCTCGTTGCGGAATCGTCTCAGCTGGCTAGCTTGTGATCGCTCGCCGCCGTCGACATCGTTCTCTTCTTCCGCTTCCCTTCCTCCAGCAGAGAGGGGCCCCACCGCATTCATCTACGAGATTTTGCAGCGCTCCGAAGTGCCGCAAACGACGGCGCAGCTGTGGGAGTCGGCGCAGGTACGAGAATGAAACGGAGAGAGAGGATTGATCGCCGCCGCTTTTTTGTTTTGTTTCAACCTCGACCACCTCCACCGCCTCCACTCTTCCTCTCGCTGTTCCTTTTCCTTGCCGTCGCCTTGGGCCCAAAGGCCACACAAGGCTCACACGAACCGCGACTGATTGGGAAGCACAACTAAAAAAAACCCGACGAAAACGAAAATAATCCCAGAAATCGATCAAGAGCAAGCGACACCTCAAGTCCCTGCTGGCCTCTCTAAAAAACTCGGGGAAAGTGAAGACGACCCCCAGCACCTCGGGGCGGTCGTACGGCTACTCCGTCAGGCAGGGGCCCCCCAAGCAGAAGGCGACGACCGAATAGAGAATGAGAGAGAGAGAGAGAGAGAGAGAGAGAGAGAGAGAGAGAGAGAGAGAGAGAGAGAGAGAGAGAGAGAGAGAGAGAGAGAGAGAGAGAGAGAGAGAGAGAGAGAGATAGAGAGAGAGAGAGAGAGAAAGCGGGGAGGCGAAGAAAAGGGAGATTCATTGTAACATAGAACAAAATCAAGTTCATTTCAAAAAAAGAAAAAGAGTCGAAAAATCAGAACAGTGTTTTTTCACTCCTTGTAGCTCACCGGGGGCCTGCCTCGCCCGCGCTTGGCCGGGGGCTCTTCTTTATCGGAGGAAGGGGGAGCAGCAGCGTTCTTCTTCTTCTTCGCTTTCGTAGCCGTTGTCGTCGCCGCCAGCGCAGTTGCCGCCGGCGCTGCGGCTTCTCCGTCGCTGCGGCCGCTGCGCCTCCCCGCGGGGACAGCAGCAGCAGCAGCCGCAGGCTGCTCCCCTCCCGAAGGAAGGCGAGAGCGCTTCGAAGCAGCAGCAGCAGCAGAAGAAGGGCCTCCTCGAGCAGCGCCGCCGCGACTCTTCGGCTTTTCTTCCTCTTCTTCTCCGTCTCCGCTCTCTGCCGCCGGCGTCGCCGACGCCGCTCGCTTCTTTCCCTTCGCAGCAGCAGCAGCAGCAGCAGCAGGCGTCTCCCGCGCCGCCGCCAAGGGCGCGTTCTTGGGGGGCCTTCCGCGCCCGCGCTTGACAGGGGCGGCATGCACCTCGAGGTCCTCTTCGTCCTCTTCGGACTCTTCTTCGTCGTCTTCCTCCTCCTCTTCGCCGTCGGCGTCGGCGACTTTTCCATTCCCCTTCCCGCCCTTCTTCTCCTTGTCCTCGGCCTTTCTCGCCCGCCGCGCCGCCGCTTTGGCCTTTGCCCGCAGCTCAGCCTCCTCGTCCGACTCCTCCGAGTCCAGCAGGGACTCGATCTCCGACGCTCCCGCGTCTTCTTCGTCGTCGTCCTGGACTCCCTCCTCTTCGGAGTCGGAACCAGAGAGCGTAAAGTCGTTCTCGCCGGGTTCGCGGTAGCTGACGGCGCCGCCGGGCTTGGACCGCCGCGAGCGCCGCTGGCCCGCGGCCGCGGCCTCAGCGTCCGCGGCGGCCTCCTTTCTCAGCTCCTCCCTGCGCCTCGCCGCGGCCACCTTCGGGTCCTCTTCTTCTTCGAGGTCCTCCTCGGGGCCCCCAAGGAGGTTGCGGGCAAAGTCCGGGATCTCTGCGTCGGTCAGCAGCGGGGCCTTGCCCTTCAGCGCCGCCTTCCTCCGTGCGTCGATGGCCTTGAACACCGCGAGCTCGTCGGGGCCCCTCGCGAGCGCCCTGTTGATCGCGGGACCGCTCGTGGCGCCCATCGCGTCGCTCCCTCCACCGGCGACGCCGCCGGGGTCTCCAGCGGCCAGCAGGGCCTGCAGGGCCCGCGTGCGCTCCCTGTGCGTCGAGGCGTCGTTGAACATCCCGGCCTGAATGACCTTCGCGTCGAGCTCGCGCTTGCGCGCCGCGCGGTCTAGGATCACCTCCTCGATCGTCCCCGCCGCGGCGAGCACGAGCACCAGGACGTCCTTGGTCTGCCCGATGCGGTGCGCGCGGTCCTCGGCCTGCGCGTCGGAGGCGGGGTTCCAGTCCGAGTCGAACATGATGACGGTGTCGGCCGACTGCAGGTTGAGCCCGAGCCCGCCCGCGCGCGTCGAGAGCAGGAAGACAAAGTGGGGCGAGTCCGGCGCGTTGAAGTCGCGCAGCAGCCTCGCGCGGTCTTCTGTCTTCGTGGAGCCGTCGAGCCTGAGGTGCGTGTGGCCCCTGAGGTCGAGGAAGTCGCCGAGCACGTCGAGCGCGCGCGTCATCTGCGAGAACAGCAAGACGCGGTGGCCCGTCGCTTTCAGCTTTTCGAGGACGGTGTCGAGCAGCGCGACCTTCCCCGAAGCGCGCACGAGCTCCTCCGGGTCCGACGGAGAGTAGTCGAGCCCACAGGAGTAGGACGAGTTGGGGTTGTCGAGGAACAAGTACGGGTGGATGCAGACCTTGCGGAGCTGCATCGCGATGTTGCGGAGCCCGCCGCGCATCATCCCGTGGGTGTTCTGGCCGGTCGAACCCCCGCCGCCGCCGCCGCCGCCTCCGCCCGAGCTGCTCCCGAGCGTCGCCCGGCCCTTGCGGGCGATCTGCCTGTACCACGCCGCCTGCCAAGCCGAGAGACCGCAGCGCACAGTCCTGCTCGTCTTGTCGGGCAGGTCCGACTCGACCTCGGCCTTGGTGCGGCGGAGCACGAAGGGGCGGAGGACCTGGTGCAGGCGCGTGATGACGAGCAGCTGCTCCTCCTCCGTCAGCGGGGCCGCCGACCCGGCGCAGCTGGAGCTGGTGCCCGGCGAGGCCATCCCGGGACCGCCCCCGCCGTCGCCCAGCGGCGCGGCGAACCACTCGTCGAACGACGCCGCGCTGTCGAACACCTTCGGCAGCACGAAGTTCAGCAGCGCCCACAGCTCGGCGAGGCTGTTCTGCAGGGGCGTGCCCGTCAGCAGGATCCGGTGCGCGGCCGTCAGCGAGCGCAGCGCCGTCGCGAGCCTCGCGTCGGCGTTCTTGAGCCTGTGCCCCTCGTCGACCACGAGCAGGCCCCACCCCCCCGGCAGGGACCGCAGCGCGCGCGCGTCCCGCATCGCGAGGTCGTAGTGGGTCAGCAGCGCGTGGAACGACCGCGGCCTCGAGAGCCACTTCTCGCGGATGGCGCGGCGCTGCTCCGGCGCGCCGTCGTAGAGCACCGCGGTCAGCCCGGGAGCCCACCGCGCGAACTCGGCGCTCCAGTTGGGGAGCACGGCCTTGGGGGCCAGGATCAGGTGCGGCCCCGCCAGCTGCCCGCGCTCGAGCAGGTGCGCGACGAGCGCGATCGTCTGCACGGTCTTGCCGAGCCCCATCTCGTCGGCGAGGATGCCGTTGACCTTGTTGTTCACCAGCGAGGCCATGAACCGCAGGCCCGAGACCTGGTACGACCGCAGCTCGCCGCCCGTAACCAGTTGCGGCTGCGCGACGGTGCGGTCGCGGACGGCGTGGACGCCGCGGTAGTATTCGCGCTGCGTGCGGAGCAGGTGCCTGGCGCTCTCGTCGAGCCCCTCCTCCTCGGCGGCGTCGTCGGCGGCCTCGGCGGCGTCGTCGACCTCCCAGTCGAAGGCGTCGTTGGTGGCGGCGGGGGCAGTGCCGATAGCTTCGACCTCTTCTACTCCTTCCTCGTCGTCGGCGTCGTCGTAGTCGTCGTCGTCGCTCGAGCTCGAGCTGTCGCTGCCGCGTGCGTCGCCGCCGCCGCCGCCCTCCCCCTCCTCTGCCTCTCCCTCACCGCCTTTCTTGCTTCCCTTCTTCTTCTTGAAGATGCCCAGTCGCTTCCTCCGCTCCCTCTTGTACTTCCTGTCAGCCTTGCGCGCCTTCTTCTTCTTCGCGGCCACGTCGGCGGCCTCGGCGCGCTGCTCGGGGACGCGGGACCGCAACGTGTCAACGATGGCGTCGGTCCGCGAGAGGAGCTCGTCGAGGCGCGAGTCTTTGGCGAGGCGCGCGAGGCGGAGGTACTCGCCGTAGTCTGCGCCCTGATGTTGATAGTTGATAGTTGAGAGAGAGAGAGAGAGAGAGAGAGAGAGAGAGAGAGAGAGAGAGAGAAGGAAAGAAGGAAGACGAGTGTGAGTGCGTTTTGTTTTGCTGGACTTTCGACCCTTTCGGCCTCTCGAAGAAAAACCCGGAATCAATCCTCTTACCTTGAGCGCGGCGACGCGCGCGGCCCCCTCCCGGGCGATCCGCCGCTGCTCCCTCCCATGCCACGACCTCGCCCACGTGTTCCTCTGCGCCCTTCGCCGGTCTTCGGCGTTCCTCCGTGCACGCAGGCCCCTCTCAGGGTCCGGGTTCCTCAGCATGCTCGTCGCCTCAAAGACGAGGAGCGCGCGCTGCTCGAGCTGCGCGCGCTCGGCCTCGAGGAGCGCCAGCGCCCTGTCGAGCCGCTCCTGCTCGAGCTTCTCCTTGCGCGCCCAGGCCGCGGCCTCGGCCTCCCGCGCGGCCGCGGCGGCCGACAGCTGCTGGAAGTGGCTGGCGGCGGCCGCGGAGCCGAACCCGCCGTCGCGCGCCGCCGCGACGCGCATGGCTTCGAGCTCGGCGTTCGCTTCCGTTCTCGCCCGCCTGGCGTCCTCCTGCCGCTGCCGCTTGAGCCGCGCCGCCTCAGCAGCCGCCGCAGCCGCCGCGGCGCGCCGTTCGGCCTGCGTCATCGACTTCGCCGCCTGCGCCCCAAGCCGCAGTAGGTGCTTGTACTCGCTCTTGGCCTGCTGCGCGCTGGCCTCCTGCGCCTCGGCGGTCGCTCTCGGGGGTTTGGGCACGTGCTCGGGCGCTCCGAGCTGCCAGGGGGCAGCGATGCGCCAGCGGGAGAACTCGGCGAGGAAGAGGGAGGGGTCGCCGGAGGGCTCGAGATGGCGGAGCTCGTCGTCGCCGCCGCCGCCGGCGTCGTCGTCGTCGGGCTGGATGACCGCCCTCGCCCTGCGCTCGTCGGCCAGCACGGCCGCCCTCAGCGCCTGCTGCCTGGGGTGCAGCTTGAGCGCCCTGGCGCGCAGCAGCATCGCGAGCCTGGCATCGGCCGGGAGCACGCGCGCCGCGCGGTCCGCAGCGCTCGAAGAGGAGGTGCCTCCGCCTCCTCCGGCGGCCGAGGCGGCGCGGGAGGCCTCCGCGGCGGCGGCGCGCAGCCTGGAGCGGTCTCGGTCGGCGGCGAGACGGCGAACCGCCGCGACGTCCTCGGCGGTGAGCGGAGGGCGCGCAGCGGGGCTGAGAAGCGAGCGAGGCGGGCGCGAGGCCGCGGCGCGGAGGGCGCCGGACTGAAAGGGGTTTTAAGAAGAGGAGGGGTCCGAAATCGACGGTGAGCAAATGGGAAAAAAAGAGCTTGTTGATTCATCGCTTTCTATTCACTCAGCTCTCCTCGTCTCATGCGCCCTCCACCCCCCACCCCCCACCGCTTCCTCTCAGATGATAATAGGCTCTCACTCTCTGCAACTACGCAAAGAGACAAACAAGAAAACTCACCGGCTCCGAGTAAAAGTAGGGCTCGCCGCCTCCTCCGCCGTTGCTCCTGCTGCCATCGGCGTCGACGACGACTTCGACGCCGTCCATCGCCGCCATCAGCCCCGCCGAGAGCGGCACGCCCCGCGAGAGGGCAAAGAGCGCCGCCCTCTGCGCCCTGGCCCTGCGCACGAGCGGAGCGAAGCGCGGATCGAGGGGGAGAGGAGAAGAGGAAGGAGGAGCAGCAGCATCGCCCCCGGGTGTGGCGTTTCCGCTAAACGTCGCGAGCAGGCTCTCTAAGCTCGCCCCCAGGGCACGTCGCTTGGCCTTGTTGGAGGCCAGCAGAGAGGTGGCCGCCTCCGAGAGGACGGAGCCAGGAAGAGGCTGTGACTGGGGCTGGTGGAGGGAAGAGGGGACGGCGGCAGCGGAGGTCGTCGCCGCCGGCATCGTTGGCGCCCCTGCTTCGTCGCCGTCCATTTCTTTCTCTCTGTCTCTCTCTGTCTCTTCGTGAGGCGCGCGCAGTGTCTCTCAGAGAAAGAAGAGCACGTGCGCGTTCCAGAAGAGGAAGAGAAGTGCAGCAGAGGAGAGAAAAGAGAGAAACGGAAGAAGAACAGGAGAAAAAAGAAGTGAAACTGGAGCATCATTTCCGATCTAGCCAAAAAGAGAAAAAGTGGACACTTCAGTCGCCTCGCGATGGCGCTCCGCCTGTCTCCCCTTCGCCCAATTACAATGCGCTCTGAATCCAACTCAACGTCACGCGCCGAGGCGCCGAATTTGAGGGCCCCCGCTCTCCGCGTTCGCCCGCTTTCGAGGACGATTCGCAGAGGCGAGGTCGCCATCATCGCTCGGTCGTCGTCGTCGTCGTCGTCGTCTTCGCCGTCGCCGTCGCCGTCGCCGTCCCCGCTCTCGGGCCTGCTCTCCTTCCTCAGGGGCAAGCCAGCGGCCTCCGAGCCCCCATCGGGGATCTCCTTCGTCTCCGGGAGCGGGAGGGAAGCGATCGAAGACCCCTCGGAGGTGGCGGAGCTCTGGAAGTCGAGCGGCTTTGCCGCCCCGAGCCCTCCGCCGGCCTCCTCTCCCTCGTCAGGTCCCCCTCCGCGCTCTCTCAGCGAGATGACCACGGGGCTCCCGGTCTCCGGGAGCGACAAGCGCAGGGTGGCTCTCGGGATCCGGTACACCTGGAGGGTCGTGGCCGCCTTCGCCTTCGCCAGCGACGACGACGAAGACGACGACGACGGCGACGACGAGGGCGAGGAGGAGGCAGAGGAAGAAGAAAGCGGAGGAAGCGGCGACCGCGCCGCCGCCGCGGAAAGTAGCGGACCCCCTCCTCTCCTTCTCCCTGGGCCGAAACGGAGGAGGAGGAAACTCGTCGGCCTCGCCCGCCTCCTGGGCGACGGCTCCTTCGCGGCGCACCTCTCGGACGTCGTCGTCCTCCCTCAGTATCGGAACAGAGGGATCGGGCGCGCGCTCGTCGCCGCGGCCGTCAAGGAAGCGCGGCGCGAGCCCGGCGCCTCGTCGTCGCTGGTCTCTTGGGCGAGGCCTGGAAGGCAGAGGCTCTTCCTGCAGCGGTGTGGGTTCCGGGTGAGCGTGGCGTACCGGGTGCTGAGGTACGAGGGGGATATTTGATGATTAATTAGATCGATGGAAGAGGGAGAGAAAGAAAAAACTTTTTTCTGTTTTTTTTGTATAACACCAAAAGAAGTGTCCCGCTCGAAAGCAGTTTCCGCTCTCTCTGCCTCTTACTCTGACGCGAGTACGCTCTTCAGCGAAGGATCAAAGAGAAAAAACAGAAACAGAAGAAAACAGAATACGAAAAAAAGCTGGAAAAGAAAATCTCTCTCTCTCCTCTCTCACTATGAACTCCCCCTAACTTTCTCTCCTCTCTCCCCTCTCTTCCAAAAGAAGAAGAGAAAGAAGAAGAGAGATCGAAATGCACTAGTGCAGCGCGTCGACGACGATCCTCCTCGACTTAATCGGCGCCCACTTCCACCGCTTGTAGTAGAGAGCGGTGGCCCAGACAAGGGTCATCACCAGGATCCACTTGGCTCCCATCAGCTTGCGGTCGTCGTGCTCTGGCTCGGCGGCCCAGGCGAGGAAGGTCGTGACCTGTTGGTTGTCGTTGTTGTTAAAGGAGAGAGAGAGAGAGACAGAAAGAAAGAGTGAGCTTTTTTGTCTTTGTGTTGAGGTTTCTTCTTCTTCCTCCTCTCCCGACGAAAAAAAAGCCCCCCCCCCCAAAAAAAAAGGACTCACGTCCTTGGCCTGCTGCGCCTCGCTCGCCGGCGTCCCGTCGTCGTAGTCCGTGCCCCCGTCCACGAGCATCTTGGGCATCGCGATCGCCCCTCCGACGAAGTAGGGGTTGTAGTACAAGCCCTCCCTGACAGACACGCCAGCGGGGGGGTCCCTGTAGCCCAGGAGCAGCGCCATCAGGTAGTTCTGCCCGTCGTGGCGCGCCTTGGTGATCAGGGACAGGTCCGGGGGGTAGGCCCCGCCGTTGGCAAAGCGGGCGGCCTCCTCCGACGAGTAAGGGCGGGGGAGAGGGTCGGACAGGCGTCCCGGGCGCTCAAAGGCCTCGCCCTCGTCGTTGGGGCCGTCGACGACCTCGGACTCGGCTGCCATGGCCTTGGCCTCCTCTTCCGTGTATGCGACTCCGACGAGGTTGCGGTAGTGGAGCTGGGAGACGGAGTGGCAGGCGGCGCAGACCTGGGTGTAGACCTGTTGAGAGGAAGGGTGTTTTAGGGTTTTGAAACGTGGAAAGAGCAAAAAGAGAGAACGTGAGTTCTTTTGTTTCTCCTTCGTCTGCTCCTTTTCTTCTCCTCTCTCTCTCTCCCCATTTTTCTTCGTAACGAAACGAATAATCAACGGACCTGGTGGCCGCGGCGGATAGCCTGGTGGTCGTAGCTGCTGAAGAGCCCGTCGTGGCTCCAGGGAAAGTGCGGCGGGTGCAGGCCTTATACGAAAAAAAAGAGGTTATTTGTTTTTTTTGAGGGGACAGAAAAGTGAGTTTTTCCCTCTCATTGTTTTTCTAGCCTCTTCTCAACTCTTGCTCTCGCTGCCCTGCGCCCCTTGACTTTCAAAAAAAGGCCCTCTCGAAAGACAAAAGAACTCACCGTGGTCGGCTTCCTCCTCGGCAAATGCCAAGGGGGCCGCGGCAAAGGCCAGCGCGCCGGCCGTCGCGGCGGCGGCGCCAAACGCGAGCTTGCGGGAGCTGCTGCTCCCACCGTTGGCGGCAGCGGCGGCAAAGCCCCTGTCAGTGGTCGAGGCGAGGGCTGCCGCGGCGGTGGCGGCGGCAGGGAGGGCCTAGAGGGGAGAGTGGGAGTTTTTGATGGCGCGAGAGAAGGAACAAGTGAGAAAGAAGAGGTCGAGTGAGAAGAAAAAGGGCGACGACACGATCGACGAAAAACGAAAACGAAAAAAAAGAGCGCCCATCGAATTGCTCCCTCGTCGTTCGCAGCGAAACACGCCGCGGCCTCCCTTCCAACGCCACCTACGGACAGAGCACGCACGCTTCTGTCCAATGCCAGTGATATCGACCGCAAAAACGAGCACGGCGCGGGGCAGAAAGAAAAGAAGATGAGATTTCCCTCTTACCTCGCCCGCGATGGCGCGGCCGCCGCCGCTGAAAAGGAGCGCCGTCCCGCTCCGCTGGAGCGCCGTGCGCAACATCCTTGAGCGCAAGTGCCTCACACAGAGAGAGAACGAGGAACAGAGACACGCGACAACTGCCCGTGCGCTCCTGGCTTTCTCTTTCAGGACGTCCGCGCCGTGAAAGAGAGGAAGAACAACGATTTGTGCTTTTTTTCGTCGAGGGCGAAGTCTTTTTCCCCTTTTTTCCCTCGGCTTCGATTTGCTTCACTCTTCCTTTTTTTTTGCTTCGCTTGCTCGCTCACTTTGCGTGCTCGCGTTGCTCTTTCGCTGGTGGAGAGCGCGCGACTCTCTTCTCTCGGACGCGAAGGCCTTGAAGGAGGGAACCGAAGCACACACAGGGCGTGCGCACGCACTCGCCGTCTTATCTTTGGGTTGGTTTCTCTCGAGCAGCAGCTTCGATGCTCGCTCGCTCGGCCCGCGCCGCTGTGGCGCGGCTTCAGCAGAGCCTTTGGTAGGTAGCCTTTTCTTTGTTGCGAGAGAGAGCTTGCTCGCGCTCAAGCAGCTCCCTCGAGTCGGAGTGACCAAAAGAAAGAGAGAACTGCCTCTGGTCCGTGGAACGAGAAAAAGGAAAAGGGAAGCATTTCCGTTTCCGCTCTCGCTGCCGCCGCCGTGTCGTTCGGTCGTCGCCGCGATCGAAACTCTCTTTGCCCTCCTTCTCTCTGTCTCTCTCCTTCTCCTCGCCGCGGCGCGCTTCCCATCTCTCTTTACCGCAAGAGTATATATCGTGACTTGGAGAACACGCTCGCCAACTTGTCCGATTCCAATTGACCCCCGCCCCCCCTGAAAAACGCAAAACAACAACAGCGCCGCATCGACAGCGGGTGCCGCGTCTTCGCGCTCGTCGTCGCCCTCTTCTCCTTCGGCGCCCTTTGCTGCCTCTGCCGCCGCGGCCTCCTCCGCTCCTGGCCCAGCCTCGGCCCCGGCCCCCCCGGCAGAGCGCACCAGCTTCGGCGGGATCGCGGACGAGGACCGCATCTTCACAAATCTGTACAAGCAGGGCGACCCTTTCATCAAGGTGAGAGGAGGAGGCTTCTCTC
>Ga0315274_10009727_pt1 | contig 13870 bp, 14 predicted proteins | sample YL17G02_20_MG_FD_203700 | JGI IMG/M metagenome (GOLD analysis project Ga0315274, IMG submission 203700) | Sediment microbial communities from Yellowstone Lake, YNP, Wyoming, USA - YL17G02_20 | ecosystem: Environmental > Aquatic > Freshwater > Lake > Sediment | place: USA: Wyoming | collected...
ACTCATCGCTGAGTCGCTCAGAGCATGAATCAGAGGCATGATTACGCTGACAGCCGCCGGGACAACTGTGCCACCCGTCCACTCACGCCATTGCCTCTACCAAAACCACTTCAGGATGCCGCGAGGCCACGCGCAACAGCACCCGCGCCGCGCCCGTCGGCTTGCGCCGCCCTTGTTCCCAGTTGTGCAGCGTCTTGACGGAAATGCCCAGCAGTTCCGCAAACTTGATTTGTGACAGCCGCAACCGCGTCCGCGTGGCCGCAATCGTGTTTTCCCATTCCACCCGTTGTCCGCGCTGATACTCCTTCGGATCAAGCTGGCGGCGGTGGAGTTGTCCCTTGCTGCCCCGTGTCACACTCCACACGCGGGACGGGGCTGCTTCACCCCGCCGCACGGCTTTCGCCTGCCGGAGTGCCTCGCTCAATCCTTCAAAAACCATTGACGCCAATATACGCCAATGACGTAGAATGTCAAGAACTGCCCCTCGTTCAAAAGCTGGGCGAAGTGATGCCGGCAATCATGGAAGCCGACGCGTTGCAGGTGCTCAGGCAGCGTCCGTTCCTTAACCTCTAATTGCGTGCTTGCGATTGTTCAGAACCATGGTGTATCTGTAAGGGCGCGAGCTTGAGCTTACGGCAACATTGCTATTGCTTTGGGTTGCTGTGCGATGCAGGCGGCAGCGCTGATGTAAACACTGTAGCAAGTGTCAGGCTCGCGCAGAAAGCAGTTCATAAATTGCTGTGCAACAATGTGCCCGCGTGGCGGAATTGGCAGACGCGCTAGATTCAGGTTCTAGTGAATAAAATCGTACAGGTTCAAGTCCTGTCGCGGGCACCAAACGCTTGATCCCGGCGCCGCGATGGGCGGCCATGCTGGTATTTGCCGGCCCAACTTGATGTCACCCACCATCCGCCAAGCCACGCCAGCCGACACGATGTTGTGGCTGGACCTGTTGACCGCAGTGTTGGGGAGCGACTTTCCTGACAAACAGGTCTTGGACCGGACCTGGATCGGCGGCCAGTTCGCGCCGGGCAGCAATTCGGTGACTTGGGTCGCCGAAGTGGCCGGTCGGCTCCAGGCGAGTCTGACGTGCTTGCCGGCTGGCGCTGGCAATTCCAACCCCGTCGTGCACCTGGGACGCCAGTTGATTCGGCCGGAAGGCTACGCGGACGGTTCGGCTGAGGCCATGGTGCAGCAGGTCAACGAGCAGGCCTCCAACCGCGACCGGATCCTGGTGGCAGGCGTGCTGGCTTCGGACAAGACGCAACAGGGCCTGTTCGAGAAGTTGGGCTTTGTCTGTGTGGGCTTCCAGCCCTGCCAACACCAGCTCCGGGTGCGGGAGAGCGTGCTGGTTTACGTGCGCGTCGGGTCGGGAGCGCTCGCTCCTCGGCTCGTGCTGGGCGATGCGCTCCCGCAGATCCGGGAACTGGCCACGGTAGTCCTGGAGCACTTGGGCCTGCCCTCGGCCCTGGCGGTCTTTGACGGCGTGGTTGGGTACCCGCAGCCCGCCGATCTGAGCTTGCACGACGCGACGTTCGACGACTTTGGCTTGTGGCAGCTTCAGACCCAAGCGGCCAATCAGCCGCTGGAGATTCCGACGGGGTTCAACCGCGGTTGCGGCCTGATGCGGGTGGAAGTGGAGAGCCCGCTGCGGGCCGTGCTGGCCCAGCGGGAGGCGCGGATCGTGGCGGGTTTGGCTTACCAGATTGACGCGTCGGACCGGTGCATGCGTCTGCTGGACGCGTTCACCACGGATGATCTGTCCATGGGCGCGCTCATGCATCGGGCGGTGCGGATTGCGCAGGAGCAGATGAACTGCCTGTGCCTGGAGGTGGACATCCTGGTGACCGCCCCGCGGCTGTTGAAATGTGTCGAGCAACTGGGGTTTGCGCCGACGACTTACCTGCCTGGGTTTTACAGCAAAGACGGCCAGCGCATCGACGTGGTGCGGCTGGTGAAGTTGAATGCGGTTTACTCCCTGGAGAACACCGATCTTACCCCGCACGCTCGAAGCATCGTCGAGGTCGTGAACCGCAACTTCGAGGACCTTAGACTCGGGCTGACGACGGTGAACCTGCTCCGTTCGCAGTCGATTTTTGCCGGCTTGGGCGACGGCGACCTGCGCAGAATCGCGCGGTTATGCGTTCAGCGTCTCTATCGCCCTGGCGAACGGGTTTTCAACAAGGGAGACCCTGGCGACGAGGCTTACGTGGTGATGCGCGGCCAGGTGGATCTTTATCTGGACGAGTTGGCCAAGCCCGTGGGCTCGGTTAGCGGTGGTCAGATCTTCGGCGAGTTTGCGTTTCTGGAGGATTCGCCACGCACGGCGGTGGCCTTCGCCAGCCAGGCGAGCATTCTCCTGATCATCCACCGTTCAGCGTTCAACGACCTGATCCAGCGTGAACCTCAAGTCGGGCTGGTCATCCTGCGCAACATTGCCCAGGATCTCTCCCAGAAGCTGCGCCGGTCGAACGCGACTATTGCGGCCCTGCGCAAATAACCGTCCTCACCAGGAAACCGGCACGCTCAGTTTGGCGCCGAACCGGTTGTGGTAGCAAAGCTGCTTGTGGGCGGCGCCGTATTCGTGCAGCAGCTTGGTGAGCTTGACATCAAAGCAGCAGTACTCGGCGATCTCCAGCAGCTTCCCCTCCTTGAACCAACGGAGGGCTTGCAGGCCGTCGGCCGTTTTCTCCGCGCCCAGCGTGGCCGAGGCGAGTGCATCCAGCGAGAGCCGGTGCTTGATGGTTTTCTGCAACTCCACGAGCATGTCCATTGTGGGCAATTGCCGCAGGTCCATCACCGTGTAGCCGTGCAGCACCTCGTAGTCGAAGCGCAGGCTGTTGAAGCCCACCACCAGGTCGGCCCGCTGCAGCTCGGCGATCAGATCGTTCACGTGGCGTTCGGCGTAGATGCGGTAGCCGCCGCGGGCGGTGTTGTACGTGACCCCGATGCTCATCCGCATGTCCCGAATGCGATCCCACCCGCCCACCTCGTCGGCGGATTTCTGAGTCTCAAGATCAAAATATACAATGCTTCGGACTGCGCTCACGCACCGACTCTACCGGGCGCCAGGAGCGTGGCAAAGATTTTTGCCGCGCATTATCGTCTTTCCAAGTCGCCTCCGAGGATCTAGACAGGAGCCATGAAGCACGCTGGCAAAGCCTCGCAAGCCGGGCTGAGACTGATCTGGTGGACGCTGATCCTGCTGCTGGTGGTTTGTGGGGGAGGCATGTTGGCGGTGGTCCTGGGTTCGCTCATCGCCTCGGGCGCCGTCTTTCTCCTGGTCTTGTGGGCCCTGTTCGCCGTGTTTACGCTCTATTTCTTCCGCGACCCCGAAGCTCGCGTGCCGCAAGCGCCCAATGGCATTGTGGCGCCGGCGCATGGCAAGGTGGACCTGATTGATGAGACCGAAGAACCCTTGTTTGTGGGCGGACGCTGCCAGCGGATCTCGGTGTTCCTTTCCGTGATCGATGTGCATGTGCAACGGGCGCCGGTGGGTGGCCGCGTCGCATTCGCCAAACATACCCCGGGACAATTTCTCAGCGCGTTGAAGACCGAATCCGCTCTCCTCAACGAGAATGTCTTGATCGGCATCGAATCGAACGAGCGGCCGGGCGAGCGTATCGGTGTGCGCCTGATCGCGGGAGTCCTGGCGCGGCGGATTGTGACCTGGGTGGCGGAAAACGACGAAGTCGCCCGCGGGGAACGCATCAGCCTGATCCAGTTCGGGTCGCGGTGCGAGCTGTACCTGCCGCCGGGCGCCCAGGTCCAAGTCAAACTCGGCCAGCACGTGGTCGGCGGCGAAACGGTTATGGCGACCCGAGGGTGAAGGTGTATGGCGGCGGGGGCACCCAGCAACGCGGAGTCGTCGGGCGAAACGCCCAAGGTCAGGATCTACCTGTTGCCGAATCTGCTCACGGCCGGCAATCTTTTCTGCGGCTTCCTGGCGCTGACCAAGATCGTCGAAGCCGACCTGAACAATCCCAATTTCCATCACGTGATCCGGACGGCGCTGTTATTCATCCTGCTGGCGTGTATATGTGATTTGCTGGATGGGCGCGTGGCGCGGATGGGGGGTTGCGAGAGTCCCTTCGGGCGTGAGTTTGACTCGCTGGCGGATCTGATTTCCTTCGGTGTGGCACCCGCGTTTCTGGTTCAACGGATCGTGTTGAAAGACGTGTTCGTGAAGTACCCGGAGGTCGGTTGGGCGATCGCGTCCATTTATCTCATCTGCGGGGCCCTGCGCCTGGCCCGGTTTAATTGTCTGGCTGCCCAGGCCGGCGGGGGCGGCAAGGAGTTCCTCGGCTTTCCCATCCCCGCCGCCGCCGGCCTGGTGGCGTCGCTCACGCTGTTCCTGCTGTGGTGGGATGAGAAGGACTTCGCCACCGGCCATTGGCGGTACCTGCTGCCGGTCATCATGCTCTTCCTTTCGGTCATGATGGTCAGCGAGGTGAAGTACCCGGCATTCAAGTCGATTGACTGGCACACCAAACGCACGTTCACCAAGATGGTGGTGACCATCCTTATGATCGGGGCGGTCATTATCCTGCGAAAGCTCATCCTGCCGTTCGTACTGCCGGTCATCTTCACGGCCTACCTGCTCTACGGCTTCATCCGGCCCAGGATGCCAGGTCGGATCCGTCACGAGATCGAGGAAGAAGATGATGATGAAGAGGACAGCGAGGCTGAGGCATGATCGCATTAGGCCCCCTGATCATTGGCTGGCTCATGGGCAGCATCGCCGGTTTTCTCGTTTCCATTCCGGTCGGACCGATCAACGTGACCATCGTCAATGAAGGGGCCCAGCGCGGATTCTGGTGGGGTTTCTGGATCGGTCTGGGCGCGGTCGCGATGGAGGTGACTTATTGCGCCGTAGCATTTGCCGGCTTCACCGGGCTGTTCACCAACGACGTGGTCCGGGCGGTGATGGAACTGGCCAGCTTCCTTCTGATGCTTTTCCTGGGCTTCAAATACCTGCTGGCCCAATCCCTGCCCGCCACCCTGAAAACCGTGGAGATGATGGAGCATCGGTTCCACCCGCACACGGCGTTTATGATCGGATATGTCCGCGTGCTGGGGAACCCCGGCGTGTTGTTGTTCTGGATAACGATCTCGGCGACGTTCATCGCCCACAATTGGATGGACGACACCTGGGCCAGCAAACTGGCTTGTGTGATCGGCGTGGGGTCCGGCGCGTTCGTCTGGTTTGTCCTGCTCAGCTACGGCGCGGCACTCGGTCACGGAAGGTTCTCCACCCGGACGCTGATCCGCTTGTCGCACGTGTCCGGCGCGAGCATGCTGATCGTGGCCCTGGTGGTCGGCGGACGGTTGGTGGACTTGCTGGCCAAGAGCGAAGACCTCCAACACCGCATGCGCAAGCTGGAGCAGAAAATCGAGAGACCGTTAAACAGCCTCGGCCTGACCAACACCGCGAGGTAAAGCGGATCCGACCTCACTCGCGCACTGGCATGGCGGCCAACAGCCCCAGCACGCACAGGTTCACGTAAACGGCGGCCAGCAGATCATCCACGGTCACGCCCCATCCCCCGGGTATGGCCTGGCTTCGCCCGACCGGCCAGGGCTTGAGCACGTCGAAAACGCGGAAGAGCAGGAACACCGCCACGACCAGCGGCCAGGTGTCGGCGCGCAGCAAACGCTCCGGTGGCGGCATGGCGCCTTCGCGGGTGTGCGCCTGGATCAGCCAGCCCGCAAAGCAGAGCGGCACGGCCACGATTTCATCCAGCACGACGGAGGCCGGATCGGTTTCCTTCAGGAGCTTCTCCGCCGCACCGCATAACCAGACGGAAAGGACAACGCTTATGCAGATGCCGGCGCAAAGAAAACCGAAACTGCCCGTGGCGAGCAAGCCGGCGAACCAGAGCAAACCAATTACTGACCCGCACGTCCCGGGCGCGATCGGACTGCGCCCCACGCCGAATCCTTGCGCGACCCAGATGATCAGGGCATTCAAACGTCGTCCAGGTAGAGCCGCCTATTCCGCCAGAGATAGAGCAGGCCCGAGGTGAAGGTGAGCACCACGGTCACCCACAGGGCGGCCTTGGCGAACCACGGGGCCCAGGGTTTGAGCACCGCCTCGGCCCAGTGCCCCCATTCATCGTAAGCCTCCAGCACCAGCAGGGACACAATGGCGACGATCTGAGACACAGTTTTGTGCTTGCCATAGTTTTCCGCGGCGAGCACGACCTGCTTGGATGCCGCCAGGAGCCGCAAGCCCGTGATCACCAGTTCGCGCGCGACAATAATCACGACCATCCATGCCTCCACTTTCACCGGGGCGCCGCTGCCGATATGCCCGCGCTCCACCAGGGCGATAAAGGCCGAGCAGGTCAGGATCTTGTCGGCCAGCGGGTCCATCAGGATGCCGAAGTTGGTAATCAAACCGTCGCGCCGGGCGATCATGCCGTCGTAATAATCGGTGATACTGGCCGCCACAAAGAGAACGAGCGCCAGCGTGTCGTTGTAGGGTCCGCGCCAGAAGATCGTGACGAGAAACAGGATGGTCAGCCCGAAGCGTGAGACCGTCAGTTTATTGGGCAGGTTCATCGGAGGTCGCAACTGACTGGTTCTGCCTGACCAATGGCCCATGTGCAAGCGTTGCCGGATGCGCCCCTGGTCCTTCGTGATTCCGCCTTCATACCGGTTCCGCGATGAGGTCGTAGTCCGTGTGCCCGATGATCCTGACCCGCGCGAACTCGCCCAGGGCCAGCTTGCCACGCACATAGACCCGTCCGTCAATGTCTGGCGCGTCCGCCTCTCCCCGGGCCACCAGGAGACGACCCCGGAGCTGACTGGCTTGAGCGTCGCCTTCGCGGAGCCAGCCATGCTCGCGGCTCCGGGTCTGGGCGTCGTTCAACTCGCGGGCGTTGGGCTCACGCTCGACCAGGACCTTGATCGTTCGACCCACGAACCCGGCGGCAACCTCGCGCGCGACCTGACGCTGCTCGGCCATGGCCTGATCGCGCCGGCGGCGCTTGATCGCCTCGGGAACCTGGTTCTGCATGCGGCCGGCGCGCGTGCCTTCCTCGCGCGAGTATGTGAAGACGCCCAGTCGTTCGAACCGAGTTGCGCGGATGAACTCCAGCAGCGCCTGGAAACACGCGTCGGTCTCCCCCGGAAAACCCACGATGAACGTCGTGCGCAAGGTAATGCCGGCGATGCCGGTCCGAATCCTGGCAATGAGCTCTTCGATGTAGTGCCGGGAGGTCTCGCGCCGCATCCGCTCAAGCATGACTTCATGGATATGCTGGAGCGGCAGATCGGCGTAACGCGCCACTCTGGGACACTGGGCAATCGTGTGAATCAACTCGTCTGTCCAATGCGCCGGGTGGGTGTACAGCAACCGAATCCAGAAGTCCCCCGGCAGGGCATTGAGCTCGCGCAACAGGGTGCAAAGCGAAGCCGCTCCAGTCCGGAGCCTCACGGCGACGCCGGAATCGCCGCGGACCACGCCGGACCCGGCTTTGCCCGACCGCAGGTCCAAGCCATAGTATGTCGTATCCTGGGAGATCAGGTTGATTTCCTTCACCCCGTCAGCCAGAAGGGCACGCGCTTCGCGGACGATGTCGCTCTGGGGCCGGCTGCGGTGGGCGCCCCGCATCCGGGGGATGGTGCAAAAGCTGCACGGGTGAGTGCAGCCTTCCGCGACTTTGAGGTACGCGAAATGCCGCGGCGTCAGGCGAAAGCGGGGCGTGGCGAAGTCCGGGATATAAGTCGGACGCCGATGGACTTCCACCAAGGGCGCCGTAAGCGCGCGGGGCTGGGCGGCAGGCGCAGGCTTGCCGGTTAAAGCCGAGCTTGCCTGTCGATGCCACAGCGCTTGTCTGACGATGTCCGCAACCTGCGGCACCTGGTCGATGCCCATGAAGGCGTCCACTTCCGGCATCAAGGCAGGCAGTTCCTCGCGAAACCGCTGAGGCAGGCACCCGGCCACCACCAGACCCTGTCCGCGACGGAGCATCTCACGCAACTGGGCGGATTGGAGAATGGCATCGACGCTTTCCGCTTGTGCGGCGTCGATGAACGAACAGGTGTTGACGATCACCACGTCGGCCTCTGCCGGGTCGTTGGTGATCCGGACTCCATCCTTCAGAAGCGCGCCCAGCATGATCTCGGCATCGACGAGATTTTTGGCGCAGCCGAGTGAGATCAAACCGACTCGGATGGGTGGCGCCGTTGCTATGGCGTTGGTCACAAGAACCAGAAGCTACGGGATACCACCTGCACATGGCAACCCCGGAGCGATCATGCCGCGGCAAACGGCCAGGCCCCGTGCCGGGGCGGGATCCTCCTGGCGCCCGGCCCTACTTCCGTCCGCTCTTGCCGGGCAGTGGGAGGACTTCGGCACTGGTATTGGCGGGAGGCCTGTAAAGGCCCGGTCCCATGTCAGCCAAAGGATCCTTTGCAGTTCTGGGCTGCCACCAACGGTACGCCCAGAAGCTCACCAGCAGGCCTGCGATGACTGCCAGAACAAACAGAGCCTTCCGCCAGCCGAGCCGGGCGACTTGGAACATCACCACGTCCAACGGGCCAAGGGGGTGCTGCGAGAGGCTGGGCGGCTCCCGGAACTTGGTAGTCTGCGAGAGCTCCGCATCCAGTTGCGGCATGACGTCGGACAGCGACAGCTTGAGCAGAGTGGCATAGGTGCGCACAAATCCGCGAATGTAAACCGGCGCGGCAAAGCCGTCGTAATTGCCCTCCTCCAGGGCGCGGACCTGGTCGGCTTTGATATTGGTGCGGTCGGCAACTTGCTGCACCGTGAGGTGTTGCTCCTCCCGGCCACGATGCAGTTGCTCAGCGATACTGGCCATGTCGATTGTCTAGCGCAGTTGGCGCGTCTTTGGCAACAAAGGAAAGCGAAACTGAGCGAGGCAGTCTGGAACGTTCCCGTCGTGGCTAGCGGGCGGTGGCCGGGAGCGATTCTGCTCCAGGCGCAGTCGCCTCCATTCGCTCCGCCTGGACTGCCGTGGCGCGGTCTGGTGTCACGGGGCGGCCCGCGGGCCTCAGCCGGCAACCCGCCAGATCGGTCACCGCCTGGTCCACCAGCTCGAACAACGCAGCGCGGGCAGCGAGCAACGGCGCTTCCTTGCCATAGTGCAAAGCCTTGAAAGGCGTCCAGAACCTCAAGACGCAGGGCGGACGGTGCGGCGGAAAGACGATCGCGACGGGACTATACTCAACAGGTCCGCCCCAGTGAGTCCAGATCAGGGTTTCCAACTGCCGTTGCTTCCATTGTGCAGGCCGTGAACGGTTGAGTGTCACCGAATGCGGAGCGATCTGCGGCAGGATTTTCGTCTCGATGTACTCCTTCCAATGCGGGTGGTCCGAATAAACAAAGACTACGAACTTGTGGTAGTGATGCCACTTCAGCCAGAAAAGAAACTGAAGTGTCCTTTGATACGCTGACCTCGCGACACCCCACAAGATCAGCACCGGCGAGAGCAGCGCCAAAGACACTGCCGCCGGCACATTGAGAAGCTCATATCCCAGCTTCTGTTTCGTCATGTGCTTCACCGGTCTAAGAATCCGTGCCCCAGTGCTGCAACATCAGGGAACGAGTCATTCCTAAGTGAACCCTTGCCGCCTGGCAACATCTTTCACTCGATTGTGAATAAGTCAGTTTCTGTGAATAACCTTCCAGGAGATTCATGAGACCTCTGGGGCCTGATCCGGGTCTTGAAGAAGTAGGCCGGGCAGGCGAGGCTGACGGAGCGCGGGAATGGTGAATAGCCATGTAAGTATTTAATAATCAATATCTTGATATTGTATCTGACGAGGCAATAAGAGGGTTGGGAAGAGCTAAGCGCAGGATCCCGCGTTTAATATGTCTGCATCAGCACAAGCAGGCAGCAGTGAAGGGAATGGCATTTGAATTGCTTGAATATCAATGATTGGCGATGTGTCGAATGCTTGCAGTGGCTGAGCCTGTCGGTACAGTAGTCGCTCCGTTCGACCGATTTGTATTGTGAGAACTGACCGGTGATGCCGCAGGGGTTGAGCGGCGTTGCCAGCCGGAGATGTATTCATGGTTGTTGCGATGGGTTCTGATGGGCGTTGGGCGTTGAACGTGAAGCAGCCGGTCTGAGTTTATGGTTCCGGACAGAATGCAGACACAGCGGTTCGAGCTGAAGTACCTGATCAGCGAGCGCACCGCCTTGGCACTCCGGGATTTCGTCGGTTCTTACCTGGAGTTGGATGAGTATTGCGCCGGACGCCCAAACCTGGCCTATCCGGTTCACAGCCTTTACCTGGATTCAAAGGATCTGTTCACGCATTACCAGACCATCAACGGCACGAAGAACCGCTTCAAGCTGCGTTTGCGCTACTACGACGACCACCCGGATACGCCGGTTTTCTTCGAGATCAAGCGCCGCATGAACAACTGCATCCTTAAGCAACGGGGGGGGGTGCGTCGCGATGCGGTCAAGCGGCTTTTGGCCGGGCACCTGCCGGAGCCGGAACACTTGGTATCGCAGGAGCCCAAACACCTCGTGGCTTTGCAGCGCTTCAACCTTCTCATGAGCCAGCTCCAGGCTGGGCCCAAGGCCCATGTGAATTACGTCCGGGAAGCCTGGATCAGCAGAAAAGACAACTCCGTGCGCGTCACCATGGATCGCGGGATGCACTGCGTGCCGTGCTTCGGCGCGGAGCTTTCGACGGTCATGGCCGGCGAGATTCTCACGTTTGGAGACAAGGTCATCCTGGAGCTCAAGTTCACCAACTATTTCCCGAGTTGGTTCAAGGAAATGGTCCGCATCTACGGGTTGATGCAGACGTCAGCGGCCAAGTATTCGGAAGGGATTATGGTGGCGGGGGAGCATCGGTTTATGCGATCTTCGGCCGAGATGGAGCTGATCGCATGGTCGTCCGACCCGTCGGCGCGTCCCCTGGGCGATGGCCGAGGTCAGCGGTCTGAACTGATGGGAAACATTGTCACGTGAACATAACGGATTGGTTGTTCCGGGGTGATTATGCGCTGGCGCCGACGGAGTTCGGTACGCTGGTGCTGGGGTTGGTGCTGGCATTCGCGGCGGGCCATCTGATCGCCTGGGTTTACATGTGGACCCACAGCGGGCTGTCATACTCGCGGTCTTACGTCAATACGCTGATACTATTGCCGGTCGTCGTGTCGCTGGTCATGATGGTGCTGGCCAACAATGTAGTTATGGCGCTGGGATTGATGGCCATCTTCGCCATGGTGCGCTTCCGGACCATCCTGCGCGACTCCCTGGATACGGCCTATGTGTTGGCGGTCGTGGTGATCGGACTGGCGTGCGGGACACAGAAGTTCACCACGGCGATCATCGGCTGTGCCTTCACCGTGCTCATTATGCTTTACTTCTGGAGCACCAGCTTTGGCACCCGGCATCGGTTCGATGTCATTTTGAACCTGCATTGGTCCCGCCCCCTGGGCGAGATGGCCGAGTTACGCCACTTGCTGCACCGGCATAGCCGCAAGGCTCGGTGCGCCAACCAACGTTCCAGCGGGGAGTATGGAGGGACCGACTTGTCTTACCGGCTGTTGCTGAGGGATCCGGATCGAGTCGAGGATCTGCTCACCGAACTCCGGACCCTGAATGGTGTCTCGCACGCAAATTGGGTGCAAGCCGAAGACGAGTCTGAACTCTAGCCCTGTAAACCTTCCATGGCCAAACCTCCCCCCATTCCCACTCCACCGGCTCAACGCTGGCGGGAATTTCGCCTCCAGTCGCTTCCAGTCGTGGTCTTCTGCGCGGCCTTGATCGCCATCGGCATGCTCTGGCGAAGTTCGGTAGCCCCGGTCCGACTGGTTGGGCAGGTCGAACCATCCACCAACACCGTCTCCAGCCCCAAAGCCGGCGTGCTGGGCCAGATGAGCATCGCTCGTCTGGATAGAGTCAATGCGGGTGACCCCATCGTGCAGGTAATCACCACCGATCCCGACGTCCTGGAATCTTCTTTGGCGGTGATCCGGGCCGAGATCGACCTCCTGCGCCTGAACCTGCAACCGCTCTTCGGCGAGCAACGTTATTCGCTCAACTACGACCGGATGAGGCTGGACTGGCTGAAAGAGCGGGCCGACCTGGCCACCGCCCGCGTGCGCCTCCAACTCGCCGAGGCTGAGTTCCGGCGCACCGCGGAGCTGTTTAAGGACAAGATTTACTCGGAGAAGGTCTTCGAACAGGCCCAGTCGAACCGTGACAGCCTTCTGGCGGAAGTGGATGCCTTGGACAAGCTGGTGGAAGAGCACGAGAAAACGGTTAATGAACTGCTACTGCGCGGAGAGGGCGGTCCGGAACGCCAGAGCACCCGCGAAAACGTGATGGGCGCTTCGATCGCCGTCCAAGAGCGGAGACTGCGCCTGACCGAGCTTGAGTTGAGCCCCATCGTCCTGAAGGCGAAGACGCCTGGAACAGTCAGCGCCATACACCGCCGCGCAGGCGAGGCCGTGACGGTCGGCCAGCCGATTGTCACCATTACGCCTTTAGATTCCGATCGCATTATCGCGTACTTGCCGTCGTCGGCGAAGATCGACGTCCAGCCGGGCATGATGGTGGAGGTGAGCAATCGTTCTCTCCGGCGTCAGGTTGGTGTGGGGAAGGTGCTCGAGGTGGGCACCCAGATGGAGATCATCCCTGCGTCGTTGCTTCCGCTCACTGGCAACCTGCCTCCGCAATGGGCCTTAGTGATCGCTGTAAGCCGGCCGCCGGAAATTAAAGCGCGCCCGGGTGAGCCGGTATTCCTGACATTTGATCCGAAATCACTCGGCCGAGCGGCCGCGGCCCAATAAGGCTTCGCTGGCGGGCGCATGAGGGTGCTGGCCGCCCAGGCGGCAACGGCCGAGACCTGGGGCGGCTCACCATGAGCCACGACTATCTGACTTCGAATTCGAGGCCGTCCTTCTCGAGGACGCTCCCATCGCTGAACGCCAGTTGGGCCAGCGCTTTGTTGTAGTCACTCAAGGCGCGGAACTCCGCCGAACGCGCGTCCGTCAGGTTGCGTTGGAGTTGCAGGACGATGAAACTCGTGCTGGCCCCGTTCTGCAGTTTGGTCTGCTCGGCGGCAAGGGCCGCTTCGGCAAAGACACGAGCCTGGTGGGTGGAATTCACGCGCCTGAAATCGGTCAGCACGAGCTTGGCCGCGATGTCGATCTGCACGAGAATCTCCTGCTCCAGTTTTTTCAGTTGTAGCTCGGCCTGTTTCCTGGCCGACTGGCTGGCCCGGTAACTGTTCCGCGCCGAACGATTGCTCAACGGAACGCTCAGCACCACCCCGTAAGAGAATGACGGGCTCTGGGTTTCCCCGATGTCATCCAAGAGCTCGCCGAGGGTCTCGCGTCGTGCCCGGGCGCCATAGCTGCCCACCAGGTCCAAGCTGGGAAACAACTGGTTGAACTGATAGCGGACGGCGATGTTCCTTTTCTCCAACTCCAAGCGGAACTCCAACAGGTCGGGCCGTTTCGCCAGGGCGGTCTGCCAACTCGCGTCGCGATCAACAAGCGCCACGGTCTGGGTGAAACTCTCGGTCGGCTCCAGCTCCACATCAGGCCAGGCGCGGAAATCGTCCGAAACCGTGGACTTCAGCACGTTCTGTCGCTCCAATCTCGCCTGCTCGGCGGCGAGCAGAGTGGCATGCGTGGTCTCGACCTGCGACTCCGCCTGTTTTTCATCCAACGGTGGCAAGTCGCCTACCTCCACGCGCCGGCGGGTATCCCTCAACAACTGCCGCGCAAGCTCCAGCGCCTGCTGCTGGACCTTGACCTCCTCGCGGGCCAGGATCAGGTCGTAGTATGTCAACTGCACCTTGGTGACCACGTTCATGATCTGCTGGCGCAGGGCCAGTTCCGAGATCTTGAGGTTTCGTTTCTCGATGC
>Ga0315274_10009731_pt1 | contig 13867 bp, 7 predicted proteins | sample YL17G02_20_MG_FD_203700 | JGI IMG/M metagenome (GOLD analysis project Ga0315274, IMG submission 203700) | Sediment microbial communities from Yellowstone Lake, YNP, Wyoming, USA - YL17G02_20 | ecosystem: Environmental > Aquatic > Freshwater > Lake > Sediment | place: USA: Wyoming | collected...
GATCAGTATTCCTGCCTTTTCGTGGTCGGACTTCGGTGAAAATTCGAGTTTCACGGTTGCGGAGCCCACAAGATGTTGCTGTCGCCGGCCAACGAAGCTCGGGTTCGTCGGTTCTGAACAGGTCTGCGGCCGCAATTTCAGCGTTAGCATTCCCTTGCGCTCAGAAAGGCCATACCACGATTCTCTCGGCGTCCTCAGAAACGTCCAGTAGAAGTCCAGGCGATCGGCTTTGAATTCATCTCTCACCACAAACTTGCCGCTGTTCGGAATGCCGCCGCTGCCGGCCTTGACCTTGATCGGCACCGAAAATCGAAATTGGATCTGCTCGTGATCCGAGTTGATGATGGGCCAGCCATCCTTCCATACTACAGGAGCGAGAAAGGTTTCCCTGCCCGTGTTGTAATACCCCCGGTCAAACGGACGGTACGGCCTGCAGCCTAGAAAAACGGCCCACCACGAACCTGCTGGCGTTTGGACAAGGTCTGCGTGCCCCGTTGAAGTGACCGGGAAATCCCTGCGCGGATCGAGGTGGCGCTGCGTCAGAATCGGGTTCTTGTCATAAGGAACGTACGGCCCCGTGACGTTTTTGCTCCTGAACACGACCTCTGAATGCTGACCTGCCGTGCCTCCCTCAGCCGCAATCAAATAGTAGCTTCCATCGACCTTGAAGATGTGCGGCCCTTCGATCCATACAGGTTTCTTGCTGATATCGACACCTCCGTTGACCAGGAGCAATTCCTCACTGGAGACTTTGAGACTATCAGCGTCAAACCTGCGCATTCTAATCGTCCGGTGCCCGTCATAGAGAGGCTTGTTGTCAGGGGGAATACTATTGTAAAGAATGTACGATTTGCCGTCGTCGTCGAAAAAGGGAGAAGGATCTATACCGTTGATTTCAGGTAGCCACACCGGCTTTGACCACGGACCCAGAGGATTCATGGACGTGACGACGAAGTTGCCACCCTTGTCAACCTGCGTGCAGGTGAGATAGTAAATTCCCTCATGATATCTGATGGCGGGAGCGAAAAGGCCTCTCGAGACCCCCTGCCCGTCCAGATCCAGCTGCTCAGGCCTGTCCAGGACATGTCCGATCTGATTCCAGTGTGCGAGATCCTTGCTGTGGAAGATTGGAATCCCCGGGTAGTAGGAGAAGCTGGAACAAACAAGATAGTAATCCTCACCGACCCTGCAGATGCTGGGATCAGGGTAGAATCCGGACAGGATTGGGTTGTCGCAAGCGTCTTTCGTCTGCGAGAGAGAACAAACAACTGACGCACACAAGAGTAGATAGAGAAATAGAACTCGTTTCATGCTGAGTTCGCGGCCCGGTAGATGCAACTGTGTGAGATGGATGACGAAATTCCTCCGGCACAAGAATCTAGTGCCATTTCTCGTAGGAAGCCTTTTGTTCAGCAAGACGCTGGGACTCGGCTACATCAGAATCTTGTTGACAAAACGCGACGCCAGCGTTTCGAAGCGATACTTGTTGAGGATTACGATGATTCTTGAATCTTCTTTGCCCTATCGGGTTGTTACTTTCTCTTTGAAGAGTTCCGCTCTTTGAATCCCGCTCCTAGGCGGAATCCCCGCCTGCCCTGCTGAAACCACTTTGGCGGGCAGGCAAGAGCGGGAAAAGTAACCAAAGAGAACTTCCGAAATCCCCGCCCGACCGCCTGCGGTCAGGCGGGCGGGATAACCCTCGTGGTCATACTCCCACCCGCTTGCCTGAATTTCGGTGCGGATGGCTATGGATAGTGATCACCTCCGACTTCCTCGCCCCGAAATTAACGCACGACAAAGCCGTCCACCCACCTGCCGATGATTTCGGGGGCTTTGGGAAGAACACAATGTCCTTCGCTTGCCAATGGATCCGAGCTTCCGAAATCGACGGCCGCGTGGGTTGAAGGCATGATCCCGTGCGTTTAATTCCGGTGCAGGTGATGATACCTTCACGTCCTGATGGTCTCTTTCCGCACCGGAATTTCGGCATGAGGGGAGCGGAATAATCAAGTGCGTTTCCCTGCCCGCCTTGCGGAATCAAGAAGGGCAGGCGGGGATTTCGGGAAGTTTTTCCCGCTTTCCAGGATCCCGCTCCGAAGCGGGATCTAAGAGCGGGACTTTTCCCCATTTCTTTTCTAAAAAGAAATGGGGAACATAGTGTCACGTATCAGAAGATCCTTGACTAAGTCTGATGGGCCGATTTCATTATTTGCATCGTATCTCGCGTGTCCATGGTCTACGGCTCATCAACCTATTTGCAGGACACGACATTAGTATCGTCTCCGAAGAATTACCTTCTGCCTGTTGGGTAGCTTCTGTGTGTTCGGAGGAGCGATGTTGAGAGATCCTCCGACGGCAACATTCCGATGAGAAACGGCATTAGTCGATTCTCTTAACCAACTGTTTTCCGTCAAACTGCTCCATTTCAAACCCTGTCACTTTGCCTGATCCGTTTTTCCTGAATCGAATGAAGAGATAACCCCCTCGGATGTAGAAGTCGTTTTCATTTTCTGCGTTAAGTACAAATTTCATCCCGCCAGGAACAATCGCTACGAGTTTGCCGTCCTCTTTCACTAAGTCAAATAAGACTCCCGGAGCAATCTGATATTTCCCGACATATTGATCGAGCACAACTGAGGCAAGCGACACCGATGGTCGAGCAAACACAGCTTGAAGTCCTCTGGAGTATCCTTCGGCCTTTCCCCCGGAATGTCCCGATCCTTCGATCACTTTGGTTGAAAGCTTCAGACCCTGATAGTTGCGCTCCCGTAATTGAGTGAAGAATTTCTGACACTGGGTTACCCCACCTCCTTCAAGCTCTCCCACGCCGATGAAGAGCCTGACCGGAAGGTTTGAGTGTTTTTCTGCGTACGATTTTTCATAGGCGTACGTAATACCATTATCCCATTGCAGGGACGGGCTTGTCAAAACATAACGATTGAACAATCCTGTTTCGTGAAAGAGAGCGTAGAGAGTGAACAATCCGCCAAGCGAACTGCCCATCAGGGTTCGCTCATTCCTCGCTGTTCGATACCTCGACTCAATGAACGGTATCAGTTCTTGCTTCAAAAAACTCAGGAATTTCGGACCGTTGCCGGAATGAGGAATCTGTTTGATGTTCGTCGGCGTCAGATCTCTCATCCTCAGGCTGTCGTAATTCGGGTTGACGCCTCCCCATGTGATTCCGACCATGATTGCCGCCGGCACAAACCCGTCATAGTATTGCTCTCCAAAGATGGCCTGAGCTAACGGAAAATCCCACTGGGCATCCAGGAGAAATATGACAGGAAATGTCTTTGTCGTGTCCTGGTAGCCCCTCGGCAGGTTGACATAGAGGTGATATTCCTGAGAGGAAGCGGCGGAGATGATCTTCAGGAATTGGGTTCCGAGAATCTCAACCTGCGGCGGCACGGCAGCACGGCTACTCTGCTGAGAAAATGCCGATCCAAGTTGAAGGAGTGCCAGGAACGTGCAGACAGTTATTCTTCTCTTGATCAGTTCTGGTTTCATGTCTATCCCCCTTCGGGAGATTCGGCGAAGTATGCAGAATGGCGTCAGAGACATTGGGCTACGCCCCGGCTCATTCTACTTCTTCAGAGAACTCTGAGAGCTTTCTGGCGGTCCGAGGTAGGTGGACCCCACATCACCAGTTTCGACAACCAACTTCTGCAGCACTACACCAGGATCAACCATCCAGAATCTCAGAACATGATCGCCGGGCTCGGCCAACTTATGCTTCGATACTTCAATTGATATGTTGTTCCGAACGGACTCTTCCCAGTCTTGAAACGTCTTGCCGGTGTGCATGTTTATGATCTGCGGTTGCTCGTTATCAAATGACACCGCGTATCGCAATCCGTCGGTGTTGTGGAAATTCAACGTGGGCGAGAGGTACGCCTTGAGCCTCACTTCGCCCTTGCTGAACAGATACATCCTGTACTCAAGACGAGGGCCATCACCAGCGGGCAACTTACTTGCTGCAGTGACGGGCATCGGCGTCATCGCAGAGAGCGTGCGGCCGAGGTCTGGGATCTTCTGCCAGGAAACCTCGGATGCGCTTACGGCTCTGGAGAAATGTTCCGCTTCCATCGACACACATCCATTGCTCTCGACAAACCCGTGAATCTCGTTCGGATCTGGTGCCAGCGGGTTACTGACGATCGCCAGTACTGCAACTTTGTTGCCGTTGGGAGCAGTGATGACGATCGGTACCTGGTGTTTCCCTGACGGAGCTTTGCTCCAATCGATGGTCACCCATATTCGCTCCTGGAGAAGAACCTGCCCTTGTTTCTTACTGACAAGTATCCACGGTTCTCCCGTTATGATCGAATAGTTGAACGGCGAAGCGCCCCCATTGAATATCTCGATGTAGGAGCGCTGCCGGACGTAACGATCAAACGCAGGCAGAACGGCTTCACTCTTTTCCTGAGGCCACCATCGTTCTGAGCCCTCGATGGCGATACCCATCTCGGCGGCATGCGGGACCTTGGGCATCTTGACATCCGGCATGGAATTCCTGTCAGGTTGCTGCCAATAAGTGTATCCTATATGCGTTTGGTCCATCATGTGATTCCACTTGCCATTCACCAGCTTATGGTTGTAGAAATCAGTGATGAGAGAATCTTCGAAATACAACGTCTTCGCTCGTTGCCCAAGCCCGGTGGCCGCATAACGCCCTTGCGTCGCATAGAGCCGATTCTTACCCACGGTAACGTAGAGGTCGTTCAGATTGGAACAGGCCTTGACGGGATGCAGAACAAGCTGGTAGAACGCATCTCTGTACTCCGCTGGCAATGCGGCAGCTATATGACTGGCTTTCTCCTTGAGCGCTTTGAATTCTTCCACTACCCTCTCCGCTTCGCGGTAGTTCGTCAGACTGTACGTATCGGGACTAAGGAGCTCAGGTTTCCGACGCGAATTGAATTTTGTATAGCTGGTCAAGATCTCTGCAATCGGGGCAGCGAATTTTCTCCCGAACTGCCGTTCTGCCCATTGCCTGGTGCATGCCGGTAGACTCTCGGCGGGCCATTTGTCAGGATTCCACGCATAGTCGAGAAAGAACTCGGTTGGAAATTCCATCGGCTTGATGTCGCCAACATTCACAATCCAGATCCGGTTTGCCCCATACCGATATGCCAGATTCATCTGTTCCCACACACGGGAGATCTGGTTGGTGTTCAACCATTTGTAATTTCGGGGACCGCCTACATAGTCATAATGATAATAGATCCCATAGCCGCCGGACCGCGGCCTGTCAGTGAGCTTGGGAAGTTTGCGGATATTTCCCCAGTTGTCATCGCAGAGGAGGAGCGTGACATCGTCGGGGACGCGCATTCCCTTGTCATAGTACTCCTGTACCTCCTTGTAGAGTGCCCAAACTTGCGGGATGCTCGAGACATCTTTTCCTGTGACGTCTCCGATGATCTTGCGTTGGTCTCTTACGATCCTTTCCAGCAACGCGATGTTGGCATTCTCCGTCATGGGTTCGTCGCCATCTCCCCGCATACCCAGCGTAACAACGGTCTCATTTGACCCCATTCGTCTGATGCCTTCGTGCCAGAACGCTTTCAGTACGCTGTCATTTTTCTCGTAATTCCAGGGGCCCTTGCCAAATTGCGCCCACTCAGCATGTGCGCGTACCATGGGTTCGTGATGCGATGTCCCGATGACGACACCATATTCGTCGGCGAGCTTCGGATTGATGGGATCATCGACGTAGAAGGCCCTTCCCCACATAGCCGGCCACAGGTAATTGCCCTTGAGACGGAGGATCAACTCGAACACTTTCTCGTAAAACGTATGGTTAAACCCGCCGAACTTCTCATTTGCCCAACCGCTCAGCGCAGGGGCTTCATCGTTGACAAAGATTCCCCTGTATTTCACTGCGGGTTCACCGAGCGAATGCCGGCCCGGAAGGACATAGAGCTGAGATTGCTTTTGCACCGGCACATCTGCCCACCAGTACCACGGGGAAACGCCGATCTTTGCAGAAAGATCATACATCCCGTAGATTGTTCCACGCTTGTCACTGCCAGCGATAACCAGCGCCCGACTGACATTGGGGAATGGATTCTCGATCACCTGTGTGACGAAGACCTCCCACTTCCCGGCAACGCCGCTGACATCAAATTTCTTCTCGAGGACCAACCTGTCAATCAGAGGACTCTTACCCAGTGTGCCCACCAGAAGAATCTCTCGGGTGGCAGGAATTGAATCTTCAGCGATGAGGAGAGCGGCACCTGTTACGCGACCAATATCCGCCTGCAGCTGCTTTGCGACGCGGGCCACTCCGGGGTAATCGGCAGAACTTACGCACAGCGGCACAGACTTGCCCGCCGCTGTCAGCTTGAACGCACCACTGACAGACCGGTAGGACACGTAGGACGTGTCCTGAGCGAGGGCTTCTCCTATGACAGCAACGAGGACGAATGCAATGACAAATAGCGTCCACAGACGCCAGTTCCTCGTATGTACCACGTCAGAGGTATCGCCCTGAATGGCTCTTTGATTAGTGTGTGTCGGCTCGGCTCATGTACTCACCCCATTCAGTCACGATTCTTTACCTACCTGGTGCCCTCACCACAAGCGTCAGTTGGCTTTCCGAGTGGATCATAGATCCTGAAATTGCCGCTCACCTGCAACGTTGCCAGCATATAGAGGAGTCCATCATAGTATCGGTATAGACCACTCGGGACTGGCGTATCCCAGAGTTCTTTCACAAAATCGATCCGATTACGGTTCGTCGACGCGAGCGCCGCAACGGCATTCATTGCGATCAATCCGACACTTCGATCCTCGGACAACTTCTTGCCGTCCAGTGTGTACTGGTTGGGATATTTCTCGATGCCCTGTGCATAGAAGAAATTCAGAAGTCGGTTTGACTGTGCCACCGACCACGGGTCTTTTGCGAACCACTGATGATCGACCCCGACGTTCATGGCAACGCGCCAGGCATCGAACCGGAAATCATTATTGCCGCCGCCCCGCCAATTGTTCGGCGTACCATCGAAGTGCGCGTAGTCAGGAGCAAGTCCCGTGACCGGATGAACCGCCTTTTTCAGGAAACTCCGACTGGTTGACGCGATCGCGCACCAAACGAGTTTATCGTTGTCTGCCCACCTCGCCCAGAGCTCGTAGTAGTGCGGCAAGTGGTATGACGGATCCGTAAAGTCTGCGGCCTGGATGTCGGGGACAAAAACCACTTGTTGCTCCGTCCGGTTGAACATGTTCGTGATTATCCCATCGTTTGCCGGTTCCCTCTCCTTGTTCAACATTGCGTCGAGTATTGCCTGGGCCTCTGCATTATAATTGAAAATTCCGGCACCGTTGCCCCACCGGGCCGATGCGAAGAAGAGCGAGGTGACAAACCACTCCTCGCCATCGGAGGCCGCACTCGAGTCGAGCTTCGCACCCTCTGTCGTGCAATGCCATGCGAAGTAGGTCTTTCGCGGGCCGCTCTGGTGCTGCATGAACGTCTTGGCCCATTTCCACAAACGGTCGAATTCTGCTTTCTTGTCCAGTTGCACGGCGATCATCATCCCGTACGACATCCCTTCTGTTCGCACGTCATGGTGCAGGACGTCTTCCAGATAAGCCATGTCCGGTTCAACCGGATAGTAGAGGCGCTGTGTGCTATCGTCCCCATAGAACAGTTGATTGAACGAAGTATCTATTCGAGATTTGACCTTGGTCTCTTCGATCCCAAGCAAGCCAGTGAAAAGATTCTGGTAAACGCCGGAGTAGTACGCGCCCGCCGGCTTCGACTGACGGAGAGAGTCAGATGCCGGGGCACAGGTCAATACAATGAGCCCGGTCAACGCAGGAACCAAGACAGAGAACTTTCGGATTATCATCGACTTTCGCTCGTTGGAGGGTCAGACTGGAATTTTCATCTATCACCAATAATGGGGGATTTCGCTGACATTTGGTAGGAAAGGAGAACTATTGAACCGTTTCAATAATAAAATTGTTGTTTCAAAAAGGCAAGGATAAAAAGCGAGTTGAGGCGGAAATATCAGATTACCAGGCACGGAGAATGCGTCCCCGCCTGACTGACTAGCTCCCCTCACTCCCGCGACATAGAGTTGTGTCATTTTTCCCGCCACATATAGAACGATCGACCGAATATCGGAAAGGGTGAACATTCCCCGGCGATCTCCAAACAACCTACGTTTCGAACACCATTCTTCACTGCGCGGCGCAAGAACGTGACAGGTTCCATAGCGTCTACCGTCGATCAAGTTTCTCTCAGGCCATTGGCGCAAAGGTGCCAAGAGCAGCACGCCGCGGCAGCAATTTCATTTGCCACAAGATGATGACCATGGACTTACCGCCTCTAAAATGGCTTTGGATAGTCAGAAACGCAATAGACACGGGGCATTGCGGTTGAATCATATTTATGTTGATTTTACCCTTTTCGATGGATATAATCTGTCTGTTAATGATTGAACCGTTTCAATATTTTAGCGTTTTATCGGAAATGCCGGAGAACTGGATGAAAAGAATTACGATTGAGGACGTTGCGAAGAAATCAGGAGTGTCGAAGGGGACTGTTTCCGCCGTCATTAATGCCAAGAACACAGTCAAGCCCGGAACGAGGGATCACATTCTCGAGATCATGAAGGAACTGAATTTCCGCCCCAGAGGGGTTGCGCGCAATCTGAGAAATGGGAGTCAGGACAAGACAATCGCTATTATCATCAAGGATCTCAACTATCCGTTCTATACTTCGATTGCGACAGGGGTAAAGGAGTACGCAAACAACAAGGGGTATTCGGTGGTCGTAGCAAGCTCAGAAAACGATCAGAAATGCGAGAAGAAGTTCACGCACATTTTCTCCACGAAAGATATCAAAGGGACGATTATCGCCCCGATCGTGGAAGGATCATCAGAAATTGAGCACTTATTCAAGCTGAAGATGATCAACTATCCCTTCGTCCTCCTCGAAGCAGTGAAGGGAATCCAGGCAAACGTCGTCGCAATCGACAACTTGAGAGCAATCAAGAAAGCGGTCAAGTACCTTATTGACAGCGGCCACACGAAGATTGTGCACTTTGCAGGTCCACCCCACTCGTCTCACACTCAGGAGCGAATCGAGGGATTCCGGCACGCATTCAGTGAAAGCACGCTGGTTTTCCACAAGGACATGATTGTTTCGGTGGGATCGCGACATGAGGAGAGTTTTGGAAAAACGCTCGAATACTTCAAGAACAGAAGTCGAAAGGATTATCCCACTGCAATCGTTTGCTTCAACGATCAGCAGGCACTTGCGGTCATGATGGCTTTGAAACAACTCAACATTCGCGTTCCGGAAGACATCTCGATCGTCGGCAACGACGATATTTACTACGCGAAGATCTACCCGGTGCCGCTGACGACAATCCGGGCTCCTCAGCTTGAAATTGGTAAGCGCGCCGCCGAGATTCTGATCCGCAATATCGAATCTTCCACCCTCCTGCCGAACGAACAAGTGGTCCTTGAAACAGAGTTTGTGGTGCGAGGATCATCGCGGGTGCTGAAGAGCTACGTCGAAGAGCAAGCCAGCATTCCTTCAAAACCCTCCTGCGGGTCAGCTCTCAATCGCCTCTGTGCGGGGCTCCCTCAACTACCACTTCTCATTTTCTGGGCAAGATGGAGTTTGGAGCCGCCTGATCGCTCCGGTTCCTCTCAATCCCGTGACCTTTCAGTTTCATCGGGATCGAATCCTGAACTCCAACCCATGCATCACACTAAGCTAGCCATCGGGCGTATCGAAGAATTGACCCGTCCGCCCACCATCGGCTGAGTGTTTCGCCCAACACTCTTGCAGGAGGCAAAAAGCCCAGCGTACGCTTAGCTTTGGCAAGTGGACAGGGACGGAATCCCCGCCCGACCGAACACCCTGACACTCGACATCGGTCGTTCGGGCGCCTGCCCGCCGTTTGTGAACGCAAAGCGGTCAGGCGGGGGAAACCGGCGACACTCTATCTCAATCCATTCCAATCGCAGACGCAGGCCCCTCGGCTCGTCCCACAAACCGGGACTCGCTCGGGGCACTGAAAAACGCACGGCACTTAGCTTCATCCCTGCGGGATTCGCTAAGTGCCGCATTTTTCGTGGACAGCCCTTCGACTTCGTCCCGTCCAAAATACTGACGGGACTTCGCTCAGGACTCCGCTAATAAACGAAAAGCCAAGCTAAAGCTCGGCTTTTCGTCTGTGGACAGGGACGGAATCGAACCGCCGACACATGGATTTTCAGTCCATTGCTCTACCATCTGAGCTACCTGTCCGAAAATTCACAAACTTAGCGAGCAACAGCGAAGCTAAGTTTGATGAATTTTCAGGATCCCGACGCCTCCTGTCGGGATCCGAAATTTCCTCTGCATGGGCGGTCGGAAACTTCAGGAATCGACACTCGCATCGGGGATCCGAATCCCCGGTCTTTCGGCCTCGGGATTCGTCGACTTGCCTGTTTTTCAACAACAACAGGCGCAGGTCCCTATGACCATTGGTCCACCACCTTCAGCTTTTTCAAGCCTCAGGATTTGATAACATACAACAGAATCACCCGAAAATCAACAACTGACTCGCAAAAACTACTTCCTTGCCTTAGCCAAGTATTCCATTCTTCTTGATGACGTCTCGCGCTATGACAATTTTTTGAATCTCATTCGTCCCTTCGAAAATCGGATTGATGCGCGCGTCGCGATAGACACGCTCGATGGGAAGCTCCCTTGAGTATCCCATCCCGCCGTGAATCTGAACAGCGCGGTCTGCAACTTTCATAAGACCTTCTGAGCAGAATAATTTCACTATTGCAGACTGTCGCGAAATCGGTTTCCCCGCATCATATGCTGCCGCAGTCCGATAGACAATGGATTCCATTGCGTAGATTGTCTCCGCCATCTCGGCAAGCATGAACTGAATCGCCTCAAATTGTGAAATCGCCACATCGAACTGTTTCCGCTCCCTCGCATATTTGGTAGACAATTCAAGAAGCTCTTTTGCCGCACCCAGACACGCCGCCCCGAGTCCCAACCGGCCGGCATCAAGCGTCTTCATTGCAACGAGAAAACCCCGACCGTCATCGCCAATCATGTTTTCATTAGGGACACGCACATTCTCAAAGGAAATGGCAGCGGTCACGCTCCCCCTGATCCCCATCTTCTTCTCCGGCGGACCTGCGGTGAATCCAGGCCATTTCGTCTCCACAACAAATCCAGTGATCCCTTTTTCCGTTCTCGCAAACACGGAAATAACGTCTGCGATTGATCCATTAGTAATCCAAAGTTTCTCACCGTTGAGAATCCAGTCGTCACCATCGCGAACGGCCTTTGTTCTCAAGTTGAATGAATCGGATCCTGCAAGTGTCTCAGTAAGGGCGAAGGCGCCGATGAACTTACCTTCTGCTAACGGCGTGAGATATTTCTTTTTCAGAAATTCAGAACCGCCGATATAGATGGCGTTTGAACCAATGGACTCGTGAGCACCGATGAATGTAGCCGTTGAAAGGCACGCGCGCCCGATCTCTTCCTGAACCAAACAGTACCCGAGCTCACCGAATCCCCCGCCTCCGTACTCCGCCGGGAAGACCGCCCCAAGAAGACCCAGCTCGCCCAGCTTATTGATGAGCTCCCTGGGAATGCGTTCCTCTTCGTCGATTTGTCGAGCGATAGGTTTGATTTCCGCATTTGCGAAATCGCGCACCATCTCCCTGAGCATCTTCTGTTCTTCAGTGAGTTCGAATTCGACCATAGTTCTCCCTTGTGTTGGCCAGCAATCTGTGAGGGGAAAGGATCAGCTTATTCGAGGGCCGTCTTCGGACCGATGTAGCTCACAACATCCTCCCCGCCATCCACTCCGATGACGCTACCAGAGATCCAGTAAGCGCTCTCGTCAGCCAGCAATACAATCGCTTTCGCCACGTCTTCGGGTGTCGTAAGCCTTCCGGTGGGATTTTTCGCCTTGGCCACGTCACGCATTTTCACGTGATTAGGAATTTTTCGCAGTGCCGGCGTGTCCGTAACGCCAGCCATGATTGCGTTTGCGGTGATGCCGAACGGGCCAAGCTCCATGGCCAGTTGGCGAAGATGGGATTCAAGGCAAGACTTTGCTGCCGATACTGCCCCGTAGTTTGGAATGACAGAATGCCCTCCGGAGCTGGTCAATCCCAGGATTCTCCCGCCCTTCTTCATGAGTTTCCGCAGGATGAGGCCCTGAACCCAGTACACCAGGCTATGAGCCATCACATCGAGGGTCATTTCCATCTGGGCCTGGGACAGCATTTCCTCCTGTTTGCCGGCGATGAACGGCTTTAGGGTGCCGAACGCCAATGAGTGCAGCAGCACACGCACCGTTTGGGATGGATCCTTGGAGAAACGCTCATGGATCTCATCAAGTGCTTCCTCTCTCTTGATAGAGTCAGCCGCATTGATGTTGAAAAACACCGCTTCGCCGCCGGTGTGCTTGATTTCACGGATGACGTGCTGTACTGCGGGCATGGTTGCCTGACGATCCAGATGGACACCAAAAATGTTCATCCCATGTTTGGCAAGCTCGATCGCAGCCGCTCCACCAAAGCCACTGGAGGCTCCCAGCACTAGCGCCCATTCATTTGGCTTAAACCGAGTCTCGGCTTTCATAGCGTTCTCCTTCAGGATCTTGTTACGGGGGTATTGAAGATAGCAAGAAATCGAGGAAAATCAAAACCTATTCCACGGTCACACTCTTGGCGAGATTTCTCGGCTGATCCACATTCACTCCCCTGGCAACCGCAATGTGATACGCCAGCAACTGCAATGGGATCACGTTCAGGATGGGACCAAAGTACCCGAACGTCCTCGGCACGCGGATGACATACTCCGCCAGATGTGCAATCTCTTCGTCATCCTCGTTCGCGATGACAATCAGCCGACCTTTGCGGGCCCTGACCTCTTGTATATTGCTCACAACCTTATCATAGATCGCGTCTTTCGGGGCAATCACGACAACAGGCATGTTTTCGTCGATCAACGCGATCGGGCCGTGCTTCATCTCGGCAGCAGGATACCCTTCTGCATGGATGTAGGAAATCTCCTTGAGCTTCAACGCTCCCTCAAGCGCCACCGGAAAATTGGCTCCACGACCGAGGTAGAGAAAATTCTTCGCCGCCTTGAACTCCTCCGCGATCTCACGAATCCGGCCCGCTGTATGAAGAACATACTCCACTTTACTCGGGAGATCCTCAAGTTCTTGGAACAGCAGAGAGAGCTTCTCCCTTGGAATGCCCCTAGAGCGCGCGATCAAGAGCGTGATCAAGGCCAGGACCGTCAGTTGAGAGGTGAACGCTTTTGTCGAAGCAACACCGATTTCTGGACCGGCGTGAATGTAGACTCCGCCATCCGATTCTCTTGCGATGGTGCTGCCGACGACATTAACGATGCCGAGCGCCGTTGCCCCTCTTGATTTTGCCTCACGCAGAGCTGCAAGTGTATCTGCCGTCTCTCCACTCTGACTGATCGCAAATACAATGTCGCCTTTGCCCACAACCGGATGCCGATAGCGGAATTCCGAAGCGTACTCAGCCTCCGCCTGCACCCCCGCAATCTGTTCCAGAAGATATTCTCCCACGAGGGCGGCATGCCAGGATGTCCCACACCCCAGCATGATGAACCGTTTCGCGCTCAGGAGCTGTTCTTTGACGTGCTCCAACCCGCCGAGCTTCACATCCTCCTCACTCGTACGAAGGCGGCCTCTCATGGCGTTGCGAATCGTTTCCGGTTGTTCGTGAATCTCCTTCAGCATGAAATGTTCGTACCGACCGCGTTCGATTTCCTGGAGATCGAGGGTCAATTCTTTGATAAACTTGTCCACCGGAACCTTCGCGAGCGTCATCGTGCTGACCCGAT
>Ga0315274_10009733_pt1 | contig 13866 bp, 13 predicted proteins | sample YL17G02_20_MG_FD_203700 | JGI IMG/M metagenome (GOLD analysis project Ga0315274, IMG submission 203700) | Sediment microbial communities from Yellowstone Lake, YNP, Wyoming, USA - YL17G02_20 | ecosystem: Environmental > Aquatic > Freshwater > Lake > Sediment | place: USA: Wyoming | collected...
CCCAGGAACAAGCCGAGGTCCCCGACGCGCGTGACGATGAACGCCTTCTTGGCCGCCGCGGCGGCGCTGGGTTTGTGATACCAGAATCCGATCAGGAGGTAGGAGGTAAGTCCGACCAACTCCCAGCAGATGAACAGCAGCAGCAGGCTGTTGGCAATGACCAGGCCGAGCATCGCGGCAGCGAACAGCGACAGAAAGCAGTAGAATCGCGTGAAGTTCTCGTCCTGCGCCATATAGCCCAGGCTGTAGATGAAGATGAGCAGGCCGATGAGCGACACCATCACCAGCATGATGGCCGTCAGCGGATCGAGCACCCAGCCGAGCGGGAGCGTGGCCGTGCCAAACTGGAGCCAGGCGAAGCGGCGCACCTCCCGCACTGCTCCGCCTTGTCCGAGCGTCCTGGCCAACGCGGCGCAGGACAGCGCGAGCGCGAACACCATCGAGCCGATGGCCAGCCAGCCCGCCAGCCGCCGTTGTCGCCGGCGGCACACCGCGATGATACCCGCCGCCAGCAGCGGCAACACCGGAGTCAAGTAGAGATTCTGCGCTTCCACCGTAGTCTCATTTCTACGCTTCCGGCGGGCAAATGAGAGGGATCACCTCCCGCTGGTTGCGTCGGTAGAAGCGGAAGTCTTCGCGATCGCTCAGGCAAGCAAGTGTTCTCATCCCTTCATCGAATTCACCTCGTCCACGTTCGTGGTTTGGTAGTGCCGGTAGATAGCGATGATCAGGGCCAGGCCCACCGCCGCTTCGGCCGCCGCAATCCCGATCGAGAAGAGCGCGAAGATGAGGCCCGTCAGGGCCTCGGGGTTGGGGCTGTAGCGCCAAAACGCGATGAAGTTCAAGTTGGCCGCGTTGAGCATGAGTTCGATGCCGACGAGCACCAGAATCGCGTTCCGCCGGGTCAACGCCCCGGCCAGGCCAACGGCGAACAGCAGGGCGGACAGGATCAGATACGCGGCGAGCGGCGTCATTCCCGACTCCTTTCCTCCTGCATCGCGATGATCACGGCGCCGATCAGGGCGACAGTCAGGAGCAGCGCGATGACCTCCAACGGCAGCACGAAGTCGGTCATCAGGCGGATGCCAATCTGCTGGACGGTCCCGGAGGGCAGCTCGCGGACCGGGCGCTGGATCGCTGGACTGGAGAGGATCGCGGCCACCAGGGCCCCGAATGCCAGTGCGGCCACCGCCAGGCCCAGGGGCCAGGACGGCGACCCCAGCGGTTGCGTGGCGGCCGCCACGTTGCGCGTCAGCATGAGGGCAAACACGATGAGCACGGCGACGGCGCCGACGTACACCAGGACCTGCGCGAGCCCGACAAACTGGGCGCCCAGTTGCAGGTAGAGACCCGCCAGGCCGGCGAAGGCCAGCGCCAGCGCCAACGCGCAATGGACCAGCCGGCGCAGGGCCATCGCCCCCACGGCGCTCGCAAGGGTTACCGCCGCCAGTATGAAGAAAGCCCAATCCATCAGTCAGCCAATTGGTAATGGCGCTGCGGCATTTTCGCGGCCCCGGACACCGCCCGCCCCAGAGCCAGGTAAGCCGCCGCCAGCAAAGCTGCGCTCACCAGCCAGCGAGCCAGGCCGGCGCCCAGCCAGTGCCAGAGAGCGGCGGCCACAAGGTTGACGAGCGCCATGGGCAGCATGAATTTCCAGGCGAAGTTCATCAACTGATCGAGGCGCAGGCGCGGCAGCGTCCCCCGCAGCCAGATGAACAGCGCGATAAACGGGAGCAGCTTCGCGAAGAACCAGAACCACGAGGGCACCCAGGTCAGGAACGACAGCGGGGCCTGCCAGCCGCCCAGGAACAGCGTGATCGCCAGACCGCTCACGGCAAACAAGCCCAGGTATTCGCCCAGGAAAAACAGGGCAAACTTGAACCCGGAATACTCGACGTAGTAGCCGGCGATGAGTTCCGACTCCGCTTCCGGCAAGTCAAACGGCGAGCGGTTTGACTCGGCCGTGGCCGCGACCAGGAACAGCAGGAACCCGGCGAAGCCCCACGGCGTGAACACATGCCAGCCCGGCAGCCAGCCGTGATAGACGCCCTGTGCCGCCACGATCTTCTCGGTCGAGAGTGAGCCGACGATCATGATCACGGTCACCGCCGACAGGATCAGCGGCACTTCGTAGCTGAGCATCTGGCCGATCGCCCGCAAGGCGCCGAGCAAGGAGTATTTGTTCCGGCTCGACCAGCCGGCCATGAAGATCGCCAGTTCCGTGGCCGAGCCGGCGGCGAAGAACAACAACACGCCCGCATCACAACCGGGCAGCGGCACCATGTTCCGGCCAAACGGCAACACGGAGTAAGCCAGCAGCACGGGAACCACCAGGACGAGCGGCGCCAGGAAATGCACCACCGGATCGGCCGCCCTCGGCACGAGGTCTTCCTTGGTCAGGGCCTTTATGCCGTCAGCCAACGGTTGCAGCAGGCCAAACGGTCCCACGCGATTCGGACCGTAGCGGTTTTGCATTCGGCCCAGCCCCTTGCGTTCGAGCCACGTGGTCAAAGCAAACAAGGTGGCAAACACGGCCACGATGGCCATCGCGTCAAGCAGCGCGCCCACGAACGGTTGCCAGCCCGCGGGAAACCAGCCCACCACCCAGTCTTTCAGGATTACGAACAGTTGGTCCAACGCGTTGGTCATGCTTGGGCAGCCGGGACGGTTTGTGCCTCGGCTTTGGGGGCCGCCGCGGCCGCGGGCTTGGCTTTCACGTCGGACGCGACTCGCGCCTTGGCTTCGGCATTGGCTTGGGCTTTGGCCTCGGCCCGCGTCTTCTCCGCAGCCAACCGCGCATCGACCTCGGCGGCTTCAGTGGGGTGGATCTCGCTGTAGTAGGCATTGGACTTCGCCAGTTGCTCCTTGTGCAGGAGGAATCCGGCGAACCGGTCGGTGTTGCTCAACTCGAAGTCGGTGTCCATCTTGATGGCATCGAATGGGCAGACCTCGACGCAGATCTGGCAGCTCATGCAGACCGAAATGTCCAGGTCGAACACCTTGGGTTGAAACTGCATCTTGCCGGCGTAGTCAGGTTTCTTGACGGCGTCTTTGACGATGTAAATGCACTGCGGCGGGCATTCCTTCTCACAGATTTGACACGCCACGCAACGCAGGCCTTTGATCGGATCCTCACCGTCATAGACCAGGAACGGGAAGGTGCGGGCGTTCTCCTTTTGGGGGAGGCGCTCTTCCGGGTATTGCACGGTGACCAACCGCTCTTGCCGGGTGTAGCTGCCCAGGAAGTTGCGGGCCGTCTCAACCAGGCCCTTGATGATGCCGGTGCCTAGCATAGTCGTGAGCGCCGCCCCGTGGCCGGAGCTTGCAGCCGCGCCGGGTCGCCCTCCCGACCTCGCCGCGGCGCGGGCGCGGTGTGGGGTCGGCGAGCGTCTGGCGGCGCAAGGCGGGGCGTGACTTTGGCCCTGAGCTTCACCGGTCCACCTCCCCCAGCACGATGTCCACACTCCCGAGAATGACCACGGCATCCGCCACGGTGTGTCCCAGGCACATGTCCTCCAGGATCGTCAGATTGATCAAGGTGGGTGGCCGGACGCGGTAACGATACGGATTAGGACCGCCGTCGCTGATCAGGTAAAACCCCAGTTCGCCTTTGGGCGCCTCAATCCGACCATAGGCCTCGCCGGCTTTCGGTCGGAATCCCCGCAACCTGGCTTTTGGGTCGATGATCGGTCCGGGCGGGATGTCGCGCAGCGCGGCATGGAGGATCTTCAGCGACTCGCGCATCTCCAAAACTCGAACCATGTAGCGGTCGAAGACATCGCCCTGTTCGCCCAGAGGCACCTTGAACTCGAACCGGCCGTAGATGCCGTAGCGGTCCACCTTGCGGAGGTCGTAGTTCACGCCGGAAGCGCGGAGCATCGGGCCGGTCACGCTGGCGTTGACGGCCAGCTCGCGCGGGAGGATTCCGACCCCCTGGGTGCGCGCGATCAGAATCTCGTTCGCCGAGAGCAGGCGCTCGAACTCATCCAGGAAGAACGCGTAGTTGTCCACGACGTGCCTGGCCTGATCCAGCCAGCCGGCGGGCAAGTCGCACCGGCAACCGCCGAAGCGCATGTAGTTGCACATCATCCGCGATCCGCTCAATTCCTCGAACAGATCGAGGATCTTTTCCCGCTCACGAAAGGCGTACATCAGGGGCGTGCCCAGGGCACCCATGTCCTGGAGCAGGAAACCGATCAGACAGGTGTGATTGAGCAGGCGGGTCAATTCGGCGGTGATGACGCGGATATACTCGGCACGTTCTGGCGGCTGGAGGCCGGCCAGCTTCTCGACGCTCAGCGCATAGGCCCAGTTGTTCGTCATCGAACAAAAGTAATCCAGCCGGTCCGTGTAAGGCATCGAGCCGAGATAGGTCGTGCCTTCCGCGATCTTCTCATGGTTGCGGTGCAGATAACCAAAGACCGGCTTGAGCTTGCGAACCCGTTCGCCGTCGAGGACGACGTCCATGCGGAAGACGCCGTGAGTCGAGGGATGGTGCGGTCCCATCGCCACCTCAAGCACATCGCCCTGCCATCCGCCGCGCTGGGCCCCCTTTGGGGACAAGGCGTAGTTCGGCTGCCCGGTTCCATCCGGTGGCCTGCTCCCCAGCGAACTGGGACTCGCGCCCTCGCGCTCTGCGTGGGTATCGGACATGGGGTTGTTCAGGAACCTGGCGGTGTTCGTTGTCCACGCTTTAGCGTGCGCCTGCGGCCGGGCACCCTAAAGGGTGGACAACAAACGGATGGTTCAGTGGAAAGGCATCGGCTCATGTTCCGGCCTCCCGCGCCTGATGCCGCTTCGCCTTCTCCAAGACTTCGTCGTGTGCCGTCGGCTCATATTCGTAATCGTCGGGCTCGACGTAATCCTTGCGCATGGGATGGTGCTGGAAGCCGTCCCACATCAGGATGCGGCGCAGGTCCGAGTGGCCGGTGAACACAATGCCGAACAAGTCGTAGATCTCGCGCTCCTGGAACTCCGCGCCGCGCCAGATCGGCGTGAGGGACGGCAGGCGGTTCTGGTCGGACCGATTGCGGGTGCGCATGCGGAGGACCATGGGCCCGTGTTTGAGCGTCATCGAATAGAGGTGGTAAACAGCTTCCAGGCAGCCCGGCCTCACCGTTTCGGTAATCTGCTCCAGCTCGCGTTCGATGCCCTTGATCACTTTCTTGACCTTCACTTTCTCCTTCAGAACGGTGTCGGACCAATCCACGCCGGTCACGTTCGAGGCATAATCCAGACAAAGCCGCGCATCGTCGCGCAGAAACTTCGCGACGGCGAGGGCGTGTTCGGGATCCACGAGCAGCGACGGTTGTTGGGCCGGGCTGTCATTGGGGATGACCTCCAGCCGCGCGCCAGGGATCGTGGTTTCAACGCGGGTTTTGATCTGATCGAGAGATTCCACTTTGACGGGGATAGGGGTGGTTGGAGTCGTTTAGCAGTGGCGGAGTCGTTTCGTCCGGCTGGTTCGCTCCGACTCAGGACTGGCGCGCCACGCTCGGCGGGTGCCACACGTCGGGGTTCATGGGCGGTTCCAGATCGTGCGCACCATACTGGGGCACGGGGAACTCGCCTGGCGCGTCCGGGTCAAGATGCCGCGGCCGGTTTCGGCCGGTGAGCTGTTGTTGGTCGATGCGCCGTTGCAGCGTCATGAAGGCATGGAGCAACGCTTCGGGGCGCGGGGGGCAACCGGGGAGGTACACGTCCACCGGGATATAGCGGTCAATGCCTTTCAAGACGTTGTAGCCCTGTTTGAATGGGCCGCCGGAGATGGCACAGGCGCCCATCGCGATCACATATTTAGGTTCGGGCATCTGGTTGTAGAGCCGGACCACCTGGGGCGCCATTTTCCTGGTAACCGTGCCGGACACAATCATGAGGTCAGCCTGGCGTGGGGAAGGTCGGAAGACTTCGGCGCCGAACCGGGCGAGGTCGTAGCGCGCCATGGTGGTGGCAATCATCTCGATGGCGCAGCAGGCCAGGCCGAACTGGAGCGGCCAGATGGAGTTGCGCCGGCCCCAGTTGTAGAGCTCCTCCAGCGTGGCGGTGAAGACCCCTTGCCTGCTCAACTCGCCGCGTAAACCTTCGTCCATGGCAACTTTCCGGATGGCGGGTGCGCCTGACGCGCCTTGGCCGCTGGCGGATCATCTCCAGTTCAGGACACCCTTGACCCAAGCCCAGGCCAAGCCCTCCACCAGCAGCAACAAAAAGACCAGCATCGCCAGCGACGCGCCCACTGGCAGGCCGCCGAACGCCACGGCAAACGGCAAGAGGAATATGGCTTCCACGTCAAACACCAGGAACAGGATGGCATAAAGATAGTATTGTGGCCGGAACTGAATCCAGGCATCGCCCTGGGACACCAGGCCGCATTCGTAAACGGCGTTCTTGTCCGGCCCGGGCTTGGGCGGCGAGAACTTCCGGGCCCACATCCGCGCCAGCGCCAACGGCACGACCACGAACGCCACGGCTACGCCGAGCATCGTGGCGACAAACAAATATGCACTATTACCAGGTTGCATGGTCTTCGTCGGCCCCGCCCCATATCCGTTCGAGGACAACGCTACTCGCTGCCCAGGGGAGCGTCAAGGCAGCCACCCGCCGCCCGCTGGCCCGGAGTCGGTGCGCCGTCCGCCCGCGCCGGGGATCGGGTCCCGCGCACTGGGGCTGGGCTTGGCGTGAGGGCTGTGGACTCGCTAGGCGGCTAGTTTCGCTCAGGTTCGTGCGGGCGCAAGCCGACTTCGTGGGCAATGTCGTCGAACTCATCCCGAGTCACATCCTCCAACTGTTTACGCCGATCGGCCAACTTCTCGTTGATCTTGATCACCTTCTCGGTCATCTCCTCGTGCGTCTCCTTCGAGCCGCCGAGAAGGGCGAAGTTGGGCCCGGTAGTCAGCCGCTTGTGACCATCGGAATCCAAGCCCACGCCGATCATGACCGCTTTGGGGCGGGGCTTGCGTTTCTTGTTTGCCAAGTTCGACATACCAGGAAGTTACGGGCAAGGACGGGGAAGTGCAAAGCGCAAAGTGCGTAAGAAGCCCGCCTGAGGTGCCGCGGGTTGAGCGCCGGTATGCGGCGAGTTCGGGGGCGCTTAACCGGGCACTGTATAAGGCTGACCGTTGGCCCGAGTGGTCGGCCCGTTTGGTTCACCGCAACTGGGCCGCCAGTCGTTCGCCCAGCGGTTCGGGCTGGCACAGGTCGCCCCGCAATTCGCCGCGCCGCACAGTGGGCTCCCGGAACGAAACGGCGCGCAGACGAATCTGTTCGTCCACGACCTCCGCATGCGCGGCTACCGGGCTTTGACACCCGCCGCCCATGGTCCGGAGAAAGGCGCGCTCGGCCAGCACACACTGGTGCGTGTTGTAGTGGTTCAGCCGGGCGCAGATCGTCGCCAGGCGCTCGTCGTTTTCGCGAACTTCGATCCCGATCGCTCCCTGGCCCACGCAGGGCAACATGACCTCCGGTTCCAGCACGGTTGCCAACAGGCCCTCCGGCACCGCGTCGCCCTTCAACTGGCTGTCCGCGGCAATTTCAAAGCGCAGGCGGGCCAGACCGGCGGCGGCGAGAATCAGGCCATCGAGCTCGGCGCGTTCGGCGAGTTTCTGGAGGCGGGTGGGCACGTTGCCGCGGATGTCCACCACCTTGATGTCCGCGCGGCGCGCCAGCACTTGGGCCTTGCGCCGCGTGCTGCTGGTCGCGATCACTGCCCCAGCGGGGAAACCCTCCAGGGTCATCGGCGCAGTGAAACCACGACGATCGTCTTGCCCCGGCGTCCACTCGGTGGCGGCCTTGCGCGCTTGCTGTGCGCGCAAGGACTCCGCGTTCCGATACAGTAACACATCCCGGGCATCGCCCCGCTTGCATAGGGCGCCCAGCTTCAGTCCCGCCGGCAGGTCCGTGGGCAGATCCTTCAGGCTGTGCACCGCCAGGTCCGCCCGCTGCCGCAACAGTGCCAGTTCCAGTTCCTTGGTGAAAAGCCCCTTGGGCAGCCCCGCGCCGGCAGCGGCCACTGACGCCGTCTGGAGCTTGTCGCCCGTGGTCTTGATGATCTTGAGCTCGAAGATCAACCGGGGAAACGCCTGGCGGCATTGGTCGAGGACCGCGTTGGCCTGGGCCAGTGCCAGCGCGCTCCCGCGAGTGGCGATCACAATGGGACGGTTAGCGAAAGACATCGTGGATAAGTTGCGGACGCCGAACGGGACGGCCAGCTCTGAGCCGCGTGCCGGATCTCACCAAAGGCATTAGGCGTCTGGAAGTCCCGGTGTTGGCTTGGACTGCGGGGGCATTCCAGGCGCGGCAAAGCTCTCAATCAAGGCCCTGGTTTTCTCCCGGATGACCTGCTCACACCGTGCGATCTCCTTCTGGCGCTGTTGCAGGGAATCGTTCGCGATGGCCTGGAGGTCGTCGATGTTGTAAAGGTACACGTTGTCCAGTTCATTGACCTCGGGTTCGATATCGCGCGGCACGGCAATGTCGATCAGGAGCAGCGGTTGGTTGCCTCGGCGCCGGAGCAGGGGCTCCAACTTCGCCCGGTCCAGGATATAACCCGGCGCGGAGGTGCTGCTGATCACGATGTCGATCCGGCTGAACTCGTCGGCCCACCGCTCGAAAGGCACGGCGCATCCGCCCAGTTCCCGGGCCAGCGCCTCTGCGCGGTCGAACGACCGGTTCGAGACCAGGATGCTTCGGGCCCCGCGGCTCCACAAGGCGCGGGCCGTCTTCTCGCTCGTGTCGCCCGCCCCGATCACCATCACCCGCCGGTCGCTCAAGGCGTCGAAGATCTTCATGGCCAGTTCGACAGCGACGGAGCCCACAGACGTGCTGCCGCGTTGGATGTTCGTGCCGGTGCGGATCAGCTTGGCGGTATGGAAGGCCTTCTGGAAGGCCTTGTTAAGGCGGCCGCCGGTATGCTGGTGTTTGAGCGCCAACATGTAGGCCTTCTTCAGTTGCCCGAGTATCTCCGTCTCGCCCAGCACCATCGAGTCCAGCCCGCAGGCCACCTTGAACAGATGCTCCAGACTCTGCGGCTCGCCAAAGCCGTAAATCTCCCGGTCGAGCGGCTCGAGGTAACTGCGCGATTTGCACAGGAACTCCCGCAGCGACTGGAAGGCGCGGCCCAGTTCCAGAGGCGTCGCCGCGTAGATCTCGACCCGGTTGCAGGTTGAGAGAATCACCGCCTCCTCCGCCAGCCGCGTGTCCCGCAGTTTCTGGAGGACCGACGGGATCTCAGTCTCGCCAAACGCAAACAACTCGCGCACGGGCACGGGCGCGGTGCGGTGACTGAGGCCGACGACAACGATGGGCATGGCTAGGAAGGGACTGGGGCGGGGTGCGCCCGGCGAAGTTGGGCTGGGCATGGGGCCCGGCCGCGGCATTCGACACTCTTGCTCTGACAACGCACCGGCGTCATGTTCACGGACGATGGATGGCCGACAAGAGGTTGGTGCCCCAAAACGTCAGCATCACAAAGCCGAAGATACCCAGGGATGCCCAGGCCGTCCGCCGTCCGCCTTCGGCGAATCGCCAGCGCAGGACCAGGAGTATCCCGTAGAGCACCCAGACGAGCACCGACCAGATCACCTTGGTGTCGCTGATGAAGCTGACGCCAGCGGGTTTCCTGGCCCAGACCGTCCCCACCACCATCCCGAGGGTGAGCAGTACGAACCCCACCAACAGCAACCGGCTCACCACCAACCCCAGCCGCTCGATCGGGGGCATCAACGAGAACACGGCGCGCAGCTTGTGGAACTTCAGGTTGTGGTCGTGCGTCAGGAACATCAAGGCCGCCACCGCGCTCAGGCCAAAAGCGCCGTAACTGAGCAGCACCAACGCTGCGTGCAGACTTGTCCAGGCATCGACGGATTCGCGCGCCGGGCTGTGGGCGGTGTCCAACTGTCGGTTCAGCGCAAACACGCCTAAAGCCAGGAGGATGGGCGAGGCGAAGGCACCCAGAAACCGCACGCGCGACCAGGTGCCAATCAGGAGATAAGCCGTCACGATGGTCCAGGCGGTGAACATGGTCGCCTCGAACAGGTTGTTGACCGGACAACGATCAAGCGAGAACCCGCGCTGCCACATGGCCGTGGTATGACAAAGGAATCCCGCCAGTAACAGCAGGTAACTCACGCGGTTGTGTTGCCGGAACCCGTGGCGCCACAGGAACACCGAATAGACCGTGCTCAGGCCGTAGATAAGCACCGCCAGCCCAAACCAGTCGCGATCCGTAAGCCAAAGCACGACACCAGGGTAGTGCAGCAGGCCGCGCGCGCAAGTCGCAATTGACAGGACCAGTGCCTGCTGAGGCCCAAGTCGCGCCGGCCCAATGCAGCCGGAGCCGGGTCTGGCGCGCGGTGGTTCCCGACTCCGGAAGGGCTGTAAGCCGAATTCTGTCTGCCCCGCTCGCGCTCACGCACGCACGGAGGAGAGGATCATTTGTCTATGCGGCGAATACCCGGAACCCGGCGCGCAAAGTAGGACAGGCTTCCGGCCGGGCCACTCGGCTTGAGCCGACCGGTCCCGCCGGGACCGGCCAGAGGCCTGTCCTACTTTGGGCCTGGGGCGGGCCGCCCCGCAGGTTCCCTATTTGGCCTTGCTCCCGATGGGGTTTTCCGTGCCTCCGCGCTTGCGCTTGGAGCGGTGGGCTCTTACCCCACCTTTTCACCCTTGCCCCGTTCGTGTTGGCACGCACGAGGCGGTCTGATTTTCTGTGGCACTTTCCGTCGGGACGCCTCACGACGTCGCCGCCCGCGTGTATCCGGCCGCTCACGCAGCCAAGTTACGCGGCATCGCGCCCTGTGGAGTTCGGACTTTCCTCCCCTGAACTGGCCAGGAGCGATCCTCCGCCCTTCCGGAATCAAAGAACCGCGGCAATGTACGCGTTCCGGCGTGGAATGACAAGCCCCTCGAGTGTCGCGCCCCCGGGCGCAGTGTTTCGCGGCTATTCCGCTACTGCCAGATCCATGTCCCGCGTGTAGTAAAGGACCCGACCGCAGTTGGGGCAGGTCATCAACTCCCCTTCCCCGCGGCAGGTCACCACGATCTGGGCCGGCAATTTCATGTGACACCCGCCGCACACCCCGTGGTCGATGCCCACGATGACGTTTTGCCCCCGGTGTTTGATCAGGCGCCCATACCGCGCCAAGGCAGATGGTTCGACCGCCTCGGCCAGCTTGTCCCGGTCGCTTTCGAGCTCCGCCAATTGCTGGCGCAGGTTTTTGTCCCGCATGCCCAGCTTCGCGATCTGGTCTTCGACGTCCCTTTTCAGGGCCGCCGCCTCCTGCGTCGCCTTGGCCGCTGCCTTCTGCACCTGGTCGGCCTCTTCCATGCACTCCAGTTGCTGGTCCTCAAGTTTGACGATCTCTTGCTTAGCGGTGTCGATCTCGTGAGCCAACGCCCGGTATTCCTCGTTCTTGCGCGTCTGGAATTGCTGGAGCGAGTACCGGTCGATGGCCTCTTTCCTCGTCTCCGCTTCCAGTTCCAGTTTCTTGCGGTCGATCTCGATCTGTTTAAGCCGCAGTTTGGCGGTCTCCAGCTTGGTCTGTGCCTGAGTCAACTTGGCCTGGAGCAGGTGACGCTGGGGCTCAATACCGGCCAGTTCCGCCTGTGTCTGGCGGATCTTCCGATCGCGATCCTGCAGGATCAGCAGGTGTTCAACAACTTCAAGCATGACGGCCTTCGTTCCCGTTCGACATCACAGCCAGCCTATCGGCCCTCCGCCAGCAAGTCAACCCACCTGCTGACGCCCGCGCAACGGGGAATTCGCCGGTTGACATTGGCTCCGTAAACCGTGGTGCGCATGGCGGCGGCAGACACGCATTTTTGAACGAATTCGGTGCCAGCATCTCCAAAACTGTGGATCTTGGCGTCATGAGAAACCATGCCTCCTGTTTGCGTGCCCGCGGCGTCGCCGCGGCTTGTCGCCAGCCACGGCCCGCGCCTGGGATTTCTCAAGGATAGTGGCGATTAGCCTCCCCGCCATCCGCGAGAGTGCGCCAGCTGACAGCAACTGGCGCATTTGCCGTACAGGCCCCGCGCCTGACCGCCGCGAGCAAACCCGCGCCGTAGGATCCCGGCAAATCTCTCATTGCCCTGTGCGGAGCCTTTCCGCAATATCCCCGCTCTATGTCGAGCATGCGGAAACAGTATCCGTTTCATCTGATCGAGCCCAAGTGGCAGCAGACGTGGGACCGGCAGCAGGCGTTTCGTGCGTGGAACCCTGATGACCAGGTTCCCGCCGAGCACCCGTTCGCCCAGCGCCACGGTCTGTCCGGCAGGGTGGGTTGTGCGCAACTCCCGCCCAAATTCTACATCCTCGACATGTTCCCCTACCCTTCGGGCGCAGGCTTGCATGTTGGCCACCCGGAAGGCTACACCGCCACGGACATCCTGGCTCGTTACCGGCGGGCCTGCGGTTTCAACGTCCTCCATCCGATGGGCTGGGACGCCTTTGGCCTGCCCACCGAGCAGTACGCCGTCAAAACCGGCAAACACCCACGTCAGGCGACTGAAGAGAACGTCGCGACCTTCAAGGGCCAAATCCAAAGGCTCGGCTTCAGCTACGATTGGACGCGCGAGGTGGACACGACCGACCCCGGTTATTTCAAGTGGACCCAGTGGATCTTTCTGCAGATCTACAACTCGTGGTTCAACCCGGGGACGAACAAGGCCGAACCGATTAGCACGTTGAAGTATCCTGAAGAACTGCAACTGCCCGTGGAGAAGGCAGGGTGCGGTGTCCTCACCGCGCCGCAGCGGCGGGCTGCGGACAGCCCGGCTTGCCTGACCGCCGCGGATCCGGAACTCGAAGCCAAACGCCGCGCTTACCGCGACAGCAAGCGCCTCGCCTACGTCACCGAAGCGCGGGTGTGGTGGTGCCAGGAACTCGGTACGGTGCTGGCCAACGAAGAAGTCATCGACGGCAAGAGTGAGGTCGGCGGCCATCCCGTGGTTCACCGACCGATGCGCCAATGGATGCTCCGCATCACCGCCTACGCCGAGAAACTGCTGCAGGATCTCGACAACATCGACTGGAGCGAGTCGTTGAAGGAAATGCAGCGCAACTGGATCGGCCGCAGCGAAGGCGCGGAGGTGGAGTTTGAGATTGCCGATTGCCAATTGCCGATTGCCGATCGGAAGATTCGTGTATTCACCACGCGGCCTGACACACTGTTTGGTGCGACCTACATGGTTCTCGCACCCGAGCATCCCAGCCTGGAACACTGGCTGAGACATTTCGTTGCTATCCCGTCCGAGTGGCCTCCAGGCACGCGCAAAGAATGGACTGCTGGCGCAGAAACACCGGTCAATGCAATTACGGCTTACCAGACCTTTGCGTCGGTAAAGAGCGATCTGGAACGAACCGACCTCGCGAAGGAAAAAACCTGCGTGTTCACAGGTGCGTTTGCCATCAACCCGGTCAACCGGGAGCGCATCCCGATCTTTATCGCCGACTACGTGCTCAGCAGTTACGGCACCGGCGCGATCATGGCGGTGCCGGCGCACGACACGCGCGACCTCGAGTTCGCCCGGAAGTTCAACCTGCCCATTGTCCAAGTTGTCCAGCCGCCGGGCCCTGAGACTGATTGGCAGGGCTTTGTGGGCGATGGCATTTCCGTGAACTCTACCGGACCCGATGTCTCGATCACCGGCCTCCCGACGCCAGAGGCGAACCGGAAGATCACTGCCTGGCTCGAATCCAAGGGTCTCGGCAAGAAAACCATCAACTACAAGCTCCGCGACTGGCTGTTCAGCCGCCAGCGTTACTGGGGCGAGCCGTTCCCGATCATTTGGCGAAAGGACGCCCGCGGCAACCTTTACCATGAAGCGTTGCCGGAGAGCGCGCTCCCGGTCCTTCCGCCGCCGCTCGACGAT
>Ga0315274_10009734_pt1 | contig 13866 bp, 11 predicted proteins | sample YL17G02_20_MG_FD_203700 | JGI IMG/M metagenome (GOLD analysis project Ga0315274, IMG submission 203700) | Sediment microbial communities from Yellowstone Lake, YNP, Wyoming, USA - YL17G02_20 | ecosystem: Environmental > Aquatic > Freshwater > Lake > Sediment | place: USA: Wyoming | collected...
GATATCGCCGCCGAGCGGATGGGCTTCCTCGAGCACCTGATCGAGACCGGGCAGGGTACCCGCTACAGTGTGCGCGGCGAACTGCCAACGCTTTCGCGCCCGATGTACGAGACCGTACACACCGGGCTATCCGTGACGCAGCACGGGGTCGTCAGCAATCAGATCGTGCGCCGCTCTTCGGTCCCGAGTGTCTTCGAGATCGCCGTCCACAACGGCCGCACGACTGCAGCCGCAGCCCACTACTGGTTCTCCGAACTCTACAACCGCGCCCCCTTCGACCCGGTGGACGACCGTGAGGTCGACGACCCGTCGCTTCTGATCCAGCACGGCCGCTTCTACATGGAGGACTGCTACCCTGACAAGGAGCTGTTCCTGACCGGCGCGTCGCTGGTGCGGAAGTACAGCCCCGACTACCTGCTTATCCATCCGATGGGGATGGATTATCTGGGGGACACTTTGGGCCCGGACACACCCGAGTACCGCAACAATGCCATCGTCCAGGACATGATCCTGGCCAATCTGATCCCCGAGTGGCACCAGCGCGGCTATACCGTGCTCGTGACCGGCGACCACGGCGTTGGGCCCGACCGCTCGCACGGCGGGACGACTCCGGATGTTCGCATGGTACCCCTCTACCTCCTGCCGCCCGCCGGTGGGGGGAAGGGCAACACGCGTGAAACCGTCTCGCAGCTTCAGCTGGCGCCGACGATGCTGACCATCCTCGGGCTGCCGGTGCCGGAGACGATGAAGGCCTCACTACTTGTGTGAAAGACACGCCAAGCAGGTCGGGGAGATCCGCGCCCCTCACCCTGCCTAGGCTGCGTGGCGGTCTTGATCGCGGCAGCTCGCGCGCAGGGCGCAGAGATCGCACGCACGAGTCGTTGTGGCCAGGTCCGGCCCAATCCCCAGCACGAACGAAATCGACATGCGCGGGACCATCAACCCGCTCGGCGTCAGCGCAACGCCCGCCGGGACGGGATCGATCAGGGCGAAGATCTCAGCCTGTCCCTCTGACACTCCTCAGCCGATCATCCCCGGGCTGAGCGGGGGCATCGTCTCCACGCCCTCGGCGACCCCCTCCCGCTCGACTCGGCTGGCCGCATCGGGCGCCAGCGCCTCGCTCGCGGCCGAGCCCTGCCCGTCCAGGGCCAGCATAGGCGATGTACTGATTGCACTATCTGGTGAAGTGGGAGTACACAGGCGGGCCTACCTCTTCGCCCAAAGCACGCGCGACTGAAGAAGTCCGCTGGAAGACGACGCCGCTGCCGTGTCCCCTCTACAAGTCAACGGCTTCGAGCGCGCCGGGGAGATCGCGTGATCTCTCACAGAGATAGGCAGTCCCATCCAGATCAAAGATGCAACCATGGCAATCTGACGGACTTGCCCATTACTTCGACAACTTGGCCTGCACCAATTCGTCCATGGCCATCACCAGAGCCTTCTCCTGGCCAATGTCGACAATGGTCGCGGCCGTGTAGTCATGGCACGCGTCAATGGAGCCGCCCACCTGCCTGGCTGCTTCGGCGACAAGATAGGATAAGCCGGGCATCGACCGGTCGATCAGGACCTTGTGCTCTAGAGGCGTGGGGAGTCGCATGGATGCTTTTGTCTGAGCCCAATCGAAGGATCCCACCCCCGGGACCTCCGGAGCCATATTCTGGAACCCGACGATGTACTTCTCGAGATTGAGAAAACTCTCATTGCGGATATCCCAGCAGTACTCACCAATGATCTTGACGCCCATGGGCGAGAAACCATCTCCGACCGTGAACCACTGGATGTGCTTCGTTTCCCGGAAACCGTCCCGCATCAGCCGCGCGGTGGTTTCCCGGTAAGCCGTTTGCTGGACCTGGCGGAGGTCGTCGAGACGGCGCTTCGCTTCGGGAAAAAGCCCTTCCAGACACACTCGTACCCCGAGGTCCGGCCCGTCGGCGTAGTAGCCCACCCCTCCAAAAGTCGTCACCGCTATCGCCAACGGCGCCATCGGGACCACATCCCCGAAAAGGGTGCGCGAATAGATCTCCTTGCCCTGCGCATTCACATCGATTCGCACCTGGCCCTGCTCGACGGCATCCAGCAACGCCTCGCGGTTCTCTTTGACAAGGCTTCCCTCCCGGTCAAGCTCATCTCCCACAGCGCCCAACACGGCGACATGCGCCAGATCGCGGTTGGCTTCATCCAGTTCCAGTGCGAAGAAGTAGGCCGCCGTGGAGGCTGAGATGTCCATATCGCCGGACAATCCGAAGAACTCCGTGGCGATGTTGAGGACTCTGGGATCGGTGGACTTCTGAGGGTGATGATGATCCAGGATAAGGGTGGTCCGTCTACCTCTGTTGGCATCCGAAATGACCGGCGCTGCCTGCGCGCCCAGGTCCACGTAGAAGATCGTGATCGGGAACTGCTCATGAATACGAGCCACAATCGGGGGATGTACGCGCTCGATGCAGATCCGGTGGGTGGAGAAACCCGCCCGTGCCAATGCGGTTTCCAGTATTGCCGCCGAGGTCAATCCGTCGGCATCGTTATGGTGAACCAGGGCCACCTCGGTGCCGGCAGCACGCATCAGGTTGATGCCCTTGCGGATCTCTTGGAGGAAGTTCTCTTTGCCCATGTCACAGGCCTATCGTGGTTCGAATGACCTTGTACCCCTCGGCCTGCATGGCAGCAGCAATGGCCGCCTGCATTTCTTTGCCGGTTGTCAGGGCGTTCATGTAGCCGCCTCTGCCGCCACCGGTGACTTTGGCGCCCAAGGCGCCCATCCTGAGGGCCAGGTTGCACAGGTAGACCAGCTTCTCATGCGAGAGGCCCATTTCGATCAGGATCTCGTGGTTGGCGGTCATGACGGCGCCCACTTTCACAAGATCGCCGGCTTCGAGGGCGGCCTTCATCTCGCTCACCTGGCTGGTGATGGCTTCCATGCGGGACTTGAACCCCACGGGATCGCCCGCTTTCATCTCCGCAATGTAGTCGTCCAACAGAGCCGTATTGGCGGTGATGCCGCTATTGCCCAAGACGATATGGAGCGGCTTCTTGCAGGCGATCTTCTCGAAGTGCTTCTCTTCGCCCTTCACCCAGTAAAGCAAGAGTCCCCCGTAGGTCGAGGCGGTGTTGTCGACCCCGCTGGGGATGCCGTGATAGGCGAACTCCCCCTCCCATCCCACATGGTTGATCTGTTCGATGGTGTAGCCCATGCCGAACTCGGTGTTCAACGCTCTTGCCAGGGAAACGCAGCTGGCCGCACTGGCACCAACCCCGCTGCCCGCCAGCAGGCTGCCGCCATACGTGATCTTGATGGGAGTCTTCCTAACGTCGACGTTCATCACTTCGAGGATGCGGTTGATGGACGCGACCTGCTGATCCCTCTTCTTATCCTTGTAGCCGGGCACTTCGACACGATTGTCTTCCAACACCCAGCCTTCTCCGGTAATCCTTTCTACTTCTGCTATGGTCTCAAAGGCGATGGCCGAAACAATGGCCGGCACCTCCTCAAGCACGAATTGATCGCCGATTAGAATCGTTTTCCCAAATGCTGATCCCTTTGCCATGCTTCTCTCTCCTTATCAGCATCCTGGCCGGACGATGAGATCATCGCGGCTTGTGCGTATTCTAACTCGATTGCAGCCTCAAGATGGACGGATAGAGCCTCCCCGAGTTTCCGGTGCACCTGGGGTGCACGTCGTCAGACCCAGTGAGACCCTGGGAGCCATTAGCAGAGACACACGCCTCGGCCCTGGTAGGGCAAGCCGGGAGGCAGCATGGCCGAGAAGGAGACCGCGCGGAACTCGCCTAGCAGCGTCAGCCGCGTCGCCCGGAGGTCTTCGGCAAGATACTCAAGATAGCCCGTGTATTCCGCCGCGGCGTCGTCGCCCGGTGCGTCCGCCACCACCAGCCTCTGCGCCCCGCTCCTGCTCGAACCGGCGCAGCCCGCCGCCGGGCGTGCTTGCCCAATCGCGCCCGCTGCCCCACAATCTGCCTGACCATCGAGCACGACATCCGGAGGCGGCATGAAGGATCTCGTTCTGGCGCTCGATCAGGGAACAACGTCCTCTCGCGCCATCCTGTTCGATGCGGGCGGCAACCAGCTTGCCGTCGCCCAGCAGGAGTTCCCCCAGATCTTCCCTCAACCCGGATGGGTCGAACACGATCCCGAGGCCATCTGGTCAAGCCAGCTTGCCACGGCCCGTGCGGCGATCGCCCAGGCTGGGGTCGCGCCCGGACTCATCGCCGCTCTCGGGATCACCAACCAGCGCGAGACCACGCTGCTCTGGGATCGCCGCACCGGTACGCCGCTGTACAACGCCATCGTCTGGCAGTGCCGTCGCACCGCGCCGATGTGCGACAAGCTGAAGGCGGAGGGATTCGATCAGGCCATCCGCGAGCGAACGGGGCTTGTGGCCGACGCGTACTTCTCCGGCACCAAGCTGGCCTGGCTGCTTGACCACGTCCCCGGCGCCCGGGCTCGTGCCGAACGCGGCGAGCTGGCGTTCGGCACGGTAGACACATTCCTGCTGTGGCGACTAAGCGGCGGCCGGCTGCATCTCACGGATGCATCCAACGCTTCGCGAACGATGCTCTTCAACATCCACACCCTTGCCTGGGATGACACCATCCTCAATCGCCTGTCGATCCCGCGCGCCGTCCTGCCGGAGGTGAGGCCTTCCTCACAAGTGTATGGCGAGGCGGAGCCATCACTCCTTGGGGCAGCTATCCCGATCGCGGGGATGGCCGGCGATCAGCAGGCGGCGACGTTCGGACAGGCTTGCTTCGAACGCGGGACAGCCAAGAACACGTATGGCACCGGCTGCTTCATGCTGATGAACACGGGCCCCGAAGCGATCGCCTCCCGGCAAGGATTGCTCACGACAATTGGCTGGCAGCTGAAGGCCCCCGCCGGCGGGATCACGACTACCTACTGCCTGGAGGGCAGCGTGTTCATCGGTGGTGCGGTTGTCCAGTGGCTCCGCGATGGGCTCCACGTGCTCACCTCGAGCGCCGAGGTCGAACCTCTGGCCGCCAGCGTCCCCGACACTGGCGGGGTGTACTTCGTGCCGGCCTTTGTCGGCCTTGGCGCCCCGTACTGGGATGCGTATGCGCGAGGGACCATCGTCGGACTCACCCGCGGTTCCTCAGCCGGCCACCTGGCCCGAGCGGCGCTCGAGTCCATCGCCTATCAATCCACCGATGTGCTGGAGGTGATGGCCCGCGAATCGGGACGATCGATCGAAGCCTTGCGCGTCGACGGGGGCGCGGCGCGCAATGACCTGCTGATGCAGTTCCAGGCCGACATGCTTGGCAGGCCAGTTCAACGCCCGGACGTCACCGAGACGACGGCCCTGGGCGCCGCCTACCTGGCCGGCCTGGCGACTGGCATATGGACCTCCCCCGATGAGGTCGCTGCCGGCTGGCGCCTCGAGCGCGAGTACCTGCCCCGAATGTCGGCCGATCAGCGAAGCGCGCGGCTCGCTGAGTGGCACCGCGCCGTCGAGCGCAGCCGCCATTGGGCTGCCCCGGAATGAGGCCTTCCACGTGACCGTCCAGATCATACGCACTCCGCACCCTCCCGAGGCGCTGCTGGCGCAGATCGCCGAGCTTCTGCAAGGCGAGGGCTTCTCCGGCGAGGCCACCTCCATCGCCCGGCGGCTCGAGCTTCTGCCGCGCGAGGACCGCATCCTGATGGCCGTGGAGGCGGACCTCCTGCTGGGCTTCGCCCATCTGCGCATCGCCCGCGACCTGGCTGAGGACGAGACGGCGGAGGTCGTTTCCATCGTTGTGCGCCCCGACCACCGCCGGCGCGGCACTGGCCGCATGCTGCTCACGGCGGCGGAGACCTGGGCCCGCCAGTCGGGCCGCGCCCGGCTGCTGCTGCGCACGGAAGTTGTTCGAACCCCGGCGCACGCGTTCTATGTGGCCCTTGGCTACCAGAAGGCCGCTACGACCATCGACTTCGTCCGCGACCTGGGCCACGAACGCCGCGCCGATGCGCCCACCGTTCCCCCCACCGGCAGCGGGCGTTGACAGCCGTCGGGTCTGTGGGACAATCCCACTGCCATGCCCGCTCTCTCCACTCAGCTCCTCGTCATCGGCGGCGGCGCAACCGGCCTCGGCGTGGCGTGGGACGCCTGCCTGCGGGGAATCAAGGTCGTCCTGGTTGAGCAGTCCGATCTAGGACAAGGGACCTCCGGGCGCTACCACGGCCTGCTCCACTCCGGCGGACGGTACGTACTCTCGGACCCTCAATCCGCCACCGACTGCGCACGCGAGAATGAGATCCTGCGCCGCCTGGCCCCCACGACGATCGAGGACACCGGCGGCCTGTTTGTCGCCGCGCCGGCCGACCCGGCGGACTTCCCCGACCGTTGGGTTGCCGCCTGCCAGCAGACCGGGGTCGCCGCTGAAGAAGTCACCTTGGCGGCGGTCCTCCGACGCGAGCCACTGCTGAATCCCGGTCTGGTACGCGCGTTCCAGGTGCGCGACGCCTCCCTCGACTCGTTTGACCTGCTCCACCTGCTGTGCACCTCGATCCGCGCGCAGGGCGGGCAGGTCTGGCTTCGACACAAGGTCAATCGATTGCTGATGCAGGATGGTGCGGTCGTCGGGGCGGAGGTCGTCAACCTCTCATCCGGCGAGAGCACACACGTCGGCGCACTTCTTGTAGTTAACGCCGCCGGGCCCTGGGCAAGGACCGTTGCATCGCTGGCGGGGGTCGATCTTCCGATCGCCCTCGGCCGCGGCGCCATGGTGGCGATGGCCTCGCGCCTGGTCAACACCGTCGTGAACCGGTGCAAACCGCCGTCCGATGGCGACATCCTGGTACCGGTCGGGACCGTATCGATCTTGGGCACGACCGACGAACACGTCGACTCTCCTGACGATCTGACCATCGCGGCCTGGGAAATCGATCTTCTGCTGGCCGAGGCCGAGGTGCTCCTGCCTGGGATCGCCAGCCATCGCGCCCTTCGAGCTTGGTCGGGCATCCGGCCGCTGTACCGTCCGGCTCCGGCGGCGGGAACCGAAACGCGCGAACTGCCGCGTGCCCACACGATCCTGGACCACGGCGTCACCCACGGTGTTCCCGGACTGGTCAGTGTTATCGGCGGCAAACTGACGACGTTCCGGCTAATGGCCGAGCAGGTCTTGCAGGTCGTCGCCCCGCACCTGGGAGTCTCAGCGCCATGTCGAACCGCAGACACGGCGCTCGAGCCCGTGGGGCATCGCTACCATCGGCTGCCTCACCGGCTTGACCAACTTGAACACCCACTTGGTTTCGCCGCGCCTCAGGTCATCTGCGAGTGCGAGCTGGTGACCCGCCCGGATCTTGAGGCGGCCCTCGGCGCGATCGAATCCCCCGACCTGGATGACCTGCGGCGCGACTTGAGGCTCGGCATGGGACCGTGCCAGGCAGCATTCTGTGGCTACCGGGCCGCCGGGATCACGCTCAGGACTCTGGACGCGCCGCCGCCGGACGGCGGGCTGGCTGCCTTCCTGCAGGAACGCTGGCGCGGCCTGCGTCCGCTGGCATGGGGCCACACACTGCGACAGATGGAATTCAGCCGCCGCGTCGCCGCGGAACTTCTTGGGCTCACTGATCCCCCGGAGGCCCCTTGAACGATCTGCTCGTCGTGGGCGAGGGATTGACCGGCCTGTTCGCTGCCTGGCTGGCTGCGAAACGAGGCGCACACACAACACTGATCGCCTACGGACGGGGCGGGCTTGAGCTATCCTCCGGCTGCCTGCACCTGGCGTCCGGCGCATCCCCGCACGCCGAGATCGCCTCCGCGAGACTTCCTCATCCCTACGCGCTCGTCGGGACCGATACCGTCTTCCGGGCCCTCGAGGCACTCACCCAACTGCTCGAGGCCTCCGGCCTGCCGTATTCGGGCCGCCTCGACGCCAACCTGCTGCTGCCCACTGCGGCCGGTGCGACGATCGCCCCGGCGTTCGCTCCACACTCGCTTGCCCGGTCCGACTTGGCCAACCACGGGCCCATGACCATGGCCGGCCTTACAGGGTTCCGCGATTTCGATGCCGCCCTGGCATCACGGCGCCTGGCGACTCGGCTCCAGCGTTCGATCGCCACTGTGGATCTGCCTCTGCCTGGCCCTGCTCCGCGGCGCGACCTGTATGCCACCGACCTCGCTCGCCGGTTCGAGGACCCGGATTGGTGCCGGGAGACCTGCCGTGCCTGGAAGCCCCTGCTGATCGGCGTTCGCAAGCTCGGCCTGCCGGCGGTGCTGGGTTTGCGCCATCACGCGCGTGTCTTGCAGGCAATCGAGGAAGCGCTCGAGCTCACCGCCTTTGAGATCCCGACGCTCCCACCGTGCGTTCCCGGCCTGCGCCTCGAGATGGTTCTACGTGAGGCCTGTCTGGATGCCGGGGTCGACTTGATCGAGGGCGCCAAGGCCATCGGTCGCGTCGACGGCACGGGGCTGTTTGCGCGCGCCTCCGGTGTCGTCGCCATGACGGCAGGCGGCCCGCAACTGCATAACGCCGGCGCCGTACTGCTCGCCACCGGCGACGTGCTCCACGGCGGGCTTGTCGCCCAGCAGAACGGCCTCATCCGCGAGAGCGTCTTCGACCTGCCCGTGGTCCACAACGCGGACCGTGCGACATGGACCTCGCCGCGCGCCGCTGATCCACAACCCTACGCCAGCTTCGGGGTGCGGGTCGACGCCAGCATGCGTCCTCTCGACGAAGGGGGCCAGCCGCTGCTCCCGAATCTGTATGCCGCCGGGGGTCTGCTGGCGGGCGCACGCCGGACCGAAGAAGGCTCGCGCCAGGGGGTGGCACTGTCTACGGCCTTGCGGGCCGTGGAGGCGGCCATCCCGTGACACACCCCGCTCCGGCGCTCAGCGCCGACCTGTGTCTCAAGTGCAACATCTGCACGGCGGCCTGCCCGGTAGCCGCCGTTACCGACCTTTTCCCCGGCCCCAAGGCCGTCGGGCCGCAGGCACAGCGCTTTCGCCATCCTCTGCTTCCGTCACCGGATGTATCGGTGGGCTGGTGTTCCGGATGCGGCACCTGCACCCGCGTCTGCCCGCACGGTGTCGCCATCGCCGAGATCAATATCCAGGCCAAAGCGCGGCTGGCGCAGGAGCATCGTCCTCCCCTGCGCGACCACGTGATCTCGCGTCCCGAGTGGCTTGGCATCGCCGGCAGCCTGACAGCGCCCATCACCAACCCGATCTTGAGACTCGGGCCTGCGCGCTGGGCGTTGGAGAAGGTCCTGCGCATCCACCGCCACGCCCCCATGCCACCCTTCGCCCGCCGTACGCTCCGGGCCCGGATGCGGCAGCGCTGCGTCAGCAGCCCGCCGGCGGACGTTGCCAACGTCGTGGCCTACTACCACGGCTGCAGCACCAACTACTACGAACCCGAGCTGGGCGAGAAGGCCATTGCCGTCCTGGAGCGCCTGGGCTGCAGCGTGATCCTTCCACCCCAGCGCTGCTGTGGATTGCCCCTGCAGTCCAACGGCTTCTTCCCGGCGGCGCGCCGACAAGCAAGCACGAACATCCGCCTGCTGCTGCCATACGCCCAGGCGGGCATCCCGATCGTCGGCACTTCAACGTCGTGTACGCTGGCCCTCAAGCACGACTACCGCACCATCCTGGGGGTCGAGGGCGAGGCCGCAGACGCCGTGGCGCGGGGCACCTTCGACATCTTCGAGTTCCTGGCCACGCGCCTCGATGCCGCACTGGACGGCATCGACTTCGCCCCCATCGAGGCGACTGCCTTGTATCACCCTCCCTGCCAGCTCAAGAGCCACTTCATGGGCACGCCGGCGATGCGCGTCCTGCGCCGCATCCCGGGCCTTAAGATCATCCTGTCCCAGTCCGAGTGTTGCGGCATCGCCGGCACCTACGGCCTCAAGCACGAGAAGTTCGCCGTGGCGCAGGCCGTCGGCCAGGGCCTTTTCCGCCAGACGGCCGACTCCGGCGCGGACCTCGTGCTCAGCGATTCGGAGACTTGCCGCTGGTGGATCGAGCAGCACGCAGGTCACACGGTGGTCCACCCGATCGAGCTCCTCGCACGGTCCATGCGTCTGGCATGAGCCACAGGCTCACCCTGCTCCGCCACGGTCAGTCTCTGGCCAATCGCGACGGCTTGGTTCAAGGGCATCTCGATTCCCCCCTCTCGGATCTTGGACGGGAGCAGACGGAGAGCATTGCCCGTGCGTGGCTCTCCGAGGGCGTGCGTTTCGACCTGATCATCGCCAGCCCGCTGCTCCGCGCGCGCGAGACCGCCGAGCTCATCGCCGCTCGTATGGGACTCCCGCTGGAGTTGGATGCAAGCTGGATGGAGCGCGACCTCGGCCACGCACAAGGCATGTCGATCGATGCGTTCCTGGAGCTATCCGGTCGCAGGCCAGCCTCGCCGTTCGGTCCTGTCTTTGGAGACGGCGAAGGAGCCTGGGATTTGTATCTTCGGGCGGCCGGTGCCGCGCAGGCCGTCGTGCGCCGGTCGCCGGGCCGCTACCTGATTGTCTCGCACGGCGGATTGCTGAATGCGGCGCTGCGCGCCATGCTCGGCATCGCTCCCGGCACCGGACGGGCTCCACGCTTCAACTTCTCCAACGCTGGGCATGCCCATCTCGAGATGGATGACGAGGGTGCCTGGACACTGCATGCCCTCTACAACCCTCCCGGATCCCTCCCGGACGACTCCGAGACATGAGCGAGTCCCCCGCGCCCAACCACGTCCTCACCGACGGCTGGATTCACACGCTCGAGCCCAAGGTGGGCGTCGTACAGGCGCTTGCCATTCGTGACGGCAGAGTCCTCGCAGCTGGGACGACCGAGTCCATCATGCGCCTTGCCGGCAGCAGGACCGAGGTGACCGCGCTTGGGGGCCGCTGCGTTCTCCCCGGTCTCATCGACTCCCACCTTCATCTTCAGCACGTGGCCTTTGCCATGACGCGGGTCGACTGCGAGACCGACACACTTGAGGCATGCCTGTCGCGTGTGCAAGACCGGGCCCCGGCCGCACCCACAGGCGCATGGATCCTGGGGCACGGTTGGAACCAGAACTCGTGGGGAGGGTTCCCGGATCGCGAGCGCCTCGATGCCGTCGCCTCCGGCCACCCGGTCTACCTGACCGCCAAATCGCTGCACGCCGGATGGGCGAATTCGGCAGCACTGGCTCTCGCCGGCCTTGACCGGAACGCTGCCGATCCCCCGGACGGGCGACTACTTCGCACGCCGGGGGGTGACCTGACGGGTGTGCTGCTCGAGGGCGCCATGCGTCTGGTGTCGGTGGCGATCCCTGCCCCGTCGCTGGAGGACATCGTTCACGCCATCGAAACGACGCAGGAAACCCTCTGGTCGCTTGGTCTCACCGCGGTGCACGACTTCGACGGACCGAGCTGCTTCGCCGCGCTGCAAATCCTGCGCGAGCGGGGAACGTTGGGGCTGCGCGTCCTGAAGAGCATCCCTCATGACCGGCTCGAGGAGGCGCTGGCTCTCGGGTTGCGATCTGGTTTCGGGGACGATTGGCTGAGACTGGGTGCGGTGAAGATCTTCGCCGACGGTGCGCTAGGCCCTCGGACGGCAGCCATGCTGGCGCCCTACGATGGCGAGCCCGATAATCGGGGCACGCTCTTGCAGGATCGCGAGTCTTTGTTTGAGATCGCGCGCCAGGCTCTGCCTGGGGGCATCGCGCTGGCGATCCATGCGATCGGCGACAAGGCCAACCATGAGGTGCTAGAGGCCTTTGCAAACGTGCAGCGTCGTCTTCGCGGGGGCGAGCCGCCCAGCATGCCCAGCCGGATCGAGCACGTCCAGCTGCTTCATCCCGACGACGTGCCTCGGCTCACTGCGCTTGGGTTGGTCGCCTCGATGCAGCCGATCCACGCCCCATCCGACATGCTGATGGCCGAGCGCTACTGGGGGAGCCGCACGCGAACGAGCTATGCGTGGCGGAGCCTCGAGCAGGCCGGGACGCGCCTGGTGTTCGGCTCCGACGCCCCGGTCGAGAGTCCCAATCCATTCTGGGGGCTGCATGCGGCGGTCACGCGCCGGCGCCAGGATGGCTCGCCCGGCCCCGAGGGCTGGATTCCCGATGAGCGCCTCGCGCGCCACCAGGCGCTGAACGGGTTCACCCGTGCACCTGCCGCCCTGGCCGGACTTGCCGGACGACAAGGCACACTCCAGCCGTCTGCGTACGCGGACCTGATCGTGCTCGACGAGGATCCTCTTGCCTGCCCCGAAGAGTCGATCCCTTCGATTCGGCCGCGCGCGACGATGGTCGACGGCCGCTGGCGCCGACGGGACTTCTAGCTCTTCCGGGATCCGGGCCCGAGCTTCCGAAGATCTCCGGCGCGAACGGTGATCCCCTGCGCGTCCAGGTGCTCCAGCAACCCCACGATGTACTTGCGCGAAGTGCCGAACTCGTCCCGGATTCTCGCAACAGTCGCCTGCCCCTCTCGCGCCAGCAGGCCCTGCACGCCCGCGACCAGGGCGGCGTAGGCTTCGCCGCCGAAGACGACGTCGGCCGACACTGCGACCAGCGCGCCGGAAGCGATCAAGAACGCGAAAGCTTCCTCGCCAACCTGATCGACAAGATCCTTCGCCGACGGAGGCGCGAACCGAGCAGCCGTCACGCGGGCCAGCATCCGATCGATAGCCGCCTGCTCATCGTTCGTCGGCCTCGGTCTGTGCTCCGCCAGGCCGACCGCCCCGGCTGCCTCGCGCACGACTCCCTCGTCCACCCAGGCCAACAGGCAGGCGCCTAGCGCCCTGGAATCCAATCCGAGTTTGCTCTTCAGCTCCTCGCGCGGCATTCCTGAGCGCAGCGGAAACGCAGCATGGTATTCGCGCAGCATCCTCCGGGTGCGTTCCGTCAGCTCACGCCAGCCTTCGGCGCCGACAACCAGATTATCACCAGAACCCGAAGACGCGCCGGGGCGAAGCTCCCGCATGCGGCCGGTGGCAACGAGGACCCGGCTGAGCTCGATGGCGCTCTCCAGGTCGATCTCGGCGGCGCCGACGAGATCGCGCAAGAGCACCGGCCCTCGACCGCGCGCGGCCACGAGCAGCCGATCTTGAGGGTCGCCGCGCAGCAGTTGATCGAGCATGCGCGGGACATCGGCGTCGCGGCGGCGGTGCAGCCGCCGGGGATGCGCCTCCCCGATGATTCCTCCGCCAAGCGTCTCGGCTGGAGAGGGCCTTCGCAGCACCAGCCGGTCCCCTCGCGCGGCGACCACCGGTTCGCGCAGGACAAGCTGCGCCCACGCTTCCTCCCCGGGCCGGACGCGGTCCTGATTCAGGACCCGGATGCGCCCTAGTCGCTGCGCCGTCCCCACGAACAGTTTCACTTCTTGATTGTGGGAAATCGGGGTTGAGGCATCCTTCAGGCAGCGGACTTTGGCGTCCAGCAATCGGGTCGGCCCATAGGCGCCAGCCAGGCAGACGACATCCCCCCGCTGAATCGCATCCACGTCAACCCCGCTCAAGTTCACTGCTACCCGGCTCCCCGGGAACGCGCGCTCCACGCGCTGCTTGTGAGTCTGGAGCCCGCGGATCCTGCCGGAGACGTTGGATGGCGACAGCTCGACCTCATCGCCCGTGCCCAGCGAGCCATCCAGCAAGGTCCCCGTGACGACGGTGCCGAACCCGGACATCGAGAACACGCGGTCCACCGGCAGCCTCGGGCGACCGCGGTCCTGGCGCGCCGGGATGTTCTTCAACAACGCCGAAAGCGCGTTCTTCAGGCTGTCAAGCCCATCGCCTGTACGCGCCGAGACAGCGACCGCCGGCGCGTCCGCCAACGCGGAGCCTGCCAGGATAGAGCGCACATCCGCCTCGATCAGCCGCAGCCAGTCCGCGTCCTCGACCAGATCGGACTTGGTCAAGACAATGACGCCTCGCTCGA
>Ga0315274_10009735_pt1 | contig 13865 bp, 13 predicted proteins | sample YL17G02_20_MG_FD_203700 | JGI IMG/M metagenome (GOLD analysis project Ga0315274, IMG submission 203700) | Sediment microbial communities from Yellowstone Lake, YNP, Wyoming, USA - YL17G02_20 | ecosystem: Environmental > Aquatic > Freshwater > Lake > Sediment | place: USA: Wyoming | collected...
CCGGTTCACCAGCGCAACCGCTCGTGAAGGTTGGCGATAAGCTCCGGGTAGGTCAGAAGATAGGGGACCTGACCGGTTTCATTTCGGCTGCCCATCATGCCTCGATCTCCGGCGAGGTCACGTATATCGGACCTGCGCCACACCCCCTTACCAGGAACGCAGTCGCCGTAGAGATCACCTCTGACGGAAAGGATGACTGGGTTCCGTTACACCCGATGTCTCAGGAGAATCTCGCAGCGCTTTCTGGCGAGGAGATACGCGATATCGTTGCTCAGAGCGGGATAGTCGGACTTGGCGGTGCTGCATTCCCGACGCACGTCAAATTGTCCCCTCCTGCAGGGAAAAAGCCCGAACTGTACATCCTGAACGGTGCCGAGTGCGAACCGTGCTTGACATGCGACGACAGACTTATGAGAGAACGTGCCAAGGACATTATAGCGGGGTTAAGACTGCTTATGAGAGCCGTTGGCGTCAACCGGGGGATTGTCGCTGTCGAGTCGAACAAACCGGAAGCAATTGCTGCGTTGAAAGAGAAAGTTGCACGCGAACCCGGCATATCTCTTGAAGTGGTGAAGGTTAAGTACCCGCAGGGCGCTGAAAAGCAGCTAATCAATGCGCTCACGGGTCGGGAAGTGCCTCCGGGTGGGTTGCCGATGGATGTCGGAGTCGCGATAAACAGCGTTGGTACAGCGGTCGCCGTGGCCGACGCCGTGATTCGAGGCAAACCGCTCGTGGAACGGGTCATCACGGTGACCGGATCGGCAATTGCCGATCCGAAGAACTTGCTTGTCCGGATCGGGACAGCGTTGGGTTATGTCATAGAGCAATGTGGCGGGTTCAAGGAACCTCCCGCAAAGATAATTGTTGGCGGTCCGATGATGGGAGTTGCACAATACTCGCTTGATGCGCCGGTGATCAAGGGAACGTCAGGTATAATCGCGTTCACGCAAGACGACGTTGCAGATGAGACGTATTATCCCTGTATCCGATGCGGACGGTGCGTCACGGTATGTCCGATGAGGCTCTCACCGAGCAAACTGGGAATACTTGCCGAAAATTCCAGGTTCGTCGAAGCGAAACAGGCGAACCTGATGGACTGCATGGAATGCGGGTCGTGCGTTTATGTCTGTCCGGCGAACAGACCGATGGTTCAGTGGGTGAAATTCGCTAAGAACGAACTGAGAAAGATTGCTGAACAGGAAAGCCGCAAGAAGAAAGAGAGCGCATGAGATCGTTGGGGTCAACCTGAACGTGACGTGCATGGTTCAGTAATATGGAGCACAACGTGGCCGAGCTCAAAGATCCGTTGGTGGTGTCCGTATCGCCACATTTTCGCGGCAAGGACACGATCCAGCGCGTGATGCTGGATGTCGTGCTTGCGCTGGTTCCGGCGGTGGCGGTAGGCGTCTACTTCTTTGGCGGACGAACCCTCTGGATAATCCTCATATCTATAGCGACCGCAGTGGCTACCGAGGCGATACTTCAGAAGCTGACACGAAAACCGATAACGGTGCTGGATTTCAGCGCGGTGATAACCGGCATTCTGCTCGCGCTTAATCTTCCTCCTGCTGCGCCTTACTGGTTACCTGTGATCGGGTCGGTCGTCGCGATCGCGATAGCAAAGAGCGTGTTTGGAGGCCTCGGAAAGAACAAATTCAATCCGGCGTTGATAGGAAGAGCTGTGCTGCTTTTAGCGTATCCGATAGCGATGACGAAAGGGTGGCTGAAACCGTTGTGGTGGCAGGGACAAGGGTTCTTCACGAGCACGGTAGCGGATTTTCAAGGTGCTGCGTTCGACGCCATCAGTTCTGCGACACCGCTTGTCAAAGAGGGTACTCCCGACCCCTTCACGCTCACCGATCTGATTATCGGGAAAGTTGGAGGATGCATAGGCGAGACCTCTGCGGTCTGCATCCTGATAGGTGGACTGTACCTGCTCTTGCGTAAACGGATATACTGGCAGATGCCCGTGTCGTTCATCGGCAGTTTTGCGCTCATGATGGCGCTCTTTGGCGGTACGAGGCATCTCGGTGTCGTGCAGGAGATATGTGCTGGCGGGCTGATGTTGGGCGCATGGTTTATGGCGACAGACATGGTCACAAGCCCCATGACGGGCACCGGACAATTCACAGGTGGCGTGTTGTGCGGACTGCTGACGTTTCTCATTCGTCTCAAGGGCGGCTATCCGGAAGGCGTGTCGTATTCCATTCTCATCATGAATGCTGCGAGACCACTGATAGACCTCTGGGCGCAACCCAGGCGGTTTGGAGTACGATTCCATGCGAGACGCAGTTAGACTTGTAGGTGTGCTGCTCGCAATATGCGTTGTCGCGAGCGGATTATTGGCGGTGGTCAACGCGTTCACCAACGAACGAATCGAACAGAGTTTGGGAGAAGAGGCGAACAAGCTCCGTACCGAGGCGCTCGTTGGAGCCGGCAAGGAAGTCAAGTTCGGTGAACCGAAAAAGGTTGGGTCTCTGACCTGTTACGAAGGGGCGGTTGACGGCAAGCCGGTAGGAACCGCTTTCACGGTGACCGCGCCCAGGGGATATGCGGGACCGATTGAAATAGTTGTGGGAGTAGATCCGGTCGGAGAACGGATTACCGGAGTCAGAATCATCAATCAGAACGAGACGCCGGGACTCGGAGCGCGGATCGTCCAGGTGAACCCCGGTGAAGACGAACCATGGTTTCTCAGACAGTTCAAGGGGCTCGCTCCGGATAGGGTCTTCATCAAACCGAAAGGCGATGTTGATGCGATCACTGCCGCAACTGTATCGTCCAATGCAGTCACCGAAGCTGTGAGACAAGGGTTTGAGGAGTTCCTGAAAGCGAAGAAAGCGCAGAGGGGTTCACAGTAAATGGGACAGATGCAGGAGTTCACGAAAGGTATCTGGAAGGAGAATCCCATATTCCGGATCATGCTCGGGATGTGTCCGACCCTGGCGCTGAGCACTGCGGTTGATAACGCGATAGGGATGGGAGTTGCTTTCACCGTAGTTCTGCTCGGCTCGAACGTCGTGATAGCCCTTATTCGGAATATCGTTCCAAGACAGGTCCGGATACCATGTTACATCGTGGTGATCGCTGCGTTCGTTACGTGTGTTGACCTGATTATGCATGCGTACCAGCCGAAGTTATACGAAGCGCTCGGTATTTTTGTCCCGTTGATTGTCGTGAACTGCATCGTGTTAGGCAGAGCTGAAGCGTTTGCGTCGCGCAATCCCGTCCTAGCGTCTGCGCTTGACGCTTTGGGTATGGGCGCGGGATTTACTCTCGCTATGTTTGTAGTCTCGTTTATCAGACAGTTTCTGGGCACTGGGACAGTGGTGCTGTTCGGTCATGTCATAGTTCCGCGCGCCTTTTTCCAACCTGCAACGATCATGATATTGCCACCGGGGGCGTTCGTGACTCTGGCGCTTCTTATGGCGCTCATGAACAAGATAAGTGAGAGGTAGGGGATACAAGATGGAAGTCCGGGACATCTTGATGACGATATTCAGTGCACTCCTCGCACAGAACTTTGTGCTTTACAGGATTATCGGAATATGTCCGTACGTTGGCGTGTCGAGAAAGCTTGAATCGTCAATGGGCATGGGAATGGCGGTGATTTTTGTCGTGACGATGGCGGGTGCGGTAACCTGGTGTGTGCAGAAATACCTGCTCGATCCTTTCAACGTGTCGTACCTCCAGACGGTCGCGTTCATTCTTGTAATCGCAGCGCTCGTTCAGCTCGTCGAAATGTTCCTGCTGAAAACGAGTCCTACGCTCTATACCGCGCTTGGGATCTACCTGCCTCTCATAACGACAAACTGTGTTGTGTTCGCTGTTGCGGTCCTGAACATACGAGAGGGATACTCCTTCTTGAAGGCGGTGATCTTTTCGGCAAGCGCCGCTGCCGGATTCAGTCTGGCATTGATGCTGATGGCGGGTATTCGGGAAGAGCTCGAGCTTACTGGTCTGCCAAGGTCGTTACGAGGATTCCCGATCGCGTTCATCGTTGCAGCGCTCATGGCGATTGCGTTCATGGGTTTTTCCGGCATGAGACTGTAGCGGCGAGGTGCGCGCTCTACCTCGCGAGGTTGGACAGGACTGATTGAAATGGATACGCAAAGTGTAGTCATGGCGATGAGCATACTGGGCGGTCTTGCGGCAGTGTTGGGGATAGGATTAGCTGTTGCTTCGAGACTATTTGCGGTCCACGTTGACCCCAAGGTTGAACGGGTTCAAGAAGCGCTTTCCGGGGCTAATTGTGGCGCATGCGGGTTCGCTGGCTGTAAAGATTATGCCGAAGCGATTGTTGCCGGTAAGGCTGACGTGAACCTGTGTTCGGTAGGTGGTCAAACGGTTGCCGATAGGATTGCCTCTATCATGGGTGTCGAATCGGGCAAGGTTGAGAAGAAGGTTGCTAAGATATTGTGTCACGGTCACAGAGACGTTGCCTCGAACAATTTCCTGTATCGCGGTATAGAAGATTGTCGGGCGGCATCGCTGTTATTTGGCGGAGCCAAAGGGTGCGAGTACGGGTGTCTCACCCTGGACACGTGCGCGATGGTATGTCCATTTAACGCTGTCACGAAGCGGGGTGGCGGACAGATACCGTACATTGACGAGAAGAAATGCACCGGGTGCGGCGTATGTGTGAGGGAATGTCCGGTTCATGTGATAGGGTTCGTGCCGCCTGACGCAACGGTGCATGTGGTCTGTCGTTCACATGCTAAGGCGAAAGAGGTCAGAAAGGTCTGTCAGGTTGGCTGCATCGGTTGTGGTGCGTGCAAGAAGGTGTGTCCAAGCGACGCGGTGCTCCTCGAAGATAACCTGGCCAGCATAGTGTATGATAAGTGCACTGAGTGCGGTCTGTGTGTCGAGAAATGTCCTACCGGGGCCATAGAAGGCAGGCTCGAAGAAAAGCGTGCCGCAGCGTGATGGGCTTGTGCTACCGGTCGTCTTCCATTTATAATAGAGACATGAAGGTGGTGGAATCATGGAAATCGAACGAGTAGGAAGATACGAGATTATCGCCCCGATAGGTTCAGGTGGAATGGGGACTGTGTACAAGGCGATAGACCGTGAGAAGGACGAGACTATCGCGATCAAGGTGCTGTTTCGCCGGTACGACATTGACAAGAAGAAACGGAAACGGGATTATCTCGGACGCGAGATTCTCATCACATCTGGGCTTGCACATCCCAATATACTCAAGATCTTTCCTGAGATTATCGAGGCGCCCGACAACGAAGGGTTCGTGAGACGCTGTCTCCTGATGGAGTATATAGACGGGCATAACCTCCGGAAATATATCCGCGACAGGGATCTGCCATGGGAGCAAATGGTTGGCCTCTGTCTTGAGATATGCATTGGGCTGGACTATCTGCATCAGAACAACGTCGTGCACCGGGACGTGAAACCGGAAAACTTCCTCATATCGCGTGATGGCGGTCAGGTGAAGATAGCTGATTTTGGTTTGTCGAAACGGCAGCGACGCTGGTTCTTTGGCGACAGGTGGGAGGTGGGTGGTACCAGAAAATATATGTCGCCGGAACAACTGACGAATAAGCCGCTCGACGCCCGATCGGACATCTTCTCGTTTGGAATAACGATGTACGAGTTGTTTACGGGAAAGCATCCTGCGCCGGGTCCGAGACCGGAGGATGTGGTCAAACAACTGCTCAGCAAGATGTATAAGTTCGACTCGCCTTCGAGGTTGGAGAAAACTCTTCCTCGAAGCCTCGATCACGTCATACTGAAAGCATTGCAGAAGAAGCCGACGTCGAGGTACCAATCGGTTACCGAACTGATACTTGATCTGAGAAGGTTGCGGGAGAGAAGGTTCTGATATGACGGATATGCGATTTCGACCGGAACGGTTAGGAACGAGCCGGGGAGTTCTGAAAGGGAAAATCATTGGAGCACTCGTAGCGATACTTGTGCTCGTTATTCTGGGCGGGGCAGTACTGTGGTTGTTGAAAGCGTTGGAGGCGCGGGCTACTGAAAAGCTCGTCAATCAGTACGCGTTGGGTAAGCGGCTGTTTGATGAGGGAAAACATCAGGACGCCGCGCAGGCACTTTCGGCCCTAGTGCGCACCGCGCGCAAGTCCGAGTATGTCGAGGATGGACTCAGAAAGCTCGGAGAGATAGAGGAGAAAGCGGGCAACTACAAGAATGCCCTTTTATACTGGCAACGGCTTGCTCAGGAGTATGCCGACCGACCTGCCGCTCGTGAGGCGACATACCATATCGGATTGTGCTTTGAAAAAGAGCCCGGGCAGCGGTCGAAGGCGGAAGAGTTTTATCAGAGGACGGTTGCATTGGATACAGGCGGGCCATACGCAGTGCTTGCCACGTGCGGACTGGGTCGGTTGCTGGAATCTGACGGGAAGATCGTTGAGGCGCGCGACCTGTACAAGAAGGCGTTCCAGATGGCACAACAAGGCAGTTCGGAAAGCAAAGAAGCCGTCAAGCTACTCGGTGATGCTAACGTGAAGATCATCTTTTCCGGCAGGAAGACCGACGACTCCGTATTGTACACGGTGAAACCGGGAGATACGGTGACGAGTCTCGGCGTGAAGTTCAACACGACTCAGGCGCTCCTACTGAAAGCAAACGGGATCGCGGATCCTGCCGGGGTTCGCGTGAACAGAACGATCAAGATCACTCCCAAAAAGTTCAACATTCTCATCAAGAAGTCCACCTTCACCCTGACGCTGTCGGATGATACCGAGGTCTTCAAGGTGTACCCGATAGGGATTGGTGCGCCGGAACATCCAACGGCAGCAGGCAAATACAAGATTGAGACAAAAATGGTTAACCCAACGTGGTATAGTCCTTCCGGCAAGGTCGTTCCGCCCGGCAGTCCAGAGAATGAACTGGGGACGAGGTGGATGGGACTGAAGCCCTTGGAGCCCGGACTTCCGCCCGACCTTGGGATTCATGCCACGATTAACCCGTCCTCAATAGGGTGGGCATCATCCAGAGGTTGCCCGAGGATGTATCAGGCGGACGCGGAAGAGCTGTTCGATCTCGTAACGTTGGGAACACCCGTCACGATTGCAGAGTAACGCGTCGGTGTGAGAGCCGTGTCAGTTTATTACCCAGTATGTCTCGATGTCTGCGGGAAACGGTGCCTCGTTGTCGGTGGAGGCGAAGTTGCTGCGCGAAAACTGAGCGCGCTGGTTGAGGCGGGTGCTGATGTCCTTCTTGTGTCACCGGATGTGTGTGACTCGATCGTGCGGCGCAAAGAGATAACTGTTATACGCAGACCGTGGGAAGAGCATGATCTCGACGGCGCGTTTCTCGTCGTAGTCGCTACGAACGATCGAGCGCTGAACAGTGCCGTTGTGGCTGTTGCGCGACGGAAGCGCGTGTTGTGCAACGTGGTTGATGATGCCGGCTCGAGCGATTTCATCGTTCCGGCTTCTGTGCGGCGGGGAGCGCTTATAGTCTCGATTTCAACCAGCGGAAACCTCCCCGCACTTGCCCGTGCGATTAGAGAAGAGATCGAAAGGGCGTACGGTGAGGAATATGCCGATTATCTTGATCTCATTGCGCACATGAGACAAGATATTATCAATTCGGTACCTGATGAGCATGTGAGACGTGAGTTGTTCGGCAGGTTGGCTGATCGGCGGTTCATCGCGATGCTTCGCGAGAAGGGAAAAGAGGCGACACGCAGGGAGTTGGAGAAGCTCGTGCGTGAAGCGGCTTCTTGATTGATGGACAATGCACCTCAGCGTCGTTGGGCTCAACCATAAGAGCTGTCCTGTCCAGACGAGGGAGAGACTGTTTATATCTCATGACAGGTTGCCGTTGGCGCTCGACCGATTCAGAGCCCGGCATCCTGAACGCGAATGCGTCATTATTTCCACGTGTAACCGGACGGAGATCTATGCAGTCTCGCGCGATGTCCCCGCGGATTTTGATCGGATGATGGGGGCGTTTTTGGGAGAGTTTCAGGGCATCTCTCCCGGCGAGTTTTCTGAATCCCTGTATCGCTTCGAGATGGAAGAGTGTGTTGAGCATCTGTTCCGCGTAGCGTCGAGCCTCGATTCGATGGTCGTTGGCGAGACGCAGATCACGGCTCAGGTGAAAGAGGCGTACTTGTGCGCTCTGAAAGGTGGGTTTGCTGGCAGGACGCTGAATGCGCTGTTTCAACGTGCTTTGGCTGTGGCAAAGAAGGTTCGTACCCTAACTCGAATTGGTGAGGGTCGCGTATCCGTTAGTTCGGTCGCGGTGGATTTTGCCGAGAAGGTATTCGGCAGACTCTCTGGAAAAGCGGTGCTTGTAGTCGGCGCGGGCGAAATGGCTGAGCTGACACTCAAACATCTGATAGCACGAGGTGTTGCTCGCGCGGTCGTTGCCAATCGCACGTACGAGAAAGCAGTTCAGCTTGCCGGAGAGTGCGGCGGTAACGCGGTTCCCTTTGACCGGTTGTGCGACGCGCTTTCCGAAGCGGACATCGTGGTCTGTTCGACGGCTGCCGCAGAACCTGTGATAAGTAAACCCGAGGTGCAGAAGAGTCTGCGGTTGCGACAGCATCGTCCGATCTGCTTCATAGATATAGGTGTGCCGCGGAACGTCGCTCCTGACATTGCGTCGCTCAAAAATGTCCATCTGCACAACATTGATCATCTCGAGTCTGCCGTGGCGAGCAACATCGAGGAGCGCAGAAAAGAGGTAGCAAAGTCTCTGGAGATCATCCAGTCCGAAGTGCGCCGCTTCATGAGACGGGTTGACACTTGTCGGGCAGGGACCTCGTAGCCGTTTCCTGGATGGTCGATCGCCGATTGTGCATGTCTGCACGTAATCCTCAAGACTAAGGGACCTTGCTTGGCGGTGGACAAGGGTTTTATGAAACGTATCATCCGACTTGGCACGCGGGGTAGCCGCCTCGCGTTGATTCAGGCAGGGTGGGTGCGGGACAAGCTGAAAGAGGTGTGTCCCTCGGCGCAGGTTGAGATCGTTCCGATACAGACCAAGGGGGATAGAATGCGAACGCGGTCGTTCGGGCGATACGACGATACCGGATTGTTCACGAAGACGATAGAGGACGCCCTTCTGCGGAACGAGGTTGACGCTGCGGTACACAGTCTCAAGGATCTGCCCACCGTTCAGCCAGCGGGACTGGCAGTAATTGCGGTTCCTGAGCGGCTGGACCCTCACGACGCGCTCGTTTCGCGAGATGGTTTAGCCATGGAGCAGATCAAGGAAGGAATGAGAGTGGGGACGAGCAGCGTGCGGAGAAGAGCGCAGTTGCTGGCATTGAACAACGAGATTGATGTAGTTGACCTGCGGGGTAACCTCGACACGAGGATCAAACGGTTGTCAAACGGCAAGTTTGACGCAATTGTCGTCGCGATGGCAGGGCTTATCCGGATGCGCCGGGATGACGTCAACGCGGTGCCTATCCCTTTTGAGACGATGTTGCCTGCTGCTGGTCAGGGTGCCCTTGCGATCGAGGCAAGGGAAGATGACTCGAAGTTCGTAACGCTGTTTGCTGGACTGAACCACGAGGAGTCCGCCGTGACAACGCGGGCTGAACGAATGGTATTGAGATTGCTCGGTGCTGGCTGTCACGTGCCGATAGGTGTTCTCGCTGAATACGTGGGCGGTGGTGACATTCGTTTACGGTGCGGCGTTTTCTCAAGAGACGGGCAGACCACCATACGAGCTAGCTCGGTGGGCAGCGATGCGCAAGATGCCGTGAACGAAATCGTCAACAAGCTTGATAGCCAGGGAGCAAGAGGTTTGATTGACGAGCCGGAGAGGAACGTGTGACGCGCATGGGAACGGTGTATCTTGTCGGAGCGGGACCGGGTGATCCCGGTCTGCTGACGGTTAAGGGAGCCGAGTGTCTCAGACAGGCAGATGTGGTCGTATATGACCATCTCGCGGGCGAGACGCTGCTCGAACTGGCGCCGGACGAGTGCGAGACGATCTGTGTCGGGAAACGGAAGGGTGAACGCACGCTTGAGCAGGACGAGATCAACAAGTTGCTCGTGAAGCTTGCACGGCAGGGCAAAACTGTTGTGCGGCTGAAAGGTGGCGACCCATTCGTGTTCGGACGTGGCGGCGAAGAAGCGCTGGCGCTCGCGGATGCATGCGTCCCGTTCGAGATCATTCCCGGCGTGACGGCGGGGGTTTCGGTACCTGCCTACGCAGGAATTCCTGTCACACACAGGGGGCTGAGTTCGAGCGTCGTGCTCGTCACAGGACACGAGGATCCGAAGAAAGCAGCCCAAGACGTGAACTGGAATGCGATCGCGGCTGTTGACACGATCGTGGTTTACATGGGCAGAAGCAACCTCGCCCCTATCGCAGAGAGCCTTCTCCGCGCGGGACGAGACGCGAACACTCCTGCTGCTGCCATTCAGTGGGGGACAACGAGTTCGCAGAAAACGGTTACAGGAAATCTCGGAAACATCGTCGAGAAATGTTTGGAGGAGCAGATAGAAGCGCCTGCTATTATCGTTGTAGGCGATGTCGTCTCATTGAGAGATCGGCTCAGTTGGTTTGAACGAAAACCGCTGTTTGGAAAACGAATTGTGATTACGCGCGACAGGGTCCAAGCCGAGCAGACGCGCCGCGAGCTTGAGGCGCGCGGTGCAACCGTCCTCGAGTTCCCCGCTATTCGCATAGAACCGCTTTCTGACTTTACTGAGCTTGAAAATACAATAGGCAAATTGAGCTCGTTCGACTGGGTCGTATTCACAAGCGCAAACGGTGTTAGCCACGTGTTCGCCCGGCTTGAGGAACGTCGGCTCGATGCCAGGGTATTCGCTGATGTTAAAATATGCGCAATCGGTCCGGCAACTGCGGCAGAGGCAAAACGGCACGGGATTCTCGTTGATTGCGTTCCGGAACGGTACACGACCGAATCGGTTGCGGACGCGCTCGCGCGGTTCGATCCGCAGATCGGGCAGAAAAGGGTTCTGCTTCTCCGGGCAGATATAGCCGGCGACGCACTTGACGAAAAGCTGAGAATGGCCGGTGCGGACATCACGAAGATCGCCGTGTACCGGATCGTTCCTGAGACGGAGGTCCCCGCCCGCGCTGCGGAAGCGTTGCGTACCGGCGAGGTTGATATCGTTATGTTCACGAGTTCATCCACGGTGCGGAACTTTGCCCGCCTCACAGTTCAGGCTGGAATCACCGTGTCTCCACGTGTCCGGTTTGCGAGCATCGGTCCGGTAACATCGCGCACCGCGAAAGAGTTCGGCTATCCTATTTCATGGGAAGCAAAAGAGCACACCATACCGTCTCTCTTGGACACTATCATTTCGTCCTTATAGACGCGGACGCATGGCTCGGACCACGTGCCCCTTGCAAGACATGCCCGAGAACTATGGCTCGATTATGCATAAATTCTTGCCGCTGTGTAGGATAAGAACATAGGGGACACCCAATCCGGTTCAGGACATTTCCTAGGGTGATCCGCCTGAATTTTTATCTTGATAAAAAGAAAAAAGCAATGCTATAATAGCGAGGCAAATAGAGCATAGAATAGGGTGGATGTTATCCCGAGGCGTCATGTCTCGAGACGCTCTGGCAAACGTCCGCATTACAGGGGCATCCGAACCAGTGTTTGGACCGTACGGGGAAAGGGGGTATCTGCAATGGGGAGACACATCGGGCTCTATCGCGGCGGCTTGATAGCAACGGTCTGCATCGTTCTGTTGGTTGGATTGTTCCTTCCGATTGCGGCTGCCTGGGCGGGCTGGATCGCCTCCCCGAACCCCGATCTGTGGCTGGTGCGGGATCCAGGCGGGGACAAAGCTTGCGGCTACCAGCGTGTCTGGTGTTATGTTTATGGTTCGGATTATGACACGTTGCAGGAGACGGGAGGGCAAGCATTTGACAAACCGCCGGATAAGACAATGCCGATGAACTACGAAGCTACCGAGTGGTATGTCTCGAAGGGTGACAAGATGCAGTATGGGTATGCCCGGGGGGGATTCTGGTATGCATGGCTTGAGTGGCGACTGCCCATCGAGCAGGGAATGCATACGGCGACGGCGGTGGTGCCGGACTGGGCGTACCTGGCGGATGATAATCCGTTCAATTGCGCAAGGACGACTTCGGTTAACGTATATACAATAGGGAGCGTCGCTCACAGCAACTGGGAATACCTGGGCTCGGGTTTCTGCCCAGGTGCTGGGGTGTGGTGGAGAATAACCTGGGTGGTGAAAGATGCGAACGGCAACCCATTTCCGTCAAATATATCGGGCTGCCTACGGGCGAGTGAGGGTTTCAGCACGTGGACAACCCCTCCGCCCTGCATGAATGGCTTTGACGATTGGTACTCATGGTACCCAAATCCGTATTTCATCGAGAATTACAGGTGGTGTGGCGTATGCCAAGGGGGTACACCGTGCGCAAAGGGCAACTCGGACCCCATGTTCATATTCAATCAGCTGATGGCGGCGTGGATAGTATCGCCCTATCCGCCGTACAACGTGAATATCAAGACGAAAAACGTGACCGTAAAGTACTGGTGCGACCACATAAATTGGTACTACTAGTACGACCTTCCTGCATATGAACGGTAATTTTACGCTTGTGCGTTTATCCGTGGCGTGTTCTGGGAACAGAGGAGGGGATAAGATGAAGAACGGTAGCAGGTGGGTCTTAGTGCTGTCGGCGGCCGTTGTTATGGCGCTGATCATTGGACGCCCTGGCAGGCCGGAGGACAATGGATGGTGGTCCGAGGAAGCGGCAGCGCCGTTCGACCTGAACAAGGTCGTCGTCGGATTTGAAGCGCGCGGAGAACAATTGGATTCCGTGCTCGGTCGGCTGCAGGAAGGTGAGCCGGGGTTCGTGATTTGCGTTGAATACCAAATAGCACGAGACCCAAGCGCGTATCCGTCAAGAAGGGTGACTGTGGGGCCGTTTGAGAGCGCGACGATCAGGCAGATTCTGGACGCGGTGACTCCTGCTGCGGAACCGGGAAACTTCTATACGTGGTACGAGAGCAGCATCAAACCGGGCATAGTGCATATCTTGCCGCGCGAGCCCAAGGAGCGTTATGCGTGTCTCGACGTCGTGATCCCTCAGTTTCGAGTGGAGAATGTCAGCCACATCGAGGCGTTCTTTGCGCTTTTCCGACAGCCTGGGGTGGGCGGGATAACACCCGGGCTGGCGGGATCCGGACCGATGTACAACATAACACTGGATCTAGTGAATGTGACCGTCCGTGATGCGCTTACTCATATCTGTCTGGCAACGAAATGCGGGATGGGCTGGAACGTGGGCGGGTACGTTCAGGACCCTCCTGTTCCGGGGTTTTCTTTCGGGAGGTTTGGTTCAGCCATTCGTCTGCCCGACGAACTCAGGCGACAAATGGGCATCAAGGAGTCCACGGAGTAGGCGCTGGGGCTGGTGTACGCAGGTTCGTGGAGTGGTCGTTCGCGTCTGCTACCGCTCGCGCGGACTTCAGAACGAGAGGATATCTGATATGATGTTTTCAGTAATGATCTTGCTCATTGGCGTCTCCTTGATGCAACCTTCTGAGGGTCCGGCGAACGAGATGGCATCGCCGCTATTGAAGATGACGCCGGAACAGGCAAAGCAGTTGCTCGAGGCGCAGCAGCCACCCCTAACACCAGATCAGGAGAAGCAAGCGGAAGAGGCACGTCGCCATCTCATGCAGGATCCCGTCTTCCTCAAGAAGCAGGAGATCCTTGACCAAATCGGCCGTGCAGGCGGGGGAGACTGGGCTGAACTCGAGGACGATCCGGATAGGTTGGAGATGGTGTTGGAAGCCAGACGTCTCGATGATGCGGGGAAAAGCCGGGAGGCAATCGAACTATATGAGCGGGCGATTGCACAAAATCCGGGTTCGCCCGCGAATGCGGCAATCGAGTTTCGAA
>Ga0315274_10009736_pt1 | contig 13864 bp, 12 predicted proteins | sample YL17G02_20_MG_FD_203700 | JGI IMG/M metagenome (GOLD analysis project Ga0315274, IMG submission 203700) | Sediment microbial communities from Yellowstone Lake, YNP, Wyoming, USA - YL17G02_20 | ecosystem: Environmental > Aquatic > Freshwater > Lake > Sediment | place: USA: Wyoming | collected...
GGGGCATCTTGTCTATTCATGGCGAACTCCTGTAAAACGTGGACAGAATAAATTTGTTCAAACAACCAATTGCCCACATTCTACATATTACCTATCTTCGCGCCAGAAAAATTAGTCACACCCAACCCGAGCCCTCGGCTTCAAAGACGCTACGGTCGATTTACAGGGCTTCCGTAGCGGTTTGTTGAAAGAGTCGCTGTTGACCGGAGAGAAGCAGAAGCAAAAACATGGCACTGGCCCTTATAATCCAGAGCGATTACGATGCCATTGCAGAAATCGTGGATCTGGTGGGTGAGCACATGGTTTTCTGAACTGAACGGTATTGTCGAGTAACAACATAACAGTGGGACTTGTTATATTGGCTTTTTTCAACACTGCAAGGTCATCTGCAAGAGACAAATAGCCATGCTCGAAAAGAACATCATGGAACCTGCAGAGACATATGATGTTGGACAAAATACCCCGTACCTCCGGTAACTCAGCCCATCCTACAATATGACTGGCCACCAGCAAAGAAGTATCGTTCACGTCGCAAAAAGCGCACCTTGAAGAGTAATTCAACAGGGTAAGCTCTCTTATCCGGGCCTGTCCTCTACGTTGGCGGGTGATCGAGGTTTCAGTATTAGTCTCTACAATGCCAATTCTAATCCGATTATCTCTGACCGCTTGGTCAAGTTCTGCATCGGAAAAATCTTCTTCTTCCACATGTACTATTGGACCGCGTGGCAATATTGCCTTTTGTACTCGTTCTATATCAGTCTCTATTACGTGAGGTATGTTCCTTTCAATTAAACGTTTTCCTTCAGGTGTAATTCGCCAGCCGGGTTTCGTAGGATCGTGACGAAAGACGTATTCCTTACGGACTGAATATCTATTCACCCGTTCACGTAGGCTCGCCTTTCCTTGCTTCGAAAGCTTTGCTCCGCCCATATGTTCTTCGACGGCCGTGTATATTTCCTCCATTTGTGCAATCCCTCTGCTGTCTGAGATTTTGGATAGAATTATAAGAATCTGCTCTTGGAGAGAAAGTCCGGCTTCGGATGCCGTTTTCCCTGTTTGGCCTGCTGTCATACCTCGCTTCTCCTTGCCATTGCAGCGGCTCCGATTATCACCGGGGCCATATTTTACTTGTCTAATTCTTTTCGAATACTCTGCGGTAGTGACGCTTCGAGATGAGGGAACTTTTCGACGATGCGGAAGATATCGGCCAAGTCCTTTTGGCGTTTGCTTTTCCGCCTTGTCTTATCCATATAAGCCCAGACCTTGCCCTGCAGCACATCCTCGACCCTTGCGACCTTCATTGTGTAACCCAGCACGTCTTTGTTATCCGCACTTGAAACGAATCCCTGGTAGCGAGGGTCTTGCTGAAGTTGAATCCGCAGGTCGGAGCTGGGGCTGGTGAGATTGACACTATGCTCGAATTGCTCTCCGGCTTCGGCACACTCCGCCGTGACGAGGATTTTCAGGCCTCGCTCTTTGGCGGCTTTGCAAATAGCCCCTATGTCTTCATTTGCTGCGACGATATCCAAATCCAAGCTCACGACCGGCTCAACATAAGCGTTTACTGCAAGACCTCCTATCAAGCAATACCGCGAACCCGTTTTGGAAAGAATATCCAGGAGAACCTGGATAATGTCGGATTTTCCGTTTGCTATCCGTTTTGCGAATTCTTTGCCAGTCATAGTATTAGTCCTTACGCCGAAGGTTGAATATCTCCTGCTTTGGGTATTATTGTTTGGATTGTCGGGAAAAGCAAGGGAAAACTTTCACACTCAGTAGCGGGCCGGATTCATCTGTCGTGAGCCTCGATGTCGAACGAATTGTCGGATTTTCTAAGCTCTTCGACGTCTATCAAATCCTGAGGCCTTCCGCCGGCTTCTTTTGCTTTTATCAAATCCGCCTTTGATATGAACGGAATGACCAATCCCTCCAGCTTCACCTTTTCCCGGTTTTTCCATGCGGTCTCGAAAGTCACGCCGGGTATGGACATCATAACGTCCAGCCGGAATGGGGGACTGCCCATCTGGTAGAAATAACCCTCCTGGGCGAAATCAGCCGGTGTCAGTTTTTTTAGAGGTGCGCCAAATTCCTTCAGAGCAGCATAAACCGCCTTCGAGTTCTCCTTATCGGTGGAGACCCATATATCGAGGTCTTTCGTGAAACGCGGCTCGGTGTATTTCATTACCGCATATCCGCCGACCACGAGATAGCGGACTTTATGCTTTTCCAAAACATTCAACAGTTCTTTGAAGTCTGGGCTTGTCAACATGTCCGTACCTGATCATTAAGTAATCCAATATCATGTCGAGTGCTGCGTTGAAAATGGCTTGATCTCCTTGCCATTGCCAGAACTCGATATCGAAGCAGCCTTCGTTATCGCCGATCCGTCCGTATGATTCTTTTATGTCTCGCATATATTCTCTCATCAGAGGATAAAAACCTACGCTTTTATATTATTACGAGAACTGTTGGGAAAAGCAAGAGAAAATTTCCGCACTCACGACCATAAGCATAGTCGCTATCTGAAGTTGCAAACAATCCACCTGATACTAATCAAATTTCAACATTTTTCCTGCCGCGTTTTACGGTTCTGCGCATTTATAATGGTGATGATACCTGTAACCTTAAAAACCGGTTAAACCGTCCTTCGCAGCAGCGGCTTCGCCCTTGCCGCTGCGGATATATCGTTGAGACACCATCAGGCACCTTCGTCCTGATAGTAGTGAATGGGCCACTGACGCAGGATGAACTTAAAGGATTGATTGAATCGCTCATACCCGCCAGGGAGTACAAAGTGAAGTAGCCCCTTGCCGATTGAGATTGAACGCCGCCGGGTACGATATCCGGCGGCGTTTTTTTATCACAAGTGGCTGATGGCCTTGCGAAGCTCATTGCAGACGATTTTCACCTCATCCTTTCCGAGATTATTGTAGAAAGGCAGGGCTATTGTTCTTTCGGAGATGGATTCGGTCACAGGGAAATCACCTTTTTTGAAGCCGAATTTTGCGGCCATAAAGGGCTGGAGATGAACGGGCGAGAAGTAGTTGCTGACCTGGATGCCCTGCTGTTTCATCGATTCAAGAATACTGTCACGCTGGTTTCTTGTAAACCGCTGAGCAAGGCGAACGACGAAGACGAACCAGTTAATATCACAGCCGGTCGGTTCTGCGGGGACAATGATGCGGTCGTCGCCGGCCAAGATTTCCTGATACCACATTGCGACCTGTTTACGTTTACGCTTGATTTCTTCTATTCTCGAAAGCTGCGCGATGCCGAGTGCGCAGTTGATGTCGCTTAGCCGGTAGTTGTAGCCGAGGCGTTCGTGATTTAACCACCCCCCTGCTTTTGCCCTGCCCTGGTTGCGCAGGGATTCACACATATCGGCCAGGCCAATATCATCAGTCAAAATCATTCCACCTTCACCGGTGGTGATTTGCTTATTGGGATAAAAGGCAAAGACGCTGATTTTGCCGAACGTCCCTGCTTTTTTGCCGTTCAGAGCCGAGCCGAGTGCCTCGCAACTATCCTCGACGACGGTAATTTTGCGTTTATCTGCAATTCGGCAGATTTTTTCAAAACCAGCAGGACTTCCAAAAACCTCCACCGGCATAATCGCTTTGGTCTTCTTGGTAATACCCGATTCAAGTTTGGTGACATCTATGTTTAAAGTCACGGGGTCAATGTCAACAAAAACAGGTTTTGCGCCGGTCATCATTATGGTGTTGGATGTGGCGATGAACGTAAACGGCGTTGTGATTACTTCGTCACCAGGCCCGATGCCGAGGGCGAGCATGCACAGGTACAATCCGCTGGTGCCGCTATTGACAGCGACTGCACGCTTGCTTCCTACGTAGTTTGCAAATGCCTGCTCAAATTCGCCAAGCTTTGGCCCTAATGACAGATTTGGACTTCGCAGCACATCACAAACCGCCTCGATTTCCTTTTCAGTTATGTCAGGCCGAGACAAATATATCCGCATACTTTTCTCCTAAACTGCATAGTCAACTGCCAAGTCGATTCTACAAGCATGGCATCACAAGTCCAAACATTTTTCGATAGTCCCCAACTCACAAAACCAATGTTACTTATGGGACGTATAAGTAAGTGGATATACGTCAGCGTTCTATAGGTTGTGCGGGTGCAGCTCGGTGCTAAACAGCGCCCCCTTTTTGGCCGAAGATTTGTTTGCTGAGAGTGCATTTTTTTCACTGTCAAGGTTCAAAAATGGCCAAAGGGAAAAACGTTTTGACAACAGGCGACGTGGCGAGAATCTGCAACGTCGCCCCACGCACGGTATCGAAGTGGTTCGATACGGGCCAGCTCAAGGGCTATCGCATCCCGGGCAGCAAGGACCGAAGGATACCGGTCAATGAGCTGGTTCGGTTTATGAAGGTCCACAATATGCCGCTCTCTGCGATGCCTGTCGGTAAAATCCGCGTGCTAATAGTGGATAGCGACGGCGAAGGGGCCTCGGCCCTTGCCGAGATGCTGCGTTCAAAGGCGGACTACGACGTTCAAATTGTTACGACCAGCTTTCAGACGGGTATCCTCGCACAGAAATTTGCCCCACATGTCCTGCTCATCAACCTGCTCTGCAAAGACATAAACGCCGGCGAAATCGCTCAAACCATCCGCGATAACGAGGAGCTGCAGACCATTCGGCTGATTGCAATCGCCAATCAGCTCGGCAAGAACGAGGCGGCGGCACTGCAGCAGAAAGGTTTCGACGGATACGTTTCAAGTCCCCGCGATGCCGCTGAAATCATCAGGAAAATCGAAGAAGCAACCGCAATCATTTATTGACCGCCTGCCTTGCATTGCAGCGGCCGTTTAAAATAAAACAGGGACCGGATGAAAACCGGTCCCCATTGTCCAATTCCGCAAACGACTACTGATAGTCCATATCCCCTGACTTGCACGGAGGTGCGGAAACCTCGTATCCCAGTCGGCCCCAGCAGCGCCACTGCGTCCACATCAAATCCTTGTTACAGGGCTGATTCTTAGCCGCGGAGCCCAAACCAAAAATCCCCGTACCAATTTCGCACAACTCTATGGTCTTCCTGTTGGTCCACTTGTAGAACTCTACGTGCCCATCGGCAAACGACCAGTTTGTTCCCTTGCCGTGCCGACAAGGCACCGTATCCCACCACTCCGGTCGGTCGTAATAAATGGTCCAACTGTCGGGCGATATTCGCCCCTCGTCAACAAACACGAACCTCGAGCTCGGCCCCTTAATATCCAGAGAATTCACAATCGCATTGCCCATATCCGTATTTGTTCCCATATTCCAGGTAGCGGCACCGCCCATCGCGTCAACTATCGCATAGCTTAGCTCCTCACATCGCTCGCCGGTCGGGCACTTAAAGATTCCTGTGTTCTCGCAGTACTTGTAGAGCAAATTCGTGCCTCTTACCGTAGTCGTGCCGATTTCCGTGGTGTCAGTCGGCCCTTTCAGCATTGCCCTTTGCTTCTCCAGAGCATACCGGTCTTGTCCCGTTTGGCAGCTTTGTACATAGTTCAACAGGTCAAACATATTGCCCACCCAGGGTTTCCAATCAAGAGGAGTCGGAGCGCCCTTGAAGGTGACCGAGTTCTTGGCAAATCCCTGGCTGCCGTTCACCAGCCGGTTTTCATTTTCATCGGAATACATAACCCAGGCGTATGTCAACTGCTTTAGGTTGTTCTGGCAAACACCCCGCTTACCCTGTTCTCTCGCCTTGGCCAACGCCGGCATGAGTATCGCCATCAGCAGCGCTATGATGGCGATAACCACCAGAAGTTCAATTAATGTGAAACCTTTTCTCTTACGCACGGTACTTCTCCTTTCCTTCAAACAAGATAAATAAGTCATCTTTCCAAACATTTGTTTTCAAAGAACTGCTCTAAGAACCATAATTTACCTAATTTACCATACACGCCTCATAAATTCAAGAAAAAACAGCCATTTTTCTTCACCCTTCCCCTATCACCTGCCTTTCTTCTTGAGCATCTGCGACTGCAGCTCAATCAGCTCCTCGGCACTAACTATCTTGAGGCGGAAATCAGCAAAAACGACCCTGTAGCTGCCGTCCGCCTGTTTCCAGTGCATCAAAATAGCGTTGTTGTCGTTACGGTCGATGGAATCGCCGTAATAGGTTACTTCCTTACCCTGTCCGACCAGGTAGTTGTAGAAGGCCGGCACACCCGCTGATAACCACTCTTTTCCAAGACCATCGCCGGCCAACGCATATTTAAATTCCTCAATTATTCCGTTGCTCTTTGAGTCCCGCCCGCCAAACAGGACAAGGAACAGGACACAAGCGATGATTATTGCGGCCGCCGCCGCGAGCTTGCCTATCCTCAAATCTATTATAATGCTGATTGTATCCAGCCCAGTCCTGTGTGGCAGCTTGTATGGGATATTCCGCTTGATATTGTCCGCAAGTGCCGGATTGACCGGCCCTGCAAGGGCATCGCCCAATTCACCAAGCAGGTTTTCTATTTTTCCCTCGTTCATTTTGTTTATTCCCCTTTCGGCTCCAATCTTTTTTTCAGCCGCCTAAGCGCCCGGCTCAGGCGACTTTTCAATGTACCCTGCCGAATTCCAATCGCGTCCGCCGCATCAGCAATACTCAGGCGCTGCATATAGTGCAGAATAACCGGCTCTTTCAGCTTCATCGGCAGGTTCTCAACGGCCTTATGCAGCCGAGCAAGCTCCTCCAAATGCCCGGCGTCACCCAAATCCTTCCCCGCCACAAGGTCGTCGGTAATCTCGAACCTCTCAGCATCGAGGTTTCGCCAATGGCCCTTTGAGACGTTTCCGGCTATGTGATATATCCAACCTGTCAAGGCACCGTCGCTTCTTAGCTGGCCGATATGCTGCCAAGCCGCAAGAAACGTCTCCTGGGTCAAGTCCTCGCCGGCCTGCCTGTCGTGCCCCAGCCGTCTCATATACCGGTATATCTGCTCATAATATATGTCAATGAGCTCCGCCGCCGCCTCTCGGTCACCTGACCTTAGTCGGCTCGCAAGGACATCCCGCGTCTTCTCCAATCCTTCAACTCTCCGTTCTGGGGTCTCTTGCCCACACATAAGATGCAAAAAGTGCCCAAACTGTTCCCTAAATTTTTCAACTTTTTTGAAAATTTTTCAAAATTTTTTATAAGACGGCCCGCAGTATATGCCAATCCTGCTTCCTTTTCAATATAACGCATTGCACAAGTGACGTTTTTTTCGGAAGTTACCGCCGGCGACCGCTTTTTCCCGTCCAAAATTCAATTTTCAGGATTGACAGGCAATATCTCATCAGGCATTATGGCGTTCCAATAGCTTTGACTGAATTTGCTGCTGCTGAATCAGGGGTCGGCTTACAATGCCGCGACTGTCGCAAAGCACACCCCCTTATGTTTATGACTGCCGGAATTAAAGGAGATATGTCGTCAAAACTCTCTCACACAGCGCCACGCTTTAAGGAATCAATATGATAAAGCATATGATTTTCTTCACCATCGGCGGATTAGGGCTGTTCCTGTTTGGGATGGAACTGATGGCGGACGGTCTGAAAAGAACAACAGGCCGAAAAACGCGAAAACTCCTTTCGACTTTAACATCCAATCCAATAATGGGCGTTCTTGTCGGCGCCTTTACAACCTGCATCATTCAATCCAGCTCGGCGACATCCGTAATACTAATCGGCTTCGTCAACGCCTCGCTGATGACACTCAAGCAGGCGCTGGGCGTCATTATGGGCGCAAATATCGGAACAACCATCACCGCCTGGCTGGTCTCAAGCGCCGCAGTTCTCGACATTACAAGCTATTCGCTGCCCGCCATTGCCGTCGGCTTCGCACTACGTATGCTGGGCAGAACCGACAGGACACGCAATATCGGCAATATAATCCTCGGTTTCGGCATCCTGTTCGAGGGCATTGATTTTATGAGCAACGGATTTACGCCTTTGCAGGATAATCCCCGAGTGCACGAAATCATTGCCCGTCTGGGTCGTAATCCTGCGCTGGCCGTCCTTATCGGCCTGGGTCTGACTATGCTCATCCAGAGCAGCTCCGCCAGTATCGCTATGCTTCAGATTCTCGCGTTCAAGGGCGCAATGGGCAGCGACTGGCACATTATCCTGCAATTAGCCATCGGTTTTGTCTTAGGCAGCAACATCGGCACAACCATCACGGCACAAATCGCCGCTATTCGCACATCATTAGCAGCACGGCGAACCGCCTGGGGACATACGCTTTTTAATGTCGGCGGCGTACTCTATATACTCCCTCTGCTGTGGCTGGGCTGGTACACCAGTGCAGTCGAGTGGATAACGCCCTTCAAGCCATCAGCGAGCACAATTATGGTCCACATCGCCGTTGCGCATAGTATGTTCAATATCCTCAACACGCTTATTTTCCTGCCGTTCATCAATCAGTTTGAAGCACTTATTGTCAAGCTTCTTCCCGCTACGGCCGCCGATGCTATGGCAAAGCCAATCATCCTTGAAGAGCACCTGCTCAATACGCCTGAGCTGGCAATCGACCAGGCCAGACGCGCGATAGTCCGAATGGTCGAGGTTGCAAAGACCGCCGTCAACCAGGCCACTGCGGGACTCGATGAAAACGACACTAAAAAACTTCAACTCGCACGCGAAGCCGAAACCGCGTCGGACAATTATCAATACGAAATCACATCCTATCTTGCTATGCTTTCCACAAAAGAGCTGTCCGCCGAGATATCGGTGCAGTTGCCCGTGCTGCTGCATACGGTCAACGACCTTGAGCGAATCGGCGACCACGCCGTGAATATCGCCGAAATCGCAGAACGAAAAATCGAACAAAAAATCTCTTTCAGCAACTCCGCACAGACCGAGGCCGCCCGAATGATAAGGGAGGTCAATCAGATGTTCGGCTGCGTCTCCATCTCATTGGAGAAGAACGACACCGAAATGGCGAAATCCGCTCTTGTCAACGAGGACAATCTCAACAGAATGCAGCTCGATTATCGGCGAAACCACGTTCAGCGGATGACCGAAGGCGCCTGCTCGCCTGTCTCGGGGCTTATCTTTATCGACCTGGTCGATAATATGGAAAAAATCGGCGACCACCTGACCAACATCGCACAATCGGTAATCGGCGGGCTGCAATGGGACGGCGTAGAAGCGAAGACCGCCCCCCGCCACGACCATTGAACGTACGCCAGCGAGCAATGTGGTCGAGATGTATAACTATAGCGTCTATCCGTCATACACCCTGACCCTTACCAGAGAAATACGATGTTTTTTTCCCAATCCCTGTAAAAGACACACAGGCACTTGACGTGCGCGGCCAACTGTGCTTTATTGGGCAAGATGTTCGCGCTGGTGTGCGCAGTTCGTAGTGTGGCTTATGATTGAAGGTTTCCGTTATGGATTTGATACAGGGATTTTCAAACAAGATTAAGGGTCGCAAGCTGCGGGTAGTATTTCCCGAGGGCCACGACGAACGGGTGATTCTCGCCGCCCGCAGGTTAAAAGATGAAGGTATTGCTGAGCCGATTGTACTGGGAAAGCCGGAACAGTTTAAAGTTTCAACACAGAAGGCCCAAGCTGCACTGGACGGCATAAAGACGGTCACACCCAAGGAAAGCGATAAACTGCGAGCGTATGCCGAGAAGTATATAGAAACTAGAGACAATCTGGGCCTGCCGGTCGCTCTTCGCATCGTCAGCAAGCCGCTTTTCTACGGCGGTATGATGGTGGCGTGCAACGATGCCGACACGATGGTGGGCGGCGCCGCCACTGCTACCGCGACTGTCATCCAGGCCGGTGTGCTCACTGTGGGTTTGGCCGCGGGCATCAGGACCCCTTCGAGCTTCTTCATAATGGTTGTCCCCCACTTTCAGGAACAGATAGAGACAAGCTTCGTCTTTGCCGACTGTGCAGTCAACATAGCCCCGACCGCAGAGCAGCTTGCCGACATAGCTTTAGCGTCAGCGGCCAGTGCTGAGAAACTGCTTGGCGTTGAGCCCCGGGTTGCGATGCTCTCATTCTCCACGAAGGGAAGTGCAAGTCACGCGGATGTGGACAAGGTCCTGAAGGCCCTGGAAATCGTCAAGAGCAGAAATCCGGGGCTGGCGGTGGATGGTGAGCTCCAAGCAGACGCTGCTATCATACCCCGTGTTGCCGCCCGGAAGGTCAAAACGGAAAGCAAGGTTGCCGGCAGGGCTAATGTGCTGATATTCCCCGACCTGAACAGCGGGAACATCTGTTATAAGCTGACGCAATACCTTGCCAAGGCCAGGGCCCTTGGGCCTTTTCTGCAGGGTTTCGCCGGCCCCATCAGCGATCTTTCTCGCGGCTGCAGCGTCGATGATATAGTATCAGCAGCAATTATTACCTTAGCTCAGGTTTAAAGAACATTCTCTTTGGATTCAGAAAGGAAATAAGCGGTTTTGCAAGTATGAAAGTCCTGGTTATTAACGCTGGAAGCAGTTCGATAAAGTATCAGTTGTATCAAATGCCGGAATCAAAGGCGCTCGCCAAGGGTCTTGTCGAGCGCATAGGCGAAAAGTCATCGCGGCTCATACACCAGGCCGGGGAAAGGACCAGTACTATCCGGGCCAAAATTGCAAACCACGAAGAAGGGATGCATTTGATACTTCAAACACTGGCAGGCAGAGCAGACGATGCACTTGGTGACATTTCGGAAATCAGTGCAGTCGGCCATCGAGTTGTCCACGGCGGCGAAGAGTTCACCGGTTCGGTCCTTATTGATGACAGGGTCCTTTCCTCGATTGAGAAGTTCGCCGACCTTGCCCCCATGCATAACCCGCTGAACCTGATTTGTATTCGCGCCGCTCAGCATAACCTGCCCGGTGTTCCGCAGGTTGCCTGTTTCGATACTGCGTTTCATGCGACTATTCCGCAGGTGGCGTATCTTTATGCTCTGCCTTATGAGCTTTACGAGAGATTCAGGATACGCCGCTACGGTTTCCACGGCACCAGCCACCGATACGTGGCGCGGCGTGCTGCTCAACTTATGGGTGTTGATAAGTACGACCCGAATTTGATTACCGCCCACCTGGGCAACGGCTGTTCGATAACCGCGGTAAAGAACGGGCGGAGCATCGATACATCAATGGGGCTGACGCCGCTTGAAGGTTTGGTTATGGGCAGTCGAGCCGGCGACTTTGATGCTGCGATACTTTTTTACCTCATTGAGAAAGGTTACGACGTCAAGACGTTGAAGGAGATGTGCAACAAGAAGTCGGGGTTGCTTGGCATCAGCGGGAAAAGCAACGACATGCGCAGTTTAACGGAACTGGCCGAAGCGGGGGATGAGCGGGCTGCTCTGGCCGTAGATGTTTTCTGCTATCGGGTCAAGAAATACATCGGCGCTTATGCTGCTGTGCTCGACCGACTCGACGCTATCATTTTTACGGGGGGCATCGGTGAAAATGCACACAACATCCGCAAGAGGGTCTGTGCAGGAATGACCACTATTGGAATCGAGCTGGACGCTGAAAGGAACGCCGCAGCGGTAGGAGTCGAAAGCTTGATAAGCAGCGACAGCAGCCGAGTCAGGGCGTACGTCATACCCACAAACGAAGAGGCCGCGATTGCTGCTGATACGTATGAAATTGCTTTACAGGAGGTCCTGAAATGACGGATAGTAATCTCCGTACACCCACTCAAGAACAGGTCAAGCAGCTTTCTTCGCAAGGATGCACCGCTGACGACTGGTCGCTGGTTAAGATTGATAAGGACTTTGACCTCTCCCGTTTGAGACACTGCAACTTCCTTGGAAACGTTACGGTCTTCAATCTGTCAGGCCGCGTCAGCGATGTTCACGGCGTCGAGAAACCCTGCGGGCTTTATAACGCCACTATCATTAACTGCAGCATCGGCAAGGGAGTGAGAATTGCCAATGTCCGCGTACACGTTTCCAACTACGATATTGGAGACAACGTCTGCATCGAAGACGTCGGCACCATTCAAGCCAACTTGGGCGCGACCTTTGGCAACGGTATTCGCGTCAAAGCTCTTAATGAGGCGGGCGGCAGAGAGGTCGTCATTTTCGACGAGCTGAATTCACAGTTTGCGTACCTGATGTGCGTGCACAGATATCGGCCGAAGATGATTGAGAAGCTTGAAGCAATCGCCGGCAGATACGTTCAGAAAGTCAAGTCGGACCGCGGCACCATAGGAGCGGGGGTAAAAATCTGCTCGGCACAGGAGATAATTGACGTGAGAATCGGTCCGGCCGCAGTGGTCAACGGCGCAGCCAGTCTCGTGAACGGTACTATTCTAAGCAAGGCCGATGCGCCGGCTACGATAGGCACCGGTGTGATAGCACAAGATTTCATTGTGTCTGAAAGCTCGTCTGTCACCGGCCAGGCCATACTCGAAAAAACATTCATCGGTCAGGGTTGCATGATTGGCGAGCAGTTCTCCGCCAAGAATTCGCTTTTCTTTGCCAACTGCGAATGCTTTCATGGCGAGGCCTGCAGCGTTCTTGCGGGGCCATACACGGTAACACATCACAGGTCCACGCTGCTTATTGCCGGCTTGTTTAGTTTTTACAATGCAGGTTCCGGGACTAACCAGTCGAATCACATGTACAAACTCGGCCCCGTTCATGAGGGCAGACTTCTCCGCGGAACGAAGACGGGGTCCTTTTCGTATATGATGTGGCCTTGCCGGACGGGCCCCTTTAGTGTGGTGCTGGGCAAGCACACGGGTACGTTCGACGTCGAGGATTACCCTTTCAGCCATCTCGATGCACGGCCTGACGGAAAAGCCAACTTCATACCGGGTTTGCATCTGACTACAGTCGGTATCGCGCGAGATGCTGCGAAGTGGCCGAGGCGGGACCGAAGAAAGGGCGACATCAAGCGCGACAAAATCACGTTTGACGTCCTCAGCCCATATACGGTGGGCAAAATGCTCAAAGCAAACGCAGCACTACGACAGCTCCAGGAGAGCACCGACAAGAGCGTTGAAGAAGTCGGGGTGGGTGGGGCATTGGTGAAACGCCCGATACTCAGGGCCAGCCAGAAGTATTACCGCAAGGGCATAGAATTGTATCTACTCGAGAAGGTAATGGAAAAACTTAAAGATTGCAGCAAGGGCGGCGAGAACTGTCGGCAGACCTTCGCCGTCGAAGCCGATGCCCTCTACGGCGACCAGTGGGTTGACATCGGCGGCCAGCTAATGGCCGAGGACCGGCTCAGACAGTTGCAGGACAAAATCGAGAACAATGACATCTCAAACATCAGCCAATTCTACGAAGGAATCGAGCGAATACAGCAGGCGTACGCCAAGGACGAATGGCTCTGGGTCAAAACCAAATTCAAAGATTACTTCGGAGTTGACCTCGATAATGCAACCGTGCATGAATTACTTGAGGCCGTGAATGAATATCAGAACGTAAAGTCGAAATTCCTGAAACTGGTCAGCGCCGATGCGGAGAAGGAATACGCAAAGTTGAGCCGGACCGGCTTCGGACAGGACGGCACCGCAGTTGATGCGGAGAAAGATTTCGCTGAAACCCGCGGATGCTTCGAGGCAAACTCCTTTGTCAAAGAGATCAAGCAGGCCGTCGCAGACCTTGACCAAAGCGTTTGTAAAATAAAAGAAAAACTGAATGTCTGATACAAGAAAAAGAGTACAAGCCATTTCATAACCTAAGTATTTGTAGATTTTAAACTTGCGCCAGCAAAGGACTTACGTAAACTTGGCCAATGAAAGGAGTTTTTTCTATGGCCAAGGCAAGGTGGAAACTGACACAATCGCAATGGGAAAAAATCGAACCATTACTCCCAAAACACAAAAAATCCAGACGCGGCGGCAGGCCCTGGGCCGACAACAGAAAGGTCTTCGAGGGTATCCTGTGGATACTGCGAACAGGAG
>Ga0315274_10009737_pt1 | contig 13860 bp, 16 predicted proteins | sample YL17G02_20_MG_FD_203700 | JGI IMG/M metagenome (GOLD analysis project Ga0315274, IMG submission 203700) | Sediment microbial communities from Yellowstone Lake, YNP, Wyoming, USA - YL17G02_20 | ecosystem: Environmental > Aquatic > Freshwater > Lake > Sediment | place: USA: Wyoming | collected...
CTGTTCTCAAACGATGATCTTCGCCGGGTCCTGTGCATTCGGCGGATGATCCACGAGGACGTGATAAGCATTGCGGGACCAGAAAGGCTTTTGGCGCTGGCGCCGTCCTGGGAGGTGACCCGATGTTCCGCCGAAACCTTCGCCGAGGACGCGCCGGGGGTGGCAGGTCAACTGACCGGATTACGGTTGCGTGCTGATGCGCGCCTTGCCGGCGGCGGTGACGACGAATCTCCCGTCCTTTTCCTCGACCAGCCTGGCCTGCAGGAACTCGCGCATGCTGCTGCGGACGCGGTACAGGGGTAGCTCGGTTTGCCGCGCAGCCTCCTCCAGGCTGATCGGACTCTGCATGGCACGTAACAGCTTGGTGGCCGACGCGATCAAGGTCCCGTCGGCGTTGATGCAGCCCATGTGGCCCCCCTTCAGAGCGCTTTGCGGCAGAAGTACCAGTCTTTGCATTCGTACCCGGCGTGCACTCGCTCCTCGGCCGCCTCGGTCGTCTTGGGCGGCGGGACGATGACCTTCTCCCCGGGCCGCCAGTTGGCCGGCGTGGCGACGCCGTGCTTGTCGGTGGTCTGCAAGGCGTCGATCAGGCGCAAGATCTCATCCATGTTGCGACCGGTCGTGAGCGGATAGTAGATCATCGCCCGCAGGATCCCGTTGGGGTCGATGACGAAGACGCAGCGGCTGGTCTCCGTCTTGCTTTCGCCGGGCATGATCATCCCGTAGAGTGTCGCCACCTCCTTGTTGAGGTCGGCGATGACGGGGAAGGGGATCTTCACCCCGAAGTTCTGTTCGATGTTGCGGACCCAGGCGATGTGGGAATAGGTGCTGTCGATGCTAAGGCCCATCAACTCCACGTTGCGCTTCTTCAGCTCGGGCGCGATCTGCGCGAAGGCGACGAACTCGGTGGTGCAGACGGGCGTGAAGTCGGCCGGATGCGAGAACAGGATCAACCAGCTTCCCCGAAAGTCTTCCAGACGAATGGTGCCGTGGGTGGTCTCTGCCTGGAAGTCAGGCGCCAGAGAGCCGAGGCGCGGCATGCTCGGAGCAACTTTCTCTGCAACCAGGGGTTCCATGAAATCTCCTCCTTTCCACGCATGCTTTCACTCGAAAGCGCGGCGCGAAGCACCGCACCAGTCCACAACGGACAGCCACACCTCCGTGAGAGCGGCCCTGCTCTTTCCGGCCTCAGAATCCTTTCCGGTCGAGCCAGAAGAGGACACCCCCACAGACGAGAACCAAGGGGACGATCAGGGCCCACGGGTTCACCCCCACGAGCCCCGGGAAGGTGAGCTTGCCGTAGTCGCCGACCTTGAGCACGTTTCCCTGGATGAGGGGGTAGACCTCCGCGTACAACCAGGCCCCGATCAGGATCCCCAGGATGCCCCGCAACAACCCGTCCACTCGGCCTTCACCGAAGGCCCCGGCGCAGGTGCCGGGTCAGAACCCGAGGAGGAGCATGCCCACGCCGAAGATCACGCCACCGAGGATATTGGCGGTCAGGATCGCGGGCTTGATGTGCAGGTTCACGAGGCCGACGTCATGCAGGGAATAGACGCCCACCATCCCCGTCAGGATCCCCCCGAACATGACCTTGAGAACCGTGAGGTCGGTCAGGCGAAAGAAGGCCACGATCTTCTCGTAGCGCGTGACCTGCCCCTTTTGTAGGATAAATCCGAACGCGATACCCGTCGCCAGCCCCAGGAGAAGCCGGGCCGGTCCGGTGATGTCCAGCGGCCCCATGCTCATGCCCTCCGGAAAATGAATCGCGCCGCCACGATCCCAGACAGCATCATGGCAACCAGGAAGATCCAGCTGCTGACGGCAAGCTGCAGGCCCCCACTGAGCCCGTGGCCACTCGTTCACCCATCCGCAAAGCGGGCGCCAAAGCCCACCAGGATCCCGCCAAGAAGTCCCAGGACCCACCGTCGCCCCGCGCTGGTCCCGAAGCGGTTGACCCACAACTCCGGGAGCTTCGTGCTGAAGGTGATGACACGCTGGCTCAGCCGGGCCGCAAGGTAGGCCCCGATCGGGATCCCGATGACCAGCATGAACTGCCAGTCCACGATGGGCTTGACCATTTTCCAGTACGCGTTGGCCGCCACGTGGGCCGGAGCCACGACGCCCACCACCATCCCGGCAGCTCGCGAGAATGTCGTCGAGACCGAGAGGTAATAGTTCGCCGTGTAGAAGGCGACCATGTTCAGCAGGCCCAAGAGCAGCCCCGCCTGCCACCAGGGCCATTCCTGTTTCCGCAACCAGTTCATCCGCGGCCCCCCCTTTCCGGCCTGCCGTGGGACATCCCCAGGGCGGGGCAGGCCCATCCCGCCCTGCCCGTACATCATACCATGTTACTCGACTCTGATCTCGACCTTCTTCCCCCTGGCCTGCTCGACGGCCTCCTGTTCCCCCTCCCGGAAAGACATGGGACCCTGGAGGAAAGCTGAAGGACGAGAGGGGGGCTTTACGGAAGGTGCCGTCGGCAATTGGGAGCGCTGCAGGAAGGGGAATCATCTTCGGCGCTGGCGGCCTCCGGCGGCCCCTGGGCGCGGCCCCTCAATCGCATAACAGGCCGCCGTTGACCTCCATCGTCTCGCCGTGGACGAAGCGGGCGGCGTCAGAGGCCAGGAACGCCACCGTGTCCGCGATGTCCTCGGGCTCGGCTAGGCGGCCCAGGGGAGTGCTCTTGATCACGTTCTCCATGAAGCCGGGCGGTAGGCCGGACATGATCCCCGTGTCGCAGGTTCCGGGGTTCACTCCGTTTACCACGATGCCGAAGGGGCCCAGCTCCTTGGCCAGCTTCTTTGTCATGGCCAGGACGCCGCCCTTGGAGGCGACGTAGTTGACGCCGGCGAAGATCCCGCCATGGCGTGAGGCCTGGGAACTGATGTTCACGATGTGGCCTCGCCCCTGCTTTCTCATGATGGGGATCACGGCCTTGCAGCAGAGGAAGACCCCCTTCATGTTCACACCGACGATCCGATCCCAGTCGGCCTCACTCAGTTCCTCTGTGGGGACGTTCTGCCAGATGGCGGCGTTGTTGACCAGGATGTCCACCCGGCTACCGTAGCGACTGACGGCCGTTTCGACCATGCTCTTGACACTTTCCGCATCTGCCACGTTCGCATGAACCGCCAGGCCCTCGCCGTCGTCCTTCCGGACGAAAGCCACCGTCTCCTCGGCCCCCGCCAGGTTGATGTCCGCCGCCACGACCCTGGCGCCGCCCCGGGCAAGCCGGCAGGCAATGGCCCGCCCGATTCCCTTGGCGGCCCCCGTCACAATGGCCGTCTGCCCGGTGAATTCCATTAGAGACTCCTTGCGGAGATCACAACCCTACCCATCAGCGGTTGCTCGGCGTCCACCTGATGGGCCGGCTTCAACCGATTTGGTCGTTCCAAGACTCGCCAGCGCCTGCTGCAGCTCGGCGATGGCCTGGTCGCGCTGCTCTTTGGTGATGGGGCTGGCGTGCCACTCCATCACGTTTTCCATGAAAGACACGCCTTTCCCCTTCACCGTCCGGCAGATCAGCACAGAGGGCCGGGGCGTGACCTCTCTCGCCCTTGCAAAGGCCCAGAGGAGGGCCGGGACGTCGTGGCCGTCCACCTGCAGGACTTCCCAGCCGAAAGCCCTCCATTTGTCCGCAAAAGGCTCGATGCCCATGACCTCGTGGATCCATCCATCCACCTGAAGGTTGTTGTAATCCACAATCGCCGTGAGACTGGCCACCCTGTAGTGGGCAGCAGCCATGGCGGCTTCCCAGACCATTCCTTCCTGCGTCTCGCCATCGGAGAGCAGGCAGTAGACGCGGAAATCCTTCCCGGCCTGCCTGGCCCCAAGCGCCATCCCCAGCGCGATCGACAGTCCCTGGCCCAGGGAACCGCTGGTCATATCAAGGCCTGGAGTCTTTCGACAATCGGGGTGGCCCTGAAGGATCGAGCCCAATTGCCGCAAGGTCTTGAGATGCTCTCTGGCAAAGTATCCCTTGTGCGCCAGGGCCGCGTACACGATCGGCGCGGCGTGGCCCTTGGAGAGGACCAGCCGATCCCTGTCCTCCCAGTCGGGACGCACCGAATCTACTCGCATAACGTGCCAGTACAACGTGGCGACGATCTCGGCGGCAGACAGCGAGCCGCCCGGATGCCCACTCCCCCCATGGTGGATCATGTCAATGACATCGCAGCGTAGCTCATATGCCTTCACCTGCAGGAAATTGATGAGGGCCCTCTCATCGCTGCCCATCTCGCTTCCTCCCCGGGGGAAGCCCTGCAAGGCTGTCACTGGCGCCCCTCCGCCAGGAGGTCTCGAATCGCGCCTACGATCGAGTTCTTGCCCACCCCGTACTTCTCTCGCAAGGCGTCACTGTTGCCGGACTCGGTGAAGACATCCCGAATCCCCAGGCGACGAAACCGCGGCCGGAGCCCGGCTTCCACCAGGCATTCACAGACCGCGGACCCTAACCCGCCGATGATACTGTGATCCTCCACGGTGAGGATGACCCCTGTCTTTCGGGCCGACTCCAGAAGGAGACCTTCGTCCAGAGGCTTGATTGTCGGCATATCCAGAACCTCGACCGCTATCCCCTCGCCGGCCAGCAGGTCGGCCGCGGCCAGCACCCGCGCCAGGGCAAGCCCATACGAGACGACCGTCACGTGCGACCCCTCCCTGACAATATACCCTCGCCCGATGGCGAACCCAAAGGTATCAGGGTAGATGATCGGGGTGTCCTCATATTCCAGGCGCATGTACACGGGGCCAGGGTGTGCCACTGCCGCGCGGATCATCTTTCGCGTCAGGACCGCATCAGAGGGGACCATCACCGTGAGATTGGCGAAGCTCCGCATGATGGCGATATCCTCCAGCGATTGGTGGGTGGCACCATCCTTGCCGTTGCTCAATCCGGCATAGCCGCCGATGATCTTGACACTGAGCCGGGGATAGCAGATGGACGTCCTGACCTGCTCCGCCGCCCGCATCGAGGCAAAGACCGCAAAGGTGACGGCTACGGGGATGCGCCCGGCGGCCGCCAATCCGGCCGCCACCCCGAACAGGTTCTGCTCGGCCACGCCGAGATCATAGAATCGGCCCGGAAAGGCATTCCGGAAGCGCCGGGTGCGCGAGGTCCGCGAGACATCGGCGTCCAGGACCACCAGCCGTTCTTCCTCCGGCGCGATGGCCAGGAGTTCATCGATGAGCGCTTCGCGCGGATCTGCGTGCTGGGGGATAGCCACGGTTCCTCCGGTGCGTCTGCGTTCGTCCTGCCAGACCTAGCCCCAATCCGAAATTATTAACCGCCAAGGCGCCAAGAACGCCAAGACCAGAAGGCCTTATTGGGGAAGACAAACGGAACTTCTGAAGGCCTCAAGAACCGGTTCTCGTGTTCTGGATTGGAAGGTTCCGAACATGCCATCCATGGCGGCCTTGGCGTCATGGCGGTTCAAGGTTTTTCTCGGATCAGGACTAGAAGTAGCTGAAGACCAGATTCGGCAGCCAAGTGACGAGTGCCGGCACATAGGTGATGAGGAACAGGACGGCGAGGAGCGCGATGAAGAACGGGATGCTCTCTTTGAAGAAATCCTCTACGGAGATCTTTGCGATGGCGCAGACGACAAACATACACATGCCCACCGGCGGCGTCAGGAGACCGATCATCAGGTTCAGCACGAACACCACGCCAAAGTGCACCGGGTCAATGTGGAAGGCCTTGATGAGGGGGATGAGGATGGGGGTGGACAGGATGATGATGGCCGTGGTCTCCATCACGCATCCCAGGATCAGGAAGATGATGTTCAGGATCAGGAGCAGTATCGCTGGGCTTGACGTCACGTTGCTCAGGAGCCGGAAGATCGCGTCCGGGATCCTTTCGGCGGCGATCACCCACCGCAAGGGGGAGGTAGCCGCAATGATGAGCATCACGACAGCAGTGCTCATGGCGGTCTGGGCGAAGATGCGAGGCAGCAGCCGGATCGTGAGAGTCCTATAGATGAAGAGCCCCAGGAACAGCGCGTACACTGCCGCCACCCCTGCAGCCTCTGTCGGCGTGAAGATCCCCCCGATGATGCCGCCGATGATGATCGCGGGGAGCACCAGGGTCAGGGCGGACTCGCGGAAACTGGCCCAGAATTCCCACCAGGAGGCCTTCTTGTCCCGCGGGAGCCCTCGTTGCTTGGCCAGGATGGATATGGCGATCATGAGGAAGGCCGCCATGAAGAGGGCCGGAACGGCGCCGCCGAGGAAGAGCTTCCCGACAGAGACGTTGGCGATGCCGCCGAAGATGACCATCGGGATGCTGGGCGGGAAGATGGGGCCGATGGTGGCGGAGGCGGCAGTGATCGCTGCGGCGAACTTGGGCGTGTACCCCTGCTTCTGCATGGCTGGGATCTGTACCGTGCCCAGCCCCGTGGCATCGGCCACGGCGGACCCGGACATTCCGGCCATAATCAGGTTGGAGAGAACGTTGACGTGCGCCAGTCCCCCGGCAATGTGTCCGACGAAGGCGCGGGTCAGTCGAAACAGCCGATCGGTGACGCCCGCCTCGTTCATCAGGTTACCGGCGAGCATGAAGAGCGGAACAGCCAGCAGGACAAAGGACTGAATCCCCACGACGAACATCTGGGGGATCATCTCCAGGCTGTTGCCCATGAGCAGCATGACGATACAAGACGTGATCAGGAGGGCGAACGCGAGAGGAAAATTGAGGCCCACCAGCGCCGCGAGGGTCAGGCCGAGGATCGTGGTCATTGGCCTACCCCTCCGCCCTGAGCGGATATGGACGCGCGCCAGGGGTTCTCCTCCCACAGGGCCGCCAGGGTGTAGAAGAACATGAACACAGCGGAGACGGGGACCGAAGCGTAAAAGTAGGCTTGGGACACCACCAGCGCGCCCGTGCGATCCGGGGCGGCCACCAACGCGTATCGCAACCCCACGACAAACAGGGTCACGAACAGGCCCAGGAGGGCGATGTTGGTGATGATCTCCAGGACGTTGCGAACCCGGTTCGACAGGAAGGACACGAGCAGCTCGATCCGGATGTTAGCTTTCTTGGAGATCGCATAGCTGCCTCCCAGGAGCGACATCCAGACGAGCCCCATGGTGGCTAGCTCGCCACTCCAGGGCAACGAGCTTCTCAGGACGAATCGGAAGAACACCTCCGTGGCGACAGAGATCAAGATGACCGTCAGGGCGATGCCAATCAATACGTAGAGAATTCGATCAGCCACCTGGCGCGCAGCGCACATGACTTCACCGTCTTTCCGGGCCCGCAACCCCCCGGAGGGGAGATGCGGGCCCGGCTCCACATCTGCCTATGGTGTCTATTTCACCGCGACGATCCGGTCGTAGAGTTGCTGACCGCCCCAGATGGAATACAGTTCCGGCAGGAACTTCTTGGCATTCTCCCGGAAAAGCTCAACGTTTGGCTGGATGATCTTCATGCCGAGCTTGGTGAACTTCTCCTTGGCCGCCTCCTCAGCCTCGCCCAGGAGCTTGTTGTTGTAGTCACGCGCCTCCTTCGTGGCCTCGAGAACGATCTTCTGGTAGTTCTCGGGCAGGCTGGCGAAGAACTTGGCGTTGATGCCGATCACCTGGGACTGGTAGATGTGGCCGGTGAGCATGATGTACTTCTGGACTTCGTAATACTTCTTCGAGTCAATCGTGCCCAGGGCGTTCTCCTGCCCCTCGGCCACGCCCTGCTGCAAGGCCATGTACAGCTCCGCGAAGTCTACCGGAACCGGGTTGGCGCCCAGGCTCTTGACAGCCGCGAGATAGATGGGGGCCTGCGGAGCCCGGATCTTGACGCCCTTGAGGTCGTCGGGCTTGGTGACCGGCGTGTTCTTGGTGGTGAGATGGCGCCACCCGTTGACCCAGAGTGTATCAAGGATCTTGATCCCGTGACTGGCGAGGATCTTATCGGCCAGCTCCTTGCCGATCGGACCCTCCATGGTCTTCCGAAGATGCTCGTAGTCCCTCCAGAGGAACGGGCAGAGCATCACCTGGAATTCCTTGACAAAGTTGCCCACGTTCCCCGGGGAAGCGTTGAACATCTGGATGGTCCCGACCTGCGTCAGGGAGATGCTCTCCGGTTCGCTCCCGAGCTGCTGAGCGGGATAATGATTCACCTGAATATCGCCATTGGTGCGCTGGATCACGAGTTCGGCAAACTTCTCGCCTGCCTTCGAGTGATAGTGATCCGGCTCGTTGGCGCTGCTGAACTTGATGCTGTACTTGGCTGCCTCCGCGGGCGTCAGCGGTACGACCAGCGCGAGTGAAATGATGCTGGCAATGAGAATCCCCCACGTCTTCATGTCATGCCTCCGCTCTCTCCGTGTGCGCTAAAGGTGCGATGTAGGTCCTCCATTTCGCGCAAGTATCCCGCCTCAATCCTCTGGCCCATCACCACCTTTCACTGGTTCGTTCTCATACAAAGAAAGCGCCCACCGACTCTGTTGAAAGCATCGCGCCATTCCCGCCGCCTGCACTTCTTCGGATTTAATCACGGCCCGTGGGCCAAGTCAAGCTGCGGGGCCATGGTGGACTCTATAATCAACAGACGCGGGTGACCTTCTTCCCGGGTGCGCAACCCTGTTCTACCGCAGGGGCTCGGAAGTGTCAGCCATGTCTGTTTGCTACAGAACACATTCCACTTGACACTCTTGCGAGGCTGGCGATAAGACTCTCCCTCAAGCAGTAGCAAGAGGACTCATATTTCCTATCCGGCACGCGGCCGCACCCCAACGCGTCCCTGGCGTGGGGGAGCAAGAACTCACACCCGCCGCAGCGACCACTGACCTCTCAGAGCCTGTGGTTGCCGCGTGCTGACTTGGGCGGAGGCGGACGGCGATGAACTGCCGGCAGCGGACATTGGCCGCGCTTAGTCACACCGAGCCCGATCGGATGCCCATCGACTTCGGCGGGCGCCAGACGACGCTCCACTATGCGGCCCACCAGGCGCTCATGCGACACCTCGGTCTCAGCGGGCCAGAGCCGCACGTCCGCAGCTACCACTTATGCATCGCGGAGCCGGATCCTCAACTCTTGCAGAGGTTCGAGCGGGTGACGGCCCTTTTCTTCCCGAAGCCGCCCAGTGGGTACGTCTGTAAGATCGATCCCGAGACGAACACCTACGTGGACGAGTGGGGAACGACCTACCGCATGCCCCCCGGGGGGTATTACTATGATATCCATGAGGTCCCGCTGGCGGATGCCGAGTCCGACGAGGACTTGAGGAGGTATCGCTGGCCGAATCCCACCGATCCCGCCCGGATCGCCGGGCTCCCGGAGCAGATCAAGGCGACCTATCATACAGGGGAAAAGGTCGTCGTGATGTGTGGCGCCATGCCCGGCCTCTGGGACCACTCGCCGTATCTGCTTGGGTTCGAGCAGGCCTTAGTGAATCTCGCGACCAATCAGCCGCTGATGGAAGCACTGGCTGAGCGGATTCACGACTTGGCGCCGGGCGGGGGATTTGTCTTCGGGTCCGTCCACAACATCCAGGCCAACGTCCCGCCGGAGAACATCGTGGCGATGTTCGATGCGGCCTGGGAGTTTGGCGGCTATCCCATCCAGGTGTAAGGGCGGCGTGCGGGCTCACGAGGGATGAAAGGGGCGCCGCTGCTCCGTGGTCCGAGGGCATTACCGGCTTTCCATCATGACGCCGGGCGCCTGCGGAGATGCTCGGGCAGGAGGGCATCCCGATCGTAGACCTCCCCTGGCCTCCCGATGATGCCCACGGGCGCACCGACGGGCAGCACCTGGCCGGGCTCGGCCAGCTTCTCCAGCAGGACGCCGCCGAAGAGCGATTCGGCCTCCATGTTCACCTTGTCGGTCTGCACTTCGAAGAGCGGCTCCCCGACCTCCACTTCGTCGCCGACTTCTTTCAGCCAACCCAGCACCGTGCCTTCCGTCATCGTCACGCCCAGCCTGGGCATCACCGCCACCTGAGCCATCCCTGCTCCCCGTCGTGATCCTTGCGACATCTCGTCGTCGCCCGTGTCGCGTCCCTACCCGGCCAACAGGTCCCGTGCTGCCTGGACGATCTGGTGCCGCTGGGGCAGGATGGCTTCCTCCAGCGGGTGGGTACACTTGCTCAGGACCTCGACCAGTTCAGGCATCGCACCGTAGCCGACGGCCGTAGCCCGGGACGGGCTGAAGGCGAGTGGGGCGTTCTGCGCCGCGACGATCTTGATGGGTGCCCGCAATGAGCGGAAGGCCTTCTCGGCCACCAGGCTGCTGATCTCCGCGCCGAAGCCACCTCGCCGCACGGCTTCGTGTGTGATCACCAGGCGGCCCGTCTTCCGTACGGAGGCAAGAATCGCCTCCTCGTCCAGCGGGACCAGGGTCCGAGGATCAATGACCTCGGCGCTGATGCCTTTTTGGGCCAGCTCCTCGGCGGCCTCCAGCGCATAGTTCACCATGTCCGAGATGGCCACGATGGTGACGTCCGATCCCTCCCGCCGCACGCTGGCCACGCCGAAGGGGATCGTATAGTCCTCCTCGGGGACAGGTCCCTTCTTCGAGTAGAGAAACTTGTGCTCGATGAAGATCACCGGGTCGGGATCCCAGATGGCCGCCTTCATGAGTCCCTTGGCATCCATCGGGGTGGAAGGCATCACCACCTTCAGTCCCGGGATATGGCAGCACAGGGCCTCCAGGCATTGCGAGTGTTGGGCCGCCTGCGACGTTCGACCCCCCTCCTGGGTCCGGATGACCATGGGCACCGAGAACTCCCCCCCGGTCATGTAGCGCAGCTTTGCCGCATGGTTGACGAGCGGATCCATGGCCAGGCAGAGGAAGTCGTTGTACATGATCTCGAAGATCGGGCGCATGCCGGCCAGGGCGGCTCCCATGGCCATTCCGACGATGGCCTCCTCGCTGATGGGCGCCTCGATAACGCGGTCGGGGCCGAACTCCTTCCAGAGGCCGTCCAGGACCTTGAAGGTGCCGCCCAGCCGCCCGATATCCTCGCCCATCAGGATCACGGCCTGACTCTTCCGCATCTCCTCCTGGATGGCTTCACGGATCCCTTCGGAGAACGTCAGGGTCTTCATGCCGTCACCCCCTGGCGAGACGCGGGCCCGTACACGTCGGCCAGCGCAGTGTGCAGTTCCGGATACGGGGCCTCCTTGGCGTACTGCACTGCCTTTTCGATTTCCGCCTCGATCTCCTGTCGCATGGCCTGATCCTGCTCCGGCGTGAGTAGTCCCCGCTCCATCAACGTCGTCGCAAACGTCTTCAGGGCATCGCGCTTGCGCCACTCCGCGACCTCTTCCCGGGTGCGGTAGGTCTGCGGATCGCCCTCACGGTGCCCGCGCAGCCGATAGGTCTTGCACTCCAGAAACGTGGGGCCGCCTCCCTCGCGGGCTCGCGAGACGGCTACCCGACCGCTCTCGTAGACGGTGATGGGGTCATACCCATCCACCACGGCGCTCTGAATGCCGAAGGCCTCCGCCCTCCCGGCGAAGCCTTTGCCGCCCGTGACCACGTCAATGGGCGTGGAGATCGCGTACTGGTTGTTCTCGCACACCAGGATCAGGGGCAAGGCCCAGCGCGACACGACGTTCATCACCTCGTAGAGGGCCCCCAGATTCGCCGCGCCGTCCCCGAAGAAGCAGACCGTGACCTCTCCTCGCTTCTGATGCTTCTGCGCCAGGGCCGTGCCGGCGGCCGCCCCGAACCAGCCCCCCACGATCCCATTGGCGATCACTCGGACATCCGGAGCGGCGAGGTGCATATGGCCGCCCTTGCCGTGGTTGTACCCCCCGGCCTTCCCGAGCACTTCGGCCATCATCTTGTCCATGCGCGCCCCCTTGGCGATCAGGTGGCCGTGTGGCCGGTGCGAGCTGAAGACAAAATCCGGGGGCGTCAGGTGCGCACAGATGCCGGCGGCGATGGGTTCCTCGCCGTGGTACAGGTGCACGTGGCCCGGGATGAACCCTTGGGCGTAGAGCACCAGCACCTTGTCCTCGAAAATCCGAATCTGCAGCATCGTGCGGTACAGCGCCAGCATGGCTTCAGGGGGCATCATCAGCATCATCCTCCGCAGCGTTCATGGAGCCGCATCATTCGCTCGGTGCGAAACCAGCAAGACCAGCGGATCATACGCACAACCAGGAGGGGGACAAGCGGGAAAGCGATGAAGGTCTGATGCCTCATACCTGCGGCTGGAGGCATGACGAATGGCCGCCCCCGCCCGCGCCCCGTTTCCAGCTTCCTATCAAGTTTCTCCGTACAGCAGCCGCCAAGGCGTAATTCAACCTGGGAAACAACGTCCCCCAAAACGTCCCCCAAAATTTGGTGGGCCGGGAGCCTGCCCGGGCGCTAAGTCCTTCGATTCATAAATTCGGCAACGAATTTATTCCCTCAGGACTTAGTGCTGAGCGAGCATTTTTCACTGGATCGCTTCGCGCAAATACGTAACCGTAATTGCGAGTCGAAGCACTAAGCTTTTCCCGCGGCGTGCTTCCAGGCGTCGATGAAGGAGAGGACCTTTCGCCAGACGGGTTCCGAAGCGCTGCGGATATTGTCCACGGGTGAGAGGATGAAGCCGTCGGGTCCGAGCGTTTCGAGCGCGGCAGCGGTCGCCTTTCGGATGTCGTCCTCGCTGCCTTCCTCGATGGTGAGGAAGCCGTTGACACCGCCCCAGAGGGCGACTCTGCCGCGAAGCTTCTGCTTGAGCTCGGTGAAGCCCATCCCGTGATCCTGGACATCGTCCACGCCGATGACGACGTCCACCCCCGAGTCGATAAGCGGCTCTGCGAACTGGTTGGCACCGACGGTCATGATGTAGCCGAACCTGCTCCCGGCCTCGTGCGCGAACTTTGCCTCGCTCTTGAGACGCGGCAGGAGGAACCTCTGGAAGAGCGCGGGTGACCAGAAGCTCGTCCCCTCGTACCATCCACGCCGGATGAAAAGGTCGGGCTCGGGCTCGAGCAGGATCTCCATCCGTCTGCGGTTCCACTGGAAGATGACGTCGAGGAGCTCGTCCAGGAAATCGGGCCGGTCGACGGCGGCCATGACGGCGTTGGTGAGTCCGAATATCCAGGCGAGTGCGTCGGCCCCCACGCCCCAGCCCGTCGTCGCGAGGAGCTGCCTGCGCTCGGCGAATTCCTTCGCTTCCTTCCATGCCGCGCGGTACTCGGCGAGATCCTCCGCCGTCGGCTCCGCCAGGAGCTCGCGCAGGGCGCTGAGATCTTCGGGCGAGGTCACGAGATGCTTTACCGCCCGCGGCTCTATGTAGTCGTTCAGGAACGGGACGTGGTCGCCGTACGGCCAGTCGTCGGTGCGGTTCACCGCGACCGAGAGTGTGCCCGAGGCGGTGACGTATTCCTTGTGGAGCAGGGGATAGCGTGCACCCGGAGGTCTTTCACGCCACTCGCGGACAGTGACGCCTCGGGCGTAAGAGAGCGGGGTTCCCGGGGCGTCGGGGTGCTCCTGGCCGTCGGAAGGGGCGGAGGCGGCCAGATTCACGACCGGGTCTATCCCCAGCTCGATTGAGCGCTCTACGAAATCGCGCCAGCCGTCCGAACGCCCCCTCAGGGCCTGGAAGATCATGAAAGAAAGGGGCACGTTGTCCGGCCTGCCGCAGTCGATCGCCGTCAGCATCCGCTCGCGTGAGTTCGTTTCGTCGCCTCCGGTTTTTGTGCCCGGCTCGGCTGTCGCGGCGGTCCCGTGCTCACGCGGGGGTGGCCGCTCCCAGCCGCGCCCCGTTTTCAGCTTCCCATCGGGTGGTCTATCGGGTAGAGGTGCCGCACCATCGCAGAATGGTGACAGCCAGGATCTTGGCCGCGCTGACCACCTCATCAATGGCCACGTGCTCATTCGAGCTATGGGCAATGGTACAGTTACCCGGCCCGAAAACCAAGCTGG
>Ga0315274_10009738_pt1 | contig 13860 bp, 4 predicted proteins | sample YL17G02_20_MG_FD_203700 | JGI IMG/M metagenome (GOLD analysis project Ga0315274, IMG submission 203700) | Sediment microbial communities from Yellowstone Lake, YNP, Wyoming, USA - YL17G02_20 | ecosystem: Environmental > Aquatic > Freshwater > Lake > Sediment | place: USA: Wyoming | collected...
GGCAATGCAACAAATACAAAGCTATATTGGGCTACAAAAGATGTAGAAATTCCGGACTCAAGAGGTAATATAATTACAATTAGAAATGGGAAAGAACTAAGTCCAGAAAATGCTATTTATTTAAGAAACAAAGCTAAAAAAGAAGGTAAGCCCGCCCCTTATGTATTTGAAAATGGGTATGAAATAACAGGGCAAATGGAATTGTATGATTCTGAAGCTGATATAAACAAAAGGCAGGAAGTTCATTTCTTTGTGCCTATGAAATATGCATCAGGCATAGATACTCATGTTAAAATGCAGGAGGCTAAGTATAAAAGTAAGGCAAGCGAAACAGAAGAAGACGAGGAGAAATTTGAGTTTTAAAAGTAATTATTATGGCTAATTTTTTAGATGAAAACGACAGGAAAGATTTGTACAGAAAGATGCTGGCAGACAATGCTACATCAGAATCAACCAAAAAATATTCATTTAAACAATTTGAAACCAAGATTTTAGGAGATGATAAACTCTTAAATAAGCTTTCTAATTTAGCCGTAAAGAGGGATTGGGCTATAGACCAGGAAGATTTCTTTTACAAGTACGCTCCTGAGAAATTAGCCAAGCCTCAACCACAAGTACAGGCAGCTCCTGCCCAACAATTCCCTATGGGCATAGCTGCTCCATCTGTTACAGACATTGGACGAGAGATGGCATCTAAGCCTTCTTCCGTTGTAGGAGGAGAAGATGGTTCGTCATCACAATTAAATGCGTTTAATCAATATGGGCAAAGAGACCTCTTCTTAAAAGAAATTCAAAAAACACCTCAAGACCAAATAAGAGAGGCCGAAGATAAAAGTATGGCTTTATACCCATACGCAAATAAACCTGATATTGATAAAGCAATAGAGGAATTTGGAATTGAAGAAGTTTTAAAAAACATTCCATTAAAAGAAAAAGACCCAAGAATACAAAAAACTGTAACTCAAACACCATCGTCTGTTGTTCCTGAATTATTAAAGCCTCTTAAAAATGAACCTATTGGGGAAAATGCACCTATTGCTGAACCCAAAAAACCCGGCGTAGCTGCACTTCCTAATTATAAAGGCTTTTTTGATAGCCCAACTGCAAAATTATTTTCTGACACTGTACCTAATAGTAAATACAGATATGGGGCAAAAGACGTTAATGGGCCTGATATTGATTGTAGTGGAGCTGTTTGCCATGTTTTAAAGCAAAAAGGCATTGAATATGATTCAGCTACAACAAACGCTGCCAAATTGTACAAAAATGCGTACAAGAAAAATATTCCCATAGAGAAAGCCGCAGATGGGGATATTATTGCAATAAACACAGAGGGTAAAAATATTGACCATATTGGTTTTGTGGTTAGGGATAAAGAAGGCAATCTTGGAATTGCAGAATCGTCTTCAAGTTATAATGGGACAACCATAACTCCATTTAAAGAAAGAATTGAAAACTTAAAGCAATTACACCCAAATATGAAATGGGATATTGCTTCTGTTGATAAAAATAGAAAGATTTCAGGTGCTAAAGTTGTACAACCCGCATCGGTAGCTGCTCCATCACAAACCATAACGGACATTGGGCGAGAGATGGCATTTAATCCTCCTGCTATGCAGGTTTCCGCTCCTGTAGAAGAGAAACGCTACACACCTCCTCCACAGCCTCTAGTGGGCTCTCCCGAATACGACAAACAACTCCAGAGTCAATACGGGGGAATGTCCCCCACATTGGGAGCAACATTTGAAGGAGCTCCTGCGTCCTTTGAAACGAAAGAGCAGAAGAAGCAGGAGCAACTTAGCCCTGTGTTTAAGGCTCAACAATTAGCCTTTGAAGATGTTCCTATTGCTTCTGAGCAAAGGAAGGCGCAAAGGGAGTTTGCTAAAGCAGAGAAACAACAACAGCAAGCTGCTATCCGGGGTGGTACAGGATTTGAGTATCAGCAAAAGAAAAAGGCTAAAGAAAGAGGGCTTGGAGAATGGAGTGGTGATTTACTTGGAACAATTAACGCAGGAGGTAAGAGGATTGGAGAAGGAATTGTTTCTACCCTTCAAAATTATGTCAATGGGACATTAAGAGGGGGGTTGATAGATATGCCTGCTACAGAGTCTGTAGAGAATTTGGCAAACTATGAATTGTATAAAAACGCCACTAATGCTCAAAATGCATTTCAAGAAGAAGTTGCTAAAAGAAACATTCAGACAAGTGTTCTCCAGGCAATAGAGAATGGAGAATATAGTAAAATCCCTGAAGCCACTTTGTACACCATTGGGGATGCCGCAATGCAAATCATCCCGGCTATTCTTACAATGGGGGGAAGTACATATTTCCAAACATTGCCACAAGCTTATAAAGATGGTGTTGATGCTATAGCAAAAGAAAAAGGAATGTCTCCTGAGCAAGTAGTTGCAAGCGGAGAAGATGCTAAGGTTGTTGCTCAGATTAGTACTGGGGTACAATCAGGTTTGGAATTTGCTGGTGCTAACCTTGTAAGTAGTAGCATAGCAAGTCGTGGTGGATACAAGGTAATGCGTGATTATCTATTAAAGCAAGGCACAAATAGAAACCTTGCTCGTGGCGCATCTTTACTAGGCGTTGGGATAGGCGAAGGTGTTACGGAGTACTTGCAAGAAGGAACTGGTCAAATAGGAACTACTGCTGCAAAATCCGAAACTACAAAAGCATTCCTTGATAAACTTCCTAAAGAACTATTTAGTCCTGAAGCAAAAAAGCAAAGGAGAGAAGCATTTGTAGGAGGCTTTATTGGAGGAGGCGCACTTGGAGGAGCAGGCCAAACTTTTCAGTCTGCTATGGACAGAACTTTGTTTGAGGCTCCTAAGATTGGCAAGGCTACACAAAGAGCCGATATGGATATTGTCTTAACGGATGATAAGATTCAGCAGAGGAATAGGATGCTCCAAGCTATGGAGAGTCTTATTAAGGCAAATCCTGAAGCAGAGGGTCAAATAAGGGAGAAATACAGAAAGCTAACAGATGCTCTTGAATTGACAGATGAAGAAGTATTATCTGCATATGACAACATATCGCAATTACCACCATCTCCCGAAAAGGATAGGATAATACAAGGTCTTGAAGCCTACATGGCTGAGAAAGGCATTCAGCCAGAAGCCGCAGGAATGGAGGCAGGACTTGGAGAGGGAATGCGTGTAACAGCTCCTTCTGAAGAAGCCTCTGTAATACAAGCCGCCAATCCTCAGATTCCTGCTCCTACGGAAGAACAGATTGCAGATGATATACAAAACAAGCGATTTGCAACATTCACATATAAAAGTGAGGAGGAAGTTCCTGAGCAGTTTAGGGATAGAATATCTTCAACAGGGGAGATAAATGGAGAACGATTTGTAAGAGTTACTTTACCGCAATCAGTTGCTGATTACGAATTATCAAGGGTATCTCCCGAAGTTGCTCCTGAAGTAACGCCTGAATCAATTGCCCCTACTGAAGAGGTGGTTCAAGAAGATGAAGACCTTGCCTCATTGGGGCAAGCAATTTCAGGGCTTAAGCAAGCTCCTGTTGAGGAGGCCGCTCCTGAACAAGTTGTTCCTTCAGAAGAGGTTGTTACTATATCCCCTTTAAATATTGACTTCACTAAAAATGAAGGCAGAAATGTAAACTATCAAGGTATAGAGGGGAGAATAAAAATTGATTCTGATGGCGCACCATATATCTTTACAAGAGATGCTGATGTAGTTTATATTGAAGGAGGGTTGTCGGGACAAACTCCACAGCAGTTAGGAGTACAACCACTTGCTGATGATGTAATCAATGAGGCAGATGTAGAAACTGTTCTTGAAGATGAAACCGCTCCATTAGACCAAAATCAACTACAATATGATTTTGACAATAACACCATCACCCTTTACGGAAGGCCATTCTCTTATGAGGGCGTAGAGACAAACTCAAAGGGGCAAACAACAGCATTAAGACTTCGGGATGCTAATGGTAAAATAAAGTTTGTCCGTAATGAGGACACGATTTTAGAGTTTGAAATTCAAAAAGAACTATATGAAAAATCAAGAACAAACAAGCAGCCAACCATTGAATCAGCAACCGCAGCAGCCGAGCAATTACAGGTTGTCCCTATCGTCAGAGTTGAACAAGTTTCTGAGCCAGTACAGCAAGAAGGATCAACTAGCGATACTAAAGGGGATAAAGTAGCCCCTGCTCCGAAGGGAAGAAAGAAAGCCGCCCCTGTAAAGCCTACCCCTGCCGCTCCTAAAAAGGAGGAAGCCCCAAAGCCTCAGCCTAAGAAGGAGGAAACTCCTAAGCCTGAAGCCAAAGCAGAAGAGAAGCCTACAACAGGAACACCACAAGAAGGAGATGCCGTAGAAATAGCCCCTCAAAGAGAGGGAGGTTCTTCTAGGAAGATGGTGTTCAAGGATGGGGAATGGAAGCAGAATGTCGGAGGGGATATTGTTAAAGTGGGGCCTTCTGTTCAGGGGCAAGCCCAAGAAATGTTTGCTGGGAAGACAGAGACAAAAGCAGAGCCTGCAAAAACGAATGAGGAACAAATAGCCATCTTCCGAGCAGAGGAGCAAGCAGAACTTGACAGCAGGATAAAGAATGCTGATAAGTATAGAGGCAAAGACGGCAAGGTGGACAGAACTAAACTCACTAAGAAAGCTGACATAAAAGCCTTTGACGAGGTGTACGACAAGTACGACAAGCTGATAAGTCCTTTGATGGAAACGAAGCCTACTGCAAGTGATGTAGAGAGTACGGCTAAAAGCGATGAATTAATTGTAAAAAAATATTCTGATAAAGAAATAAAAAGGCAGTTGGATGAACAAGGTTTTGAAACCAAAAATAAAACAGCAAAAGAATTAAGGGATTTGTACAAAAAAGAAGTAGGTACAGATGAATATAAAGAACCACCTCGTAATAACTATAAATTAAAAGTGGTTAGCAAGAAACGAGTAGGCGGTACTGATATTAGATTTGGTGCAAATTCATCAGATAGAAGCATTCGTAATAATACAGAAAAGTATGGAGAACCTATTTTTGATGAAAAGACCAATGAATATGTTTGGAAAACTAATACTCATACATTATGGGAAATGGAAGATACTGAAACAGGCAAAAAATATTCCATCTTTGGCAATAAAGAATTTCCTTTTTCTGATATAGAACAAGGTCAGCCACCTAATTATGGGTACATAGAAAAACCTAAATTTAACAATGGGGATATTTTTGAAATTTCTGCTAATCCTGAAATAAACAAAAAATACGGCAATACAACATTAAAAAATGCTCGTAAACAAAGCCAAGTAAAATCAGAATCCCTACTATCTAAAGAACAAACACCCACTGCATTAAGAGATGTAGAAACCGAGTTCACCTCCAAGCAAGAATCTTCTGCTTCCACAGAATTTGACGGCACAAAGAAGCCATCAAAAATTAAGATGAATTCTTTTGATGGTAAACACGGCAAGGGAGCATTTCAAAGGATGAAAAACATCACAGATAACTTTGAAGACATAATGGACGGCCTGTCCGAGAAAATAAAACAAGATTGTCTATAACATGAAAGAATCACTATTAAAAGCCAGCGACAAGAAGCTGCTGAACGAAGCCGTAGGACACGAACTATACGCTTCTAACTTTTACAAGTATGCCGCCTCCTGCTGTCAGAAGCAGGGGCTATTCGGAGCGCAAAAGTATTTCGAGAAAGAATCTGCTGATGAACTCACACACTATTACAAGCTGCGTGATTTCTTCAACGACAGAGGGGATGAAGCCGATATGCCTCAAGTGGATGAGGTGGAGTTCAAGGAAGGCATTGATTTAATGGGCATCCTTGACGCTTCTTACAATCTTGAGAAGGACTTGGGAGAGTTCTATAACGACTTCTATTTCTCTACGAAGGATGCCACAGTGCAAGTGAGGATTCACAAGTTCGTTAAGATACAGACTAAATCTGTAGGGGAATACGGAGACCTCATTGCGAGGCTTTCTCTTGTTAGTGAATGTCCTGGAGGACTTCTTATCTTTGACCAAGAACTCGGCAACAAATAGAAATGGCTAAACTTCCTTGCGTTCCTCAGTCCCGGATATTCACTTTTAAGGCAACCGGTGAAACAATGTCTTATGATCAGGTGCGCCAGTATCTGATGGAGAACCCCGACATTTGGATGGGGGCAAAGGAGGGCAATGAAGTGGCTATGCCGAAGGGAGAAACGAAACCACTATCTCCCGAACAAAAATTAAAACAAGCCTTTGATAAATGGAAGGCTGAGAATAACAAAGTTGGCATTGTCCCCAATTGGGAGAAACAAGCTAAGGCAGACATTGAATTGTTTAAAGCCGTTGGGACATACCTTGCAAAGAAATTAGAAGCAGGGGTTTATTCCTTTGAGAAGTTCATCGGGGATCTTGGTAAGATTAATATTGAGAAAATTGATGAGCAAAGGGCTAAGTGGAAAGGATTCTACGATGAGGCTGTCGCTAAGGTAAAGGCTCAACAGCCTCCTGTAACGCCTCCTCCAACAGAAAAGAAACAAGAGATGCCTTCTGTAACGCCTCCTCCGACAGAAGAAAGTGGTGCTAAAAGAGAAATGCCTGAAGGGGAGGAAAAAGAAACGGAAAAGCCTATTTTAGGAAGAGCATTTAGAGGAACTACAGATGATGCTATTGCGGAAAAACTTGCTAAACTAGGTCTTTACAGAAATCCTGATAATATTGAGGAAGGATTTAAAATAGCTGAAGGTATAGTTTCTGCTTTGGGAATTGATGAAGCCATAAAACTTGGGGCTGAAGGGCAAGTTGCTAATGGGTTCATCCGAATAGGAATATTAAAAGCTATACTTGCTGATATAAACAAGCAACGAGATACTATTGAAATAGGAGAAGGTAAGAAAGGACAAGAGAAATACCTTGAAAGCCTTGATGAACTTGCCGATAAGTATGCAGAAGCATTAGCAGCGTTTTCTCCTCGCCTTACAGAAGCTGGTCAAATATTTAGGGCTTGGCAAGAAATCATACAGAATTCAGAATTTGGATTTGATTACGAAGGCAGAAAGGTTCGATTCAAGAAACAATTTGGAGATGAGGCATACACAAAAGAAGTGGATGAACGATTCAAGCAATATGATGAAGCCATCAAGATAGCCAATGAAAAAATTAAAGAACTAGAAGATCAAAAGGCTAATCAAGAAAGACAAAGCCTTATTGATAATATTGCACAAGAAAGTAAAAAAGAACCACCAACAAGCCGCAAATCCTTTTTTAAAGAGGCTGCGGAAAGAGTGCGTAAACTTGCTTTTTCAAAGCCAAGAATCTTTAGTTCTGCCACGCCAGCATCTCTTGTCTGGGATGCTTCTGTTGAAGCCGTTGCCTTAGCCTTAGATGGACTTGGCACTCTTGAAGTAGCTGTGCGGAGAGGGCTAGAGAAGATGCGCTCTACCGATTGGTACAAGAACTTAAATGATAACAAAAAGAGTCAAGCAGAAACAGAATTTAAAAAGAGCATCGAAGGAGCTTATATTCCAAAGGCAATTATTAACGATGATGGGAAAATAGAAATTCCTAAAGGAACTTTAAAAGCCTATGTTGAGGCTGGATATAAAAATGTGGAAGACATTGTTGACGACATTTATAAACAGTTAAACACCGATGCTTTCAATGTTACCAAGCGTGATGTTAGAGATGCTATTACTGGGTACGGCAAAACAAATGAGCCTACCAAGAATGACATCCGTGACCAAATGGATGAGCTAAAAGCAATCGGAAAAATCATCTCAGCCATAGAAGACCTTGAAAAAGGAATTACTAAAGAGAAGAATCCCAACAATAAAAAAGAACTTTCAGATAGGAGGAAAAATCTTTTGCTTCAATACGAGATTGTTTATAAAAATATTTTTGGTAGAAAACCTTCTCAAAGAACAGAGGTAGAAAAATTAAAAGCTTTAAAAGAAAGGCTAAATGATTTGGAGGAAGGGAAGAAAAAAACAAAAACTCCTCCATCGGAAGATTCTAAAGAGGCAAAAGATTTAAGAGAAAGGATTAAGCAATTTGAAAAACTTAAAACGCTTCAAGACCAACTTAAAGAACTTCAGCAGGGGATAGTTAGAGAAAAGAAAACTCGCCTAGAAGACACTTTAGAAGAGAAAGCTTTAAAGGATCAGATAAAGGCTCAGAAAGAAGCTATGGGTCTTACGGAGGCGGCAAGATATGCAACGGCTAAAAGAAACATTGAACGAGCCATAGTAAGGCTTCGCGCTATGAAGCCTCGCCCAGAACCAAAGCCTCCTGTTCAGTATGATAAAGCACTTGAAAAATTGTCTGCTGAAAAGTTTAAGGCGCAGGAAGAATGGGATAGTGAGTTTAGAAAAGCAGAACAAAAAAAATTAAGCGCAACAACCAAGTTTTTGAATGGGGCATATTCTTTACTTCAATTGCCAAAATCAGTATTGGCTGGCGGTATAGACCTTGGAGCTATAGCAATACAAGGAATGTTAATGAATTTTGCTAATGCTAGAATTACCGGGCAGGCATTTAAGAATTTGGGGAAAGGATTTGTAAGCGAAACTTCCTATCAAAATCAGTTAGCATATATACGCAATTCTGACCTTTATAGAATTATTAAAAGGTCTGGCCTTGATATCAACACCCCATTTGATAAGCAATTGTTTTTTGAGCAATCTGGTGCTGATACGCTAACCGAGTCTATTTATAATGCCATATTCCTTCCTTTACAGTATATCCCAAAAGTGGGGCCAAAGTTGTATGATGTTGCAAAAAGATTAAATTTCATCAGAGCGTTTAATAGGGCGCAAGTTTCCTATACAAACACTTTGAAAGTGGGCAACTTTATGATTTTAATGAAGGCTTTGGAAGAGAAGGGTATTACTTTTTACAATAACCCAAAGGCTTATGAAGAAACGGCAAGTATGATTAATACTATGTCTGGAAGGTCTTCATTGGGAAATATTGAAAAAAGTTCTCACGCTATGAAGACATTAAATCTTTTAATTTTCTCTCCAAAAAACTGGGCATCTGTACTGAGGACATTTACGCCTTTAGTTGCCCTTGATATTTTAAGAATGAGAGCTGGAGGGCAACCATATAAACTAACAAGACAGCAAGAGTTTCAAATAAAGACAATGGCTAAGTTTATTGCTAGTGTTGCTTTGTTTATGTTTATATCAAAATCTCTTACAGACGGCAATGATGAAGATGAAGAGGATAAGAAAAAAGAGGGCAACATTTCAATTGATTTAGAAAATCCACAAAGTAGTGCCTTTGGTAAAATTCGTGTAGGCAACCAAATCTTTGACCCTTATGGAGGGCGTATGCAACTCATTACTCTTCAGGCAAGATTGGTTTTGGCTTTACAGGGCAAAAGGGCATATAAAGACCCATACACAGGAATTGAAAAGAAAATAGAAGAATCTTATTTTAAGAGCATAGGAGGCTTGATAAAAGAATATGGCAAAGGGAAATTTGCTCCTTCATCAAGAATACCTATTGACTATGCTTTTAGTACTCCCGTCCCTGGTAAACCCGGATGGCGCAAACCAACTGATGGTGGTCTTGAGTTCTATATGCTTAATCCCGTATTAGAGTCTTTTGAAAACATTACGGTTAAATCACTTTTAGAGATATATGGAGAGCAGCCTTTAGGTATTCAGGAGATAGCGGCTCTTGCTACAATTGGTGGTTTAGGTACTACCACTTTAAATGACCCAGAAGACATCACTACTGTGGGGCAAATACAAAACTTGCTTTCACCAGGAGAAGGAGAGGTTAAGAAGTTTAGTAAAGCCTTTTCAAGTTATCTTAAAGCAGGGGATTACGATATGGCCGAAAAGGTCTTTGATAAAGCCACAGGATCATATCAACTTCAACAAACTATTCAGCAACAACAAGAAGCTGGTAAGGCTGTCGGGGATGTGGAAAGGCAACTCGCAAGGAAGAGAAAGCAAAGCGTGAAAGACCTTTTTGAAAACATCAGAGAAGACAATCTCGTTCAGAAATATTCTTTTGAAAAGAGGTATAGGGATGAAATTATTGAGGCGGTGTATAAGGATAAGGTGCTTCCAACTTCAGGTGTATCTGAAAAGAAACAACAAATGTTTGAACGCATCAATGCTCTTACGCTTGAAATGAAAGAGGATATAAAACGCAACTACGACTTGCAATACGAAGAGTTGATGACTGTCACCAAGGGCTTAGATAAAGTAGCTGAGAGGGCTGACAATTATTACGAGAAGAAAGCCAAAAGAACTCCTTGGGTGAAGCAGTATCTAAGACTAACCGGAAAGGAGGAAAAGAAGTAACTTTGTAATATGATACACAGGATTGACAGGGTTAACCCAGACATTGATGACAGGGTGATAAAGCCAAACGAGGCGAGGGCTGCAAAAAACCTTCGCTTTGGTGCATCCGTGGAAAATACAAACCTCTCTGGGGGTATTCTTCTCAATGGGAATGAGCAATTACAATATGCCATTCCTAATGGAGACAATCTTGTGGTCGGTGTGATGGATGACTTTGAAGCGCAAGTTGTTTACTTCGCCTTGTACAACAGCCAAGGCAATCACGCTATTTATTTAGTGAGAGGAAGTAACAATTCTATAGAAAGGATTGTCAGAGGGGCGTGGTTGAACTTTAACACAACAATGAATGTCTCTATGGCTGCCATTGATGGCAAGCTGTATTGGACAGACAATGTGAATCAGCCGAGGATGGTGAATGTTGCAAAGGGCATTCGCACACAGAAGTTGGAAGATGGAGATGGCACACAAGTGGACACCTATCCACTTCCTGCTGAAGAGTGGTATTACACGCAGATAAAGAGGCAACCGGGGTTGATTTTGGAAATAGGCAATGCAGGAATTTTCCCTGCCTATTTCTCTTTACAAGATGCCTCAATTGACTACGGAAACTTATACCAAAGCAATGACCAAGGATATCAGTTTAGCTACTATTACATATATGACAACAATGAGGAAAGCCGAATAGCTCCTTCAAGTCAAATAATATGGTTTAGGCAGTCAATATCATTGCGTATGCCAACTGATGAATTTCAAAACTATGTTCAAAATAATAGCCTTGTAAAACAGGTTGGGTTTATATATAGGGCTGGGAATTCAGGTGTTTGGTATATAGCTAAGAAGGTTGATAATACTTCCACTTTCAATGGAACATATTCCATATCAAACATTGAAAGGCTTGGGAAAACTCCTCTTTCAACAAACATAACAAACGCAGATTTTGATTCTGTTCCAAGGCTTTCTGTAACAAACGAAATCGCCCAAAATAAAATCAATCACGGAAATTATTTAATTGATTATCCAAATTGGGATGGCCTTTCTCTAAATATAGCAGTTGTTAAGAATGATCTTAAAACAACAACTATAACTACTGTTATTCCAGCAGACCCTAGATTCCCAAGAAGTAATCCAACAACCGTAACAACTACAACAGAAGTTTTAGAGCCTTTTAATAGAACCTTTTTTAGGGGGTATTATAATGTGGGAATAGAACTTCTTGATGAGTGGGGAAGAAGAATTGGAGTAGTAGCAAATCAAACTATTGAAGTTCCTGATTTGTATTACCAGCCAGTTGCTCTACCCGGATTAATACACAATCCATTTCCTCCCCAAGCATTCAATGAGGATTCTGGTCAGTGCTATAAGATAAATTATGAAGTTGTTGGTGACTTCCCTGATTGGTGCAAGTATTGGAGAATCGTTTACACTAAGGCTCAAGAATATAATTATTGGTACAAAACAGTTGTAAAGGTTTACCAATGGTATGAATCAAATGGTGTTGATTACTTGGTTGTAAACGGAGGTCTTCCGAGCTACAAAAACTCTAGTGGCAATGAAACTTATAATCGAAAAGGAATGGCTATTGAGTTGTCAACAAATGAGCCATTTGTGTTTTCTGCTGAAGAAGAGCAATATGTTGCCATTGCCAAAGAATATCAAGCTGTTCAATCTGGATTCACGGGGACATTACCATTAGCTAAATTAAATGATTGGAAAATAAAGAAAGGAATAGGGTCTTTTCTTTATATAGAAAACCACTATTTACCAGGGTGGTGGTTTGTTGGAGGGAATCCAGATAGTGTAGCACAATATTTCCCTACATATTATCAAGTCTATTTGTACAGTAAAAAGCAAAGTCCAAGTCAATTTTACTATCAATCAACGATTAGCAATGAAGTTGGCGGTAGTAGAGTGGGTACTATATATGGGGATGCCTATCTTAACAAATGGAAGAAAACAAATAACGGCACATCAAGGTCAGTTCTTCAAGTAAGAACAACAATAGGCTCTGGAGGGTCTTCAACAATAGAAGGCATAAGGTCTGTATCTACACCTGATTATGAAATAGTCGGGTTTGGGATTTCAATGAACCCTACTAACATCTATTCTCAAATATGGGATTCAGATTTTGGTCAGGTGAATGTTGTCAACGATGACCAAAAAGAAGTTCGCCTCCAGAACGGAATTACTTTCTCTGATCCTCTTATCCAAGGCACACAGATAAACGGGCTAAGTAAATTCAATTCTGTCGACTTTAGGCAAGCCCCATTAGAGAACGGACCTATTACATCTCTTGTAACAACGAATGCCACACAAAGGGAACCAGGTGTAATGCTTGCCATAGGGACATATGGAATCAGTTCATTCTATTACGACTCCATTCAGTTAACCAATGTGGATGGGGAGAGTAATGTAACGACTACAGACAAATACCTCGCATCTCAAAGACCTCTCCTTGGTCAAATGGGATGCAGTCAGCCAGCAAGTATAACACGCACCGCATTGTCCACTGTCTATTGGTGGAGTGACATCATTAATGATTTTGTTCGCTACACAAATGCAGGACTTGAAAGGTTAGGACTAACACATTCATTCGGGAACTTACTTCGCAAGAATCTTAACGGCAAGACAGATGTTGTGTCCATCTATGATCAAGTAACGGATGAGGTAAGCGTGTGGTCGAAGACTAAACCTCACTATACTTTTAGCGAAAGGTTTAAGAGTTTTCAAGGAGAGAGGGATTACTTTTCGGGTGCTATTTCCCCCGAAAGAGGCATAAGTTTGAGTACAAAAATGTTCCATTTCATTAATGGGCAAGTTTGGGTGACAGATGTTAATAGTTTAACGGCTAACGATAATCGGTTTTTCGGGGACTATAAGAATCCAGCTCTTACGATAATCACCAATGAATCTGCCGCTGTTGTTAAGCAATGGAATCAGATAAAAGTATTTGGGCCAAAGCCTATAAGTACAGACCTTTCTACAGGATTCCCTGACAATGCTACAGGTAACACGCCACTACTTTCTTACATATCAGATGGATGGTGGATAGAAAGAAAGAGCGATTGGGAAGCAGCAATTCGCAGAGCATATAACACACCGGGAGGGGTGCTTGGTGGAAAACTTATGGAAAGTAGGATATTATATTCTATTTTTGCATTTGACCCTCAGAAATTCACGAAACTGAATTTTATTGAAGTTAAAAACAATTCGGCAATAGTTCAATAAACGCACAAAGCTATGAATCCAATGTTAATAGGGGGATTACTAAACCTCGCAGGAGCCACTCCTGGATTAATAAACGCTATTCAGCAAGGCAAAGAGCGTAAAAGACTTTTGGCTGAGGGGCCTGAAGGTTTAAATCAATTTGAGCAAGCAAGATTAGGAGGCGCACAACAAAGGGCGGCAAATAGTCAAGTTGCTGGATATGGACAAGAACTTGAGAACATCAATCAGCAACAAGCTAACATTCTTGGCGAGGCTAAGAGGGCTGGTGTTTCAAGTAGCAATATGCTGAACACGCTTTCTCGTTTGAATCAGCAAGGACAGGCCGCAAGGAGGAATC
>Ga0315274_10009739_pt1 | contig 13859 bp, 14 predicted proteins | sample YL17G02_20_MG_FD_203700 | JGI IMG/M metagenome (GOLD analysis project Ga0315274, IMG submission 203700) | Sediment microbial communities from Yellowstone Lake, YNP, Wyoming, USA - YL17G02_20 | ecosystem: Environmental > Aquatic > Freshwater > Lake > Sediment | place: USA: Wyoming | collected...
ACCTGTTGGTATACAATTGAAGTAGACATACATGATCTCTCCTTTATTTATTGTTAATGTTACTAGAGAGATCATGTAATATTATTACTTTGTTTTCAATACTTTTTTCACCTGTCCGCCCCTGAAACAGGAACGGAGGGGGTTCTGAGCATTGAGGAACTTCAGTCTATCCGTAAGCAATTAATTGTAGATGGACGCAAACTTGACCTGATGGTTACTACTTACACCCATAATCTGAATGCCCCTTCGGTAGGAAAATACCTTGAATTATGTGATAAGATATCTATATGGACGTGGGAGGCAAGCGATCTTGTGGATATGGAGAAGAACCTTGCGAAATTAGAGAAATTAACTCCAAAAAATGGCAGGCTTCTTGGATGCTATATGTGGGATTACGGCAAGCGCCAACCCATGCCTGTGGAACTGATGAAAATGCAGTGTGAAAAAGGGTTAAAATGGCTGAATGAAGGCCTGATAGAAGGGATGATATTCCTCGCTAGCTGCGTCTGTGATCTTGAACTCGAAGCTGTCGAATGGACACGCCAATGGATCAGTGAAGTCGGAGGCCAACGATTGCCCTGAACCAGGAATGAAATACAGATTATACCAATTACATCAATCATTTGTACGTAGAAATTTAACATTGTCAAATTCAAGTGTGTTTGTGGGAGGGAAATAATATGGAGTTGAATGGAGCTATCGCCATTATTACAGGCGCTGCACGGGGCATTGGCAAAACCATCGCACAATCTTTTGCCACCAGAGGTGCAAACGTGGCTATTGTGGATATACTGGGGGACCCGCTTGAGAAAACAGCCGCTGAACTGAAAGAAACTGGAACTACTGTTCTTCCCATAGTCGCAGATATTACGCAGGTGCCACAGGTAGATGCTATGGCGAAAAGGGTTCAAGATGAGCTTGGACCTGCTGATGTTCTGGTTAATAATGCAGGAACTTTTTCGTATATTGGTACGGTATGGGAAGCGGACCCTGAAAGGTGGTTTCGGGATATTCGGGTTAATCTTTATGGCAACTTTCTTATGTGTAGAGCAGTTGTGAAGGGAATGGTAGAACGAAAGAAAGGATACGTCATCAATATTGTTAGCTCCGGCGGAGTGGGAGACCCTCATCCCTACTCGACAAGCTACGCAAGCTCAAAGACCGGGCTTATGCGCCTGACAGAGGGTCTGGCAAAGGAAGTTCAGGAATACGGTATAAAGGTTTTCGCTGTGGGTCCGCCGGCGATCCTTACCGAAATGACCAGATTCATTATGGACGACCCTGGAGGTAAAAAGTGGCGCCCGGGATTCGGCAAGGACCTTCTGGAAGGGCAGGGACATAAGCCGGAAGTAGTTGCAGACTTCATCATTGAGCTTATGAGCGGCAAAGCCGATCGTCTCACAGGACGTTACCTCCTCCCCCATGTAGGGCTGGATGAAATCATCAAGCAGGCTGATGAGATAATATCAAAGGATTTACTAACGCTTCGCATAAGACAAACCAATTAATCACATTGACTTTGTTATCCAGATTATGATATATTGCATAGAAACTGATAAGGGGTGAGTAATATTTAACGCCCTGCGGGCAACTCATCACCTGTTAGAACTTGTTATTTTGTGTTAATTACGTTCTCTGGAGGATAAATTATATGGGCAACCTTTGCATAGAAAACGGACAGAAGCTACTATTTATTGGCGATAGTATTACAGATTGTGGTAGGCGCGACGTTGCGGCTCCATTGGGAAATGGCTACGTTCACTTTTTCTCAGAGTTTGTGATGGCGCTTTACCCCGAAAGAGATATCAAATATGTGAATACAGGTATCGGCGGTAACAGAATTACTGACCTGAAGGGGCGCTGGAAAGAAGATGCTATGGATCACAAACCTGACTGGCTTTCAATCAAGATAGGGATCAATGACCTTCATTCTTACCTCGGCGGTGATCCGAATGGTGTGAGTCCGGAGTTATTCGCAGAAATCTACGATTACCTTCTGGAAGAGACAAAGAAAACACTGGATTGCAAAATAGTCCTTATTGATCCGTTCTACATGAGCACAAACACTTCTAGTCAAAGCTTTGAGAGTAGAGTTCTTGATATAATACCGAAATACATTGACACGGTGCACAAAATGAGCGAGAAATACGGCACCAAACTGGTTAAGACACACGATATGTACCAGAATCAGTTGAAGTACCGTGATGCAAGCACCTACTGCGGCGAACCTGTGCATCCAAACTCATTGGGACATTTGCTGATCGCTGTGGAGGTACTTAAAGTGCTTTCCTGCGGTTAATGCAAAGGTGTCTGTTCAGTGCGTTGGTGTTTAGAATCTGGATGCCAATGCACCTCTAACTGGTGGAAACTGATGGTTTTTAACTGAAAAAATCGGTAATTTCATCAGGAGGGCAAACTTCGGTTTATGTGATTGATGCAGGCTGAAGCCTGCGAATACCTACTGCAAGTTACCGAAAAATTAAGTCAAAAACCATCAGTTTCTTTTATACTCATTAATTTTTGTGTATAGTTGTTGCCACTTTGTAATCATAAAAAAGGAGGGAATGGCTTTCTTCTCCAGCTTGATAGGAACTTAGGCTAGAGTCTACAGCCGAAATCAAGATGAAAACAATCTCAGGTAAATTTGTTATTGCAATGATACTTATGGTAATGGCAATCCCCGCATTTGGAAAGGAAGTTTTTCTTAGTGACATTGAGCCTATAGAGACACATGTTCACGGTCAATTTAGAAAAGATATGGGTTACCAGGGAAACCTCATTATCATGGACGGAGTGGAATATAAAAAAGGCATCGTAATGCATGTGGAAAATAATGGATTTAGTGAGGCAATTTACGATGCAACTGACTACAAAACCTTAATAGCAGATATAGGGATAGATGAGAATAATGGTGCAGAAGCCAACCAGGCAAGCGTTATATTCTTCGTATACATTGATAAAAATGGGGAGTGGGTTGAGAAATACAAGTCAGATGTAGTTCGGTGGGAAACACCAACGATCCATCTGGAAATAGATATTTCAGGTACTACCGAGTTACGGTTATATTGTACTGATGCTGGCGATGGAATTAACTCTGATCATGCTACGTGGGCAAATGCCTTAATGAATACTAAAGCCATTCTTTCTGTTGCTCCATTGGGAAAGTTATCAACTACATGGGGTAGTATCAAAGCGAATTTTTAGGCATTGAAAACCAATAAATTGAGCGATAATTACTTATATTTACGTTGTGCTAGTTGTGTAAAATGTAATAATAACGAGCTTGTAGCCCAACTTTCTAAGTTGGTTGATATGTAAAACCAAGATAGAATCTTGGGCTACAAAAAGAATTAGCACAAACACTACTCCGGAAAAAAGCCTGTCATGAAGCTTGCCAACGAACCGTTGTAGACAGCTTCCGCAAGATGCTCTATTCCTTGCTGATTCCCCCACGAGTAGTAAATAATGACCTTCCCGTTAAACTCGCACAGATCAACGTCAGAATTGTTTAAGTTGACAGCACCCGCAATGCGTTTTCGCTGTTCTGATGTAAGATTGGGATTCCTTATGATCTTGTCCTCATCGGAGAACTGCATCACCGGATTGAATGGGCTACTTTCCCAGTGAATTAGATCCTTTGAACGGACTATGTGCGGTTCGTACGTTGGACCGGGTCGGGCTTCGAGGTAGATCATGTAGTAATAGCCATTAAGTAAACGCAGGGCTGGACAAGCTGTGTAGCGATCTCTAGAGTAGACACATTCAGAGGGTGTAAGTTTCCAGTTTAACAGATCATCGGATTCTGCAAAACGATTCGTAAACGCTAATCCTGTTTCCTCTGGTGGTCTGCCGATCTCAAATGCCATTATATATTTCCCGTCTTTTCCCTTGCAAACTGAGGTATTAAAAATACCCCAATTTGGTAAAATTAAGGCAGGTTTGTCAGACCAGTTCTCTAAATCCTTAGACCAGAAAACCTGTATCCTCGTTCCGTCCCATATATCCACTCCATAGACGTAGGCAGTATCATTCTCAACGTAGGCACTGCCGAGATGATAGCCTTTTGCAAAAGCGGGTGTTGGCTGTCCAGATTCTACATCAATGAATCTGAAATAAGAGTTATCCGTCTTGTTCGCATGATAGTCACTGCGTACGTATTCAAAACGATAAAGCCTATCGTGAAAGACGACGGGCGTAGTTTCGACCATATCGCAGTCAATAGTTCCGAGCTTTTTAATTATCGGTTTTTCTGGCATATTTCCCTCCGTTTGTGTTATTAAAACCCCTATTATTATCAGTATAACTGAAAGTCCTTTTTCCAGTAGCATATATCATTTTCCTCAATTCTGTGCCATTCATTAAAGGGTATTTGATTCTTTTTCAGTTTTTAACTCCTCAACTTTTCTCTTGGCTTCTTTATAAGTAAACGATTCAGGATCCCGATTTTCTAATTGGCAAAGCCGTACGCTCTCTTCCAATGATTCAAGGGCTTTTTCTTTATTTCCAGAATCAGCGTATGCTAATCCCAAAAACAGATATGTAGTTGGAGAAAATCCCATTAGATATGAATGGTCATTAATGGCTTTTTCTAAACACTCAATAGCCTTGTCATTTTGACCTAATTTCCAGTAGCATCTTCCCATACCACCAAGAGCATATTCCGCATAAAGCCAGTCAGAAGAATATTTGTCATATAACTCCTGAAGTAGTTCAATAGCCTCTTTATGCTTTTTTTCATTGAGAAGCTTATCGCACCTTAAAAGTAAATCTTTCTTTTGTTCTCTTTCAGCATTACTAAGCGCAAGCTGATCTTTTCCTAATTTTCCGACCTTACCCCAATCAGTTCCGTTTGTCCACCAAGCATCTTCTGTCTTAGTATTCACAATACGGAATCCTGCCCCTAGATCGTTATCATAAGGCACGTAAGTTCCCACTTCGCCTGAATTGGTCTCTGGCTTACCGGGGTTCTCATATTGCTCTCCGTTTGTCCACCAGACCTTTCCTGTTGTCGTTTCCAGAATGAAAAGACCTGCACCGCTTTTATTTTCATAAGGAACGTAAGTTCCGGGTTTTCTTTCAACTGCCCCCTCTGGCTGACCAATATATATGCCCTTTTCGTCTTCGGATTTTAACCACCATATTTTACCGCTCTTTGTATCAACCTGAAAGAATCCTGCTCCCGCATGATTCGATACACGTTGAAGCACATTTTCCGTAAAGCTATTATCAACCTCGTGCCTGCCAAGACTGCTCTCCATCATCGGTATCAACTCCTTTTTCAATTGCTTTCTGGCTCTGAGTAGCCTGTTTTTTACTGCGGGGAGTGACAGACTCAAGGAATAAGCGATCTCATCGCACTTTAAGCCTACAATGTAGTAAAGCAACACAACAGTGCGATCCATTTCCGATAAGACTTCCAGAGCTTTTCTTATAGAAGTATATGTTTCTTCATCTTCTACAAGCCTGTCTGGTGATATATCATCCTCGTTTTGTACCTGGATAATACTCTCAAGAGGAATAACACTGACAGCCTTCTTTGCCCTAAGCCACATCTTGCAGATATTCACCGCTATACGATAAAGCCAACCAGCAAACTTTGATGGTTCCCTAATCTTTGCCAGATCAAGATATACTTTCACGAATACATCCTGGGCAAGGTCTTCTGCATCTGCAAAATTGCCTATTATATGATAGCATAGGCTGTAAACAGCATTTTGGTATTTCTTCACCAGAAGCCCAAACGCATCTTTATCGCCTTCCAGACACAGCTTTATCAGAAGATCATCTGATTCCTTCATAACGCCACTCCGCAGTATAATTGTTTATTAGTGATTCTCGATTTATAGATGCAGAATAGGCTTATTAGGTCTTATTTTTTTACCAGTTAGTCAACGCCCCATCTTCTCTGAAAAAGCGAGGAGACGTGACTTCTTTGTATGGATACTTCTTCGCCGCTTCCTCGTCAAATTCCACACCAAGACCGGGTCTCTCCGGCGGTAACAGATAGCCATCTTTCCAATCAACCTGCACAGGGAATACGTCTGTGAACCACGCTCCGGGCTTTACCGGTAATTCCTGTACACCGAAGTTTGTTGATGACAAGTCGAGATGTAAGCAAGCGGCGGCTGATACGGGACCCAATGGATTATGCGGTGCAATATTGATGTAGTGAGTCTCGCACCAGCTAGTTATCTTTTTCGCCTCGGTTATTCCACCGACGATGCAGAGGTCAATTCTAGCGTAGTTGATTAATTCTTCTTCGATCAGTTCACGAAATTCCCACTTGGTAGCGTAGTGTTCCCCTGCCGCAATAGGTGCGGATACGTGCCTGCGAAGCTGATGAAAAGAACTCGGATTCTCGGAACGGATCGGGTCTTCAAGGAAATATGGTCTGTACTGCTCTAAAGCACGACACAGAGTTATGGTGTCACCGGGATCAAGGCGTGTGTGAATATCGAGGCATATCTCAATATCGTCACCGACAGCATTTCTAACGGCTTCAAAGAGTTTTATGCAATTTCGCACAGCCCTTGATGGCTCAAATATGTTTCCCCCGATGTCACCGAGACCGAACCGCACGAACTTCCATCCCTCAGTCGCACGTTGTTTGGCGTTTTCTGCAAGCTGTTCTGGTGTCGAACCCCAGTTGTGAGGATAGCAGACGGCTTTCTGTCTTACCAGACCTCCAAGCAGGTTATAAACAGGCACATTCAACGCTTTTCCTTTGATGTCCCACAGGGCAATATCTATCGCACTCATCGCAGAACATACAACCTTACCGCCGGGGAAGAAGGCTCCTCGAAGCATTGTCTGCCATATATGCTCTATGCGCATTGGGTCTTCACCGATTATCAGGTTTGATAGATGGTTCACAGCCTCAGCGACTGCAAGCTCTTTCCACGTTAGCCCTGCTTCTCCGACACCGTATATTCCTTCGTCAGTCTCAACTTTAACAAACATGAAGTTACGTCCACCACCGCAGACAGGATATGGCTTTACCGATGTGATCTTCATTTTCATTCCTCCAGAAAAGGTGAGTTCAACTTATCAGCTAAATCAACCGATAATAATATAATAACAAAAATACTTGACACAAGACAGGTTTTTATGATAGTGTTTTCTGTTTTTGTTTCATTTTATAAAGATTTTACAATTTTGAAATAGTCACGAAACAAAGTCGGGTTATAATTACTTTTGTCAGGTAGGTATTAAATACAAAGGCATTGAAAAATAAAAAATGAAAATTTAACAATGCCAATACAAAAAAGGGGATTTCTAAGATGAATTTAAGAAACACGATGGTAATGGTACTTGTGGCTATCAGCTTTTTGATGCTGTCCGCTTCTGCTTTTGCGATTGAGGTTGGCGGTGCGGCGAACGTCTACTTGACTAATAATTATTTCTGGCGTATAACACCACTTGAAGTCAAGGATCCTTATGTTCAATATGATTTCAGCCTATCAACGTCAATCGGGAAGCTAGAAGCCAGCCTAACTCCGTGGGTGTCTTATAAGCTGGATTCAAAAGAGGTGAACGAGGTTGATTATATTCTGGATATTGGCTACCCGTTAGGCGGGGTGTCTGTAAATGCTGGTGCAATATATTATGATGTGACCGGGGCGCCAGAGACTACTGAGGTTTATGGCTCTGCCGGATACGAAACCGAGATAGGTAAATTGGTCAGCCTTTCGCCGGGAGTGAAGTTCTACTATGATGTCAAAGAGATAAAGAAAGCATATCTTGAGGCATCATTATCGCTAGGTACACCTTTGTTCTCTTACGTTTCTCTTAATTCTGTCTTCGGATACGATTTCGGTCAGTTTGAAATCCCCGATGAAAATGGTACGCCAGTAGCCGAAAGCAAACCTACGACTTTGCAGTTAGGTATATCGGCGGATTACGAAATAACAAAAGGAGTCACTCTCAGCCCAAGTTTTACGTACGTGCTTGGTTTGCATGACGGCATTGATAATACCAGTTTTGCTGGTTTTAAGTTCGGCTTTGAGTTTTAGACAATTTAAACTTTTGAGTATATGATGTCAGTCGTTATGACTTCCGCATCACTGATGGTACAACTCAGCAGGTGCGAAAAGTTCGGGGATATAATCTCAGTATTTTGGTCTTTTCAGTATCTCAGAGATTACTATTCCCTGTAATATGCTCTTTGGGGTAAAAGATACAATAGGCTGTTTTCGTTCAGGTTTTGCTTCAGGCTTAGGGTCACTGGATTTTGACTTGTAAGGAGAAACTTGAGTTTCTTCATCGAATATTCCCTTGTCATAATTTGAAGACTCTAAAGATATAGTTTCAGATATTCTTTTAGTTTTCCTCTGTATATCTGGAGATTTTTCGATTTCATTAACAGGGGTTTCCTGATCGCTTTGGTCAGTGAAAATAAGCCTTAGAGGCTCTTGTTTAGTTTTTTTATCCTGTTTTTGCTTTTTCTTTATTGCCGACTGTATCTGAGCTATTATGATACCAATGACTATGATTATTATAAGCTTTGTCATAAAATCATCTCCATTATGGCGTTGTTTCGCCGATCTTACCAGCCTTAAAGGCTTCTGCGATGGCTTTTGGTACTTCAGCTTGAGCTTCTACGACCTTTGCCCGCATTTTTTGGGCAAGTGCGATCATTTCCTGCTCTCTTGCCTTTGCCATAGCGAGTTTTTCCGCCGCATCTGCTCTGGCGACGTTCAATTCCGCTTCTGCCTGATCTATCTGAAGCTTGGCTCCGATATTATCCCCGATGTCAACATCAGCGATGTCTATGGAGAGTATTTCGTAGGCTGTTTCGGCGTCAAGCCCTTTCTCAAGCACGGTCTTTGATATGATGTCGGGATTCTCCAGCACATCTTTATATGATTTAGATGAGCCAATAGCGGTTACTATGCCTTCTCCAACTCTCGCAATTATTGTCTCTTCGACAGCCCCTCCAACGAGCCTTTCAATATTAGTTCTGACAGTGATCCTTGTTATTGCCTTAACCTGTATTCCATCTTTGGCAACAGCAGTTACTAACGGCGTAGTTATTACACGGGGATTGACACTAAGTTGAACTGCTTCAAACACATCCCTCCCTGCCAGATCGATTGCGGCGGCACGCTCAAAAGTCAGCGATATACCGGCCTTATCTGCCGCTATGAGTGAATTTACAACGCTCTGAACATTTCCACCGGCAAGAAAATGCGCCTCAACTTTATCAACGCTTAGTTTGAGTCCTGCCTTAGTTGCGCTTATCATCGCCTTAACAATGAGTGTGGGTGGAACACGTCTTAACCTCATCGCTACAAGGTCTCTGAATGGTCTAATGTTTACACCGGAGAATTTTGCAGAAATCCAAAGTGGGACAGGAACTGCCCAAACAAAAATGATAAAGAAAGCTATCACACCCAAAATAAGAATTAATGCCATTTCAGCCATAAGAGTACCTCCTAAACCGAAGTTATGGAAAACATTTGCAGAAATTAAGCTTATACTATTAGATTATTTTGTCAAATTGCAGAAAATGTCCCTTCTTGTGTCCCGCTGCCTTCGGGAGTGCTGCTGACAGCGATAGCCTTACGCATATCAGTATCTGCCATCAGATTTCGTAAACGGTAATAATCCATTATGCTGAGTTTGGCTGAACGAAAAGCTTCTGCCATAGCAAGCGGGATCTCAGTTTCAGCTTCGATAACTTTTGCATCCATCTCCTTTGTTAAAGCTTTCATCTCCTGCTCTTCGGCTTTTGCCATAGCACGACGTGCCTCTGCCTTTGCCTGAGCGACCTGTATATCGGCTTCTGCCTGTTCCTTTCTGAGCCTTGCACCAACATTCATGCCAATATCAACGTCCGCGATGTCAATGGAGACTATCTCAAACGCAGTACCTGAGTCTAAGCCTTTGCCGAGAACGACTTTGGAGATAGAATTCGGGTTCTCAAGCACTGCCTCATGATTTTCTGATGAACCTATGGTTGTGACTATTCCCTCACCGACACGGGCAATAACGGTATCCTCTCCTGCACCACCAACGAGCTTATTTATGTCCGCACGGACTGTAACCTGAGCAGTAACGATGACCTGAACACCGTTTTTTGCCACAGCAGCGATAGCAGGAATTTTGATGACTTTAGGCTTGACACTCATCTGCACTGCTTCGAGGACGTTTCTGCCTGCAAGGTCAATTGCGGCGGCTCGCTCGAAATTAAGCGCGATCCCTGCTTTGTCGGCGGATATTAAGGCATTTACAACTCGTCCGACGTTTCCGCTTGCAAGGTAGTGTGCCTCCAGTTTATCTAAATCAATTTTGAGGCCTGCTTTTGTGGCTGTGATCAGACTGTTTACTATCGTCGCAGGTGGAACACGCCTTAACCGCATCGCCAAAAGGTCTTTGAATGGTCTCACCTTAACACCTGCAAACTTGGCTGTTATCCAGAGTCCAACAGGAACTGACCATAGAAAGAATATTATAAAAATAAACGCACATATTCCCAATATTACAGCTAAGATATTATCTGCTGGCATCGGTTGTCTCCTCTATGATATGTGAGCCGTTGAGCATTGTATTCTGAAGGTCACTAACAATGCAAGTCAACTGGTCACTTCTCTCACTATTATTTTGCTTCCTTCGACTTTAACTACCTCTACAACACTCCCTTTGCTGATGAACTCTCCCTGAGCCAGTACATCAATTCTATTCTTATCCATCACAATGGTTCCTGCTGGTCTAAGGGGAGTGATGACTGTTCCTGTTTTACCCATAAGGTTTTGCAAATCATCAGAGCTTGAACTGAATCCCTGATCCCTGTGTTCGCTTGTATATAGGATTAGGGATTTACCAATGTTGGTTTTTTGTATCAGCCAAAAACCAACAGTACAAAGTATCAGCGAAACAACAAACGTTATACCACCATATATAAGAGCGGACTGAACTCCCTCCTTATACCCGGCGATAATGATGCCTGCTATCATCAACATGCCGCCAATTATTCCGATAGGGCCAAAACTTGGTATTACAAATATCTCAAGAAATATAAGGATAAACCCGATTGCAAGGAGTATTATAACTTCTATGAGCATATATCAGCGCCTTTCAGACAGAGCGAACTATCACTTTTCCGCCCTCAATCTTGACTACTTCAACAGCAACGTTCTTATCAACATAAGAGCCGTCAGATACAACATTAATCCGCTCGTCATTAAAGAGTGCAACACCGGCTGGTCTAAGCGGGCTTGCAGTCACCCCAATTCTTCCCTGAAGATGGTTACTGGCTTCTGATGAAGTATATCCTGTATCTGTAGTTTCTTCGGTTTGAAGTACCACACTTTTCCAGAGCGACGTTTTTGGCAGAAAGTAAACCAGAAATGCTCCCATTACCACCATTATTATGATGGATTGGCTTAATACCCGTACAGCCTCACTCCAGCTTCCTGTCTTTGTATCAATTGTGAATAATAACCCAAAGAAGATAAGGATTATACCTAATACCCCCGCAACTCCAAAGCCCGGTATAAGGAATATTTCCGCCATAAGCAACCCAACACCGACCATGAAGATCATCAAACCGATACCTGCATCAATGCGGGCTATTATATGCCCACCGAAGAACAACGCAAGGCAAGTTAATCCGATAGTGCCTCCGATTCCCCAGCCTGCGGTTTTGATCTCTATGATCATGCCAATAACACCAAGAGCAATCAGGATTGAAGCTACAATGGGGTTAGTTACAAAGATAGCTATTTTCTCTGGTATTGTCATGTAAACTTTTTGAACGCTGGCTTTTGAAAGATTTGCTATCAGGTTGCCTTTGAAAGTATGAAGCTCTTGATTGCTCAGAACTATCTTTTTCCCATTGAACTCCGCAAGGTTAAAATGGCTTAGAAGCTCGTTAGTGTTTTTTGCTATTGCGTCAGCGATCCCTAAATCAATTGCCTGTTCTGTTGAGACCGTCAGGACATTGCCTCTTGGAGAGATCACCTGCATATTTATACCATTTTTTTGATTTTCGGCATATTCTTCAGGTGATAGTGCTTTGATCTCACGATTATCCAATTTGACAAGCACTATTTCTCTGTCAACCATCGCTATCGCAATGTCAGGGTTCCTGCTTTGTTTCTCAGCTATGGAATACATCCTGCCTCTCACGTAAGAAACAGTTTTTTCATTTGTAGGGATCGGCTGCGCATCGCCGATAGTTCCACCGGGGGCGATACCAATCCTGTCACAGCTTAGTGTTATAATTGCACCGGCAGATATGGCTTCGTTGTTTACATAAGCAATTGTGGGCATTCCGGATGTCTCAATCAGCCTGATTATATCGCCGGTAGCATTTAAAGCTCCACCCGGAGTATGAATGTCAAAAAGCAGTACGTCAGCCCCATTCTGCTGTGCCAGATCAATACCCCTTGATACGTGTTCACGCAACCCGCTTCCAATAGTTTCTTTTATCTGAATTATATAGACTATTGGGTTTTTACCTCCACTTTCGGCAAAGACAGGGATCAGAGAAGCGAACAAAAAAACAAATATGACGGCAAGTCGAATTTTCCTATACATTCGGAGCCACCACCTTTAGAATTGGCTGGACAGCCATTGAAATTGTGATTTGTGTTTTGCTAGTAATGCCTTTGATTATGCAGCAGGAAATCTGAAGAATTTATTGATTTGATATTGCGATCTATATCATACCAGATTCTTATTAATTAGTCAATAAAAAGGGACAATAATTTGACTGTTTTGGTTTACTTTATTTGCTCTTATTATATCTATAATGCCATATTTAGCTTGATATGTCAAGAAGCTTGTTTTCTGTTGACGTTTAATACCATTTTCATTATACTCTTTTGTGTATGAACCTCAATGCGCAGCTAAACTATAAAAATTGTAGGTTCTTCCGACTTGAGTGTGGAGATATAAGATTTTAAATCCCCCCTTCCCCCCTTTTTCAAAGGGGGAATGGCTCTAACTACCTCTTTAGCAAAGCTTTCAGGGGTAGGTTTCTTTATGAATCATTATTTCATAAGGACTTTCAGTCCATTGTTCAGGGATGAAACAACCAATTCTTAATGGCTTATTTACTTAGAGAACAAAAATGCGCCCAAGATGGTTACGTACAATTCTAGTCACCCTTTTCTGGATCGCATTTCAAAGTGCAATAGGTGGTTACGTTCACGGCAACAGTCTTGGGCAAATGATAGCGAACCACATGCCATTGAGTGGTTTTTTCTTCCTGATAATCCTCGTCTTTGCTGTAAATCCTATCCTGAAAAAGATAGCGAAAGGTTTGGAGTTTTCAACAACGGAATTAGCTATTGTCTGGATCATGCTGACGGCTTCATCGGCTGTACCAGGATATGGTATGATGGAGTTTATATTCCCATATCTTGCGTCTCCTCTTTATTTCGCTAGTCCGGAAAATCAATGGATGGAAGTAATCATTCCCAAACTTCCAACCTGGGCTTACCTTTCAGACAAAAGTGCTGTTGATGATTTTTTCAAAGGACTTACAGGTGGTGGAATTCCCTGGAGAGCATGGATGGCTCCTGCGGGGTTCTGGATAACGTGCAGCTTGCTGTTTTTTTTCGTTTTTACGTGCTGGGGTGTTCTCCTGCGTAAACAGTGGATTGAAAGAGAAAGGTACGTTTTCCCTCTGGTTCAAGTGCCGACGCAGTTAATACAGACAGGTCCATTGCTCAAAGATCGTCTGCTCTGGATCGGCATCTCTGTGGCATTTTTAGCGCATCTATTCAACTCGACTTTAACCATTTAGGCAACAGCAGCAAGTTGATCTAACAATGATTCCCATTCATTAATATGAAATAGGACATATCCATTGTTATTCATAGACTTGTTGTATTTGCCTTCCCATATATGAC
>Ga0315274_10009741_pt1 | contig 13858 bp, 10 predicted proteins | sample YL17G02_20_MG_FD_203700 | JGI IMG/M metagenome (GOLD analysis project Ga0315274, IMG submission 203700) | Sediment microbial communities from Yellowstone Lake, YNP, Wyoming, USA - YL17G02_20 | ecosystem: Environmental > Aquatic > Freshwater > Lake > Sediment | place: USA: Wyoming | collected...
GCGTACAAGACCTTTTCAGCCGAGCCTTGCACAGACAAGTTGGCGGTTACTTTTAATGCAGTGACATCAATAGCGTCTGCATTAGTTGCCAGCTTTTCTACCGCTGAGGTCACGGAGGTCGCCGAGAAAATCCTGTTTATAATCTTCATCTCAGCGGTCCCTGCGTGCTCTGCGGTAAATCGGGGGTGCTCTTTCGCGCCGCATAAGGCAAAAAGCCCGACGCCCAAACAGACAAGCACTACACACGTAGTTGTCGCATTGTTTTTCATAATAACCTCCTACAAATGGGTGGAGAAAAAGCCCCTTGCCCGAACAAGGGGCTTTCATCCTAACGAAAGTTTAGCCCCCGGACCCTTCGACGACCTCAGGGCAGGCTCTGTGCCGGGGGCAAGCCCTGCCCACATCCTTCGACTTCGCTCAGGACAGGTGTGGCAGGGCTAATTCTCGGCAAAGGGCAGTTTCTGCGGCACGACGTGCACCTGTGTCGTGAACTTGTAAGGAAGAGGCGTGCCGCTATCGTAAATCAGCTCTACGAAAAACGCGGTCCAGCCTTCTTTAGGCTTCGGAACTTCGCCTAGGTACGCGCCATTTTTATCTTGCGGTAACGGCGAACCATTCCAAACCGCCCCGATAGTCTGCAGACGAAAGTCACGAGCCTTGGGGTTGGTCGCCTGCCAGAGATTCACTTGCTGGAGGGTGCCGCTTTGCGGCTTGACAATTAGCCGGTCATTTTGGATAGTCCAGGTGAATTTCGGCCTGGGCAAATTCTTCAAGATCGAGGCATAGAAGACCAGCAGGCTCTTATCCGCGTCGGAACCTCCCAGCCCGTGGTCGGTGTTAGGGACGTAGCGAAGATATTTTTCGCCGGGCAGGTCGCCGAAGTAGAACTGGGCGGAATCACAGAGAAAGAATTGATCGCCGGACGAATTTATCAGGTACTTGGGCATCGTATAGCGGCCCCGATATGCGTATGGGTCGATGAATTCTCGCAAGGCTTTACCCTCAGGCGTATCCAGCCTGGCGAAAATGTTCATATCCTGATAATCCTCGATGGCTTTGGAATAAAAGCCGTAGGCGGCATAATGGTGCTTCATTTGTTCGGCCATGTTGAGCACGTCGATGACCACCGGTGCGATGGCGATGACACGTTTATCAACCGCAGCGGTCAGCCAAGTCGTCCAGCCCCGCTTAGAGCCGCCGGAGACCACGAACTTATTTATCTTGAGCTTGCCGTCGGTGGCGGAGGCGATGTGGCTCTGGATGGTGTCCATCGCGCGGACGGCACTTTTGACCATCGGCAGCAAAAGCGGCCAGGTCCCGTCGCCTGTCCTAACATATTTATCGAATGTGTAGGCGATGATCCCATCCTCATAGCGAGGCTGGCCGCCATCGGGGAAACTCAAAGGCTGGTTGGGCACCATCCTGATCTCCGCGACGACCGAGCCGCTGTTCTGGGCTATAGCGACCAGCATCTGCTCGGGCCTTTCCGGGGCGGGCCTGTCGTTACTGCCGCCCGTTATCCACAGAAGCGCAATGTCACTGGCAACCTTTTCGGGCTTGATAATGGTCAGCCAGTGCTTCCACACGGTTCGATCCACTTCTTTCTCGCTCCGCCAGGCCTGTGAGGTCATCTCAAGGACATAGCCGGTGCAGCCCGGGACTTCGATGGTTTTCACCACCCTGTAGCTATAGTTTGAGTCCGGCGCCGCGACATAATCGTCCAGCGCCGTGCCCAGAGCAACCGGGACAGTGACAATCAGCAAAACCAAAACTGCAATTATCTTTCGCATCCTCATACTCGCTCCTTTCTTACCACAGATTTCACGGATTTATCTCCACAGATTTCACAGACCATCTTTGCCCATCTGTGTTAATCTGTGGTTAGCATCTACACTTTGGGCGGAAAGATAGTCCGCAGATACTCAGCATCATACCGGCAGCTTTCCTCGACGCCCAGCGGTATTTGCGTGCCTTCCATAACCAGCCAGCCGCGATAGCCGATCTCGTCAATAGCCGCCCGCACACGTTTGAAATCAATCGAGCCTTTGCCGTACAGGTCGTCGTAATCCTTGGCGTGGAACTCGCAGATGAGCTTACCGAGCCGGCGTATTTCCTGGTAAATATCGTAGCCTGCTCTATGAGAGTTAGCTGTATCGTAATAGACCTTGACGGCGGGTGAGCCAACTCGCGTGACGATGTCGACGTGCTGCTCGGCACTCAGCCAGGATTCGATGCCCAGCGTAACGCCGGCTTTTTCCGCTTTTGGCGCTATGTTCTTGAGGCGGCTGACAACGGCATCGGTGCCTTTTGGGTCGTCTCGCAGGTCGCCATCGCCGAAGAACGGCACAAGCACGACTTTTACGCCCAGCACCTCGCAGACATTGATGCACTGGTCAAGCCAGCGCTCCGCTCGCGGGTCGCTTTTGTATGGAACGCCGTTGAGAGTCCCAAGGGCAAGCGATGTTATCTCCATCTGCTGCTTTCTGGCTTCTGCCAGGAATTGCTTTTGCAGGGTCGCGTCAAACAAAGGCAGAGTATCCTGCCCACTTCCGCAGTCCACCTGGACGCCATCGAGGCCGATACGCTTGGCGACCTCCAGCGAAGCAGGATTGCTCGTTTTGCCGATTGTCCAGTCGCACACAGCGAGCTTGAAGCCGCCGGCGCAGGCCTTTGCCCGCTCGCACGGGACCAGAGGGGCACAGGAATTAGCTACTGCCAGGCCGGCGATGGCACCAGCGGCGCCGGCCAGCATCTCTCGCCGAGTTATGCGTGAATGTTCCATATCACAAATTCTCCCCGATTATGTCTTCAAACCTTTGAGGTTGGCGTCCAACTTCTCTTTGCTGTTGACAATCTCATCCCAGGTAACTTTGCGGCGTTCGTATGCGGCGGTTCGGCCAAGAATGGTGATCAGATTGCTGCGGACGCTTGGCTGGACGGTTGGGTTCTTATAATTGCCGCCCGTGATATCTTTGTAGAACGTGGCGATGTTGGCGACCGCCCCTTCTTGATATATTCCCGGGCTTTTGCCGCCGCGGTAGAAGTTCTCGCCGCGAATAATTACCTGTCCGCCGTATTCGGTCTCCAGCACGCCTTTTGAGCTGAACATCCGATTTCTGATGCCCTCAGGCTGAGTGCCGTGGCCTTCAATCTGTCTGGAGCTAAAGGTAATGCCCACGTGATTTGGATATTCAAACAGCCCCGCAAAGTGGTCCCAGCACGTGCCGACCGGCCGGACGGTTCGCCCGCCCGTTCCGACGGCCCAGAGGGGTTCGGCGTCCATAATCCAGCTCATAACGTCCAGCGTATGGATGTTCTGCTCGGTGATGATGTCACCGGATAGCACCCGGTCCAGACCCCACGCCCGCAAGCGATTCTCGGCGCCGTCCGGGTCAGCCCGCCACGAATCATACATCCGCTTGAATGGGCAGTCCGCGTGATAGATGGCCTCGCCGAAGGCGAACTCGCCGAGAGCGCCTTCGCGGACGCGCTTAAGGGCCTCCATGTAGAATGGGTCGGCGCGGGTTTGGAAATCAATAAGGAAACAGAGCTTTTTGGCGGTGGCCTTTCTGCCGCTTTCAGCAATACTGTGACAGCCGGGCACATCCACCGCCAGAGGCTTGGCAACATATACGTGAGAGCCGGCATCGACCGCTGCGGCAGCCTGTTCCGGATGAAAGTACGGCGGGCTTTCGACTGCCACCGCGTCCACTTTCGCCTCCAGCAGCCTGCGGTAACCCAGCAAGCCGGTGTAAAGACGAGCCTTATCTATGCCGAATTTACCGCCGAACTGGTCGACGCGGTCCTGGAAGTAATCGGCACCAGCCACAATGTTGTATCCACCGTGCTGCTTAAATAAGTCCATGATCCAGATTCCGCGGCCTCCGCAGCCAAGCAATGCCAGATCGATCTTGGAGTTGGCACTGGTGCCGCGCACCAATCCCGGCTTTACAAACGTAAACGACAGAGCAGCGGCGCCTGCGCCGGCAATGAACTTGCGACGACTGACTGTATCTTTACCATCGCCCTCGATTGAAACTTCTCGCTTTTGTAACATTTGACAATCCTCCTTTCATACCTTAATATAGGCTTCCCGTTTGATCTTGCCGGTGGAAGTCTTCTGAAATTCGTCTATTCTTATTTCAAGATGCTGTGACGAGACCTTCTCGAAGCCGGATAGCTGCCGGCTGTTTTTCTGGCACTCATTGATACTTTGCCAGACGAGTGCTTTCAGCATTTGCGGCTGCTCGACCAGATCGGCGTAGGAAAGATTCGTGTGCGTCTCTATGGCTTCCCAGGCCGGCTGCACGATTGCCTTTATCGCTTCCTGGACAATGCCGGTCGAATCCACCTGGCAGCCGGGAACTACCAGGACCTCCTTTACAAAGCGAGCCTGAGAAAGCGCCGCTTCGACCAGCTCGGGATTGACCTTTTTTCCGCCGGGCAGCACGATCAAATACTTTTTCCGCCCGGTAATATAAAGGTTTCCGTCGCCATCGAGGTAGCCCAAATCGCCGGTATGCAGCCACCGAATGCCCTTGTCGTCTGTCCGGATAACCGCCTCGGTAGATCGGGCATTTTTATAGTAGCCCTTCATAATACAGGGGCCGCCCAGACAGATTTCACCCTTTTCGCCGGGCGGCAAAACCTGGTTTCTCTCGTTGACAATCTGGACAGTTAATGTCGAAATTGGCTTTCCTACAGAACCTAATTTTCGCGGACTTTCATTAAACCCGTAAACAGGAGAGTTCTCGGTCGTGCCGTAGCCTTCGTAAAAGAGCAAGCCTCTTCTCCAGAACACATCCAGCACCCACTTCGGCACCGGCGCTGAGCCGGAAAGGAAAAACCGAAGCCTGTCCCAGCCGAGCTTCCTCACAACACTCATGCCAACCAGTTTCGGTGCGCAGCGGTCGAAAAATTGTAGCAAGGGGTTCTTCTTTTTCCGTTTGGCAAGACCCTCCTCGATGTTTTTAGCGAGGACCGTATAAAGAGCCGGCACTGCAACAAAAATGGTTATGTTCTTATCCCTCATCAGCTCGGAAATCTGGCGATATTTGTTGGTGTAGATATTGGCTGCGCCAACACAAAAAGGCAAAAATTTGCCGACAGTCAGGCCAAAGGAGTGATGAGGCGGAAGTATGTGCCCAAGTCTATCTTCCTCGGTGATTCTCACCTTCTCGACCGAGCCCTCGATGTTGGCGATCAGATTGGCGTGAGTTAGCTCCACCTCGCGCGGGTCGCCGGTGGTGCCGGACGTGCACAGAATTACGGCGGTATCATCAGCTTGAAGCCGCGGGGCAATCTCCACCAGCAATTGGCCGGCATCCGGTAACGAATCATAAGATGGCACCCGCGTCATTTCAATAAAGCCCAGGCCGCGTCCGCGCCCAAAGTCTCGCAGCTCCTGCCGGGCGTCGGCATCTTGATAATCGTCCGCCATAACAACCGCGCGACAGTCGGTATGTGTGACGTGATTCTTAACCGCCTCGACCAGCCTTTCCGGGTCGATCAGCACGGGCACGGCGCCCGCGAGCACAATGCCCCAAAGAGCCACATCCCAGTCTATGCGATTTTTGCCCAGCACCGCCACTTTGTCTTTTATCTTTATGTCAGCAGCTTGAATAAGCCACGACGCAAAGTGCTGAGCCCTGCCTTTCAACTGGCCAAAGGTCAGCTTTTCCTCTCGTTCAGTCCTGACGATTTCCAGACATTCCTTATCCAGCAGCTCGGGCCTTCCCGTAGTCTGGTGGAAAAGGTCGATTAAGGTTCGCAACCTAACTTGGCTGTGCATTTTGCATTTAGCTCCTTCGCAAGACCAGTTACCGCCCGACGCGGCTCGACCGATTCCTGCTTTCGCAGGAACGATGTCACCCCTAGCCCCCGCTTTCGCGGGGGTAAACTCATGCCTGCGACAGCAGGCAGCGGGGGTCACCGAAGTCCGGCGCCAGCCTAACACTCCCTCGCCAAGAGCCGCGAGTCCGGCAAAGTCTAACTTCCGGCGACCAATATGGCAAGAATTTTCCTCGAACGGGGCTTGTTTTTTGAGCGTCGCCGATACAAAGGGCGCCTTTTTTACGATGCAGGATGGCAGCAGATTCTGTATGCCCTCTCGTGTCTTTGGACGTTAAAGCCAATGGGCAAAAACTTTTGTATTATCTCCATGTTCGTTTGAAGATGAGTGGAAAGCTCGTTCGTCGTATAGCAGCCGCGCTTTGAGAGCGCCATATAAAGCAGAAGCTGGTCGGCTAAAAAACGATCAATCGCAGCACCGCCGGCTGAGAAATCTTTCGCCTGGGCAACAACTTCACCAACTACCTCTTGAGATGGTTTACCCCGCATCCCATACGCGGTAAATACGGTTGTTCGGCTGCTGGAGCAAAGGCGAATCATCACACAATTGCCTGCTCCGGCGGAGTCGGTGACCTCGACATGCTCAATATCCTGTAAGTCCAGTCCGCTTTGCGACAACAGCCTTTTCTGCCGCTGGGCGATATGGGCAGGAAGTTTGGCCGTATAAATCCGGGCGTAAATTTGTGGCTGCTCAAGGGGTTCGCAAAGGTCGATCGCCCGGCTGGTGTTTTCCTCCCAGGGCTGAACATTAATTGTCATTTTCCCGCCGCCGGCTGGAAAAAAACCGGGCTTTATTAACCTACAATCGGCCTGGAAACCGGCGGTGGCAACAGCCGGCAAAAAAGTCTCGCAGAGAAAATCAAAAGGCGGCGCCATCGGATTATGAGTGCCCCCGGTGACAGTAACCGTGGACGGTTGGCCGGCCAAAAATAAAGTGGGCAAAACGGCTTGAATCACTAACGATGCGGAGCCAGCCGAGCCAATATCGAAATGATAATCGCCGCTTCGGATAGAGCCGGGCTGAAAATCCAATACTTTTGAGCCTAACGCAGCTCCCTGGCATTTTGCATCGCAGATTCCGCGGGCGGCTTCGACACAAACAAGATGCTGTTTAGCCAGGCCTGGATTGCGCCGGGCGGCGCGGATATTATCGATGTGCAGAGCTTTGCCGGTTATGCAGGATAGCGCCAGGCTCGTGCGCAGTATCTGACCTCCTCCTTCACCTGTACTGCCATCAATATAAACGGTCTCCATACGGCTTACCCCGCAGCACCGGCAATATCAGCGGCAATGTCCCCAACCGCGAGGCAGCGAACTTGCCCGACATCCAACGGCGGAGCCTTGACTACTATAATCTTGCCATCCCGCTGCAAATCGGTTATTACGCCGATAGCTACATCGCCGCCCTTTTCATCTCTCAGGCCAACCAACCGCCAAAGCAGACCTTCGTGGTTCAAACGGCGACCACACTGCACTGCAACGTCTTCCAAATTGATATTATAAAGACACGAATCACCGAAATATTCGGCAAATTGATTCTGGCGATAGCGGCGTCTCTCTGGCGGGGATTTGACCGGTATATCTAAGGGACAGCGAATCTGCTCAAGCCGGCAGCTAAAAGTCTTCAGGCCGACAAGGATGTCACTTAATTCGTCGTTGCGCTGGACGGCCAGAATCAATGCCGGCTTTATTATCTGGTGCACCGTCCACCACAGAGCCGCCGCCGCAGGGCCTTGGATGAAACCCGGAGTATCGATGATGATTAGTCCGGCAGCCTGAGATACTCGCTGAACGCCCTGCGCAATCCCTGCGGTTAGTTGCAATAGATGACCGACCGGTGTCACGTCCCCGACGAAAGCGATGCCCGCGACGGGAAGCTGCGACAGTTCAACCTGGGGATTGTCGATAACGGCCCAGCCGACTGTCGCGGGCGGCCCGATATGAGACTGGCCGACATCAGCATCGACAATGCCAATGGCCCCGCTCGCTGCCAACCGCTTTGCCAGAGCAATCGCCAGCGTAGTTTTGCCCGTATCCACCGCCCCCAGAATCAAACAGATGCCTGCACCTTTGGCGGACAGCAGCCCGCGGTCCAAAAGCTGCTGCGCGGTTTTATCAGCCCAATCCAGTGACATCGAAGCCCACGCCCCTCAGTTAGCCCCGGCAATAGCCGACCGGCACCATGTAAAGTGGCTCGAGGCCACTCGGCAGCTCAAGCACTTTGCTGACAGAGGCATCATCGAAAGCCCCTACGGCGACAGAGCCAAGCCCTAAAGATTCCGCCTGCAAGTGGACATTCTGAGCAGCGTGACCCGCCTCCATATAGACATACCGAATGCCGCGCTCACCGTAGCGGCCTGTTGTCCTGGCAAACTCCGCAGCAAAAACCAGTGTCACCGCGGCAGCCGCGATAAATTCCTGTCCCCAGGCAGCAGCAACAAGCCGGGCACGCAGGTCCTGGTCGGTGAGCCTCGCCACAGCATGCTTGCCGGGCAAATAACGAAAAAGACCCCGCTCAGTCACGACAAAAAGCTCCAGCGGATAGGTCGCTCCAGCAGATGGTACGGTGCGATACCTGCTGTGGGCGTCCTGGCCCTGCGCCGCCCAGACCAGCTGCCCGATCTGCTCCCATGTGAGGGCTTTCGAGGAAAACTCCCGCCGCGACCGCCGAGTAGTTATGGCCTGCTCCAGCGGCATCGTGCCCTTCGTAATCGGCTCCGTCAATTCTATTATCTGGCTCATGCTAAATGCCCCCTACCGGATACACCATCTCCACTGTCAAACCATTGGCGTCGGTTTCGGGATTCGCTGGCAATGTTGCTGCCTTGTCCAGTGCCGCCTGCCCCGCCGTGTACGCGGCAGCAAGAGCATCATAAATGTCATCAATCGCATAACCTTTCATATTCACCGTGCGCACGAACTTGTCCACCGCGTGGAACACTCTGGCTAACAACTCATATCGCTTTGTCTGCCCAGCTCCACTCTGCTTGTTCTCAGTGATCGGCCTGTGCCCATTGAGTGCCCAGAAGCAAACCTCAGGATGAATTTCACGCACCCGCTTCTGCAACTGCGGCGTTATAATAGAGTCAACTTGCCGGATTCTATCTAGTATGCTAAAGCTCTGCTTGCTGATTCCTTTGCCGGTCACTCTCCGGGAAATTGCATTTGCTGCTATATAGTTTTTATATGAGACACATGCCCTGATTGGTGCAGGGAACACACTGCTGGCACGTTTAACACCGAGAACTTTACGGGCAGCAATATCACATTGCCGTGGCCTGTCACCTTCACTTAAACCGATGGGAATATCAATACAAACAAGTTTACAATCCACCGTCGCCAAAAGGCCCGCTGCGAAATCCTCCGCCACAAACAGTCGCTTCGGCTCAAATAAGTATTGACCATGCCTTGTTGCCTCAACAATCGCAAGAAGCCAACCGGCCTTGCAGGCATTTACACCAGCAACCTGGAAAGATTGATGTCCTGACATTATAACAAAACTCCTTCAGCAAAATTTTAGTCGGTGGTTCATTAGTATATTACGAAGCCTCATTTAGGCCAAGAGGATTTGTAGAATTTCAGCTATTGTTTCATCACGTGCCTGTCGAGTCAAATTGAATAGCCTGGTCCCGGGATAACTCTTTACTTCAGAGATTAGGCCGGTGCCTTTCTGTGCCACGGTGGCCAATACTGACTTTTCAGATGCAAAGAGCCGGCGAACCGCCGCGACAAACTCCTCGGAAAGACATTCCATCTTGCCAATCTCGTCTATAACAAATAATTCGGCGTCACTTTGCTCAGAATCCAGGACCGGCACGACAGATTCCTCAAAGCCCGCAACATCTACGCCATATTTGCCGATCTTGCACCGCCCTTTAATGTCAACGTGGGCGAGGATTCCACTGGTTCCATCCAGCCGGGTCCAGCTAAAGCCTTTGCGCGAACCCGCTTCGCGAATCTCCTGCGTATAAAAGCCAGCCGCCTTTTTGCAGTTCAGCTTTTCTATAGTTTCCATCAGCGCGGTTGTTTTTCCGCAGCCCGGCAGACCGGTCAACAAGATTTTGGCAGACTTCGATGACATGACTGCTTTTCTTACCACAGGGCGATCAGCCCCCCTGCTCGGGGAGAGCACGCCGCTCAGGTCCGGTCCGGCAGGACGGGCGTGCCGTCCCTGACGGAGAGAACACAGAGGATGTATTTTAATTTTTTCTCTGTGTGCCTCTTCCAGCCTTCGCAGCCGCTTCCATTCTCCGTAGCAGAGCTACTGCGAAGGATGAATCGGCGGAGTAGGCGTGTCCTCTGTGGCTTATTTCCTGAACACTAAATTAACAGCCCGTTAGAAGCTATTATCTTCCAGCCAATGCAACGCCATAATCGCAAAGTCTGCGAAATCAACTTTGCAGTCGCCGTTTATATCGCCGACGACAACAGTTTCGCAAACCGGCTCGCCGAAGTACGACTTGCTCGCCTCTCCTGTGCCGCCGTAGGCCCCCATGTTGATACGCCCGCCATTTGGAAAAGGCTCACAACCGATGGGACTCATGGGATCGCCGGTATCAATACAGGGACTTGTCAGGGCATCTTGAACCCAGCTTTGGCTGATCGGGTTCCACCTGCCGGCCTGGGATTTCAAATGATAATCGCCATCAACCCACAGATCGTCATTGGGGTCATCAGCTGTTCCGTTCGGGTCCCAGTGGCCAGGGTTTGCAAAGCAGGGATCGGTGTTGAGATTGCCGGTGCCGGCATAACCTGATTCAACATCGCAGAAGGCCGCATCAATGGTTGAGCCGGCTGAGTCGAGTACTTCGTTGCCACCATCCCAGAGGATTGAGTTCGTAAGCTGGACTATGGAGGGTTCCCACTCACAGGCCAGCGAGGTTCCCTTTTTGGCGAGGTTCTGTGCGAAGGTACAGTTGGAGACCGATGGCTGCGAGCCATAGCAGTAGAAGCCGCCGCCAGACTGGGCTGCATGGTTGCCTGTGAGCGTGCAGTTGACGACGAGCAGGCGTCTATTGGAGCCGCTGTAGAGGCCTGCGCCCTCGTAGGCCGAGTTGCCGCTGATGGTGCAGTGGGCTATCAACGTGGCGCTGTTAGGGTCATCATACCACGCGCCGTTTGTGCAGATAGCTCCGCCTCGGCTGGCTGAATTGGCACTGAAGGTGCAGTCTCGCAGTGTGATGTTGTCGCGGAAATTGCTGTAGATGGCGCCGCCGTCGGCAGCGTAGTTGGATGTGAAGGTAGAGTCTGTAACGACAAGGTAGCTGCTGGCGCTACTGCAAATAGCTCCGCCAAAGGTATAAGCACGGTTGTCTCGGAAGGTGCAGTCTGCCAGTGTGGGCCTGCCGCCGCCCGTGCATATTGCGCCGCCGTTGTCATTGACGCGGTTGCCGGCGAAGGTGCACCGGGTGATAGTCGGGCTGCCGTTGGAATTTGAGATTGCGCCGCCCCAGTCCGCCAGATTCTCTATGAAGCTGCAATCTGTGAGGGTGGGATTGGAGTTAACGTTGGATATAGCGCCGCCATCATACTCGGAATCGTAGCCGGTGGCGACATTGTTCCGGAACAGGCAGCCGGTCAGGGTTGGATGGCTGTCAATGTTGTAGGTTGCGCCGCCGGCGCTATGGTTGTTGCCGCCGAAGACAATATTTTCTATGAACTTGCAGTTGCGCAGCAAAGGGTTGCTGCTGGAGTTGAAGATTGCACCTCCACAATTGCCCATAGCCACATTTCGGACAAATGTACAGTTGATAATTTTCGGACTGCTGTGGGTATTCGCAATCGCTCCGCCGTTGCCGCTGCCATGGTCGGGTATGCCAACGTCAACAGCATTCATTATGAACATACACTCAACAAGAGTGGGACTGCCATATTCATTATATATCCCTCCACCCTGAGCATGACTTTCATAACCATAAGCAGAGTTCTTCAAAAACGTGCAACTTTTCACGCTCGGACTTCCCTTGATGTTGCACATTCCGCCGCCACCACTCTCAGTGGCACAGCCGCCGGTAATCGTAAAACCGTCCAGCACTGCCGTTTCATCCGTGCTGCTGCCTGTTACCACATGATAGTTATTGTCCATCCTGCTCGGTTCGCGTGGCAAACAACACGGGTCGCTAATATCGACATCGTTGCCTCTTATGTCGCCGCTCAGAAGTGTCTCGTACAAATGGATATCACGTGCGTTGGGGTCTAGCCGGCCAAAGCCAGCATAGCCGCCTTTGAGTGAGACGCCGTTCACGAGCTGAAACGTCGCCTCTTGGTCCCCAGGTGCCTGGTCTTTGCCTTGGTCCGGCTTGTATATACCTTGAGCTACGCGGATTTCTACGGGCTTCTGCGAGTCGTTTGCATCGGATAGGCCATCCTGAAGATAAACATGAGCATTCGCCCAGCTTGTGCCGTCATTTGCCCCTGTGGCGTCGTCATCCACGTAAATGACTTTTCCCGAAACCGGCCAGGCCGATATTAGTACCAGGAGCAAGAGTATAGCAACGCGCTTTAGCTCCATGGTCGTTTCCTTCCTATCTATACCAGTCGATCCACGAAATTTTGCATTCCACCTTGAGCAATTCTATGGCCAGCGGCAACAATGTGACGTGGACTTCGTCGCCGACGACATTGAACTTGAAGTATGTGTCTGTCTGAACCTTCGAGGGGCCTTGCCATTCCATCGAACTGCTGGGCCTGGTGAAAAAGTCCAGCTCAGCGTCTTTGAACGGCTCGCCTTTCACCATTACGCAAGGGGCAGCAAACGTGAAACCCTCAAGCATCGGCGGCATGCCAGGCGACGTCCGGATTGCCAGAATGAGTGTCTGAGGAAGGCTATCGGTTCTTGCTCTCATCGTGACCGATGCGATGTCTCCCACAATGTGATAGCCGGGCAAATTCGGGTCATAGCCGGCATACTGCTGCGACCATTTCGCTCGGCTGCCAAGCGACACCTCGAACGGCTCTTGCTCAGACCCGACATCAGTACGCCAGTTCGCAGCCAACTTGGCCAAATCGCGGAAGTTTACCACGCCATCGCGGTCGATGTCTTCTGCAAGAAGCACGCCCTGGGCTAACCACATAGCCGCAAGCCCAAGCAAGTCGTTTCTATCGACCGCGTCATTATGGTCAAGATCGGCAATATTACCCACAGCCGATAGAGACATACTCGCTTGTGGCGTGCCGCCATAAGCGCCCATATTTATGCGTTTTCCGTGCGGCCAGAGTTCCGCGGTCCAGTCTGAGTTGGGGTCACCGCCATCAATACAGGGACTTGTCAGGGCATCTTGAACCCAGCTTTGTGCTGTCGAGTCCCATCTGCCGGCCTGGGCTTTGAGGTGATAGTCACGATTGCCCGGGACAGCGAATTGCGGGTCGGCATTGATATTACCCTGTCCCCATGCGACGGTGGAATAAGTCCCGGACACAGGTACGCTGTTGCGCCCGCCCTTGATGTCACAGTAACTGACCGTGACGTGAGAGCCGCGGTCTTTGGCCTGTGTATTTGGACTGTCTTCCAGCTGGATAGATGGCGAACAATCCCAGATGATACAGTTAATTACCGTGGCCGTCCCGCCGCCCGGAGTCAGGTAATACGGAAAACCCGCCCTGCCCAGGTCAAAACAGTGAATGCCCTTCGTGCAATTGACAATCGTGTTGTTCACCAGTATGGCCGTGCACGCGTTTTCCACCGCGATGCCGCCGTTAGGACAGTTGGAGATGACGTTGTTAGTCACGATGGGAGCGCACTTGTCTCGCAGAACGATGCCGTGGTCGGAGGAACTTCCTTTGATGACATTTTCGGTGATGATTGCCGAACACTTCGTCGGGTGGACCCTGTCATCCTCACAGGGCATATCAAACAGGTTGCGCCGCACGAGGGGCGGAGGTGTGCTCTCCCCATATAGGTCAACATCGTCGTTGTCGCCGGTCTTGCCCACAAAGTAGCAGTCCTCCACCAGAACGTAGGAGTATCTGGTGTGTATGCCCTGTCCGATTGAGAGAAACCGGCAGGACC
>Ga0315274_10009742_pt1 | contig 13858 bp, 11 predicted proteins | sample YL17G02_20_MG_FD_203700 | JGI IMG/M metagenome (GOLD analysis project Ga0315274, IMG submission 203700) | Sediment microbial communities from Yellowstone Lake, YNP, Wyoming, USA - YL17G02_20 | ecosystem: Environmental > Aquatic > Freshwater > Lake > Sediment | place: USA: Wyoming | collected...
AATGCAGTATCGTCTTTGATAGCTTACACACACAAAGAGAAGAAACCATCTCTGAACATCAGAGTTAAGGATTTTAGCAATTTACCTGCTATTGTTATATCGAACTGACGTTACTTACCTTATTTCCTTAGACATAGTTATATGACTTTTAGTTTATTTTTATCCAACCCTTTATTATGTAGATACATTTTAGGAACGAAATACTCAAAAAAATGGATTACTTTTGAAAATTCAATACTTTTTCCTGAGTTTCGAAATACAGAATTTACAGGATAATTCATTGTAAAACTTTGATAAATAAAATATAATGACTAAGTAAGTGTAAATAAATTTCTTAAACAAATACGGCTCTTTGGTAAATAACGGGGGAATGAATCTTGCATAGGATGGATTCCAGCTTTCGCTGGAATGACAATGATTGTGTTTGTGTCATTCCCGTGAAAACGGGAATCCATTATAAATACAAGTTTCCCCGTTAATTCCCAAAGAACCACATTATTTAAGGTGGAATTTAAATTTTGTAAAGGAGGGATTTATTTATGCGTAAAACGCTAAATCTCCTTATTCTCTCATGCTTTTTAAGCAGTATTATTGTTTTTCCTCTTTATGCGTCAGACGAACCTACCAAAAATGCCGTAAAAAAACCTGAAATTAGAATTGATAAGATTCTTTTTGCTCCATCTTCACTTCTTACGGCAACAGAAGACGACCTTTCAGTAACAGCTTATTTGCGAACCCTGACAAAAGAAGGAAAGTTCCCAAATGATTTTCAGAATACAGTGGAAAATTCAGAAAGGATAATTTCGTTTCGGTATATGCAATGGGGAGCAACTTTAGGCTGGTCAGGTGAAGAAAATGATAGTTTATCGGAGCCTCGAATACTATCAGTAGACTATAAAATTCCACTTGATTATATAAAGGGCGATTTTGCTTTTGCTTTGGACGTTAAGTATTCAACTGAAAAACTTCCAAAATCTACACTAAGGCGATCATTATTAGATTTTGGAGTGTTTTCTATAACAGGTTTGTTTGATAGAGAAATATCATGGATATTTGATTTCTATGGCGGACTTACAGCAAACTATATTTACATTGACATGGCTTCTGATGTATTGACTGATACCTGGAAGTTGGTTCCGTTCTTGGGAATAAGGATCAACGTTAGCCCTTATAGTACGATACAACTAATTTCTGAAGTCAACCGGGCACAGGATGACTATTCTAGCGATCCAATGTGGAAATGGAATTTTGGCGCTTCTTTGGGATTTTAGAGACTTTTGCGTAAATTTATCAAGACAGGGCAATAGTCTTCAGAACTGAGATGCCCTAATTAGAAGGAAGGGAAAAACAATGAGGATTTATAACATGCTGAAACTAATCTCGATAAGTATATTTTTACTTTTTGGTCTGGTTAGCTTTTTTGGATGCGGTATATCCGTAAGCCAGGAATCAGCAAGAAGTGCTGTGGAAAATGCAAAGGTTGCTGTTATGGATGCAAAAGACGCTGATGCAGGTGTCCACTCTCCAAAGAATATGAAAGCCGCTGAACGATTTATGGATGAAGCAGAACAAGCGTTATCACATAACCATCGGCAGAGAGCATATACCCTCGCTGGTAAAGCGGAAAAAGCGGCTAAGACGGCAGAAGAAGAAGTAAAGAAAAAAACAGAGGTAGTAAGTACGGCTTCTCAACCTGTAACCACAGTTCCCGGTAATAAACAATCTTCTATCCCGGTTCGACAGCCAACTGGTATTCCATCTAATATAGTAGTTCCACCCACAGCAGAGCAACCAGAGACAAAGATTCTAGGTAAATCAATGCCGGAACCACTCTATATACCGTCCTCTCAAACAGCAGATATGCAAAACCGTATTCAAGCGGCAGTTCTGGCTCTTGAGGCGGCTCAAAAAGCTGTGGAATCAGCGAAATCATTGGTGTTTAAGATGCAGATTGATATCGAACTATCAAAAATGGACGTAAACATCAGGCAGATGCAGGATGCCAACGTTCCAGTGGATACAATCAACCTTGTTCGGTTATGGTATGGTCAGGCACAGCAAGCGGCATCGGCAGGATACTACGATAATTCGATGCGCCTGATTCAGCGTATCCAGATGTACGTTCAGGCATTTACTACACCAATACAGTATTGAAATCGGTCTATAGGTCATCGGTCTATAGGTTTATGGGTCTATAGGTTTATAGGTTTATGGGGTTATAGGTCTATAAATTACTTCAAGCTTATAGACCCATTGACCCATTGACCCATTGACCCATTATTAGTTTTTCGCATAGAAAGGAGGAGCTAATGAATTGCAGATTTAGACGCAATATAATTAAGCTTTGTTTGCTAACATTCAACTTGATAATTTTTTCTGTGTTTACTCATTTATCAATTGCTAACCCTCCAGAGAACCCGGGCTCAGAGAAAGAATTAACCATAAAGGTGAAAATTAAACCATCAACTATTCTGGAGAAACGTCTAATTCCTATCAACATTGAGGTAGAACCAATAGCAGAGGACTCGCTGTATGCCTATCAAGACCTGCCCAAAAATATGAGCATCCCAAAGGGAACTAAGGCATACAAGGTCATTGCTAAAGACGTTTCTGGTAAAATAATCGAGGATCGTAAAATAAATAGCAGGTTTACACTTGAATTAGGATATCCAGATAACATTAAACCTGAAACGGCATATAACCTCAAACTTTTTACGCTATTGGGCAACAGATGGCTACCACTGTCATCACAGGTAGATACATCACACAAAACGGTTAAAACAGAAGATGCAATGCTTTTCGGCACCTACCGATTACTTGCTCCAGTGAGTGCTGAACTGAAGGGTGTATTAGTATATCCAAACCCGGTTCAGTTTGGGAATTTTGGTGGAGTCAACAAAACACTGAAATTTCGTAATATACCTTTGGGTTCTGTGATCGAAATCTATACAGTTACAGGAGAAAAAATCAGGGAGATCAAAGAAACCAGCGATACTGAGGTTTCCTGGAACGGAAAGAAAGACAATGGGGATCTTGTAACAAGCGGTTTATACATTTATAGAATTCAAACGGCTGGCAGTGAATCATTCGGCAAAATAGCTGTAATAAGATAAGCTTATTAAAAATAAAGGAGCAAAATATGAAAAAACGTATCTATTGTTTCAACTGTTTTAGATGCTCCGTTGGGAATTTGAAATGCTTTTTAGTGATTGTGGGTATCTGTTTTTTTAGTTTGTTTGTAAATTACCAATCAAAGGCAGAAGAAGCAACGTCTTCTTTCCTTCGGATTAACGTAGATGCTCGTGGTACTGCTATGGGAGGAGCTAACGGGGCGATAACGGATAGTATATATTCAGTATACTGGAATCCTGCTGGATTGTCAAAAGTTTTGTTTAAAGAATTCGGCGCTACGTATAACAGATATTTTCAGGATATAAACTATAGTTTTATAGGATATGCTACGCCGACTGATTCCTATGGAACATTAGCAGGACAAATTTTCTTTCTTGGTTCAGGTCCCATTACGTATACTTATGAAGATTCTAATGGCTCATTTGCAGGAACGGGTGATTCATTTTCTGTCGCCGACCTTGGACTGGGCTTCTCTCAAAGCAAAGCTCTTACAGAAAGTCTTGCTTACGGTGTAAATATTAAGCTTTTGTCTCATAAGATTAAAGATAAAAGTGCTTTTGCTCTCGCTGGAGACGTGGGGTTAATATACCAAACACTGATAGATGAATTGAAGATTGGGTTCGCTCTTCAAAACTTCTCAACCTCGTATAAGTTCATGAATAGTAAGCAACGTGAACCCTGGAGTATTAAACTTGCAACCGGTTACGACTTAGCAACAATACCATTGATTTTAGCAACAGATTATAATATAAATGCAGGGCAGAAAGATACATTGAATTTGGGTGCGGAATTCTGGATTCTTGACCTGTTAGCTCTGAGAATGGGTGCGAAAATACCATCACCCAGTGGTCTTCTATCCAGTTTGGATTTTGGGCTTGGTCTTAACTTGCTTGACCTTTATCAATTTGACTATTCTTTCAGTCCACACTCAACTCTTGGCACAACTCAACGGTTTTCTTTAATTGTCAGATTCTAATTAATTGTTGACTTCTAATTTCTCATCCTTTATTATGTATGCTGTAAGGAGTAATATATGAAAAGGATGAATGCCTGGCAAGCGATTGTTGAAACACTGAAAGCTGAGAGAATTGAATACGTATTCGGGCTTCCGGGTGGCGATCTCTTCTACGATGCGCTTTATGATAATTCGGAAGTTAAACCCGTGCTTGTGCGAGAGGAAAGCTCTGGCGTGTTTATGGCTATGGCTTATTCACGTATGACGGGCAAGCCCGGAGTATGCTACGCTTCGAGCGGACCTGGCGTGGCGAACCTTGTACCGGGGATTATGGAGGCGGAATCAGCGTGTGTGCCGATAATCGCTATTGGCGGCGCATCAAGCATCGCCAACGCCGGTATGGGAGCATTTCAAGAAGCAGATCAAATCTCTATAATGAAGCCCATAACCAGATGGACTGAGCGAGTAACCAAACCAGAGCGTGTCCCGTGGGTTATGCGAAGGGCATTCTCGATAGCGGCTAACGGTAAACCAGGACCGGTATTCGTAGAAGTGCCAAAAGATACAGGAAAAATAGAGACCGACATTCCTGATTACGTGCCTGCCTTATATCCTCTAAAATCATCAGGCGACCCTTATGCCATAGCTGATGCGGTAGCGTTACTTCTAGAGGCAAAACATCCCCTTATTGTGGCAGGTGGAGGAGCCGTTTACTCCAAAGCTTATGAGCAGATTGTACAACTGGCAGAGCTTATAAACGTTCCTATGATGACAACCCCTTGCGGCAGAGGCATAATTCCTGAAGATCACCCTCTTGCCTTTGGTTTGGTTGGACTTTATTTCAGCAAACTGGGACAGCAGGTTTATGAGTCTGCTGATTTGCTCATAACGATAGGCTCTCGGAATGAGGATTTTCAGTCAGGCGTTCAGAGTTTTTACCCACAGGGTGCAAAATATATCCAGATAGACATTGACCCGCACGAGATAGGGCGAAATTGGATACCCAACGTTCCAATTGTTGGCGATGCAGGCATGATATTAACTGATCTCGTCGCCTGCATAAAAGATACGATAGGTGACAGTAAAAAAGAGAATTCCTGGACTCAAGGATTATTGAAGGCAAAGGAAAAATACGAGGAAGAAGTCCGGGCAGAATGTATGACTGATGAAACCCCGATAAAGACGAAACGTGTTATATACGAGCTTAATCACGTTTTTGGAAAAGATACTATTCTGGTTAATGAGAACGGCTCTCAGGATTTGTGGGCATATTATCATCCATATTATAAAGTGCTTGATATTAACTCCTGTATAACTCCCGGTGAGCAAACCTGCATGGGTTACGGTGTGGCTGGTGCTATTGGTGCTAAACTTGCACAACCGTCAAAGAAGGTCGTTTGTACTACCGGTGATGGCGCATTCCAGATGTTTATGAAGGAACTGCCAACAGCATTGCAGTATAATGCCCCAATAACCTACATCGTGCTGAATAACTTTGGTCTTGGATGGACAAAATTCAGCCAAAAACAGCGAGGCAATAGATTTATAGCAACTGATTTTAAGGTTCAGCCTGATTTTGCTAAGATCGCTGAAGCAAATGGGTGCTATGGTATAAGGATTGATTTTCCCTCAAACATCAGGCCTGCTCTGGAACGTGCTTTGAAAGCCAACGCAGAGGGTAAACCTGCTGTGTTGGATTTCGTTGTTGATGGATGGGATTTTGCTCCGGGCTTCATAAACTATTATCGCAAACTTGGGTGAATGGATTAGAAGATTAAAGATTGAGAATTGACTTGATTTTGAATCTGTAATCTTTCAATCAAAGCAAGGGGTTCTTGATTCTATGGAACGGATTGCAATAAAAAAACGTTCTGGTTCAAACAAAAAGCGTAAAAAAGAAAAAGCAATTGCCAAGAGTCAGGTTGAAAAACGAAAGATCACGAGAAGAGAGTTTCTAAAAAACATCTTCTTTACGATTATAGGATTCTCTTTTCTCGAAAAAACAATTAATGATCTTCAGCGAAAACCGCCACCTATTGTTGTTCCAAACACGAGAAACGTGCCAACATCCTTAGAGGGTGAAAAAGGTACCGGGGGCAGACCTGATTTGCAAGCGGCTCTTGATCAATACATTAACAGCATGTATACTTCAGGCAAGATAAAAAACGATGAGAGAACGGCGTGGTTAGCTTTTGATCTTATCCGTAAGGAGACACTCGTATCAATTAACGCTGATGTCTCAATGCAGTGTGCCAGTATGGTGAAACCCTTTGTTGCATTAGCGTTTTTCCATAAAGTAAAAAAAGGTGAGCTGGAATATACAGAGAAAGATAAACGTTTTATCAGGCTGATGATACAGCATAGCTGGAATACTGCAACTAATTGGTTCATGAAGCAGGTTGGCGGACCAGATAAAGTAAATGAGCTATTGCTTGAAAATTACCCGGAAATATTTCAGCACACAGCGATTGTAGAATATATCCCCCCCGGTGGTTATACTTATAAGAACATGGCTTCTGCCAGTGATTATAACAGATTCCTCAGATCAATGTGGAACAGAACCATACCTTATGCTGAGGAGATAAAAAGGCTAATGGGCTTGCCAAACAGAGACCGCTCAGGTGACGTATTGTCAGAGACTCAGATATACCATAAAAGCGGGAGTACTGCTCAAATGTGCGGGGACATGGCGATCCTTGAGACAACATGCGGTGAAGGAGTCAGTGCCTATACATTTATCGGTATAATTGATAGATACGATAGTGTTCCGGATTATATGAGATGGAAGAGAGCTAGAGTCGGTATTATCAGAGAAGCGTCAACAATGATATACGAAGCCATAAGAAAAGATTATCGCTTTGGATAGTGTCAATAGTGGTATTGGTGTGAAAAGACAGACGATATAATGTTCAATTCCTATCCTTCCGTCGCTCTTGTTCCATTCGGTCCTATGATTAAATAAAAGGGGCAAGTTTGCGTGTTTTCCTTGCTTATGTAATAAATTCTTTCTGACCAACCCTTGTTAATTCTTACAAAAAAAAATATAAAATTTTTCTGCGTAACTTTTTCGCTTGTCATGCAACTATATTTATGAAGTCATAAATTAGTCCCTATGAACTAATTCGCAAGGGGTAGTCGTATGTATCAATCCGATCATGAAATTGTAGATCGCGCGATAAAAGGAGACGCTGTCGCTTATGGACTTCTGGTACAGAGACACTATGATGCAGTATATGGTCTGGCATTTCGTTTTATGAGAAACTTCGACGATGCGCAGGACGTCACTCAGGATGTTTTCGTTGAAGTCTTTCAGAGTTTGAAATATCTTCGAGATCCTTCCAAACTTGGGGCATGGCTTCACGGCATTACACTCAACCTTTGCAAAATGCGGCTCAGAAGCCGTAAAGAAATGCTGCCTATTGACCTAATGGGAGATGAAATTCAAGACTATTTATACCACCTTACTATATCTAATCCCGCCGAAGAATACGAGAAAAACGAACTTCAAGATAATTTGATGAAAGCCATCGAGTTTTTGTCTGAAAATAACAAGCTCGTATTAAAACTATACTACATGGATGGTATGTCGTATAAAGAGATAGCATCATTCCTGAGTGTGCCTAAATCCACAGTTAAAGGCAGAATACATAGGGCTGTAAACCAATTACGAGATGAGATGGTAGATGTGATGAAGGGTGCTTTTTCATATAAACCAAGGCGTGCTAAAACTTCCGTATCTGCTAATGGTATAATCATTGATCCAAAAACCGGTGCCAAATATAACAAAACCAGAAATATTACAGGCAAGAATGATATGGTTTTTACCACTAAATATCCTTACGAAATAAGCTTATCCCCAAATGGTAGATTTCTAATTAGCAGAGGACTTGTAGTTCTGCTTGATGGTGATGAATACTTTGATCTGGTGGATATGCCGACGCTTTGCTGCACGTATTCACCTGATGGCAGGAAGGTTGCTTTCTTTTCAGAAGGTGCTATCTGGATGATTTATGTTTCACCAAAGACAGGAAGACCGATTGGTGATGCAGTAAAGATTTTTGATGCTGAATATAAATCCATATACCCAAATATTAGTTGGTCTCCTGACTCAGAAAAAATCGCTTTTCCAAGAACCGCCGAACATGAATTAAATCGTATCTGGACACTTTCAATCAGTGATGGTCACCTTATAAAGGTCGTAGACTATCCTGTAAGAGGGTTTCATAATGCTTCGTGGTCTCCTGATGGTGAATACATAGCCTATTATGCAGGAAATTATGAGGAAGGAAGAACGCTCAGGGTAAGTCCTGCTGACGGTGGAGTATCTGAGAAGATAATCAGCGTTGAGCGTGATAATATCAATTGTTTACCTTTCTGGAGTCCTGACAGCAAATGGCTTTTTCATTATATGCTGGATTGGAGTCTTAAAGCTATTCGCTTATCAGATAAATATGAGATTGATATAACTCCTCCAGACGAAGTTGGATACTTAATCTCACATTCACCCGAAAAAATGATATTCTTTAACCAATCTTACGATTACAGACCAACTCTCAGAATAGTATCAGCTTCTGGTGGTGAGTCATGTGAACTTGGTAAGCACCTAATCCTATTGGGTGATGAGAGATTCTGGTCTTCCGATAGCAAAATGATAATAACTCAAGGAGAAAACAATGACAGTGATATGGTCTTTTGGATGATACCAGTCTCAGGCAATAAACCGTTTCATCTGAAGTTTGGGGATGCCTTGCCTGAAAAAGCTGTTCCATGCTCTATCTCTCCTGATTGTGAGAAAGTATTGTATTCAGTAAAACCCAATCAAAATACAGAGGATTTGTGGATAGTTTCCATATCAACAAAAGATGGCAAAGCAAGCGGATCACCAATACTTGTGTTTAAAGGTTATGATACCATGTATAGATGGAATGGCATGTATCAATGGTCTCCTGATTCAACAAGGATTGCTGTTTATAAAAGTGGTGTCTGTGTTGCTTTTACTGATGGAAGCGAACCGATTCAGATAACTACTGGTGATCCGAGACGTGGACCAAGGGTCATTTATAAATGGTCACCAGATGGAAATATGATCTCATTTATACCTTACACTAAAAACATATATGAGCTATGGGTTGTTCCATCTATTGGTGGTGAGTCACGGAAAGTAATGGATGTAGGAAGTAGATTTTTCGAGTGGTCACCGGACAGCAAAGAGATCGCCATCTTTGACAGGGAAGGGAAATTCGTCATTATATCAATAGATGATGGGGTAATCAGGCAGATTTTTGATCTGGAAAAATACGGGCTTGATGAAGTCGGTTATTTCTGCTGGTCTCCAGATGGTCAGTATCTTGCGTTTGCTGGCTATAAATACGAAGACGAGAAACCTCCTCAAATATATACCGTTACGTCAGAAGGTGGCATAGTAAAACAGATTACAAATGATAGAATTTATGATGATAATAGAAACTTATCAAATTTATACTGGTCACCTGATGGTAAATGGATTGCCTATGGATTGGATGGCTTTGTTAAGACACGCCCTGAGTGTACCTTCTGGGAAGTAGATGTGGAGGAGCTTTTATGTGAATCAAAGAATAATGATTAATTTTTAATGTCATTGAGATTAATCTATATAAAAAAGATCGTGAGAAGGAGGATTAAATGATTGTTATAGCGAAAGCAATCTTGGTTGTTTTCATAATCTCATGTATAGTTGTGTGTGTGTCTTCTTCATTAGCTTTCGCAGGAACATGGAGAGATAATTTTGAGGATGGCAATCTTGAGGGATGGGAAGCCGCGGTAGGTAATTTGCCAGTGATAGAGAATGGTGAGTTAGTATTTGCTCAAGGAAGTGATATATGTCACTTCGTCACAGGTGAAATACAGTGGTCAGATTACACAGTGCAGGCGGATGTTAAGGTAATAAAAATGCTAGGTGCCAACGTTCCTCAAGTAGGAATAGCAGCACGTTCCCATCTTCCTGAAAATTGGGGTTGGTATGAATTTCTCTTCGGATGGCCAGCGGGAAATGCAAATCTAGTAGTTAATCACGTAGCAGTTAATGGAAACGAAAGTCTTAAAACAATGATCCCTTTTGATGTTAAAATGAATCTTTGGTATAATTTCAAGATGGTATTGAAAAAGGATCATATAGAAGCATATCTTGATGATAAACTTATAATACAATTTGATGATCAAGCAGAAAGTTCAGGCAAGGTGGACCTGATTGTTTGGGGATTAGAAACTCATTTTGATAACGTGGTTATCACAGGTCCGGGTATATCTGATGGTGGCTCTAGCTTTGATGTAACTACTCAGAATAAACTAGCAACGATTTGGGGATGGATAAGAAGCACACCATGATGTATTTATATTCAAACGTAAAATTAAGAAGAGAACAACTATGCAACTAAACATGAAACTTGTGCATATTGCTTTGGGTTGCCTTCTGCTATCAGGTGGTATATTAGTAAGCGTCTGGGCGCAAGCACCACAAAAAGCACAGATTGCCTTCACGTCCGAACGGGATGGGAACGGTGAAATCTATGTTATGGATGCCGATGGTAATAATCAACGCAGACTTACGAACAATCCTGCGGAGGACACGTTTCCATCGTGGTCTCCTGATGGTCAAAAGATTGCCTTCAGCTTCGATCGGGATGGGAACTGGGAAGTCTACGTTATTGATGCTGATGGTAAGAACCCACACAACCTTACGAACAGTCCTGCGAATGACGCTAGTCCTACGTGGTTTGATCCTGCTTATGCGCAAGCCATATCTCCTACTGGCAAGCTTGGAACTATGTGGGGGAAGATAAAAGCTAGGTAATGACTTGATATGTGTAAATTTACTCAAACACTGTTTTCCAATCATGCCATGTCAATAATGACATTTTTAATGATTCCTAACAATCAAAAGGAGAAGATAATGCAGAGAAAGCTATCGTTGTTGATTATACTTCTTTTAATATCATACACACATTCCACCGCTTTTTCACAAGCAATTTTCCAAAATGCTACTAAAGAAACTGGCTTGGAGAATGCACCTAGCAAATCTTCAGCGATCGTATGGGGTGATTACGATAATGATGGCGATCTTGATCTATATGTGGGAGTTGGTAGTTGGGGGGCTTGGGAACCCGGACCTGATGTATTCTATCGCAATAATGGTGATGGAACGCTAACAGATATAACCAAAGAGGTAGGACTGAATAAAAACATAGGAGCATGTCCACATGCAGGTTTCTTTGATTACGATGAAGATGGATTTATTGACCTTTATCTGTTTAATGATGATAGAGTGCTTATTTATCATAATGAGAAAGGCAAAAATTTTACAGACGTAAGTGAAAAACTTGGGATGAAGCCCCTTCAAGATTTTAGCTGGAGTGGAGGTTATGCGGATTTTGATAATGATGGCAACATTGATCTATATATTGCACTATACAATCTAGACCTTATGTATAAAGGCAATGGTAAAGGGTCCTTTACCAACGTAAGTGATAAAGCAAATCTTGGTCAAAAAAATACGGGTGTAAATACTGTCTTTGGAGACTATGATAATGATGGTGACATGGATATTTTTATGGCAAATGGATTCTTTTTTGGCGAAAATGCTATTTTATATCGAAATGACGGTGATTTCACTTTCACGGATGTAACGAAGGAGTCCGGAATATCTTGTGGCGGTCATTCCGCCGCATTTTTTGATTATGATAATGATGGTGATCTGGATATTTATATCGTAGATGGGATATCGTCAAGTGTTCTTTATCGTAATGAAGGCAATAAAACCTTCACGAATGTCGCATGGGATTCAGGGGCTTTCCTTCCTGAAGGTGAAAGACTCACCGTTGGCGACTATGACAATGATGGATATATGGATATTTTCGCTATGCAATGGAGCGGAGGGGTGCATCTTTTTCATAATAATGGCGATGGCACTTTTACTGATGTGGCAAGAGAGTCTGGTTTGACTGATTGGTTCTCCGCAGCCAATGGTTGTGCATTTGCTGATTATGACAATGATGGCGATCTTGATTTGTATGCGTCCGGTTCTGGAAATATGGCTTTTTACAAAAACGAAGGTAATGGTAATAACTGGCTTAATATCAAACTAATCGGAACGGCAAGCAATAAAGATGCAATTGGGGCAAGAGTGGTTGTTAATACAGGCGATCTCTCAATGATGAGAGAGATAAATCCGGGTTGCGCACGTGGAAACATAGTTCCGATGGCATATTTCGGATTAGGAAAGAATTCTGCTGCAAATAGTGTTGAAATAAAATGGCCATCTGGAAGAATACAAACGATGAAAGACGTTCCAGCAAATCAAATTATAATATTCAGTGAAGCTCAAGGTTTAATTCAGGGGAAATCAGTTACATCACAGGGAAAGCTTATTGTTACATGGGGTAAAGTAAAAGACAAGTTGTATCAGAATTATCCTAATCCGTTCAATCCTGAAACGTGGATACCTTATCAGTTGGAGAATGATGCTGATGTCGAGATTAAGATATATTCGGCAGAAGGTCGGCTTGTGCGAACGTTGAATCTTGGACGGAAACAGGCTGGTTCGTACATAAACCAAAATAGTTCAGCACATTGGAATGGAAAAGATGAATCAGGTGAGCAAGTATCAAGCGGGGTCTATTTCTACGTTATAAAGGCAGGTGATTTCACGGCAAGTAGAAAAATGATAATTTTGAGGTAGTTCTTATGGTTTTCTATTCAATTGCTGTCAAGCAAGGGGGGAAACGATGAAAAAGTTTTTTGGAATCTCAGTGGTTTGTATTTTCGCAATGCTGTTGTTTGTTGCAACATTCACTTACGCTGATTGGCCGCCTAATGATACTATTGTTGCTGGTTATGCACGACTAAATGATTCAACCGCCTATGTTTTCCGAAGTGATGGTAACTCAGTTCCTTACACTGATGCCCATGTAAGTTCACCAGGAGATAAATTGGAACTTGCCTTCACAGATAGCACACTAGCCACGCTTGATGGTGTTCTTCTCTATCTTGGCAAACCAGACTTCAAAAGTTATCCAAATCCAAGTCCAATCGGTGGTGGTGATCCATCCTCCGGTTACTGCTCACCGAGATCGACAAACTTCTGGTTTGATATAAAAGATGGCAAAACAACATCTAATTACAAGAAATACAAAGCGGCGTTTGATATTCTTGTATGGAAAGATAGTAGTAATAAAGTTCGTCGAGGAAATCTAGTAAATAGGAAATACTATCTTAACGACAACAGTGTTCGTTTGGGTATACGCCGATGGTTGGATTCAAGTGGCGCCACTGTCCATGACATGATATTTACAATAGAAAACTCTACTACTCCGTGCTCGGGCTGTGGAACTAATGCTGTAACTGAAACGGCAATAAATGCCTTCTATAGTAACGACCAAAATTATAACTATGAGGATTACGTAGGAATAGGAACTTCAAACTGTGATCTGGTGGTTTACTATATAAGTTTTAATAATGATTTTACTTTTGCCAAACCGGGTTCAAATACATGGACTATCTCAGGCGGTGGCAAAGCTACACTTGGAGTTGTGACTGTTGTTGGTGAAAATCCACACGTAACCAGTTGGATTCCATTGGCTTCTTACACAGATCTGCCATTTCAGGTGACAGTATCCACAACCAATGGATTTACTGCCCCGCCGAAGATCAGCACATCTACTACTCTCTGGGGAGAGATAAAGTCTCAGGAATAAAAAACTGATAATGTAGTGGCACGGCATGGCGGGGCACTACAAA
>Ga0315274_10009745_pt1 | contig 13857 bp, 13 predicted proteins | sample YL17G02_20_MG_FD_203700 | JGI IMG/M metagenome (GOLD analysis project Ga0315274, IMG submission 203700) | Sediment microbial communities from Yellowstone Lake, YNP, Wyoming, USA - YL17G02_20 | ecosystem: Environmental > Aquatic > Freshwater > Lake > Sediment | place: USA: Wyoming | collected...
CACCCGAATGCCAAGATTGTTGTTCCGGGTCACGGCGGCTGGGGCGGACCCGAACTGATCGACCACACACTGAAGCTCTGCGGGAAGAGCGCGCAGTGACGCACGGCGTCGCGGGCCATACTCGGGAGCCAAACATGGAGCCTCCGGACATCGAGTACAAGAGCACGGTGGAAGACGAGCACTGGCGCAACGAGGAGTTCCAGTGGGCCCGCATTCTGGCCCAGGGCCATGCGGCCCGGGGCATGGTCCTGCTGTACCTGCAGAAGGCCTGCACGGCTTTTCATGAGTTCGAGCCCGCCTTCAAGGCCGGTGCTCTTCACGAAGCCGGGCTCGACTTCTTCCGCCAGCGCCTCGCGAACCGGCTCCAGCAGCTCCTGACGACGATGAGCAACAACAGCCTGGACGGACTTACCGGTGCGGCGGAGTTGGCGGAGATCCTCCGCGCCGTCGAATCGGCAAGAAGCATGAAGGACCTCTCCGAATTGACCGAGCGGCTCCACGCCGTCGGCCATACCCTGCTCGATGCGCTTGAACACGCATGAGTATTGCCGTTCGGCCAAATCCCTGTTGACCTTCGGCGTGAAATGCCGATAATGCCGGCTTTCGCCCGCAGCGCGGGATAGTACGTGGAATCAAGCAAGGGGTGATTTCGAGTCGGGTGATTGTTGGATGAAGGATGTATCGCGCAGGGCTTTGAACCTGTTTTTTGATCTGGACGGCACGCTCAGCGATCCCAGCGAGGGGATCACCCGATCGGTCCAGTACGCGCTGCAGTGCCTGGGCCGGCCCTGCCCGTCCAAGTCGGAGCTGACGCGATTCATCGGGCCGCCGCTGCGCTGGACCTTTCCCAGGCTGCTCGACACCGACGACAAGGACCTTGTCGAGACCGCCATCAACTACTATCGCCGGCGGTATGAGGACATGGGGCTTTTCGAGAATGAGGTCTATTCGGGCATCCCGGAGCTGCTGGGCGAACTGCACGACGACGGCTATGCGCTCTACGTCGTGACCTCCAAGCCGACCGTCTATGCAGACCGGATCATCCGCCACTTCGGGCTCGACCCGTTCTTCATCGAGGTCTACGGCCCCGAGATGGACGGCCGGTTCGACGAGAAGCGGGAACTGGTCGGATTCATCCTGCACGAGCGTTCCCTCGATCCAAGGCGCACCGTCATGATCGGCGACCGGGCCAGTGACATCGAGTCAGGCAGGGCCTACGGCACGCTCGCCATCGGCGTAACCTACGGCTTTGGCACCCTTGAAGAAATCACCGCCGCCAAACCCGACCGCATCTGTCACAGCCCTGCGGAGATTGCCCCCGCCGCCCGGCACACACGAGAATCTCAGTAGTCGTGCGTGTCACTTTTGAGCCGTCCCCCGAAAGCGGATGTCCTCGGCGTATGGACCGATCTGCACGCGGGTGGATTCTTTGGCCAGTGGCGAGTCGAGAATCGTGACATTGTCAAAGCTCACGTCGCGGACGTTATGCTCGGCGTCCGCGCCTTCGATCTGGACGAGGTACTCGCCGGGCTTGCCGTCCAGCATCACATTGCGGAACCGCACGCCCTGGATGAAGCCGGGTACCTTCTTGCGCATGTACTGATTCACCACGGGGCGCAGGCGGATGAGCTCCCGCTGGCCCTCGCCGTGGATGCGGATGTCCTCGGCAGTGATATCCTCCAAGTGCATATCCTCGCCCGGCTCCAGCAGGAACGCCGTCATCGTGAAGTGGATGATATCGAGGTTCCGCAGCGTCACCGTACGCATGAACTGGGCGCGGCTCTCGTGCCCGAGCAGGAAGATGCGGGCCCGGTCGCACCAGAGGGTGGAATTCTCCACTGTGATCCGCTCCACGTTGCTGTTCGAGCCGCTGAAGTCGAGTCCCTTGAGGGCGACGCAATCGTCGTCGCTGCGGATGAAGCAGTCGGTAATCAACACGTCCTGGGAGTTGCACGGGTTGATGCCATCGTCATTTTGGACTCGCGAGTTGCAGATTTTCACGTTGCGGATCGTCACCCGCTGGCTGCTCTTTGGCACGATTGTCCAGTGGGACGAGCCGCGAAGCGTGATGCCGTTCACTTCGACGTCGCTGCTGTTGCGGATCGCAATCAGGTTGCCGATGGGTCCTTTGCGCCATTCCCAGTCGGAGCCGTCGAGAATCCCCCGCCCGCAAATACGGATATTCGAGCCTTCCGCGAGCACCTCGGCCTTCACGACCGCGCCGCCGGCCAGGTACAAGGTCTGATCGCTGTGCAGAACGATCTTCTCCGGCTTGTGCACGCCGGGACCGAAGTAGACGACGTTCGGATCACCTTCCTTTGGTGCACTCGTCTCCAGCGGGTTGGCGAAGAGCAACAGGGGGCCTTTCTTGCCGTCGGGCTCCACGCTGATCTTGCACGGCCGGTCCAGCATCAGGCTCAGCGTGTGCTCATCGTCCACAGTCATGCGGACTGCGGCCGATTGTGGCCGGATCACCGTGTTGCGCAGCGACCGTGGTGACGTAATCCGGACCGTGACAGGTCCTGACATATCGAAATTGGCGAACGAGTACGGCCCGCCATAGTCGTACTCCTTGCCCGCAAACGGCGGATCGAGAACCCGGGCCGTATAGACATCCACCTTCTGTCCCCCCGCCTGCACCTGGTAGTCGGTCGAGAGCGTCTCACCGGCCGGGGCGGGATAGGTGACAACTTTGCCCTCGCCGCCGGCAGTGGCCCAACCCAGCCCTGACACTACCAGCACTGCAATCACGATTGCTGTCGCCACCAGCTTGGTGGCATGATCGATCCTTACATCGCCATTCGAGACCGTCTTCATGGTACCTCCTGTTCTTATCTGAAACCTTGTGCGTACCTTCCGCAGAGTACCATAGCACGATTTCTGGGAATCGCAAGCCTTCAACTGAAGTGCAGCTCGACGACGTCTTTGTCGTGCAGGACGTGGGTGAGGTGGACGCTTTGGCCGGGGTAGACGTCGGTGCCCCAGATGCGTGCGGATTTGAGCTTTTCGGCCAGTTCCCGGTGGATCAGGGCGGCCAGGTCCTGGACCGTGGCGCCGGCGGGCGGCGTGAAGGGCGCCTCCATGTCCGGCGGCTTGCCGGGCGGCTTGGCATACACGCGAATGATGTTCAACTTGCGAAACAGAAGCTCGGCGAACTTGTCGAGGCCCTCGGCCGTCCGGGTGGAAACCGGGAGAAATTCCATCGGCTTGTCGAGCGATTTTCTGGCGAGCTCGAACGCCCCGGCCGGCGCGAGATCGGCCTTGGTGCAGATGCACACCGCCTTCTTGCCCAGTGCGTTGCCCTGGCTATCCACGGCGGGCGTCTTCTCGTCGAGCAGCAGGTTTCGGGATTCGAAGAAATCCAGCAACACGAGCGCCTGCTCCTCGATATCCTGCGACAGGTCGATCACGACGGCAATGATATCGCAGTTGCGATAAGTGCCGACCTGGCCCGGTGCGGCGTAGTCGGCGGTGATCGGCGGCATGTCCACGAGCTGAATCTGGATGTCCTGGTACTTTGCCATCCCCGGCACGGGGGCGTGCGTGGCGAAGGGGAAATCGGCGACGACGACCTTGGCGTTCGTCAGGGCCGCCAGCAAGCTGCTTTTGCCGGTATTGGGCAGGCCCAGCAAGACGACCTGCCCGGCCCCGGTCCGTGGGACGTGGAACACATCCGTGTGCGTGCCGCTCTTTTTCTGCTGGGTGGCCGCTTCCTTGAGACTGCTGAGCTTGCGGCGGAGGTCCGCCCTCAGGCCGTCCGTGCCCTTGTGCTTGGGCATCACCGACAGCATCTGCTCCAACGCGAGGACCTTCTCCTCGTTGGTCTGGGCACTGCGGAACCATTCTTCCGCTTTCTTGTAGTCTGGTGGCAAGTTCGCCGGCACGAGTCAGTCACACCTTGGTTAATCGTCCAATGGAAGCGCTCAATCATGACCCTCGCAAAAACGGGTCTTCTTCTTATATAACGATAGCCGGCGAGATCGTCAAGAATCGAGGTGCGACAGCGGACGATCACGAAGTCCCATCTTCAGAGGCCAACACCACCCGTGATTCACACGGCTTTTTGTTTGCGTATCTGGCGATTTTGCGCCGATTTTCCCCCATAGATCAGGACATAATAGTGAAAGTACAGAGCCGCTCTGTGGTATTTGACAAATGAGCATGACGAACGCTGAGGACCCCATTCTTGTCCGGCGAGCCCTGCAGGCGGACCCGGAGAGTTTCGGGCAACTGTGCCGGCGGTATTACCCGTCGCTGGTGGCCGTGGCGGATTCCATTCTGCTGGACCACCACTTGGCGGAGGATGCCGCCCAGGAAGCATTGGCGCACGCGTGCCGGCAGCTTCCCAAGCTGAAGAACCCTGAGCTTTTCGGACCGTGGGTCGCGGCCATCTGTCGCAACGTCGCGAAGGACACGCTGCGGGATCGACAGAGGCAGCGACTGCCTGCCGAAGATTGCGAAACGCAGGAGACGGATGGTCCGGAGGACGACCGGACGGAACTCGTCGCAGAGGCATTGCGGCGGTTGCCGCAGCACCTGCGAGAGGTGGTCTATCTGCGGTTCTACAACAGGCTGAGCTACCAGCAAATCAGCAGCGTGCTCGGGGCATCGCAGGAATCCGTCGATGGCCGGCTCCGACGGGCCAAGAGAAAGATCGCGGCGTTCATGAAGGCAAAGGGCTTTGAGCCCTGAGGTGTGATTGTCTATGGATCGAAAAGACGACATCGATCGGCTGGACGAACTGCTGGCAAAGCACTTGCGGCGCGAGCCCGCTGCGTTTGATTTCGAGCGGTGGGCGCACAGGTTTCCCGCGGACGCACAACTCGTGCAGTCGGGTTTCCCCCAGGCGGTCTCGAATCGAAGAACTCAACTGGTGCAGATTGGGAGGTGTATCATGACAAGTCGATATACGAAACTCGCCGGCGTGGCGGCGGTGGTTCTGGTGACGCTTTCGTTCCTGTTCCCCGGCGGCAACGGAATCGTGCCCGAGAGCGTCGCGTGGGCCGACGTCCAGAAGGCTATGGAGCAAGTGCATACCATCCGCGTCACCGGCACGCGGAACTGCTTCTTCTCGGACGACGAGACGCCGACGCATAGACTGGGCCTGGAAAAGCTGTTCTCGTTCTCACGCGGCTACGTTGACAGGACCTTCACGGAAGACGGGCAATTGATCATCGAGTTCACCTACGATCTCCCCACCGGGACGATGACGGTCCTGTTTCCCACCCAGAAGAAGTACTACCGGATGCAGGCACCGCAGGCGTTCCACCAAAAGACGAGGCAAGTGACATTCGAGGAGTTCGGCAAGTGGCTGTTTGTCTCTGGGGACTATCGCGTGGTCGGTCCCAACGACGTGCAGGGGATCCGGGCCATCGGCTTCGAGGTCTCCGATCTCCTCAGTCGTCTCAGCACAGGACTGGGGGCCGGTGGCAAACTGATGAATTTTTTCCTCTCTTTCGGCCAGTCGAGCGCGCGGATGTGGGTGAACCCGGAGACCCGGCTGCCCATCGAGTTGGAGGCCGAGGGCAAGATCAACCCCTGCTTAGTGACCGGCTATCGCGAGATGACGCTTCGCGAGATCGACGACCGGTGGGACTTCGGCGTGGAGCTCGACGACGCCCAGTTCCTTCCCGCCATCCCCGAGGATTATGAGGAGTTGGCTGTGCCGGTGGCCTTGAAGGTCCGGGCCGGTTTATACGCCGCCGGTGCGGGCGCGGTCGGGCCGGTCTGTCTGGCCGTAAGGCGCTCGCGCCGTCGCAAGCGCACAGTGCCTGCGAAAGCGACCTGATTTCCCGTGCCCACCATCCGAATTCAGGGTATTCTTGTGAAAGCCTGGCGGTCCTCCGTCGGGCTTTCTCGTTTCTTCACGTATTTGTGCGCCCGGATTTCACCGGTGAGAGAGACCTATTCATAGAAACGTGGCAGAGGATACAGATGCCATCCTGGTTGCGGCGGCCCTGCGGGGCGACGCCGAGAGCTTCAGCCGGCTGTGCGAGCAATACTACCCGGCCCTGGTGGCGATTGCGTACTCACAACTGGCCGACCGGGGATTGGCGGAAGACGCGGCTCAGGAGGCGCTCCTGGCCGCCTATTGCGATATCGCGAAATTGAAGAAGGCAGGGCGCTTTGCGGGATGGCTGGCGGCGATCTGCCGGAACATCGCCATCGACATGGCCAGGGCACGGGCCCGGGAAAAGCATGCTGGAACCGAGGATTGCAGTCCCGTTTTGAGTCCTTCTCGCAATGAGGACGATACCGTTGGCATCGTGCGAGAGATCATTCTGCGGCTGGAGCCGGATATGAGGGACATCATTTACCTCAGGTACTACAGCCAGATGGGCTACGGCCGGATCGCCCAGATGCTCGGCATTAGTGAAGAGGCCGTCAACGGCAAGCTCAGGCGGGCCAGGGACAAGATTCGCCTGGAGTTGCAGCGGCAAGCGTCGAAGGAGACACAGCCATGAGCCACAGGAATGACGAGGACCGGCTCGATGAGATAATCGCCCGGGCTGCCGATATCGGCAAAGTCGAATTCGACCGCACGAAGTGGCTGGACAGGCTGGCTGTGCAAAGGCCCGACCTCGACAGCCGGCAAACGCACCGCACGAAATCTGAACCCCACAAGAAGATATGGAGAACCATCATGGAAAGCAAAGTCACGAAATACTCCGTTGCCGCGACGATTCTTCTCGCCGCATCGCTTGTTCTGTTCGACCCACTCGGTCTGTTTGGCGGCCGGCATGGCGTTGCTCTCGCTGAAGTGGTCGAAAGGATGAACGAGGTACAGACCATCACGCACAAGGAGAGGCGGATCTATTATGAAATAGGCAAAGAGGAGCCCATGCTGAGGGCCAATGTGGTCAAGTACGTCTCCTTCGACCGCGGCGTCGTTGAGGAGCAGTACAGTGAAGCGGGAAACCTCATGTACCGGGTCTACATCCTGAAGGACCCCCCGCAGATCATCCTGGTGTTCCCGGAGGAGAAGAAATACCTGAAGCTGCCGCTGGCGGATTCCTGGGCCAACCTGATAGACAACCTGACGCCCAGGGCGATTGTTGAGCACTTCAAATCCGGAGACTACAAGGACCTGGGGCCGGCCACGGTCGATGGGCATGATGTGGAGGGCTTTGAGGCAAACAATCCGGAGATATGGCCCATTCCTGAGCAGTACTGGTTCCTGTTTCCGATCAAGAATATCAAGTGGCAGTTCTGGATCGGTATCGATAAAGACCTGCCGCTTCCTGTGGCGGTTGATCTGGAGGTCACGACCGGACGCGGCCTCTTCACCCTCTTCAAGGAGCTTCGGATCGCCTGTCACGCCTACGACATGGACTACGACCAGGACATTCCCGCGACGGTATTCGATCCGAACATCCCCGCCGACTACACGCCCATGAACCTGGAATCCACCCTCAAGGAGAACGCCGCCTGGATTGGCGTGGGGTCGCTGCCGGTCGTCGGATTCGTCGCCCATCGCAGACGCCGCCGGGCAGGATCACGCCGGAGCAAGACGCTCACGGCAGCCTGAGAGCCGCCCTCTCCTCCATCAATGAAGTCACACAAGCCCTGTCTCCAATGGCGGGGTTTTTTTTGTTTCAGGGACGACGTGCCAGACTAATATGGATGGTTCAGTTGTCTTGACTGTGGATGAACGTTCGGCCGGCGCCGGATGAAAGGGCTGCCTTGAGAGACAGACGTCTGGTACATCGCTTGCGTCGCGGGGACACCGATGCGTTGCGTCAGGTCTACCATCGCTACAAGGATGACCTGCTGACGGTGGCCATGTCCCTGCTGAACGACCGGTACGCGGCGGAAGACTGCGTGCACGATGTCTTCGTCCACTTCGCGGCGGACCCGGCAGACCTGCGTGCGACGAAGAACCTCAGAGGTTATCTCCTGCGCTGCGTGGCGAATCGGGCGAAGAACCAGCTCAAGAGACGCCAATTGCAGCCCGCGCCACCCGGCGGCGAACAGGACTGCACCGATGACGACGGCTGTCCGACACAGAGGCTGATGGCCTCGGAGGAATCGACCCGGGTCTTCGAGGCGCTGGCGCAATTGCCGGCCGAGCAACGCGAGGTGATTACCTTGCACATCCACGGACAACTGACGTTTCGAGAGATCGCCGGTCAATTGGATCTCTCGATCAACACGGTCCAGAGCCGCTATCGTTATGGCATCGAGAAACTGAGAACCCTTCTGTAACGGGTGACAGGTATGAAGTCGTCAAAGCAAGTGGAACAGATCGTCGGGCAAGCTCGCCTGCGGGCGGACCAGACGACCGACGAACGCATCCTCGGCGATGCCCGTGCCGCTCTGGCTGCGAGCATAAACAACCGACCGCAGGCCCCCAGGCCGGGTCCTGCCATCTGGAGAACGATCATGGAAAGCAGAATCACGAGATACTCCGTCGCGGCCACCATCCTCGTGGCGGCGTCGGTCGTTTTGTTCGGCCCGCTCGGCGGCCGTCATGGCGTCGTTCTGGCCGACGTGGTCCAGAAGCTCGGCGAGACACGCACCATTATGCACAAGGAAAAACGCCTCGCCTGGCACCCCGGAGAGGACAAGCCCTTCTTCGAGGGCGAGGCCAGGAAGTACATCTCGACAGACATCGGATTCATGGAAGAGCAATACGATCCGAACGGCGCTCTGTTATACCGGGCCTTCCTCCTCAAGGAAGGCCAGATCATTCTCGTGTTCCCGCAGACCAAGAGGTACATCAAGCTTCCTGCGCGAGGACGCCTCTATGAGGAATTGGTCAAGATGACCACCCCGACGGGTATGGTCAACTACTTCACCGCGATGCCGTATACGAACCTGGGCCGATCCCGTGTCGGCGACGTCGAAGCCGAGGGGTTCGAGGCGAGCAACGTGGACTTCTCCTTGCTCCCGGACTACGTCCGGTACCTGTTCCCCATCCAGAACCTGTCCGCCCGGCTCTGGGTGGACGCGGGATCTTCCCTGCCGGTCGAGATTGAGATGAAGATGGACGTGGATCGGGGCCTGATGACCTGGTTTCAGAAAATTCACGCGGAGTTCACGGCGTACGATTTCGAATGGAACGTGGAACTGCCGGAGGGGATTCTCGACCCGAATATCCCGCCGGATTACACGCAGATCGACCTCGGGTCGATTGCCTCAGAGAACGCGGCCTGGGTTGGTATCGGGGCCCTGCCGGTGATGGGAATCGTCGTCCGGCGCCGGCGAGCACGATCACGCCGGCGCAAAACGCTCCTGACAGCCTGAGAGGCGCCCTCTCCGCCATCGCTGAAATCGAACAATCGCTCTTGCTCTGCGCACTTGCGGGCTCGGTGGCACGTCTATGAATTGATGCGGGTCCACGAGCCGATCACAGGCGGGATTCCAGGAGAACTATTTTTGCGGATTTGTCGCCGATTTGTGCGTCCAAGAGAGACATGGTTATGAAAGCGCGGCGGAACGCCTGAATAGACACGCAGATTCTGTTAGAGGAGAAGAGTATGAACCGCAGACACGTCCTTGGAGTCGCAGTGTTCCTGATCCCTACCACTTTCCAGGTCATCTGTGTCGCAGACGATTGGGTACAGACAACCGCGGCGGTTCAAATCTGGCCTGTCGCGGAAGGGGGGAATGGTCACGTCTATCAGGCGGTAGCCGTGCCCGAGGTGCTCCCGTGGACCTCGGCCGATCGGGCGGCGACACTGGCCGGCGGTTACTTAGCCACAATCACTTCGGAGCAGGAGAATGAGTTCGTCTTCGGACTGATCTCTGCAGACCCGACCTGTTGGCGTACATTGACCGATATGCTCTACATGGGGCCATGGTTGGGGGGCTATCAGCCGCCAGGAGCCCCGGAGCCGGCAGGAGGCTGGCTTTGGGTCACAGGCGAGCCATTCGAGTACACCGCATGGCTTTCGGTCGAGCCCTCCGGCCCCAACGAGGATCGGCTGCACTACATGGGCAGGATCGGATCGCCCGAAGCGGCCTGGAACGATCAGCCGAATGAGCACGCGTGGGGTCCCATGGCTTACGTCGTGGAGTATGATCCAGTGACTTTCGAAGCGGAAGACGCCACGGCCATTCCCAACAGCCGAGTCGAGGCCGCCTTTGTCGGATATTCGGGCGCCGGGTACGTCCGCCTGGAAGGTCAGCCGGACGCCATTCAGTGGGTTGTCAACCTGGGTATGGCAGAAGCGAAGGCCATTCTGTTGCGCTACAACAACGGCACGTCAGGAGACATAAGCCTCCAAATCGCTGTCAACGGGGTCGTGGTGGAGCCCAATCTGCTTTGCACTCCCACCGGGGCCTGGGACGCATGGGGCAGCGTGACTGCTCATGCCTATTTCAGTCTGGGTGAGAATCTGGTGGAGCTGCGCAACCTTGCAGAAGATGCGAACCTTGCGATTGACAAAATCACAGTGTTCGGCGATACCACGAATGTGGCGATGAATCATCGTATTGCTGTTTCTGCGGAATTGCCTGGATATCCCGCCTCCCAAGCCGTGGATGCCGATACGCGGACCTGCTGGAGAGCGGAGGACCTGCCACAATGGCTGGAAGTGGATCTGGGCGACGTTTACCGAATCCATCGCACACAGTTGGTCGGCTCCCAGTGGCAGATTTGTCAATTCCGCGTCGAAGTGAAGGCCCAGGCGGGGGACACGTACATCCAGGTTGTGGACCGCACGAACAACACAATGCCGGGGACCGCTACGGAGCCAATTGTCGATATGTTCGAACCCACATTCGCACGGTATGTGCGTTTGACGGTGACGGGTGTCGACTGGGGGGACCCGGAGATCGCTGAGTTTCGCGTCTCCGCCGCCACGGGCCAGGCCCCTGCGATCGCCATCAGCTCGGTCGGCTACCGCACGATCCAGGCGGCAATTGACGCGGCCGAGGATGGCGACGTCGTCGTGCTTCAGCCAGGCCGGTACTCTGGAGGCGGCAACCAGAATATAGTCATGAGGGGCAAAAGTGTGACGCTCACATCCATCGACCCGAATGACTCTCGGATCGCGGCCGGAACGGTGATCGGTGGCACAGACATGGGTCCCGCCGTGAGTCTCACCAGCGGTGAGGATTCCGGCTGCGTGCTGGCGGGCCTGACCATCAGCGGGGCTCGGGCAGGAGTCTACTGCAATCGCGCGTCGCCGACCATTCGCAACTGCCGCATTGTGGCCAACAGTGGTGCGGGCATCGAGTTGTACAGTAATACCCGACCCACGATTCGCAACTGCATCATCGCCGGTAATCGAGGCCCGGGGATCATGATGGATTCACAACAGGGACGCTCAGGCCTGTACTACAACTACCCGCAGATCATCAACTGTACGATTGTCGAGAACCTGGGCTATGGAGTGAAGGGCGGCAGTCCGACGATCGTCAACTCGATCGTCTATTCCAACCAAGCGGGCACAGACGGCAAGCAAATCAACAGCCGCTCGTCGGCAGTGACATACAGCGATGTGCAAGGCGGCTGGCCGGGCGACGGAAACCTGGATGTCGATCCGTGCTTTGCCCGATCCGGAGCTTGGGGTGGACCAGACGGCGCTATCTGGGTCAGCGGCGACTATCATCTCCAGTCCCAGGCGGGCAGATGGGATGCGGATGCCCGGAAATGGGTGGTCGATACAGTTGTGAGCCCGTGCATTGATGCCGGTGATCCCGCGATGAGCGTGGGAGAAGAGCCGGCCCCGAATGGCGGACGCATCAACCTGGGCGCCTACGGAGGCACACGTGAAGCCGGCATGTCACCATAGGCACGGCACAAGATGCCGCCGACCGTCCGGCATTCAGTTGGGAGTTGATCAGTTGCTGGAACGCAGAAGCCCTGTGACAACCGCAGGGCTTTTCTGCTTGCGCGCCTTGCTCTGGGACATATAATGGCAACAGCGCGAGGATCGGGTCGTTCGGACGATACTCTCCAGCGCACTTCTCACCTCTGCAATACGTCTATATTCGGGACACTGATCGGTGAGTCGATAACGCATGAACACGTTGGGACTTCGCGAAGACAACGAGAGAACCACGGTAGAGGCGGCCTGCAGGGGCGATTCTGAGGCCCTGGCCGGACTCTATGAGCGATACTACGCCGTCATGGTGTGGGTGGCCTACTCGGTGCTGCTGGATCGCGGCCTGGCGGAAGACGCCGCCCAGCAGGCGTTCGCCAAGGCCTGCGAAAAGCTGCGCAGCCTGCGACAGCTCGACCGGTTCGGCCCGTGGCTGGCGACGATCTGCCGAAACGCCGCGCAGGACATGGCACGGGCGAGAAGACGCGATGCGGCTTTGCAGAAGGACGCTGCACGCAAACTTCACCTGGAGTCCGGCTCCAACGGTTTCGACAAGGCTGTCAAAGAGGCTGTGGACAGTCTGCCATCCATGTATCGCGAGGTCGTCGTCCTACACTACTACAACCAGATGAGTTACCAGGAGATCGAATCCGTGCTGGGCATCTCCGGTGACAAGGTCAAAGGCCGCCTGGCCCGGGCCAGAAAACAGATCCAGGTCCGCCTGGAACAAGAAGGCTTCCGTCGGGAGCAGTAACCATGGAACACATGTACAACGAACAGGACCTTGAGCGAGCCATCCGCCGGACGGCGCCGGGCGATCCGCCCGTGCCGGACTTTGAAGCATGGCAGAAGAGACACGCCGAGGCGGTGTCTGCGCTGAAGCGTCCTGGTGACAAGAAATTGGCCGATGACCCGTCAGGTGCGTGGGTCATCCGATTCGGGAGAACTCTCATGCAAAAACGACAGGTAAGGTTCGGTGCGGTGGCGGCCGTGTTGTTGATCGCGCTGGCTGTCCTCACCCTGGATCGGGGAACGAACATCGCGTGGTCGATGGAGCAGACCATTGAGGCTATCGAGCAGATCAAGACGTTGCAGATAGAAGGGACAGTTGTCTGGCCTTTCGGCACCAAGCCCACCGTTGTGCCCTTCCGCTTCTGGGTACAGCCGCCGACGGAGAACTCACCCCTCAAGATGCGAGGCGAGGTGAAGAATCACATCATGATCGCCAAGGGCGACGTAGTGTATGAGTGCTGGTCGGATACGAAGACCGCCCAGGTGCAATACGGCCCGGCGAGAACCGACCTGAAATACTGGTACAAGGCGGCCGAGTTCGTTCCGTGGGTGATCCGCCGGATGCCCGAGATGATTCAGCAGTATGCCGAAGGCTGGAAGCAGTCCGTCGATCGCGACCCGACCACGGGCAAAGAACGGATCCTCGCCACTTGCACGTATCCGCCCTCGAACATGTCGTTCCTTCTCACCGTGGACCCCGAAAGCAAGCTTCTGGAAGGCGCCAAGCTCTGGAGCAACCTGCAACACGAAGGGGAGCCGTACATTGATGCAAAGAGCTTTACCTACAACCAGGAGTTTCCTGACGAGCTCTTTGAACTGCCTGCGGACGTGACGATCATCAATGAGAGGGATTCCAAAGAGTCTCGAGATCTGTTCGACCGGGGCGAGGACCTGTTCCACGAGGAGAAGAAGTATGCCGAGGCCATGGAGATCTATTGGCGGGTCTACATCACGTATCCGAAGCTCAATGTCGCCGAAGAGGCGCTGATGATGATCGGCCTGTGTCACGGCCGGCTCGAACAGCATGACAAGGCGATTGAGGTCTATCAAAAGGCGACCCGTGAGTATCCGCACCTCAAGGGGTGGATCGACGCCACCTGGTTCTACCTCGGGGGTGAGTACATGGACACAGGGCAGAAGGAGAAAGCGCTGGAGGCTTTTGAGAACTGCCTGAAAGCGGGGGAAGGGGTCCGCGATCCGGAGGCATTCCCGCTCAAGAACGCCCGTGAATTCATCGCCAGTCTCAAAGGTGGATAACGGATAATCTTCACATAGGCGGCGGGCCGGTGGACGA
>Ga0315274_10009746_pt1 | contig 13857 bp, 8 predicted proteins | sample YL17G02_20_MG_FD_203700 | JGI IMG/M metagenome (GOLD analysis project Ga0315274, IMG submission 203700) | Sediment microbial communities from Yellowstone Lake, YNP, Wyoming, USA - YL17G02_20 | ecosystem: Environmental > Aquatic > Freshwater > Lake > Sediment | place: USA: Wyoming | collected...
AGTTCAAGTATTTTTGGAGCAGTTGACTTGGTACGGAGCTTGTTCGGATTGTGGCTAAACTGCTGGAGCTAACTCACGAACGCCTTGGCTGGCCTTCCAGGCGGGATATAATGGAGCCGAAGGGTGCCGGCCCCGGCGTTATTGCAGACTTGGCGAAGCGCAAGCTGGAAACGGCCATTGGTCGGCTTGATGGGGCGGCTGGGGTGAAGGTTGGTGTGTTAGCATCTAATCCTTCCTCGAACCGGACAGAAGATCCATTGGCAATTGTGTGTGATTTTGCAGGTACGATTAGTGATGGTACGTTGCGCGAAACCCTGAGGCTGGGATGGAGCTTTTCGCGTTCGCCGATGTTGATTACAGTCGAGCCGAGCGTGCTGAGGGCATGGACGTGTTGGAAGCGCCCTGTTAAGGCAGGAGAGGGGGTTGGGAAGTTGCGCGTGGAGGAACTGAGAAGCGACTTGTTTGATGGTGCTTCGTTGTCCAAACAGGCGGCAAGGGCGCTGCATTGGGTCGAGTTAGCATCAGGTAGTTTTTTCCGGAATCCGAAGTACTCGCGCTACTTCGAGCGTAATCAAAGAGCCGACCACTTGATGCTCGAGGACTTAAAAGGACTTCGGCGCAGATTGCTGGGAAAGAAACTGCCGCAAGATATATGTCACGATCTGATTGCAAGGGTTATTTTCATTGAATTCCTGTTTCAACGGAAGGATTCTCAAGGGAACGCAGCGCTTGATGATGGGGTGCTGAGGAATCTTAGGGATGAAGGAGTTCTTTCGAGAGATCATGGGGATCTGGGCAGCATTTTGGAGAGTCACGAGGAGACGTATCGATTCTTTAGGGAGCTCAATGACAGGTTTAATGGAGACTTGTTTCCCGGGAAGGGGGAAACACCAGAGGAGAGAGAAGAGGAATGGAAGGCGGAGATGCGCCAAGTGAGGGCCGATCCTCATCTGAATTTGCTGGCAGAGTTTGTGCGCGGCAAGATGGAGATGGCAACGGGGCAATTGTGTCTTTGGAAGCGATATGCATTCGACGTTATTCCTCTGGAGTTTATCAGCAGCATCTACGAGGAGTTCGTTAAGGCAGGGGGTAAAGACAGTTCGGGTGTTCATTATACGCCCGGGCACGTTGTCGACTTCATGCTCGACGAAGTCCTGCCGTGGAAGAGCAAGGAATGGAATATAAAAATATTGGATCCGGCATGTGGATCGGGAATATTCCTGGTCAAAGCTTATCAGCGTTTGGTTCACCGGTGGAAGGAGGCCCATGCAGATACACCGAAGGTTGGGGATTTGCGGAAGTTATTGGAGGAACATCTCTTTGGAGTTGATACACAGGGGGATGCGGTACGTGTAGCGTCGTTTAGCTTATATCTTGCGATGTGCGATGAGATCGAACCGAAGCACGTATGGGAAAGAAATGTTCGTTTTCCTCGCTTGCGCGAGAAGAGGCTGGTCGAGTCTGACTTCTTCGCGGAAGATCGAGATGGATTCCAGAGCATGCGGGATAAGGATTGCTATGATTTGGTCATTGGTAACCCGCCTTGGGGGCATAAGACTGAAACTGAAAAGGCCAAGAAATGGGCTAGGAATTGGGGGTGGTCGATACCCAACCGAGATATTGGTCCACTTTTCTTGGGTAAGGCTGCAGTGCTAGCAAGACCCAATGGCAGGATTGGGATGTTGCAGCCCGCCGGGGCACTGTTATTTAACCGACACTCTCCAGCGAGGACATTTCGTGAAAAGCTGTTCTCGGAATTCAGAGTTGAGAAGATAATCAACTTGTCATCCCTTCGATTCGGACTTTTCAGACGAGCGATTGGGCCGACATGTGCTGTCATTATGCGAGCGGAGCGTCCTGTAGAAGATGGTGTGGTTTACGTTTGTCCGAAACCAAGGTGTACTAAGGAAGACGATTTTAGTGTAGTCATAGAACCGTCTGACATAAACTACATCTATCCCGAGGAAGCGGCAAGAGACCGGTTAGTTTGGACTGTGCTTGCTTGGGGTGGACGACGAGATTTGGCCCTTATTCGCAAGCTGGGAGAAAAACCGTTTGCCACGATCAGAGAACTTGAAAGGAAGAAAGCTCTGCGTATACGCAACGGTTTCAAACGAGGAATACGACGAGCAACAGAGCATTCAAAGGCAAAGGCCCTTCCGATATTAGAGGACCACAAACTTTGGGAGAAATTGGCGCTAGTAGCAGACTGTAAGGACTTCCCGGTAAATACGAATCTAATGTTCGAGAGGATCAGAAAGTTAGAGACGATCTACAATCTTCCGCTGGTGTTAATGAAGGAGTCCTGGACAGTAGAAGCCAAACGCTTCAAGGCCGTTTTGGTCGAGGGGAGCAGTGGCGGCGATAAGCTGTTGTTCTCCCAGTCATTCAATGGGATTCGGGTCTTAAGTAGCAGCAAGTATGAGATGGGCACTATTGGGCTGGCTATGAATAGTACTCTCGCTGTTTACTTTTTTCTTCTGACCGGGGCACGTATGGGGAACTACCGACCGACATTATTGGTGGACGATGTGCGCGAATTCCCTTTGCCGGAGAAGGCAGATGTAACGATAGCGGACTTGGCGGGCATGACGGGGGACGCAGTCGATTCAAACACCAAGAAAATATACAAGTTGAACGATGCGGAATGGGTTCTTGTGGATGATTTATTTAGCTTTACGTTGAGAGATTTTAAGGAAGGCAGTGCTTCGCCCGGCAGACAATCGACGCGTACCGTGTCAGTCAAAACAAGAAGTGGAGAACGTGAGCGCTTGTTAGGGGATTACTGTGACTGTTTTATGCGGGTACTTCAAGCCGGGTTTGGCAAAGATAGAAAGATGTCGGCGACGATCTTTACGGAAGACGGTGGGGACTCTTTGCCTGTGCGATTGGTGGGAGTACATCTTGGGTCAGGGGGAGGAACTCGGGCGCGGCTTGAAGGGATTGATTCGCCAGATCTTATTGAGCGATTAAAATGGTTGGAGGAGAGATTTCTGAAGTCAGTTAGCGATCCAGAGAATGGTGGTATTTTTTATCGGCGAGTGGCTCGCATATATGATACGATGCGGATAGAGGGCAAGGATGTTCCGACAGTTTTCATTGTTAAGCCGGACCAAGTGCGCTATTGGACGCGGTCTATGGCTCTTCGGGATGCAGACGAGGTTGCAGGAGACATTATGCTTTGGCGTAAAGGATCGGGATTCAAATAATATTTGAGGGAGAGATAATTGACCGGGAGACAAACCTATTCGGAGAGACGCTGGCCTAATACGCCAGAGTTCAATTCGGCGTTGTTCAGTTTGAAAGAGGCTGGGTCGGTAGTTCTGCTGCAGCTTGTTTGGAAGGCTTATGACAATTTCTGCGCAAGAGCATTGTCAAAAGTAGACTGCTGCCGGGAGGATGAGGATTTAGAGAGAGACATTACGGAACAGCTTGAACTGGATGTCCGTGAGGTGATGACAGGATATGAACCATTTGACGTTCAACATGGGCCTTATGAGCGTGAGACGCGGGCAGTTCCTCCGGCACAACCTCCCCAATATGATATCGCGTTCAAGTTGCGGATGTATCCAAGAGTGATGTGGCCGTTGGAGGCAAAAGTGTTGAGAACTGATGGGAGGGTGGGAGAGTACGTCGGCGAAATAAGACAGAACTTCCTCACATGTCGATACTCTCCCTTCTCCAACGAGGCAGCTATGCTTGGGTACCTGTTGTCGGGCGATCCGGAGATTGCCTTGAGCAACATTGCAGATAAAGGGGGATGGAACCTTGGCCCGCATCCTGATTTTCTTGACCGAGAGCACAGGACTTCAGATCATGTGCGTAAAGTACAACGGGGAAAATCATATCCGAGCAAGTTTCGATGTCACCACCTTATTTTTCAACTTCAAATGTCGTGACTGGTTAGCGCGCCAGCAGTTTTAGACATTGTGAATTGGGCACAGGAGGGATTTAGATTCCGCATCGAGTGCGGAATTATGGTGCGAAGATTATTTTTCTGGCGTGCTTTCTGAATTGTACGAGTTCGGGGAAGTTTAGGTATGCGAATTGGGCGTGGAGTTGTTTGGTTTTTTTGGCGGGGGGTTGGGAACTGGATTTGAGATTGCAGATTCAAGATTTCAGATTGGGGCGGACTACGCCTGAGGCCTACAGCCTTGAGGCTGCCACTCGGGATTGAAGCATGCCGAATTTTGTTCTTTCGCAAAGGGGCGTTTTCTGCTAAAAATGGCACAGGCTTGCCCGCCCCAGCACCGGCGGGCTTGTCGCCTGATTTCTTCGTAATGATGTAGGCCGGTAGATAGATTGAGTTTGAATCAACAGGAGGCGTCGAAATGGAACGCAGACGTGCAAGAGTAAGGTTTCTATCGAACATGAATTGGCTGTTGCCCTTGATTTGCCTGGTTTTGTGCAGTTCGTGTATGGCGCAGGGCGGTTACAAGCCCGCGGAAGGGCCACTGCTGACCCGCTGGGCGAAAGACGTCTCGCCGGAGAATGCATTGCCTGAGTATCCGCGTCCGCAAATGGTCCGCACGGACTGGCTGAATCTCAACGGGCTTTGGGACTACGCTATCAAGCCGAAGGATCAGCCGCAGCCGGCGGAGTTTGATGGCCAGATTCTTGTGCCCTATCCGGCGGAGTCGGCTTTGTCGGGCGTGATGAAGCCCGTCGGCCCGGACAACCGCCTTTGGTACCGGCGGACCTTCGAGATTCCAAAGAAATGGAACGATAAGCGTGTGCTGCTGCACTTCGGCGCGGTCGATTGGGACGCGACGGTCTGGGTCAACGGCAAGAAGCTCGGCAATCACCGCGGCGGATACGATCCGTTTAGTTTCGATATTACCGATGCGCTGAAAGACAAAGGCGCCCAAGAGATAATCCTCTCGGTCTGGGACCCGACCAATACGGGGACGCAGCCGCGAGGCAAGCAGGTGCTCAAGCCCGGCGGAATCTGGTACACCGCCGTCACCGGAATCTGGCAGACAGTCTGGCTCGAACCGGTAGCAGATACATATCTCCAATCACTGAGGGTCTTTTCGGACATCGACATAAGCCAAGTTACGGTTGATGTCACGTTCCCGCGGCCCTCCGATACCTTCGAACAATATAATGTGCTCGTTACTGTGAAGGATCAAGATGTGGTAGTTGCGTCATCAAGCGCCTTGGCGGGCTGGGGGACGGCGGTGCATATCACCGAACGAGCGCAGATCACTATAGATGACCCCCATCTTTGGTCTCCGGACCATCCTTTCCTCTACAATCTGAAAATCGAGCTTTTCAAGGGCAACAAACGTCTCGATGAGGTACATAGCTATTTCGGTATGCGCAAAATCGAGGTCAGGAAGGATAAGTCGGGAATAAATCGGCTGTTCCTCAACAACGAGGCGCTGTTTCAGTACGGGCCGCTCGATCAGGGCTGGTGGCCGGACGGGCTTTACACGGCCCCGACCGACGAGGCTTTGCGGTACGATATCGAGGTGCTCAAGAAATTGGGCTGCAACATGCTGCGAAAGCACGTCAAGATTGAGCCGGACCGCTTGTATTATTGGTGCGATAAACTCGGGCTGATGGTGTGGCAGGATATGCCCAGCGGCGACAAATTCATCGGCGGCAACGACCCGGATATCCGGCGCTCGCCCGAGTCCGCCGGCCAGTTCGAGGCCGAGCTAAAGGCGATGATCTCCACCTTCTACAACCATCCGTGCATTATCATGTGGGTCCCCTACAACGAGGGCTGGGGACAGTGGGACACGCCACGTATTGTGAACCTGATCAAGGAGCTGGACCCGACCCGGCTGGTGAACAACGCCAGCGGCTGGAGCGATCGTGGTGTCGGCGACGTGCACGATATTCACAGCTATCCGGGCCCCGCCGCGCCGCCCGTCGAGGACAAACGCGCGGCCGTATTGGGCGAGTTCGGCGGCCTCGGCCTGCCGGTCAATGGACACACCTGGCAGGCGGAGAAGAACTGGGGCTATCGCAGCTTTGAGACCCGCGAGGCGCTGACCGAGGCGTATGTGAACCTGCTTGGACGGCTGCGCTCCCTGATTGCCGGCGGGCTGAGCGCCGCGGTATATACTCAGACGACGGACGTAGAGGTCGAGGTCAACGGGATGATGACGTACGACCGTGCGATGATAAAGTGCGACGAGCAGAAGGCCGCAGCCGCGGCGAAGCGTTTGTACTTGCCGCCGCCCATCGTCAAGACGATTGTGCCCACATCGGAAAAGGACGGCCTTGAGTGGCGGTACACGATGGAGAAGCCCGCGGACGGCTGGGAACAGCCGGGCTTCGACGATTCTTCGTGGCAGAAGGGGCCGGGCGGCTTCGGCACTAAAGAGACGCCGGGAACCGCCGCCCGCACCGAATGGAAGGGTTCCGACATCTGGATACGGCGTACGTTCGAACTGCCGGATAAGAAGCTCGGACGGACGCATCTTTCAATCCACCACGATGAGGACGCCGAGGTCTATATAAACGGCCGGCTTGCCAGCAAGCTGGAGGGCTACACGACCAGCTATGTCCAGATTGAGTTGGACGAAAAAGCGCTGCAGGCGTTGAAGGTCGGCACAAACTGCATCGCCGTCCACTGCCGCCAGACCAGCGGCGGCCAGTACATCGACGTCGGCCTCGTCGAAGTCATAGAGCAAACTGAGGAGTAAAGGAATAAGGGCAAGCGCACTTGCCGGTTGCAGGGACCGGCCCCGACGAGTAGGTTGTTCAAGGAGAGGCGTCATCAAACGAATCAGCTACGAAACCACAAAAGAAGAAGGGTGGGTAAATAGGTTTGCCTTCCGGCAGGCGTTGGTCTAAGGAAAAGGGTTTGACTAAGTTGAGGCCATCTGGTAATCTTGCCTCACAGAAGATTTGACGGCCTGTCAGTTAAGGAGGACGATGTGGGCAGCCAGTTAATGATGGGATTCGACGAAGTCGATGCATTAGAGCGCGACTTCGGTGGTTTATTGAGAACCATTCCTAACACGGAAACAAGCTACGCGACGCACGGGTTGCATTACTATCCTGCAAAATTTATCCCGCAGTTCGCGGGGTTTTTCGTAGAGCGGTTCTCCGATAAGGGATGCCTCGTTGTGGACCCGATGTGTGGTGCCGGAACTACCGCCATAGAGTCCGCACTCAGAGGCAGAAGGTTTTTCGGGGGCGACATTGACCCCATTGCAGCATTGATTTCAAAAGTTGCAACCACCCCATTCGCCGGGTGTGCCACGAAGGGGGATTTTGAACAGATGGTGAAGAATCTTCTTCTGAAGGTCTGGGACGAATCCAGGCGAAGCAAGATGTCTGGAATTAGCCTGCCCCAAGAGAGCGACTTTCCAAACGCCCTCCTTTGGTTCCGAGAAGATGTTCTGAAGGAACTCTTGTTGATCAAGCGTCTCATCTTTGAGAACGAGCCGAGTGGGTTCAGAGATTTCGCCTCTTTGTCGCTCTCCCGGATTGTGCGCGAGGTCTCGAACGCCGACCCAAGAGATATTTTTCCTCAACGAGACATCAAGAATCCTGTTCGCGAGCGAAAGGACACTTTCAAAGAGCTCGAGCGCTCTGTATGGGAGAGCCATGAGAAGGTGGTTTCTTTCTCGCAGAGGGTTGGTGGCTCACGGCTTGGTGAAATACGCTGTGCAGATGCACGACAGATTCCTCTTGAGGATGGCGTCTCCCGCCTTGTCATTACGTCACCTCCGTACGCTTACGCCGTGGACTACGCAAGGGTCCAGCAGCTAAGTACGTTGCTGTTATGTATGGGAAACGAGGAATTCAGAGAATACAGACGGAGATACGTGGGAACAGACAGAGTGTCTTCCGCGACTATGTTAGGTTCGTTTGCCGGGATTGAATTCGCTCAAAGCGCTTTAGAGAACGTAGCGAATGTTGACAGGAAGTGTGGGCTTGTGCTCTATCAGTATTTTCGCGATATGCTCACGGTTACAAGAGAATGTCACCGCATATTGGAGCCCAACGGGTATTTGATATACATCGTGGGTAATTCCACAGTCCGCAAGACTTCCTTCCTGACTAATGAGGTCTTTCAGACGCTGTGTCAGTCCGTAGGTTTCGAGGTAGAGAGGACATTTGAAAGACCGTACTACGTTTATAGGATGAGTAGGAAGAGGAACTCGCATTCCAACACAGTGAAGAGCGATTTCTTCATAGTTGCGAGGAAGGTAGCGTAAGATGCCTCTGCGCGTGCAACCTGGGAACTGGGAGAAATTCATTCAACGGTATCGGCGAGACCCGTCGCAGTGGTATTTGATACCGAAGGCTAAGACCTATGATGAGGAGTCTATAAAACTGCTGATAAGAGGTCTTGGTTTGTTGCATGAGTGGTTCTGCGACCCCGACCAGCTATCCGTAAATCATAGAGAACTCCTAAAGAACTACCTCAGGGAAAACCAATCGAGACTCTTTCCAGACGAGCCTTTCGCTGTAAAGTGGGGGGATGCCGCTCAAGTTTTTTTTGCTGCGAAGTTGTTTGAAGAAGGAATTCTCTCGAGGGAACAGCAGGACCCGCCGCTCAAGAAGAAATTTGATGACGTGATTGAGGTAATTGCATCGGGCGAAAACTATGAGGCTATCAAGGGACGCTTCGGTCAACAACTCTTGGTAGAGTCGTTTTCTGCGAATGCCCGAAACATCATAAACATCTACCAGAGGCTGGGATTTGCCTGGATTGAGAAGGATCACCTTGTCTCAATCACCTCGGTAGGCAGAGGCCTCATCGACAACGGTGTCGATTACAAACCACTACTCGAAGATCAACTGCGAAAACTTCAGTTCTATAACCCGTCATACGAACGCATGGGGGGCAGATATGGTCATATCAGGATCTTCCCATTTAACTTTTGCCTGCGGCCAATCTTGGCCTTAGTGCCCCACGAAATTACGCTTGGGGAATTCGCATTATTCGTAACAAAGGCGCGTGATATGGACGACGCCGACAGGTGTTTGGCCTGGACAAACGAGTGTAGACGACTGGATGCCTGCGGGCAGCGAGAACTGCTGCAAAAGCTCAAGAAGGGTCAGAGAGGAGGCGAACAAGAGCACTGCTGGTCGAGAGTCTCGAGACAGCCAGGAAGAACATCAACTTTCTGACTCTGAGCGGCCCATGGGAGAGGCGAAAAATTGGTGATTCAGACGGGATTGTGCTTACCGATGAGGGTAAAGCCGAGATGATACTCGCTGAGGACAAGAACCTTCAATTTGTGGATTTCGATTCCAAAGAGGCGTGGTTCTCTTATTTTGGAGATACTTCAAGGAAGTATGACGTAGAGGCAGCGATAGCATACTACGCGAAAACAGGTAAGGCCTCTAAAGCAAAGAAGTTGGTCAGGAAAGCTCGCGACAGCGGAAGAGCCAGGACGCTCTTGCGCCAGAAGCTCAAGGAAAAGCAGATCGAGGATCTTTTTGTAAAGGACAACCTTGAACTGGTGGAGACCGGCCTGCGGTTATACAAGGAGGGCCAGCGAACCGGCCAGCAGTTTGACACTCCTGATGCCGGGACAATAGACCTCTTGACCAATGCGGCGGATAAGTCATTCGTTGTGATCGAGTTCAAGCGGGACCAGACATCTGATCAGGCGGTTGGCCAGGTTCTACGCTACATGGGCTGGGTTAAGAAGCATCTGTCGCCGTTGAAGACTGTAAGAGGATATGTCGTAGCGTCGGATTTTGACAGACTGATACGTTACTCGCTAATCGGCATGCAGCATCCTGAGATTCCCAATCGACACGGGAGAGATCTGATTCAGCTTCATCGTCATGGTTTTGATCCCGCGCGTGTCGGACGTGTGAGTATAGATGAACTGAGTGGGTAGGTCGCTGGCTCGCAGCATGCCCCCTAATGACTCGGCTTTGCAGGCAGGAGATACACGATGGCACTCTTACTAGGATACGATGTTGGCAGCTCGTCGGTTAAGGCGACGCTGATGGATGCGGAGACGGGTAAGGTTTTGGCCAGCGCCGCCTCGCCGGATAAGGAGCTGGAGATAATCGCCAAACAGATAGGCTGGGCCGAGCAGCATCCGCAGACCTGGTGGGAGCATCTTGTCAAGGCGACAAAGAGCATAAGTGCACAAGTGCAAAAGAGCACAAGCTGCGATATGAGCGACGTAGCGGCGATTGGGATTTCGTATCAAATGCACGGACTGGTTGTCGTTGATAAGAATAAGCAGGTGCTGCGGCCCTCGATAATCTGGTGCGACAGCCGGGCCGTGCAAATCGGCGAGCAGGCCGCCAGGGACATCGGCAGCGAAAAGTGCCTCAAGAAACTGTTCAATCTGCCGGGCAATTTCACCGCCTCGAAGCTCAAGTGGGTCAAGGAAAATGAGCCGCAGGTTTTCTCGAAGGTTCACAAGATGATGCTGCCGGGCGATTATATCGCGATGAAGATGACCGGCCAGATAAAGACGACACCATCGGGCCTGTCCGAAGGGATAATGTGGGATTTTGAAGGCGACAAGCTTGCCGAATTCGTCCTGGCGAATTACGGCGTCTCGACCGGCCTTGTTGCCGATACGGTGCCGACGTTCTCGGTGCAGGGGGAGCTGACAAGGGCCGCCGCCGATGAGCTTGGCCTTGCAGCCGGGACAAAGATCAGCTACCGCGCAGGCGATCAGCCCAATAATGCGCTGTCACTGGGCGTCTTGGAGCCGGGCGAGATCGCCGTCACCGCGGGGACCTCGGGCGTTGTGTATGGAGTTGGTGACAAGAAGAACTACGACCCCAAATCGCGCGTCAACGTATTCGTGCACGTCAATCATTCGAAAAGTAAGCCCCGCTACGGCGTCCTGCTGTGCCTTAACGGGACGGGCATCCTCAATAGCTGGCTCAAGCATAACTTCGTCGGCGAGGGCCTCGACTATCCGCAAATGAACGACTTGGCGGCGAAGGTCCCCGTCGGCTCGGATGGGCTTGTGATATTGCCCTACGGCAACGGGGCCGAGAGAACGCTCGAAAACCGCAATATCGGCGCATCGGTCCACGGCTGGAGCTTCAACGTGCACAAGAAAGCGCATTTCCTCCGCGCCACCCAGGAAGGCATCGTTTTTGCCTTGAACTACGGGCTGGGCATCATGCGCGATATGGGCATCGAATTGAAGACCGTCAAGGCGGGCAATGCCAACATGTTCCTAAGCCCGCTCTTTGCCGAGGCCTTTGCGACAGTAACCGGGGCGAGCGTGGAGCTGTACAACACCGACGGCTCGCAGGGCGCCGCTCGCGGCGCCGGTATCGGCGCTGGAATCTACAAAGGCCCAGCAGACGCCTTCGTCGGCCTCGAGCCCGTCAAAAATATCAAGCCAAATAAGAAACTGGCCCCTGCCTATCAAGAGGCTTACCAAACCTGGGAATTGGTCCTCAAGAGGCAGTCATAGCGGGCGGAGAAGAACCGGCGCGGGAAGCCGACTCCACGGAAAATCCGCCAGGAGGCTTGTTGCGCGAAGTAAACGGTACAGGAGATCGGCCATGCAGGGGATACCTCTTAGAATCGGACTCGCCGCGTTACTGCTGATAGTGTTCGCCCCGGCCTTCGCCTGCCCTGCGGCTGAACGGGCTGCAGGGGATTCGGCTGACTACTCGTCGGGCCGGTGCTTCACAATCCGGGTGGTGGATCGGCAGACCGGGCGGGGCGTGCCGCTCGTCGAATTGCGGACGGTCAACAACATACGCTGTTTCACCGACAGCAACGGCATCATCGCATTCTGTGAACCGGGCCTGATGAACAGGGACATATTTTTCTTTGTTGAGAGTCATGGCTACAGCTTCCCGAAAGACGGGTTCGCAATGCAGGGAACGAGATTGAAGACCGAGCCGGGAAGGACCGCTGTCATCAAGATAGACCGCATCAACATCGCCGAGCGGCTTTACCGTGTCACCGGGCAGGGAATCTATCGCGACAGCATTCTGACGGGACATCGCGTGCCGCTGCGAAATCCCGTTCTCAACGGACAGGTCGTGGGCCAGGATTCGGTATTCACTTGTATCTATCGCGGGCGGTTGTTCTGGATGTGGGGCGATACGGCGAGGCCCTCGTATCCGCTCGGCAATTTCGCTATGTCCGGCGCCTTCTCGGATCTGCCCGGGAAGGGAGGGCTGGACCCGGCGGAGGGCGTCGATCTCGAATACCTCGTCGGCGAGGATGGCTTCAGCCGGCCCATCGCACCGATGAAAGACCCGGGGCTGGTCTGGTTAGACGGCCTGATGACCCTCAAGGACAGCGATGGCCGCGAACGAATGGTTGCCGGATATGCCCGACTCAAGGGCCTGGGCGAGGTGCTCGAGCGGGGACTGGTGGTCTTCAACGACGCGAAGCAGTCGTTCGAGCCGATTGTGCGCTCCGGCGTGGACTTCCTGCCCTTCTCAAACACCGGCCACGCGTTTGGTGTGAATATCAAGGGCCAGAGGTACTACTACTTCACCACCCCAGCACCCGTCGCGGTTCGGATGCGGGTAAAGGCCCTGTGGGATGATGTGGTCGATGCCAATTGTTATGAGGTCCTGACCGCCCTCGAAGCAAAAGCGTCCGCCGGCATACCTCAGCAGCGCGTAGATGTAGGAGATTCCGAGAGAACTTGGCGCTGGGTTCGATTCGCCGACCTGCTTGGCGGTGATGCCTCTTCAAAGACCGCCGTCATCAAGGCCCTCGAAGAGGATGCGGGCAAGCCGCACGTCTATGACATTGAATCGGGCAAGGAAATCTTGTCTCACAATGGAACGGTTTATTTCAACGACTACCGGCAGCGGTGGGTCGCTATCTTTGTGCAGCATTTCGGCGAGAGTTCTTTCTTGGGCGAGGTATGGTGCGCCGAGGCCGACACGCCGGTCGGCCCGTGGGGCTACGCCCGAAAGATCGTAACGCACAGCAAGTATTCCTTCTACAATCCAAAGCAGCACCCGCATTTCGACCGCGACGGCGGACGCTTTATTTTCTTTGAAGGCACTTACTCGCATACGTTTTCCGGCTCGCCGGAGAATGCAACGCCGCGATACGATTATAATCAGATTATGTACCGGCTCGACCTTGCCGACCCGCGGCTGACCGTGCCGGTGGCGGTTTATCAAGTCGCCGACGAGCGCGGCGGGCGCGACTACATCATGCGAAGCGCGGTAGAACAGGCCGGCAAATGGGACGCCGTGGAGGCGATTGCGTTCTATGCAATCGAGCCTGGCAGGGCCGGCGACGGCATGATTCCCATCTACAGGTTTCAGGCTTCTGTCAGCAATGGCATAAGGGTCCGCCTAGCTGCGCAGCCCCCCGTTCCATCCGGCGAGCCGTCGTTCTACGCCCTCCCGCCCGGCGAACAGGCGAGCGAAAATCCGTGCATAGCGCCGCTCTACGAATACAGCAATGCGACTTCCGGAGAGTATCTTTATTCCACGCAATCGCAACCGGACAGGCCGGGCTGGGAGCGCACGGAAAGGCCGCTGTGCCGCGTGTGGAAAGCCCCCGCAAAAACGCCGCTCTTGGACCGCACAGCACGCCCTATTGTCGAACACTGAACTATAACAATATCATTGCGCTGAACTAAGGAGGTCAATTATGAAAAATGCAAGGTTGATTCGCACCTGTTTTGTGAAAAATGGATGGTGGTTGATCACGGCTGTGGTTGCCGGCGTATGGGCCAACTGGGACTACAAAGGCGGATTCGGTATCATCGCCAGAGACGACCAAGGCGACGAGGGCTTCATAAAAGTCCTGGTCGGCAAGCAGGCGGATACTTTAAGGAAAAGGGGGGTATCCACTTAAAGCAAGCTGTCTTGTAGAGACCCCTATATGTTGTGGTTCCTCTCAACAATCTGTTTGTATGGCAAGGGCGGTGTCATGACGGCCTGTTGCATAAGACGATAAAA
>Ga0315274_10009747_pt1 | contig 13857 bp, 13 predicted proteins | sample YL17G02_20_MG_FD_203700 | JGI IMG/M metagenome (GOLD analysis project Ga0315274, IMG submission 203700) | Sediment microbial communities from Yellowstone Lake, YNP, Wyoming, USA - YL17G02_20 | ecosystem: Environmental > Aquatic > Freshwater > Lake > Sediment | place: USA: Wyoming | collected...
GGTCTCCAGGTCAACTTCGACCTCGACCGCCTGAGCCACGTAAGCATACGACAGATTCGGCGTCGAGTAGCCGGTCTCTTTGTCAAAGGGCGTCGTCCTGGGAGCCAGATAAGTGTATTCAGCGATTGCAGGGCGTTCCTCGGTCTTCCACTTTGCCAGCGCCGCTTCCGCCGCTCCCCGGATGGCGTTGCCCGACATGAAGGTCAGGCGCGAGGCCGAGGAGCTGCCGGGATCGCCCATCGTGGCTGAATCTGAGGTGACCATCGTCACCTTCTCGAATGGGACACCGACCGTCTCGGCTGCAAATTGGGCCATGACGGTATGTGTGCCCTGCCCAACCTCCGCGCCGGCGTGCCAGACGACGATGCTTTCAATTTCGTTCTTACCAAATAGTTCGACGCGGGCCCAGGAGTTTTCCTGATAGCCGAACGAGAAGCCTATATTCTTAAAGCCGCAGGCGAATCCACGACCACGAACGGTTGACGATGAACCATGGATGATGGTCTGTGATTTGTGGTCTATTATCCAGCCGAACTTGGCTGCCGCTGCTTCAATGCACTGCACGATGCTTACTCGCCCCGGAGCCGGGGTGCCCACGTTGAGCGTGTCACCCTCCCGCAATGCGTTGAGGTGACGGAATTCCACCGGGTCCATGCCAAGCTTTTCAGCCAGTTTGTCCATCTGGAGTTCAGCCATCCACAGGGCCTGCGGCGCACCGAAGCCGCGAAAGGCAGCGGTTGGGACGTTGTTGGTATAGACGCCGTAGACGTCTTCTTTGACATTGGGGATAAAATACGGACCGGTGGCAGTGATGGTACAGTTGCCGAGCACTTTGTTGGTAGTGTACATGTACGCTCCGGCGTCTGCAATGACGGTGGTCTCGGCAGCAAGCAGTTTGCCATCCCTGGTGGCGGCCCACTTTGTTTTGAGGGTCATCGGGTGGCGCTTGCCGTGCCCCAGGATGGATTCCTTCCGGCTCCAGACGACCTTGACCGGGCGCTTGAGTTTCAGCACTGCCAGGGCCAGCACGATCTGCACAGACAGGTCTTCCCGCCCGCCGAAGGCGCCACCGATGGCCGGGTAGATAACGCGCACCTGCTCATCGGCCAGACCGAGGGCATGGGCGATCCCGCTCCGGTCGGCGTGTGTCCACTGACCGGCGCACTCAACCGTGATGCGGCCTTCCTCATCAAGATAAGCCAGTCCAGCCTCTGGCTGGAGATAGGCGTGTTCCTGGTAGGGTGTGTGGTACTCGCCCTCGACGATCACATCCGCCCTGGCAAATGCGGACTCTACGTCGCCTTTGCGGATCTTGTCCAGCACGCAGATGTTGGAATCACCGATTTCCGGGTGGATGCGCGGCGCTTTGGGCTTCATCGCCTCAGCTGGATCGAAGACGGCGGGCAGGTCCTCGTATTCCACTATGATTAAATCCCGTGCCTTGGCAGCGATGGCCTCTGTTTCGGCGACGATGACAGCCACCTGGTCGCCTTCGTAGCGGACGATATCGCCCCTCAACCCCGGCCCCTCTTCCGCGGAGCGGGAGAGGGGGGAGGAAGTGAGGGCGGGGCCACATAAGACCGGTTGGTCTTTCTTCTGCAAACCATACTCATTGACAGGTACGTCTTTGGCGGTATACACCGCAACCACACCGGGCACTGCCTTGGCCGCGGATGTGTCAATGCTGATAACGCGGGCGTGTGGACGCCCGGCGAACAGGGTTTTCAGGTGAAGCATCTCCGGGCGGAGGAGGTCGCCGGAGTACAGTGCCTTGCCGGTGACTTTTTCACGCGCGTCAATGCGGGGGACGGATTGGCCGATAGAGTGGGTCATGATCGTCTCTATAAGGTGATAATGATTTATTCTACTTGGCGTCTATCTCTTATATACCTTCGGTTTATATTTTGGCGGAGGGGCATCCATTTCCGTGTAGCGCGCCGGGCCGATCACCGTATAGATCATCGAGTATACAAGGGAGGCGACCGAGGTCAGGATCAGCAGTATCACGAAGAACGTGATGATGTAAACCCACAGATTGTCAAAGCTGTTGATGAAACTGGCGATAACTGCTGTGATCTGTAATTTGAAAACCCAGTCGGGGAAATGGACGCGACCCAGCAATTGGTAGGGGACCTTCCCTGTCGAGATGATTGATGGGACAGAGACCAGCATAATCCCAAAGGTCAGCAACGGGATGACAATAAGTAAGATACAGCCGATGCCGCGCCAGATTGGATTCATCCGCCTCTTTTCAGGCGATTTAGGATGGTATTTTGCGTATTTTCCCATTTCAGACCTCCATTTGGGCAGACACCGTCTACCCCTATAATTTGGACGCGTCTTCAATCGCCTGCAAGATCTTGTAATAACCCGTACAGCGACACAGGTTGCCGGATATGGCCTGCGTGATTTCGTCACGGCTCGGAAGCGGGCGCTCTTCCAACAATTTTGCCGCTGACATGATGAACCCTGGCGTGCAATAACCGCACTGGACAGCCCCATCTGTTATAAAAGCTTGCTGCACCGGGTGCAGCCTCCTCACTCCTGACCCCTCTTCTCCTTCAGGGACAATGCCCACCGGAAGAGAGGAAGTCAACCCTTCCACGGTGACGATCTCAGCGCCGTCGGCGCAGGGTGCGGGGACGAGACAGGCCATTACCGCCATGCCGTCCAGGAAAACGGTGCAGGCTCCGCACTCACCCTCGGCGCAGCCTTCCTTCGTGCCAGTCAGACCGGCCTCTTCCCGCAGTAGCCGCAGCAGTGACTTTTCGCGGCCGGTCGTGAATGTGTATTTCCTGCCATTGATTCTTGTATGAATGGGTTTGCCTGACGATGGACGATCCCCAAAGGGGATGCTATGGACGATGGACGATGGTCTGTGGTCTGCGGTCTGTCGTCCCCACAGCATTACCGGAACCTCCGGGACATGGGCCTGTTCCTGTCCATCGCGCAAGGCGCGCAGACCGCGCATGACCAACACCCGCACCATTGCTTTTCGATAGGCAGCAGAGCCGCGGATGTCGTCAATCGGGCGGGACGCCCCGGCCGCCAGTTCAGCGGCGCAAGCGATAACCTCGTCGGTCAGTTCTTTGCCAGCCAGATAGGTCTCAGCTTCGGGGGCATGGATGATGGTCGGGGCGACAGCCCCCAGTGTGATGACCGCCGATTTAACGCGGGATGAGTCGAGGGTCAGGACGACTGCTGTGTTGACCAGCGAAATAGCCTGGGCACGGCGCAGTCCCAGTTTTAAAAAAGTCCCGCGTTGACCGGTTTTCAACGCCGGGAAGGCAATATCCACCAACATCTCATCCGGTTGGAGCACTGTCTTGCGGACACCGGTATAGAATTGCTCCAGGGGAACACGGCGAGTGCCCTTCCTGGAAGCCAGCATTACCCACGCGCCGAGTGCCATCAACGGAGTGATGGTATCGTTGGCAGGGCTGGCAGTGACCAGGTTTCCAGCCACTGTGGCCCGGTTGCGGATTTGCGGAGCGCCCACCTGCCAGGCAGCACTGACCAAAGGGAAGGCGCGCTGGCGCAGCAGCTTGGATGCGGCGGCTGAATTGTGCGTCACCAATGGACCGAGGTGAATGGTTTCGTCTTCATCGAAGATGATGTGGTCCAGGTCTGGCAGGTGGGTGATGTCAATCACGGTTTCGATGCCTTTGCGGACGCCGCGTTCGAGTTCGAGCATCAGATCAGTAGCCCCGGCTACTAGGCGGGCTTTTTCACGTTTTTTGGCCAGGATGCGCAAAGTTTCTTCAAGGGAGGTGGGGGTGATATATTCTGTCCACATGCTGTTATTAAACCACAAAGTAGCGCAAGATGCTATCTTGCGCTACTTCAATCGTCGAAGAATTTATGACTGCGCTGCGCCGCTGCCGGTGATGGTTTCGTAGCGGCGGTCGTAGGTCTCGCCAGCCTGGCGTGCCAGGTCATTGACGGCGCGAATGGCGGCTTTGAGTCCGTCGCCTGCCACAGCGACTTCGACGTTATCCAGGCCGCTGGAAATTTGATCGGCCAGCATGAAGAAAGCCGCGTCGAAAGTGTAAATCTTTTCGAGTTCTTTCTCGTTGATCTTGACAGCATCGAAGAAGCCGGAGTAGCCGTAGGAGGCATTCTTGATGCGGTCGGCGAAGGTGCGCAGTTTAAGGCCGACCGAGTCAATATCATCGAGGAGGTCAATTTGGCCAGCATCGGCGATGTCTTTTTGCAGACGTGAGGTGCGTGCAGCCAGTTCGTTGTACTTCAGGGCCACCTGCTCGCGCAGGAGTTTGTCGGCAGCGCGGCGGTTAGTGCGCTCGATATAGCCATTAAAGCCGGGGATGTAAGACAGGAGTTTTTTGAAAATATCCTGTCCGCCTTTGACGGTATCAAAAAGGTCGCTCATGGTTCCTCCTGAATGGATAGTTGAAAAATTTTCGATCTTAATTCATTATACTTCATCGTGCTCAAAGAGGTTTACGACGTTTAGGGGAGAAAGTTGTATGCTGGTATGGACTTGGTATAATGGGATGGGATGCTTGGATGGGCGTCTACCCAACCGGGCAGTCTGCTGGGCCCGAAAAGGGATTTAACACCAAGACCCAAAGACACGAGAGGTTGTGTCTTCGTGATTCACGATGATGGATAGTCGAGATTTTGGTCAAAAGGAGCGTAAAATGATCGTCAGCACCAAACAACTTTTCACCGCCGCATATGGCAAGTATGCCATCGGAGCTTATAACATCAACAACCTGGAACAAACCATGGGCCTGTTCCGCGGTTGCATGGACAGCCAGGCACCATTCATCATCCAGATTTCGAAGGGTGCGCGCTCATTCACGCATAAGAACATGCTCGAGGCGTTGATCCGCGCCGCAGATGGCATCTTCCCGGATTCTATTTTTGCTGTCCATCTGGACCATGGTGACGAAGCGACCTGCTTCGACTGTATCGCGAGCGGCTTTTACTCCTCGGTCATGATTGATGCCAGCAGCGAATCGTTCGAGAAGAATGTCCAAATCACCAAACGGGTAGTGGACGCCGCACATGCCAGAGGCATTGTGGTCGAGGCGGAACTCGGCCAACTAGGAGGCGTCGAGGAACACATTAAGGTGGATGAGGCCAACGCAAAACTGACTGACCCTGACCAGGCAAAGGAATTCGTAAAGAAAACTGGTGTCGACTCACTGGCCTGCGCCATTGGCACCAGCCACGGAGCATTCAAGTTCACCGGTTCGCAAGGCCTGCACTTTGAAGTGCTTGAGGCGATCCAGAAGCGACTACCCAATTTCCCGTTGGTCATGCATGGCTCCAGCTCAGTCCCGCAGGAAGAGGTGGCCCGCATCAATGCCGCCGGAGGAAACTTAAAAGGCGCCACGGGCGTGGATGAGAATCAGTTCAAGCATGCAGCCGAACTGGGCGTGACCAAGATCAACATTGACACCGACGGTCGCCTGGTTTGGACGCGCGTCCACCGCGAGTTCTTCCGCGATTTCCCCGAAAAGTTCGATCTGCGCGATCCTGGCAAGATCTTCATGAGCGAGTATGCCAAATTTATCGCCCACAAGAACGAAAAATTGGGCAGCGCCGGGCAGCTTGATTCTGTTCGTAAACTGGTGAAATAAATCCCGTAAGGGACCGGCGATCCTTCGGCAGGCTCGGGGCAAGCATCGCGCCCCACCACAATCTGGAATTATGCCAATATCTGACCAAGGAGTAGCCCACGACCGTTATATGCTCATCCCGCGTGTTCTAATTTTCGTTACGCGCGGGAACACGGTGCTTCTACTTAAGGGAGCGTCGACCAAGCGCTTGTGGGCGAATAAATACAACGGCATCGGCGGCCACATTGAACCCGGCGAAGACATCCTGTCTGCGGCGCGGCGTGAGCTGATGGAAGAGGCCGGCCTGATGGCTGATTTGTGGTTGTGCGGGACGGTGGTGGTCGAGACGGGCGAGAACCCCGGTATCGGCCTCTATGTTTTCAGTGGCGAATCCTCGCATGGAGAGCCCAAAGCATCTGCTGAAGGAACCCTGGAATGGCTTCCTTTCGCGGATGTGCCAAATCTCCCGGCTGTGGAGGATTTGCCAGTTCTGCTAAAGCGCGTCCACAAAATAAAACGCGGTGATGCGCCGTTCAATGCGCGCTCGTTTTATGTAGATGAGAAATTGGCTGTCGTTTTTGCAGAAGAATGAAACACCCGGAGCCTAAAAAGCTCCGAGTGCTTTCTTATACATATGCAAAACCTTTAGGATTTTTTTATCCAATTTTGTAACCTATTTTCCGCAAGAAGCTTTTTCGCCAGGCAATGTCTTCCTCGCCTTCAACTCCCTTAGGGGAGGACCCATCCACCACGCCCAGGATGCCGCGCCCCTGCCCGGTCTCGGCGACCAGCACTTCGGTCGGGTTGGAGGTGGCGCAAAAGATGCTGCAGACTTCCGGCGTGTTCTGGATGACTTTCAGCACATTGATGGGGTAGAACCCGTCCCCCAGAAATACAATGAAAGAGTGCCCAGCACCAATGGAGAGAGCATTCTTCTTTGCAAGTTCAATCATCGCCTCGTCCGTGCCGGACCAGCGCACCAGGCACTTGCCGGAGGCTTCGCAGAAGGCAACGCCGAATTTGATCCCTGGTACGGCATTGACCAAAGCTTCGTGCAAGTCCTCGACGGTCTTGATGAAATGCGATTGCCCGAGGATAAAGTTGACATCTTCAGGTTTTTCAATCTTAACAGTAATCAAATCCATGTGAACCTCCTGGGAAATGGTTATTTGCACCTATCATAAGGAAAAGTTGACGAAATGACAACCCCCTATTGGATTGACCTCTATCGTTCTTGTCATGCAAGGAACATGCTCCTTCTAATATACCTTTTCCCATGGTTCCACACTCCCAGTCACAATTTTAAACAAGGGATGGCTCTCAGGCATCTCAATCCTGGATATTTCCAAGAGCTGGACCGGGTCGCGGCGGGTGAGTTTGGTTTTAAGATGTGCCCACTCGTACAGGAGCTGTCCTTGCGTGACCGGGATCTTGCAGGTCACGTGACCGGGGGATATTTTCCCCTGGTTAAAAGCATATCCGCGTACCTTAGCCTCGTCTACTAAGGAAACCATGTACGTCGCAATGGCGTCCAGCGGGGCGGGGCAGGCACGGAAGTGGATCAACTGTGGATGATGTCGGTAGCCTTTCGTCTTCCCTTGAATAACTTTCTGAGTCAACAAGGTCTCACGCCAGCAAGCCAGCAGCCCCTGACGGTCGAGGTACTTTGGGTGCAGAGACCAGATGCGCATTACTTTTTCTCGAAAAACACCAGCAGAGTGCTGCCATATTTTCGCTGTTCGAACTCCACCAGGTTCTTGAGTTCGAGTACCACATATTCACGCGGATGAATTTGCGCAACGACTTCGGCCTCATCACTCAACCAACCGGGGTTGGCATCCAGCAAAGCCAGCGCCTTCGACCACATTTCCTTGTACTGAGGTGGGGCGATGTAAACATAATCGAATGCCCGGTCGGGCGCGGCAGCCAGCATGGCAAAGGCGTCCCCGCGGCGGATTTCAGCCTGCGAGGTAAATCCGGTGGTATCCAGGTTGGCTTTGATGGTCTCGACGGGAAAACGGTTCAATTCGGAGAACCGCACGAAGGCCGCCCCGCGGCTCAAGGCTTCGATGCCGACAGCGCCGGTCCCGCCGAAGAGGTCCCACCAGAGCGAGTCCTGCACGTCACCTGCCAGGATATTGAACAATGCTTCCTTGACCATATCGGTCACCGGGCGGGTGGTGTCGCCGGGGACGTCTTTCAGTTTGTGGCCTTTGGCTGTGCCGGAGATAACGCGCAGGCTCATTCAGACATCTCCACAATTTGACGGGCTGCCATGATGTTCCCGTGGGGTGCAATGATGGGGACAACGCATCCGGTGCCGAGGATGAAACGGCGACCATTAGTCTGGGCGATAGCATCCGCGGCTTCTTTCTGGACCTCGGACCGGTCTCCAAAAACAATGGTCTTTTGATTTATGCCACCACAGACCACACCCCGGTAGTTATTCATTCCTTCAGCGAGGGATGGACCGGTTTCGCGGTCGTGCCAGTTGACAATCTGGCATGGGTACTGCTCGGCCAGCTTGAAATAGATATGACTGCCGTGCAGGTGGAGGATGTTGCACCATAATGACATGACAGGTTCGAGAATGTGCAGGTCAAAGGGGATTCCGAATTTTTCATATTCTTCCAAAATCAGAATTCCAGCCTGAGCGTGCTGGACGGCATAAAAGACGCCGTCTATGCCGATATTCATGCAGGCTTCGACGAATCGGCGCGTTGTCGCTGCGATGGTCTCCAGTCCATGAAGGACGGCTTCCGGATGCTGGCGGAGATGGATAAGCAGCCGCTCACCGCCAGCCAGGTTTTTGGCCTGTGCCAATGGACTGAAGATAGTTTGCAGGAGCGGAGTATCCGGAGGCAGGTCAGCGCGGATATAACGGAGGCAGGTCAATTGGCGGGCAAGATGCGGCGACGATGGGGAGAGCATAGGTAAGCTTTCCCAGTCCTGTGGCTTCTCGATAACGCGCCTAGTGTACCGGCGCGTCCCCTCGGTGTGGCCTTCCCATTTATCTTCCGCCCCCCAGTCCTTTATGGAAAACGAGGAAGCCGGGGTCACTTTGACCAGGTCGAAGTCATAGCAGCGTTGGAAGTCCAGCGCCGCACGGGCCAGGATTTCAGGGTCCTGGTCATCCACTGGGAAATGGCGCCAGAGAGCGACAGGCGGTCGGTCGAGAGCCGGATCATTGGCGAGACAGGCTTGAAGGCGTTCGCGATGGGTTAGAGTCATGAAGCACCTCTTTCACGCAGTATTTCGCGCAGACCTGATTGCAGTTCGGGCGACAGACCGGTCAGGATGCGGTGGAAGGTCCGCAGCATTAGCGGAGCAGGGTTATCGCCGATGATTTCACGCAGGAAGGCCAAGGTCTCGGTCAGGGAGACTTGCTCGAGGGTGGCGAGACAGGCCTGCAGCTCCAGTTGCGTGACTGGACCGGCAGACCGGATGGCCGGTTTCAGAATACGGAAGACGGCGGGAAGGTTTTCAAAATGTGGATCGGTCAGCATTGGGATGAGCGCCCGCAGACCCCAGACCCGTAACGAGTTGCGGGGTGATTTCAGCCAGTCTTCCAGTAGGATGAAGAGTGCCTCGGGATTTTCCCGGCGCAGGCGGGCAAAGGCATCCGTCAACAGGGCTGTGCGGATCTCCTTATCTGTGGATTGGGCGAGCCAGTCGGGCAGGCGTGCCAGGGTGGGGAATGCCTGGACGGGTGGGATGTTTCCAAGCAGGTAAGCAGCCAGCAAACGGGATTCAAGCGAGCCGGCTTTCCACAGCGCTTTGGTCAGTGCAACGGCTTCGACCGAATAGGATCCTGCCAGTGGTAATAGCTCGGCTTGGATTTGCCGCAAAACAGGTGCCGGTGTGCGGTAAGTGGGCAGGGAGAGCCGTTGGACGATTTGCGTGGTGCGGATGGTGCGGTTGGTATAGAAATCCAGCAATTCGTTCAATTCGTGTACGAAAGCCTCTGGATCGCTGAATTTCTCGGAGAGCCGGGCGGCCTGTGTCTTGAGTCGGGCGAGGTTAATGGCAGGCATGTTCGAATGTGGGAAGTGGAAAGCAGGAAGCGGTCGTCAGCCGGAGTAGTTAACCGGAACGATCTTTAATGAGATTTCCTCCTGCAAGGATTGTATCACTGACCGGACGCGGGTTACCGTTTCTTCGAGCGGGACGATAACCTTTGCCTGTTCGTGGCGCAGTTTCATTTCCGCGCCACCCTGACCGAGTGCCCGTTCGCTGATGGTGATCCGCACCGGACAGCCGATCAGATCGGCATCGTTGAACTTGACGCCGGGGCTTTCGTCGCGATCGTCGTAGAGGACTTCGACCCCCTCGGCCTGCAAGTCGGCGTAGAGTTTGTCGGCGGTTTCCTCAGCCCGGGGTGTACCTTTCCCGCGCAAGAGAACCAGATGGACTTGTAAGGGGGCAACCGTGATTGGCCAGACCAATCCGTGCTCGTCGTGGTGGGCTTCAGCCACACAGGCCAGCAAACGGCCCACACCGATCCCGTACGAACCCATGATGACCGGTTTCTGCTGTCCGTCTTTGTCGAGGAAGGTGCAACCGAGAGCATCGGAATAGCGCGTGCCGAGTTTGAAGAGGTTACCCACTTCCACTCCGCGTTCCATTCGTAATGGACTACCGCACTCCGGGCAGGCGTAGCCTTCGTCAGCCGCGGCGATGTCGGTGACGATATCGGCGGCATAGTCGCGCGGGGTATTGGTATTGAGCAGGTGATAGTCAGACTCGTTGGCACCAGCGACAAGGTTGGGGGAGGTCGGGATGGAATCATCCACAACGATTTGGAGGGGCAACCCTTGTGGTCGCCTATGGGCGGCCACAAGCCCCGCCCCTACCAGACCGATTGGGGAGGCAAACCCCGGCACAGCACCAACGGCTTTGATCTCGTCCTCGGTGGCAGGCCGCAGGTCGCGCGCACCGACGGCATTGGCAAGTTTGGTCTCGTTCAGATCTATGTCGCCACGGATAAGGGCGAAGATGAATTGTTCCTGTTCAGATCCTGAAGGTCTCTTAAGCCTTTTAGGATCTTCAGGAATGGTCGCCATGAAGAAGACAGCCTTGGCGGTTCTGGCTTTCGGCACACCCAGAAAGATCGCCAGGTCTTCAATGGACTTGCATTCCGGTGTGCGAACCTTCTCGATGAGTTTCAACTCTTCAAAGGCGGCGGGCGTTTTCTGGAAGCGCGCCACCTGGCGGTTGGCGGTATAGCCGCAAGCGTCGCACAGGATGAGCGAGTCCTCGCCGATGGGGGTCAGATACATGAACTCGTGGGCGAGCTTTCCTCCCATAATTCCCACATCCGATTTCACAGCAATGATGGGAAGACTGCAGCGATGGAAGATGTTGAAATACGCCTGGTAGTGGAGGCGGTACTGTTTGTCGAGGCCGTCCCAGTCGGCGTCCAGGCTGTAGCTGTCTTTCATCGTGAACTCACGGACGCGGATCAGCCCGGCGCGTGGACGCGGGTCATCGCGCCACTTGGTTTGGATGTGGTAGACCAGCCGCGGCAACTGCTTGTAGGATTGGATTTCCCTGCGCACCAAATCAGCAACCACTTCCTCGTGGGTCATGGCAAGGGCCATGTCGTGTTCGTTCTTGTCCTTGAAACGGCCCATCTCCGAGCCAATTTGGTACCAGCGCCCGGTCTCCTTCCAGACCTCAGCGGGATGCACGAGCGGCATCGAAATTTCCTGCCCGCCGATTTTGTCCATCTCGTCGCGCAGGATGGCCTCGATCTTCATCATTGAGCGTTTGGCAAGGTGCAGGTACGAGAAGATCCCTGCCCCCAGCGGACGGATGAACCCGGCGCGCATGAGCAGGCTGTGGCTGACGACTTCCGCCTCGGCGGGGGTGTCGCGCAGCGTCTGGCCGAAAAGTTGAGATAATTTCATAAGCAGTCCTATCCAAAACAAATTAATTTCATTTGATTATCACGCGCCCGTCGAATTTTTCCAAATCGTCAATAACATCCAAATAGTACAGGGAGATCTTATCTGGTACCGCTGCACGGATTTCATCTACACTCAAGAAACGGGCGTCGGTAGTTTCGTCTGTTTCTTTCACCACCTCGCCTGACCACTTGTTCGTCAGGAATTGCACGTGCAGTGTCTGATAGAAATCATCAGAAGTAGCAAAGTAGTTATAGATTGCCATCACTGTGGCGGATGTGACCTCAATGCCTGCCTCTTCCCTGGTTTCACGCCTCATACAATCGTAGATTGTCTCTCCAAGTTCCTGGCTACCGCTGGGCATTACCCATTTACCATTGTCCTTTCTTCTGACGAATAAAATCTTCCCGCTGGAGTCGCGAACAACGGCACGGGCAGCTGGAAGAAGGAATTTGTAATCTTTCCCGGTAAGTTCACGGATTTTGACCAATTGCCCAAGGTAAGACTCTTCAAAGGTGGGCATAAAAACCATCCTTCCTGATTAGAAGACAAAAAGGACGTGCGAATAATTAATAAGCCCTGGCGAAATAAACCTTGTGTTTGGCGATTTTCCCGCACACGATGCACTTGCCGTGGCCGTCTTCCTGTTCCAACGGCATGCAGCGGGTGGTGGCCTTGGTGTCTTCCTTCACCTTCGCCTCGCACTCGGCGGACTCGCACCAGTAAGAGTAGGCCCAGCCGTTCTGGACGACGTCGGTCAGTTCGGCGTAATCCTTGGGGTCGAAGATGTGGCTGTCACGGAAGGCAGTGGCGCGTTCCAGCAGGGATTTTTGGATATCTGTCAGAAGGTTCGCGACCGCCTCGGCCAGGCCCGCCTGCGGGACGAAGGATTTGCCTTCCTTGCCGGGGCGGTCACGACGGGCCAGGGCGACGGTTCCTTTTTCGATGTCCTTGGGACCGATCTCGAGGCGCAGGGGCACGCCGCGCATTTCCCAGTCGTTGAACTTGAAGCCGGGCGTGACCTCGGTGCGGTTGTCCACCTTGAGACGGATGCCGGCGGCCTTGAGTTCGGTTTTGACGCGGCGAACCGCTTCCATAACGGCGGCAGTTTCGGGGTCCGATTTGAAGATCGGGACGATGACGGCTTGGATGGGGGCCAGGCGGGGCGGTAGGATCAGGCCCTGGTCGTCGCCGTGGGTCATGATGATGGCGCCGATGAAGCGGGTGCTCAGGCCCCAGGAGGTTGTCCAGGCGTATTGCAGGGTGTTATTCTCGTCGAGGAATTGGATGTTGAAGGCTTTGGCGAAGTTCTGGCCGAGAAAATGCGAGGTGCCCGATTGCAAGGCGCGCGTGTCACCCATCATGGCTTCGATGGAGGCGGACAGGCTTGCCCCGGCAAATTTCTCGGCCTGTGACTTGCCGCCTTTGATGACCGGCACCGCGCCCTCGTTGATGGCAAAGTCGGCGTAGACGTCCAGCATGCGTCGGGTCTCCTCGCGCGCTTCCTGCTCGGTAGCGTGGGCGGTGTGGCCTTCCTGCCAGTAGAATTCGAGCGTGCGCAGGAACAAACGGGTGCGCAGTTCCCAGCGGACAACGTTGCCCCACTGGTTGATCAGCACCGGCAGGTCGCGGTACGACTTGATCCACTTGGCGTACATGTGACCGATGATGGTCTCGGAGGTGGGGCGAACAACCAGCGGCTCTTCGAGTTTTTCGCCGCCGCCGATGGTGACCACGGCCAATTCGGGTGAGAAACCTTCCACGTGTTCCTTCTCTTTTTCGAGGAACGACATCGGGATGAAGAGCGGGAAGGCGGCGTTGACGTGGCCGGTCTCCTTGAAGCGCCTATCGAGCGCTTGCTGGATGTTTTCCCACAGCGCCCAGCCGTACGGGCGGACGACCATGCAGCCGCGCACCGGGGCGTAGTCGGCCATTTCGGCGCGCAGGACGACTTGGTTATACCATTCGGAGAAATCAACAGCGCGGGGGGTAAGTTTTTCGTCGGACATAAATTCCTCTGTAATTAGGTAATCAGGTATTAGAGAATAGAGAATAGTGAATAGGAAATGGTTAATGGTTAATTATGATTGGGAAGGAGTCTGACTGCTTTCTGGATGTTTGTGGCGAACGAGATGAGAACACGCTGGTTTTGTGGGATGTAGACTTGGAACGAATTGTAAAATGATTCCATCACAGTCCTCCAGCCTGCACCCGTTAAAATCAGCGGTTTGGGAGGCACGGAATTGACGATCATCAGGTTCCAGGTCAGCGCGATCTCGCTCAGCGTGCCCGGACCACCAGGCAGGGCAATGGCTGCGTCGCAGGCCAAGACAAGTTCATTCAGGCGTTCCTGCAGGGTGGCG
>Ga0315274_10009748_pt1 | contig 13856 bp, 10 predicted proteins | sample YL17G02_20_MG_FD_203700 | JGI IMG/M metagenome (GOLD analysis project Ga0315274, IMG submission 203700) | Sediment microbial communities from Yellowstone Lake, YNP, Wyoming, USA - YL17G02_20 | ecosystem: Environmental > Aquatic > Freshwater > Lake > Sediment | place: USA: Wyoming | collected...
AGAATAAAAGCTAAGACAAAATTTAAAAGCTGCCTTAAATGTATTTATTTTGAAAATTGTGAAGGCATCTGGAATGATTATCTTAAATTCTTTGGTGATGAAGAATTTAGGCCCGTGTCTTTTAGAAATGAAAAGCGAAAAAATTAAAAAGACAGTTATTATTACCGGATATCGATGTAATAATCTATGCCGGTTCTGCGTAGACGCAAATAAAAGAAACCTAATTGAGAAAACTACCTCTGAAATAATATCAGAAATGGCCGAGGCCCGCAGGAGGGGCAGGACCTATTTAGAGATTATCGGGGGAGAACAGACGATAAGAACAGATATAGTTGATATTATAAAATTTGCCAAGAAACTGGGTTTTGAAGTAATAACCATGGCTACTAATGGCAGGATGCTTTCTTATAGAGGCTTTGCCAGGGAGATTATCGCGGCAGGATTAAACCAGGTTATATTCTCTATACATGGGCATACTCAGAAGTTACATGATTCTTTAACTCAGTCCGAAGGAAGCTTTAAACAGCTTCTGCAGGGGCTTAAGAATATAAAGGAACTAGGAGTTACTAAGATCGGATCAAATACTACTATTGTTAAACAAAATTATAGATCTCTGTTTGAGATTGGGAATTTCTTATATAGCCTCAAAATCCGTAATGCCGAATTTATTTTTGTGGACCCCACCAGAGGAGGGGCTTATGATTATTTTAACGAACTTGTTCCTCGCATTTCAGAAGCCGCTCCCTTTATCCGCAAGTGTTTAGAGATCGGCAGAGAAAAGCAGGTTAAACATTGGCATATAAGATATGTCCCCCTTTGCCATTTCCTTGGCTATGAAAGTCAGATTAGCGAATTACACGAGCAGAATATATTTCAAACTGAACATTTAGCCCCTGATTTTAAAAATTTCAGCGTAGAGGCATCCAGGAGGCAGATAGGAAGAATAAAGCCCGATAAATGCCGGATGTGTAAAAAGTATGCCCTTTGCGAAGGCATATGGGTAGAATATTATAAGCGATATGGTGATGAAGAATTAATTCCTATAAGGGGGCCTGATGTTGTATAAAATAATATATAGCGCCATTTTTTTGCCGTTAATCTTTTTCATAGGAATTATCACGACCCGGGAAGATATTAAGAGTTCTAAAATTAAGAATAAGTGGGTTTTGCTAGGGTTACTGTATTCTTTTATCGTATATCTATTATCATGGATTGTGTTTAAGCTTGCCCTGGCCGGGATTGTAAATCCGTTTATAGGCCAAGCCACATCTTATTTAATCTGGAATTTTGATAAGTGGTGTATAAATTTAATGATTAGTAGTTTAGTAGCTTATTTTTTATGGCATTTTAAGATGTGGGCAGCAGGGGATGCGAAACTTTTTATTTGTTATACCGCACTTATTCCTATAAATCAGTATTCCAAGGTTTATTTTGGCTATTATTTTGCTTCCTTTTTATTATTATTAACCATTTTTATACCGGCTACGATATTTATTTTTTTGAGGTCAGTTATTTATTTTATTAAACGATTTGAACTTAGTAAGCTTAGAGAAAGAATGCCTAAATTGATTAAAGAAAAGTTGGCTAAATTTAATGGAATTGAAGTAGGTAAAATTATCTTAGGATTTTTTGTTTTCTTTTTATTTTTTAAAATATTAAGAGAGGGATTAACAAATTTAGTGATTAAATTTTTACCTAAGCAAAATATTTTGTTGTTGGCATCTTTATTGGCGTTTAAACAACTCTCTAAATTTTTTAAAAAGAATACCAAACTTATGCTCGTTGCCCTTGTTATCTTAATAGCATATATTGGTTTTAAGGTGATGTATTCGCGGGAGCAATTTATTTTAGGAATAGGAAATATATTAGGAAGTATTCTTTCGATTATGATATTGTTTCCTGTTTTCAAAAAGATAATAAATATTTATACTGAAAAAACTACTCAAAAGACTATCCCCTTTGCTATCTGGATGTTTTTGGGGGCATTGATTGTTTGGTTTATTTAGTATTCAATTTAAGATGAAAGAAAGAGTAGAATTTATATTTATAAAAATAATTGTTTTTATCTCAAGCAGTGTACTTATGGCTATAGAAATTTCTGGCAGTAGAATCTTATCGCCATATTTAGGAAATACGATTTTTGTATGGGCTAGCCTTATAAGTGTATTATTGGCAGCCCTGGCGTGTGGTTACTGGTGGGGTGGAAAACTTGCAGATAGGAATCCTTCTTATACCCTTTGGGGTAGCATTATTGCCTTAGCCGGTATGTTTACTCTTATTATCCCCTTTTTAAACCAAATGGCCGCTAGGTTAATTATGTCTTTAAATATCGACGATGTGATTGGTCCTCTTTTTGCTTCTTGTATCATCTTTTTTTGGCCAAGCGTACTCCTGGGGATGGTATCGCCGTTCGCTATAAAGTTTAATATGAAAAATATCTTGAATGTTGGAAATGTCGCAGGAAAACTTTATGCAATATCCGCGGTTGGAAATATCTCTGGCACGTTATTTACTGCATTTTATCTTATCAATAAAATGAAGGTCTCATCTATATTTACTTTATTGGGTATGGTACTTGTTTTTACCTCGTTATTAATTTTTATATTAAATAAGAACTCGGTTAATTATATACTTTTTGCTATCTTTATGTGTATATCTTTGGCATTAGCTATTGTGCCCCATTCACCATTAGTTGAAATTTCTGATAAAGAAGTTCTTATTTTTCAAAAAGATTCATTTTATAATCATATCATTGTAAGCGATAATATGGTCCGTGGGATTAGAAGATTGCGTTTTGGCAAAGCTGACCAGGCAGCTATTTTGCTTAGTAATAAAGAATCAATTTATAATTGCACAGATATGTTACATCTACCTGTAGCTTTTTCTGAACAGCTAAACGATGTATTATTCATTGGTTGCGGTGGCGGTATTGCGACCAGAAATTTTTATTTTGACTATCCGGGCATCAAGATAGATGTTGTAGAAATTGATCCGATAGTGGCTTATGCCAGCAAAAATTATTTCTTCCTTGAGACATCTTTCCGACTTAATATGTTTGTGGAAGACGGCCGCAGATTTATCCAGAAGACAAGCAAAAAATATGATATTGTTATTGTAGATGCCTTTAATGCAAACGGACAGGTTCCTTTCTATATGGTAACAAAAGAGTTTTTATTAGAGATAAGTAAGATTATTCGGGCCGATGGCGTAGTTGCTTTTAATATTATAAGTTCTGTATATGGTAAGCGAGGCGGTATTTTTTTATCTTTTTATCGGACGCTACAGTCGGTATTTAAAAATGTCTATGCCTTCCCTAATACTATATTCGATGAAAAGATTGATTATGAAAGAAAAATGAATATTATCATAGTGGCAACAAAATCAAAAGAAAGGCTATCGATTACGGAGCTACACGAAAAAATGTCTTCTTTAGTTAATTCTGGGAGAGTGAAAATTTTTAATTTCGCAGATTATGCGCGATGCCTCTTGGATATTAATCCCGCTGAAACAAATAAAGCCCCGACATTTTCTGATGAATACGCCCCTGTCGAACTATTGTCTTCGATAAATTAGTTAGTTCTTCTTTATTAAAAGAAAACGTTAAAAAACGTTCGTTAACGTTGTTAAAACCGTTCCTCAACTCCTTACCTACCGATAAGTTCCGGCAAAAGTTTCCCTGTTGCATTTAAGCATATCAGAGAATCAGGTTATCAGTTATCCATAGCTGTAGCGCAGGTTTAAACCTGCGCTACGTTTACTTTTGGGATTTTTTGGCCTAAGTGTTTTGGCTTGGAGAGTACAGGCACAGGGTGGATACCATGTGCCTTATCTGCCCGAAGAAGAAAGCGCTTTCCTTGACACTCTTCTATTTATATGTTATACTTTTACGAATTTAACATGTGCCCCTCGCTTAAACACTTGTCCCCCGCTAATCTAAATGCTTGGGGACGCGTAAACTCGGGATCAATTCCTGCCTGCCGGCAGGCAGGCGCAGACGGCCTTCGGACTACAATTTATGTCTCCGCCTTCGGCGGATCCCATAAATTGTTTGCTCATTGAGGGAGGACCAATGTTATTAGACACGATTAAACAATTTAACTGGGTGGATATACTTGTTGTAATTCTATTATTTAGAATAGGTTACATTGCGATAAAGAACGGCTTGGCCGTAGGATTTTTTAAGCTCTTAGGGGCTCTTTTCGCTATTTATCTATCCTTACATTATTACACCGGATTATCCGATTTTGTAAGGGGGCGCATAGGTATAAAGAAGTTACCTTTGGAATTTTTGGATTTTCTTTTTTTTGTGGCTTTAGCCAGCTTGGGTTATTTAATCTTTGTATTATTGCGTACCGTATTTTGCCACTTTATTAAGACAGAGGCAGCGCCTAAATTAAATCAATGGGGGGGTTTTATTTTAGGTGCCGTAAGAGGCTTTTTATGCGTGGGGTTAATAACATTCATGTTGGCAATCTCCAGCGTCAGTTATCTAAAAAATAGCGTCAAAGACTCCTATTCTGGCAGGTATTTGTTTAAGTTTACAACAGATACATACAGTTGGTTATGGAATGCGGTGACCTCTAAGTTTATGACCGGTGAAAAATTCAATAAGACTATCCTGGAAGTTCAAGAAGGTCTTACCAAAAAATAAAACAGCCTCATTGCACCGCGTAGGTGTATAGGGTTAGATGGATAAATAATTTGAAAGATGAAGTTATTTCGCCTTTATCAACAAGTAGTAAAATTCGGCAGTGAACGCGATCCGAGAAAGAATACGCGCATAAATGCCTACGCTGATACAACCATCCTTTATGGTAATCCAGATACGCCAGTAAAAAGGATTCTGGTGGGTATAGATATAGAGGTGGGAGAGCTTCTTTTGGCGGACCGGCTGCGTCAAGATAAGGGATTAGATTTAGTTATCGCGCATCATCCTGAGGGTCGGGCCTGGGCAGCTTTTTATGAAGTAATGCTTTTGCAGGTTGATATGCTAGTAAAGGTAGGCATGCCTAAGGCAGTTGCCCAAGCATTCGTGGAAGAGAGAAAAAGAGAAGTAGAAAGGAAGGTCTTAGCTAATAATCATCTGCGTTCTGTGGATGCCGCACGATTACTGGATATGCCATTTATGTGCGTGCATACCCCTGCAGATAATCACGTCTCTTGGTTTATACAGAGATTGTTAGATAAAGAAAAACCAAAAAAAGTAGAAGATATTGTAGGGATTTTAAAGGAAATTCCCGAATATAAGGAGGCAACAAAGGAATTATCTGGGCCGCGTATTATCTTAGGCAACCCTAAGAGAGCAGTGGGTAAGGTTTTTGTAGAGATGACCGGCGGCACCGAAGGGTCCAAAGAAGTATTTGATAAACTCTATAAAAGGGGAATTAGAACGCTGGTTTCTATGCACTTAAGTGAAGAGCATTTTAAAAAGGTCAAAGATGCAAATCTTAATGTGGTTATTGCTGGCCACATATCCTCTGATACATTAGGGCTTAATCTACTTTTGGACAGAGTTGAAAAAGAAGAGAAGTTTGAGACAATTGAATGTTCGGGGTTTCGTAGGATTTATCACAATAAATAATTGAGCACAGAGAGATTGCTAAACAATGCAGCAATCTCTGAGAGCGCTGATATAGTTTTTAAGAATTTTTCAGCGCTCTCACAGAAAACAGAGTACAGATTACAGTAGAATGAAAGATGCAGATTCGCAGTTTGATTTTGAAAAATTAAGGGTTTATCAAAAAACGTTAGATTTTATAGATAAAATATTCGAAATTTGTAAAAATTTACCTCGTGAATATAGGTATTCTCTAGGAGATAATTTATTAAGAGCAAGCTTATCGATAACAAATAATTTAGCTGAAGGTAATGGTAAAAAATCCAAAAGAGAAAAACAACGTTATTTCGGAACATCTTTAGATTCTACAAGAGAGTGCATCTTTAGTATTTAATGTTTTTAAACGGCAGAAGTTAATTACAGATAATAGATTCTCGGAAGTTCGTTCTGATGGCAGCGAAATTACGGGTATGATTCATAATTTAATTGATTCCCTAGATTGGTCTGTTCTCTGTACTCTGTCATCTGTAATCAAATAGCCTAAAGGATAGTTATGGTAGGTCGTATTCCAGATAATATATTGGATGATATTTTAAGCCGGGTGGATATTGTGGAGGTAGTCTCGGGTTACATCCCGCTTAAGCGGGCAGGGAGAAATTTTAGGGCCTTATGTCCTTTTCATCAGGAAAAGACCGCCTCCTTTATGGTTTCGCCTGACCGGCAGATTTACCATTGCTTCGGATGCGGTGCCGGCGGGAATGCCTTTAATTTTCTCATGCAATATGAGCGTTTAGAGTTCTTAGAGGCAGTGGAAATCTTGGCTAAGAAAGCAGGGGTGGCCTTACCGGAAACTCAAAGACAAGACGCAAAAACTGTAAGTCTGATTACGCAGCTTTATAAGATAAATGAATTAGCCGCGCTTTTTTATGAGTATAATTTAAATTCTTCTGGCGGCGCAGCGGCAAAGCATTATCTATTAAAACGCGGCTTAAAAGAAGAGACCATAAAATTATTCCATTTAGGTTATGCCTTAGATAAATGGGAGGCCTTAATTAATCATCTGAGGAATAAGAATATCAGCCTATCTTTACTGGAGAAGGCAGGCCTTATTCTTAGCAAGGAAGGCGGCGGTTATTATGATAGATTTCGCCAGCGCATTATTTTTCCTATATTAGATATAAAGTCCCGGCCGATCGCCTTTGGGGCCAGAGTGTTGGATGACACGTTACCTAAATATATAAATTCACCGGAGACCCCCATATATATCAAAGGAAGAAATCTCTACGGTTTGATTCTGGCGAAAGATGCGATTAGAGAGAATGATTGCGTGGCAGTGGTAGAGGGATATTTAGATTTTATTCTGCCTTATCAGGAAGGTTTAAAGAATATTGTGGCTTCTCTGGGTACCGCCTTTACTACCGAACAGGCAAGGCTATTAAAGAGATATACGCACAATGTGGTCATGGTCTATGACGCAGACAAAGCCGGAGAGCTGGCTACTTTAAGGACGCTGGATATCTTTATTGAAGAGGGAATAAATGTCAGGGTGGTCTCTTTGCCTGAAGGGCTTGACCCGGATTTATTTGTGCGCAAAAACGGTATCCAGGATTTTAAAGAAAAAATTAAGCAAGCCGAAAACCTGTTTGACTATAAGTTAAGGATTTTAAAATCACGTTATAATCTAAAAGAGATAGAAGGTAAGGCAAATATTGCTTCTGAGATGGTACCTACCATAAATAAATTTAAGAATGCGGTTTTGAAATCCGAATATATTAAACGACTGGCAGAGGAGTTAAATGTCAAAGAAGACGCCCTCTGGCAGGAGTTAAGTAAAATAAAAGAGGATAAAACCTATGCCGATTTAACTGAGGCCAAGCCCAAGAGGGTATTAAATATAAATCCTACGGAGAAATTATTGATCAAGTTAATGTTAGAAGAGACAGGGGTTATCAACCGCATAAAAGAGATGCTGGAGCCCGCAGACTTTCAGGATGAGCGGATTTCCCGTATGGTTTCTGTAATGTTCGACCTTATTGAGCAAGGTAAGGATATCGCCCCGAATAAACTCATCAACTATCTCCAAGGAGAGGATATATTGCAGGTTATGTGCGAGTCGATGTTTATGCCTGAGGCATTGAACCAAAATAGAGAAAAGGTAATTGATGATTGCGTCCAGCGCCTGAAGAGCGAAAGATTAAGAATTAAAAAACAACATTTACACGAGGAGATCAAAACCGCCGAGCACTTAGGAGATGGGGAGAGGTTACATCGGCTTATAGAAGAATTTCACCATTTAGTAACCTCTAAAAGCACAAAAACACAAGTAAAATAATAATCACACCGCAAAGACGCAAAGGAAAATTTTGCGTTTTAGCGGTATAGATATTATTAAAACTGATTTTGCGTTTTAGCGATTAAGATGAGGTAGAAGATGAAGAAGAAAGAATACACTAAAAAAGATTTAGAAAAAATTATTGCTTTAGGTAGGCAAAAAGGATACCTGACTTATGATGAAGTCAATGAACTCTTACCGGAAGATGTATCTTCTTCAGAGGATATTGACCGTATCTTTGAGTTATTGGGAAACGAAGACATACCTCTCGTTGAACATGAAGAAGAAAAAGAAGTGGCAAAACAGGCCGAACCACCTAAAGATGATATCTCCAACGAACAGTTGAAGATAGAAGAGCGATTCCTGCCTCTGGATGATCCGGTAAAGATGTATCTTAAGCAGATGGGTTCGGTATCTTTGCTTTCCCGTGAAGATGAAATAACATTAGCCAGAAAGATAGAAGAGGCAGAATATAATTTTAAACAGGCGGTGTTGGCGACAAAATTTGGCCGGAGTTCAGTTCTCTCTGTGGCTAGTGATATTTTAGAGGGAAAACTAAACTTAGAAGACATGGTCAAAGAAGATATTAAGGTCAAGAGAACCAATGTCTTAAGAAGAATCAAGAGGATTGTGGAGCGACTAAAGTCTACGCGTAACGAGACAAAGAGTATTCATCTCTTATTACAATTTAATTTTACTACCTCGGTGATTGAGAAAGTGGTGCGTAGGTTGAATGGTTTAGCGAGAGAACTCGACCATATCGAGAGACAGAAGGAGTCTTCAGGTTTAAGGAAAAAAGGAAATAGGAAGAAACGCAACCAGTTAAATTCCCGAAAGCGCGCCATATTAAGGCTAATCGGGGAATTCTATTCCAAAATAAAAGAGCAGATGAAATTGACTAAATCCACACATGCGAAATTAAACCGCGAAAAAAAAAGACTTGTAGAGGCGAACTTAAGGCTGGTAGTGAGTATTGCTAAAAAATATACCTATCGAGGGTTATCCTTCTTAGATTTAATCCAAGAAGGAAATATTGGCCTGATGCGCGCAGTGGAAAAATTCGAATATAAAAGAGGTTATAAGTTCTCCACTTATGCTACCTGGTGGATAAGGCAGGCCATTACCCGTTCTATTGCTGACCAGGCGCGGACGATAAGAATCCCGGTGCATATGACCGAGACTATAAATAAAATCCGCCGTTTTTCCCGCGTCTTTGTCCAGGAAAATGGCCGCGAACCTAATCCTGAAGAAATTGCCCAAAAAATGAAGCTGCCCCAGGAGAAGGTAAAGGCAATATTAAAGATTGCGCAAGAACCGATATCTTTACAGATGCCCATCGGAGATGAAGGGGATACGCATTTTGGAGATTTTATCCAGGATAAAAAAGCGGTTTCTCCGGCTAATGCCACAGTACGCTCGATGTTAAAAGAAGAGATTGGCTCGGCTCTAAGTACGCTTACCGAAAGAGAAAAGAAAATTCTAGTTTTACGCTTTGGTATAAATGATAGTTACCCTCGTACTTTAGAGGAAGTAGGTAAGGTCTTTAAGGTCACCCGGGAAAGGGTGCGTCAAATTGAAGCCAAGGCCTTAAAGAAGCTCAGGCATCCGACGCGCTCAAGAAGGTTACGTACCTTTCTGGATATGACCCTGGCCCACCAAAGGGAATATTAATTAAGATTATTCCCTCTCTTGTAAATTTTAACCTTTTTACTAAAAAACCTCCCTTGGTTTAAAAAGCGGAGGTTTTTTATTCTGAGGTAAAAATTCCTTGAGTGGGCAGGATTTTTATGGTAACATTTATATTTATCCGCCTTCGCGCAGAAAACCACGGGTGTAAACCCGTGGATGTCCGCCTACGCCTTTATGGGGGCTTCGGCGGATGCGCCTAGCAGGAAAGTGCGTAGGCGCAAATGCGTGTAGACAGCGCTACGGCGGATGTCACTAGATAGTGTTAAAGGCGGACCCGTCGAAGCGAAGCGTAGGCGGGTAAATAAAGGTACCACGCCTGTAAAGGCATGGGGTTTCATATTAGTTATGCGGAGGTAACCTTTAAAATGTCTTATATAGCAATGGCTTATATAGCAACCGCAATTATCAGCATAGCGATAGCCTTTTTATTAGTACATCTGACCAGATTGTCCGGCCAGGCCAGGTTCAAACTTGAGAAAGCCGGAACAAAGAATTATTCAAGCACGGATGATTCCTTAAAGCAAACAGTATTAAAAGAAATAAACGAACTCATTGAGTCTCCCCGGCAGAGCCAAGAAGTTGCTAAAAAGATATCGGATATTTTTACCAAAGAGCTTGATAAGAGAATAAATCAGAATGCCCAGGAATTGAATAAAAGATATGAAACGATTATTAAAGAGAGGAATCAGAGCGAGGAGGTTGTCTGGAAGAAATACCGCAAGGTGCTTTCTGATAAAAGAGAGACAGAAGCGGTAATTCGCAGCATCGCCGAAGGCTTAGTGGTAGTAGATGCCGAGGGCAAGGTTATCATGATGAATCCTGCGGCAGAAAAACTTTTAGGCGTTGCCAGTAAAAATAAAATTGGTAAGTCCATTTTAGATAATCTTAAAGAAGAGCAATTGATTTCCTTGGTTAAGCCCTCTGCGGATAAAGAGGACAGGGAAATAGAGCTCGTCAGCCAGCAGGATGAAACCAAAAAGGTCCTTCGGGCAAGTAGCGCAGTTATAGAAGACGAAAATGGCCAGACCGTGGGTATGGTTTCTGTTTTAAGCGACATTACTAAACAGAAAGAGTTAGACCAGCTAAAATCAAATTTTGTCGCCAATGTCTCCCATGAGTTACGCACTCCTCTTGTGGCTATTGATAAATCCCTGTCTTTGATTCTCACCAAAGCCGCCGGTGAAGTTTCTCCTACTCAGGAACAGTTTCTTTCCATCGCAGAATCTAATCTTAAGAGATTAGGCCTCTTGATTAACGATTTGCTTGACCTTTCCAAACTGGAAGCAGGTAGAATGGAAATTAGGCGCCAGCCTTCATCCATTGATAAAGTGATCAGTGAATCGGTCAATACGCTTAATGCCTGGGCAACAACAAAAGCGATCAATATTGAGAAGAAAGTTCAAGGAGGCCTGCCCGAAATCAATATAGACCCGGATAGGATAATCCAGGTTTTAAATAACCTGATTGGCAATGCCATTAAATTTACTCCTCATAACGGTAGTATTACGGTTAAGGCAATATCAATTAATCAAGACAAAGAAATCGAAATCAGTGTAAGCGATACAGGCACTGGGATAGCCAAGGAGAATTTACCAAAAATCTTTGATAAATTCTTTCAGGTAGGAGAAAGAGCCGCTACTGATATAAGCGGGACCGGAATAGGGTTATCCATCGCCAAAGAGATTGTAGGATTACATGGCGGTAAAATCTGGGTAGAAAGCGAGAAAGGGCAGGGTACAAAGTTTATTTTTACTTTACCCTTGAAATTGGAGTAACGCGATTCGGGTAACGGGTTACGGGTTCCGTCGTATCCCGTAACCCGAAAATGCTGGAGGTTGTCCATGGATAATAAAAACATAAAGGTTCTGGTGGTAGACGATGAATCCGACTTTAGGCAACTAATGAAGTTCTGGCTGGAATCAAAAGGTTATTTGGTTACAGTTGTCCCTAATGGTAAAAGTGCTGTTGAACAGGTAAAAGAAGAGAAGTTGGATATCATTTTTATGGATTTGAGGATGCCGGTTATGGATGGCGTGGAGACAATCAGAAGGATTAGGCGATTCGATAAAGATATCCCGATAATAATTATCAGTGCATATGTGGATGACCCCAGGGTGAAAGATGCGACGTCTTACGGGGTCTCAGGGGTGTTCTGTAAAGGTAAAAATTTTGAAGAGGGATTATCCTTGCTTGAGTCCGCATTAAGAACGCATAAAAAACTTAAAAAATAATTCTAAATTGAGAATGTTGAAAAAGTCTTTTTTAACGCAAAGAGGGTTTTTCAACGGTCTTAAATTTTGAATACGTCCTTTCTATAAGTGCAGGGTAGCATAAGTTTTGCATCTATAATATATGAAGAAATATGCTGCTTTAGCCATTTCCTTAGGGCTGGTTTTAGGCATAAATATTTATTTCCGCTCGTACACCATTAATTTCCCCCAACTAAAAACTAGGGCCAAAGAAGTAATAGAAGACGTCATCCGTCAAGGAATAGCACAGGACGTCTACAATAAATTTCCTCAATTCAACCCCTTGGCTAAGAATAAGCTTATTAAGAACAGGATCTCTGAATACGAGAAGATAAACCAGAAAATAATAAATCAACAGATAAAAGATGGTTATCGGCAATTAAAAGATAGGTATCAGGATGAAAACGGCCAGACCTATCTCATGGAGTTAGACTGTTGGCATTGGGCAAGGTATGTGGAAAACGTGCTTAAGTCAGGCCATCCCGGAGATCAGGTAGTTAATGGTGAACAGCGGGATCTTTTCATGCTTGCGCCTTCGGGATTTTATTTACTCTGGGAAAGCTCTCTTTATTATTTCTCCGCTTTCCTTTATAAAATTTTTTCTCTATTTAGACCCGTTCCTTTATTTACCTTCCTGTTTTATCTGCCTTTACTTTTTATAACAGTTTTTATCGTTTCATTGTTCTTTTTTTCTTTTCGTTACGGTAGATATATCGGCGCGGTTACCAGTTGTTTGTTTGTGGGCCTCTCTGCTATTTTCTTGCAGCGCAGTCATGCTGGATGGTTTGATAAGGATATCCTGAATCTTCTTTTCCCCCTATGGGTTATCTGGGCCTATATTTTGGCTTACGCTGCCCCGTCTTTTAAAAAGAGGTCGCTGTGGATTTGTCTTTCTTCTTTGTGGATAGGCTTATTTTGTTTTACCTGGACGCATTGGTGGTTTGTTTTCTTCATCATCATTATCTATGAATTTCTTTCCTTGGCGTATTTAATTTTCGCGCATTTTTACTTTAAGAAGAAGAATTTAGCCTTATACAAACAACATCTTTCTTCTTTGTTTTTATTTTTGCCTTTCAGTTTTTTCTGGATTATTATTTTTTCAAGAACCGCGCCGATAGTAGCCCTATATAAACAACTACAACAGGCACTTATTTTAAATAAACCCTTAATGGCTTCCATTTGGCCGAATGTTTATTCTACTGTGGGGGAATTAAGAAACCTGGGCCTTAAGGAAATAGTCAATTCGATAGGCGGGCCGCTCCTTTCTATTTCTTCTTTGCTTTGTATTTTAGCACTTTTGATAGGTGCCTTACAGAACAGGCGATACACGGGTTTTAAACGAGAAGCGGTTTTTATCCTGGTGATTTGGGCTTTGGCTATGTTTTTTGCCAGTTCAAGGGGTATAAGATTTGTGATGTTCTTGCCCTTGCCTTTGGGGGTATCCTTGGGATGGATAATGAATGACTTATATGAATATTTCAAAAATAAAAAGAATATCTGGGGGATTATTTCTGCCATAATAGTGTTTATTATTTTTAGTGCTGTATGTATCGGTAGGGCTTCCGAAGTAGCTAAGAATATGTATCCCTTAATGGATGATACTTGGTATAAGGTATTAAATCTCATAAAAGAAAAGACTCCTCAAGAGACAATCATTAATTCCTGGTGGGATTTTGGGGATTGGTTTAAGGTAGTGGGAAGGCGCCGGGTTATTTTTGATGGCCAAAGCCAGGATGTGCCTCAGGCTTATTGGATGGCCAAGGCCCTGTTGAGCAATAATGAAAATGAAGCAATAGGTATTTTACGCATGTTAAATAACGGAGGAAATAAGGCCTTTGAAATTATCAATGAACATATTAAGGACCAGTTACAAGCTGTTTTGTTGTTGGAGAGTATAATTGCGGCTGATCCTAAAAAGGCAGAAGCAGCCTTATTGGATTTTTTGCCTCTTCCTGCAGCGCAAGAGGTCATGAAAATACTTTTTAGCACTCCTCCCAGGGCCTGTTTTATCGTCGAAAATACGATGCTG
>Ga0315274_10009749_pt1 | contig 13855 bp, 13 predicted proteins | sample YL17G02_20_MG_FD_203700 | JGI IMG/M metagenome (GOLD analysis project Ga0315274, IMG submission 203700) | Sediment microbial communities from Yellowstone Lake, YNP, Wyoming, USA - YL17G02_20 | ecosystem: Environmental > Aquatic > Freshwater > Lake > Sediment | place: USA: Wyoming | collected...
CTCTGAGCGAGTCGAACCAGTCCTTCGCTCCCAGAAGGCTTGGCATCGCGCAACCGCCGTGGTCGCCAAGGGGGTCAGGATCCATCAACTGCACCTGGGTCGCACCGCGTTGGATGAAGCTGTTGTAGGCCACTTCGGAGTTCACGTAAATTACGTCCTGGTCGCCGTGGCAGTGATACATCCGCATACGTGCGCGCGGTGTCCAGGCATAGAGATCATTGTCGCGAAGGGCCACGCGCAGGGGGTGGTTGGAGCTGTTCTTGAAGGCCTCGAGGTATTCGGGCTTCAGGATGTGAATTGGGCTGGCGGTGCCCATGGCCGCATTGATCTGTCCGCTGTCGTGGCTGCCGTCCAGGAGCGGCGGCAGCGCGGTATCATACGGGCTGGCAAGCATGGCCGCCAGGGAATCGGCCAGGTGATAGGCCTCCTGATAGGCGGCCAGCAGGTAAACGAAATAATAAGGATTGGGCACCGTGCGACCGGAGAGGAAATCGTTGGCCGTGGTGCCGGACAAATCGTAGGCCCCGGCCATCGGCGCGGAGGCGGTAAGCGTGAACTCGTTCGTATGGAAGGTTTCCAGTTCCCTGTGCGTGGCCATCGTTGCGTGGCCGCCTTGGGAATAGCCGCAGAGGAAGAGTTGCCCGTTCAGCGCGATCGAACTGATCTGGCAGTAGGCACGCGCGGCGCGCAGGAGATCGATCGTAGCCGTGGCTTCCGACTTGGCGTGGTGATAGGGATGAAAACCCGGGGAATCGCCCAGGCCCAGGTAGTCGGGCGAAGCTGCCGCGTACCCGGTGGCGCCCAAGACAATGCCGATGAAGGCCTCCGCGCTGAGCGCCGACGGCACATCGGTCTTCAAGGTGATGGTGCCATGCTGGTAGCTCACCAGGGGTGCAGCCCGGGTCGGGTTCACTGGGAGCGCCAGCGCGCCAGAGGCCGTGGTTCGCGCCCCAAATGGATCCACGGTTTCGTAAGTCAGCTTGTGGAACTCCACGCCGTATTCTGGTGTCACGCCAATGTCGGCCAGCTTGAAGATCCCCGCGAGTTCATCGGAGGACCACGACTTGACGAGTTTGGAGGCGATCAGCTTGCCGCGCTGCACCGGAACGGGGGCGGCCACGATTCGGTAGTAGCGTGTTCCGGCGCTGGCAGAACGCGCGTCCTTCCACCGGGCCACTTGGGTTGGCCAACCGCCGGTGAGGGGACAAGGTTGCCACTGGCCACCGCTTAAGGAATCGCGTGACTCCACCGTGTAGGTGTATGCCGAGCCCAGGTCGGTCCAGTTCAGCGCCACGCCGTCGGCGGCAGGCGTGATCGCCAATATTTGTAGCTCGGGGGCCGCGGTGAGACTCGCAATGCTGGTGACGGCGGCCAAAGCGAGAGCCAGGCAACACGATGGGCTAAAGCGAACGCGACCGGATGAAGGTGCAGAACTTCGGCAGACAGACGGGGTCGTCAGCATATTCGCCGCAGCATGGCAAACGCCGGCCCATGAATCAAAGAGATTCCAGTGCCCAGAGTATCAAGTGCAACGTCCCCGTGTTACCCAGCCTTGATCAACAGAACCCAATCGCCCGCACCGGGCGTGGCGAAGTCGCTGACGTTGTCGTTCACCACTGCGACGGCGGGACTGCGCTCGCCGTTGCGCGGGTTGAACCAGGTCCCGAGGGGCGCGGGTGGCAGCACGCTGGCCTTGACGCTGATAGCGCGCGAGTTGGGCGCGTAGATGACGATCAGATCGCCGTCTTCACTGCGCGCGGCGGCAATATACTGGCCCACCGAATCGTTCCCCGGTTGACGGGCGAGGATACCTGGCGCCGGGCGGAGCCGCCAAAACTCAAGCGAGTTGAAGAAACGGGCGAGGTGAGTCATCTGATCGGCCGCGGGCATTTCCAGGGCCTCGCGCCAGGGCAGGGGAGTGCCGCTGGCGGGATGATCAGTTGGCGGTTTGGTGCCTTCGTCCCAGCCCCATACGCCGTGGCCACCGTAGGACACGCCGGCGGTGGGCGCGTTGAGCAGGCTCCAATAGATGACGCGGCGCACGCTTTCCGGCCTATGCGGTTGCCTGGACTGGTAAGCGAGATGATTCTCATACGGCGGCTCCAGGTTGATGAACGGGCGGAAGGGTTCTTTCTTCCAGTCTGTTGACGCTGGGCCGCTGAAGATCCAGCGGAGGGTCCGGTCGTCGTCGCCGTGGCCACTTTGGCAGCCGATGACGTTGAGCCATGTCTCGGATCGGAAATCGTCCAGGTGCCACTGCATCCCGCCGGGGTGCAGGAGGACCGGTGTGTTCGGTGAATCGCCAAAGACCGCGCGGCCGATGTGTTTCCACCGCTCGGCCTTGGGCCCGCGATAGTCACCATCGCCGGCGAGGATCCAGGCCATCTGGTTGGCGCCCCATCGTGCCACCATGTAGCGTGCCAGTAGGATGGCCTGGTCTTCGGGCAGGGCAAAGCCTGGGTTCACCTTGGGGTTAGAGCCGCCTCCGATGGCCCAGAGCAACACCGGCGCGTTCAACAGGCCGGCGCGGTTCAGCGCCTCGGCTTTGCCGTCGAGCCGTTGGAAGAACCGTGGGTTGATCTCAATCCGGTCGGTCCCGGTGAACGCCGGTTCCTTCATCACGTCGCCTTCCGGCGCCGCGCGCCACTGGGTAGCGACCCATTGAACGACGCTGAATCGCTGCCGTGCCCGCTCGCGGACGTAGTAGTGCCACTCATCGGGCGTGGAGAGCAAGGCGCCATTCCACGCCGTGTCAGCCAGCCAGAAGAAGGGGGTGCCATCTTCGTGCTGCAAGTAGCGTCCATCGCGGGACACGCGCACCGGGCCGTGCTGCTCGAAGCGGTTGCGAGCGCGGGCCGCCGTGACCACGAAAGTGCCCGACTGTCCGTGCAAACCGGAATTGGCCGGGTCAGAACAGACAGTCGAGTAACTCCAGGGCCCCACTTCGTTCGGGGCGAATCGCACCCGCCAGGCGCGGTCTCCATCCCAGAACCCCTGGACTTTGTGCAGCTCGCCGGAGGGCGACTTAAAGGTCACCGCGAGCGAGGCGTTCTGGACCGGATTCGGGTAGCTGTAGGTGCTGTCAAACGCGCGCTCGAAGCGTTCCCATTTGGCGACGAGCACGAACGGGCGGGTTTTCGGAGTAGTACAACCGGCCAGCGCCAGGGCCAGCGTGAGCAGCGTAGTCCAGTGGAAAGCGGTCGCGGGCAGTTTTGTGAGACAAGGCGGAGTCTTCATAGGCAATCGTCCAATTCAGATGACACCGAGTTGGCGCTTTCCATCAGCGGCAGGTTAGCGCGTGGGGTGGGGTTTGCAATGGTCGAATGAACCGCGAGGCGCTCCCGTTGGCGAACACGTCCTCGGCGTACTGACAGCTTCGGCTTTCTCCTTGTTTTGAAGCGCGGCTCTGTTAGACAGAGGATCGCTTGAGTTTGATGCGCAAATACCGCGTCGGGGTCCTGGGTTCGGGTAAAGGCTCCAACTTCGTCGCCCTGGCCGACGCCGCGGCGGCGGATCCCACCATCCCGTACGAGATCGCCCTGGTGTTGAGCGACGTGGCGGAGGCTGGCATTCTGACTCAGGCGCGCAACCGCGGAATCGCCGCCCAATACTTGTCGCCGGGCCCCTTTCGCACCAGGCTGGACCCACCGACTGAAGCCGCCTGCGTCGCGGCTTTGCAGCAGGCGGAAGTGGATCTCGTGGCGTTGGCGGGCTTCATGCGCGTCCTCAAAGACGATTTCCTGCGCGCTTACCTGACCAAGGTGATCAACATCCATCCGTCGCTGTTGCCTTCGTTTCCCGGCCTGGAGGCGTGGAAACAGGCGCTGGAGCACGGCGTGAAGTTCACCGGTTGCACCGTGCATTTCGTCGATCCCGGTGTGGACACGGGCCCAATTATCGGCCAACTGGCCGTGCCTGTGCTCGACGACGACACGCCGGAGACGCTTCACGCGCGGATCCAAGTGGCGGAGCATGAGCTCTATCCCGCGGTGGTGCGCGCGTTGGCCGAGGGCCGGATCACGGTGCGCGGGCGCTTGACGACTTGGCTATGACCAGTAAGAAGATTCTACGCCTGGGCTTGCCCAAGGGCAGCCTGCAGGAAGCCACCATCGAAAAGATGGCCAAAGCGGGCTACAACATCTCCGTCAGCAGCCGTTCGTACATACCCTATGTGGACGACGAGGAGCTGGAGATCCGGCTGATCCGCGCCCAGGAGGTCAGCCGTTACGTTGAGCATAGCTACCTCGACTGCGGGATCACGGGCCATGACTGGATTGAGGAAAACGGCTCGGACGTGCACGAGGTCGGCGAGTTCCTGTTCAGCAAGGCCACGCGCCAACCGGCCCGCTGGGTCCTGGCAGTTCCCGAACACTCGGCGATCAAGTCGGTCAAGGACCTTGCCGGCAAGCGCATCGCGACCGAGGTGGTGAACATCACGCGCAAGTATCTGAAAAAGCACGGGGTGAAAGCCGAGGTCGAGTTCTCCTGGGGCGCGACGGAGGTCAAAGCCCACGAGTTGGTGGACGCCATCGTCGAGATCACGGAGACGGGCTCATCGCTCCGCGCCAACAACCTGCGGATCGTGGACACACTCATGACCTCGACACCGCGGCTGATCGCCAATCACGCGGCTTGGAAGGACAAGTGGAAACGGCACAAGATCGAGACGTTGGCGCTCTTGCTCAAGGGCGCGTTGGAGGCCGAAGCGAAGGTCGGCCTGAAGATGAACATTCGACAGGACCGGCTGCCAAAGTTGTTGCAAACTCTGCCGGCGTTGCGTAATCCAACAGTCGCGAATCTCAGCCAGGCCGGCTGGGTGGCCGTGGAAACGATCATTGACGAGCACATCGTCCGTGAGCTGATCCCGCAGCTTAAAGCGGCCGGCGCGGAAGGGATCATCGAGTATCCGCTCAACAAAGTGGTGTACTGAGTCGGAAGGTAACCTATGGGATCACTGAAGAAACGACGCAAAGCGAAGATCAACAAGCATAAACGGCGCAAGAAGCTGCGCCTGCATCGCCACAAGAAGCGCACTTGGCAGAAGTAATCTGCCGTCGCTCGCCGTCGTGCCGCCAACAAGGTTGGCACTGGGGCCGGTCCGGGCTAATGTAAGCCGCAATGAAGACAGTCTGTCTTTGGGTGCTGGCGGGCGGCTTGGCTTTCGGGCTGGCCGGCTGCGGCACGACGCCCAAGTCCGCCACTCGCTCCCGCAAGCCGAACCTGGAGCCATCGCGCGCCCAGGCGCGGGGCAACTCTGATTTGTTCCCCGACGCCGAAGCTGAGCGGCGCATCGAAGCTCAGGCCCGCTTTGCCGCCGGTGTCCTCAGTGAACTCAACCAGGATCCGGACGGCGCGCTGGAGCATTTCTATCGGTCCGCCCTGGCCGATCCCGCCCACGAAGATCTCGTGCTGGACGTTGCCCGGCGGCTGCTCCAACAGAAGGAGGCTGATCGTTCCATCCAGCTTCTCACCCGTGCCACGGCGCAACCGAATCCCTCCGGCTTGCTGTATGCCTACCTGGGGGTCGCTTATGCGCAAGCCGGCAAAAATGACCTCGCCATCGCCGCCCATCGCGCGGCGATCCAGCGGATGCCGCATTCGTCGGCCGCGTATCAGAACCTCATCCAACTCTATGCCCAGACCGGACAAACCAAGGAAGCCCTCCTGGCCTTGGACGAGGCCGAGAAACAGCCCGATCTCGACGCCCAGTCGCTGCTTGACCTGGCTGAGCTTCTCACCGGTTTCTACCAGACGAAAAAGCTGGACCCGCTCGCCGCCAAACCGAAGGTCATCGAACTGCTGACCCGCGCCGCCGCACTCAAGCCGGACGACCCGGTGGTGCTGGAGAAACTGGGCGACGGATTCCGCCTCCTGGGAGAATCGGCCCGAGCGGAAGCGGTGTTCGAGCAGCTCGTGCAGGGGCAGCCAAAGGCCTTCGGCGCGCGCGCCAAGCTCGCCGAGCTGTACCTCCGCAACAACGACCCCAAGCGCGCCGCTCAACAGTGGGAAGCGATCCTGCGCGAGGTCCCCACTGATCCGATGGCCTACTACTTCCTGGGCAACATTGCCCAAGGCCAGAAGGACTTCGCTAAAGCGGAGGAGTGCTTCCAGAAGGTGCTGCTCCTGGGCCAGCCTAATGTCCAAGTCTATTGTGAACTCGCCCTCACCCAGATCAACCTGAACAAGCCGGAGGCGGCGCTGGCCACCCTTGACAAAGGTCGCGATCGTTTCCCGCGGAGCTTTCCCCTGGAGTTTTACACCGGCCTGGCTTATGCGCGTCAAAAACGGTATGCCGAGGCCCTCAAGCATTACACCGCCGCCGAGGTCCTGGCGGAGGCGACGGAGCCCAACTTGCTCAGTCATCTCTTTTACTACCAGGTTGGCTCCGCCTGCGAGCGGAACCAGGACCGGCCGACCGCCGAAAAGTACTTCCGGAAATGTCTGGCGATCGCACCCGATTTTGCCGAGGCGCTGAACTACCTGGGCTACATGTGGGCCGAGCGCGGCGAACGACTCCAGGAGGCCAAAGCCATGATCGAGAAGGCGGTGAAACTGGAACCCGAGAACGCGGCGTTCCTGGACAGCCTGGGCTGGGTCCTCTTCAAACTTAACCAACCCAAGGAAGGCTTGGATTACCTGCTCCAGGCCATCAAGCATTCCGAGGAACCTGATCCCACCTTGTACGACCATCTGGGCGATGTCTATGCCGCGCTCAAACACGAAGACGAGGCCCGCGCTGCCTGGCGAAAATCTCTGTCAATTGAGGCCAATGAGGAAGTGAAGAAAAAACTGGAGGCGGGCACGCCTGTCCAGCCATTGGCCCGTTGACTTAACCAGCGCTATTCCTTGTGGAGGAAGTGAGCGTCGCCCGAGTTGTCGTGGACCCGGATGGTGAAGTAGCCGCCGGTCACGACCGGTGGCTTGCGCAGAAACCACACGGTCCAGAGCCGCTCCCGTGGATCCCACTCAAACCGCGGTTCCTGAAACTGTGCCAACTGGTATCCTTCCTGTTTCGCCAGATCGGTGCCGATGCGCGTCAACTCGGCCTTGCTCATGCGCGCCGGGGCCAACAAAGCGTTGGCCGACGGCTCGGGGGCAGGAGTCGTAACTGTCGGTTCGGTGGCGCAGCCCAGCAGCACCACAAGTAGCCCGCTATAGATCAGGTTTTTCATGGAGCGTGTTCGTTTGTCCGCCCGCCATTTAATGCCGATGAAACGCAGGAATCAAGCCTTACCACCGCTTGACAGCACACGGAATCAGCCGATCCGTTCCGCCCTAATCAGGAAGCGCCGGGTGCAGACGGGACAGCACGGCAACACTGTTTGTGCGTCGGCGAGAAATCTCGCCATCGTCTTGCTGTCGCCGGACATTGCCGGGAAGGGCCGGTCCGTAGTGGCGGACGGAAGGATTATTCTTCGCACAATGTTTGTTATATTCACTTTACTGGATCGTCCTTAACGGCCCTTACGTCGTTTGTGGGGATCCGAACCTTAGCGCGCCCGCAACACCCCGCTTATCCCTTTGGTGATCTCCCCGTCTTGTGTTGGGAAGATCGTCCGCAGGTCCAGCTTGTACCGCCCGCCGGCGATGTAACCGATGATCGGCGGGGTTTGCCCCCGCAGGCGGCTTGCGAATTCGGGCAGCGTCAGGTTGACCGGCACCAAATCGAGCGTGAGCGAGGGCAGGAGCGAGCGCGGCAAGGACCCGCCGCCTGTTTGGGCGCTGCTCTTGCCAATGCTGGCTTTAAGAGCCAGTCCATCCAGGCCTCGGATGATCCTGTCCGCGCGCGCGCGCAACGCCTCTTCGGAAATGCCCAGGAGGTCGAGCACTGGCACCGACCGTTCGGCGGTCCCGTCCAGGCAAATGTCCACCGTGGTCTGCAACGCTGAGAGGATGAGCTTGTCACACCGCAAGGCACGGTAAAACGGCTCTCGCTTGAGCGCCGTGATCCAGCGTGCTTTGCCGGCGATCACGCCGGCTTGCGGTCCGCCCAGCAACTTGTCGCCGCTGAAGCAGACCAGATCGATACCGCGCTTCAGCACCTCGGCGGGAGTCGGCTCGTGTTCGATTGGCGCCAACTTCTCCGTGGCCACCACGGCGCCGCTACCCAGGTCTTCCACCAACGGGAGCCGCTTCCGGCGTGCGAGCGCCGCGAGTTCTTCCGTCGCCGGTGACTCAACAAAGCCGCCCATGAAGAAGTTGCTGCGGTGCACCTTCAGAATCATCGCGGTCTGTCGCCCAACGGCCTTGGCGTAGTCGGCCACCGAGGTCCGGTTCGTCGTTCCGACCTCACGCAACCTGGCCCCGCTGGCCTCAAGGATTTCCGGGATGCGGAAACCGCCGCCGATCTGCACCAGCTCGCCACGCGAAATAACGACCTCGTCGCGTGGCGGCACAGCGAAATGGCGCAGGACCAACACCAGCGCGGCCGCACAGTTGTTGACCACGGTCGCTGCCTCCGCGCCGCACAACAGCGCCAGGCTCTGTTCCAGGTAGGCCGCCCGGGGCCCGCGCTCGCCACGTGCAAGGTCAAACTCCAGATTGCTGTAGTTTGCTGCGATCCTGGCGAGTGCCTCCACCACCGCCGGACCGAGCGGCGCGCGGCCCAGGTTGGTGTGGACGATCACGCCCGTGCCGTTGATCACCGGCTGAAGCCGCGATTGCCGCAAGGTTGCCAACACGCTCCGGACGCGTTCGACCACGGTCGCGAAATCCGGGATTGCCTCCCCTGCCCCCTTCAGTTTGGCCACTTCACGTCGAACAACCCAAACGGTTAGAGCGCGCGGCAAACCAGTGTCGCCCAGCGCCTGCCGGACTTTCTCCACGGCCGGGACCGAGCGCAGCGGGGATGCCTTCATGGGGAGTCTCGGCCCCGGTGGCGGCAGGTTCATGAGGAGACACGGAGGCGTGGTCTTGCGGCGCGGACAATCCGCCCGACGACTGCGGCACAGACAGCGCGGGATTCCTGCAGCGCTTTCCGAACAGCTTGAAGTCGTTTCACCGGCACGCACAGGAGTAAGCCGCCGCTGGTTTGGGCATCACTCACCAGGGCTTTCTGAGCGTCGGTTACGCCGATCCATTGGGTCATCTCGTTAGCCGTCTCCAGGTTCTGCCGGCTGCCACCGGGGATGCAATCGTGAGCGATCAAGTCCCAGACTTCCGCGCTCACAACCGGTATCTGGCCCACGAAGATCTCCGCGCCCAAACCGCTCTCGCGGCACAGCAACCCCAGGTGGCCAAGGAGCCCGAAGCCGGTTACATCCGTGCCGGCGCGGATCAGCCCGCGCTCGGCGAGTAACGCGCCAACTTCGTTGAGTTGGCTCATCACGGCCACGGCTTTGCGTACCGTCGCCGCGGAAGTGACCCCTCGCTTGATGCCCGTGGTAATGATGCCGGTGCCCAATGGCTTGGTCAGCACCAGCAGGTCTCCGGGTTGGGCATCGACGTTGGTGATCAGTTTGCGCGGCGAAACCAGGCCCGTGACCGCCAGACCGTAAAACGGTTCCGGGCTGCGCATGCTCTGTCCGCCCACCAGCACGCATCCCGCTTCTTTGATCTTCGCCGCCCCGCCCCGCAGGATCGCGTTGATGACCGGGATGGGCACCTTGTCCGTGGGCACGCCAAGCAGGTTCAGGGCGGTGAGCGGACGGCCTCCCATTGCATAAACGTCCGAAAGCGCGTTGGCGGCCGCGATTTGGCCGTAGGCAAACGGATCATCCACGATGGGCGTGAAGAAATCCACCGTCTGGACCAATGCCCGGTCGCGGTCAATGCGATACACCCCCGCATCGTCGGCCGTGGCGGTGCCGACGAGGAGGTTCGGATCGCGGATGAGCGGGAGCCGACGCAGGACCTGCGCCAGAGCCTTTTGGCTAAGCTTGGCGGCTCAGCCAGCGCACGAGGAGAGTGAGGTCAGCTTCAGGATCTGCTCACGCGACATGGATGACACCTCCTTTCTCGAGATTTGCGATCGCCGGTGAGCGACTTGCCTGCCGGGCAACCGAGGCGTCCTGGCTGGCGCAGAATCGCCGATCGCCAATCGGCAATAGCCAATCGGCAATGAGAATGGCGGAGAGGGAGCGAATCGAACACTCCTCCCGACACCGAGTGCCGGGACAACGGTTTTGAAGACCGCGAGGGCCACCAGACACCCATCACTCTCCCTGTACGGAACAGCCGATAGCCAATAGCCGACAGCCGATGGCACTTCACGCTTCGGACTTCGGACTTCGGATTTGCCTCACACCTTGGTGTTGACGGCTTTGAAGACAGCGTCGAAATCGGGGAAGGTCCCCGTGGCTTTCTTGGAGTAAATGGTCTGGCCATTGACACTGACCTCAAAGACACCACCGCTGGAAGGCACGAGCTTTAGCGCACCGATGCGATGCTTGAGCTCCAGGAGCTTGGCCGCCAAACTGACGGCCTTGGGCTCGTAGTTTCAATCCGCGCAATACTCGATGACAATCTCCGCACTCATCGTTCGACTCATGGCCGCAGCCTAAGCCAGACGCGAGGCCGCGTCAAGAATCGCAGAGGGGCAGAGGGGTCAGTGTGTTAAACGGTTAAGTCCTGCAGGAGGTTAACCATTTAACACACTGACCCCCTGAGGATGTTGCGCGTAATCTGTTGGGCGCGTCGGTCCGGGCCTTTCGGGGTGGTGTAAACCGATGGCCGCACATAGCCGGGCGGTTCAGACAGGCCGTCGGCCCACCAGCAACTGGAGGCGTTGAACACAAAGTTGCCTTTTGGCCCTGGATAGACCGTGGCTGTGTAAGTCCCCTCCGCTCGTGGGCTCCGGGTTGTCCCAGTCGCGACGATCTCAAGTCCGGGGGTGGCGGCAGGATCGCCGTGCCATTCCCAGCCGACCAACCCGGGAATACCCTCGCCCCTCTTCATTCCCGTGCCAGCGAACACCCAGTGCTCCGGCAGGGCGCATATCCAGTCCGCACCGCCCGTGACCGGGAATGTGCTGCGCGCGCCGACGAGCGTGTTTTCATTGGGCGCGGTCCAGGGGAACCGTTCCATTTCCGGGAAGTCCTTGATTTCCTTTGGATCACGCGGGCCGAACCGATCCACTCGGGCCAGCGTCCGCAGTGGAATGCCGGTTTGGCTGGCACCGAACTTGATCAGCCCGCAGCAGGTGTTACCGGATAAAAATGCGACGTTTAGCCCGTTGGCGATGCCGGCCTTGAGGTTGTTGAACATCTCGATGGAGTAGTACTCGTCATGGCCAACCGACAGGAAGCCCTTCGCGCGCAGCAGGCCCCGCGGGTCGGCATGCGTATCGAGGTTCGAGATGTACGTAACATCGTAACCCAGTGACTCCATCCAATACGCCAGGGGGAACTCCCAGAGAAACCACTCGCCGGATCCGGTCGAGAGCGGCGCGTCGAGGATTTGGCAGTATTTGCCATAGGGCCGGTCGAAGCTGATATCCACGTCCGGCCCCCAGTACCACACCTTCTTGCCGTCGTCATAAAGGGAAAACTGACTGGGCCAACGGTTGTACGCCTGCCACGTCGTATCGGAGCATTGGAAGATGAAGTCCGCTCGCCGATCGTCGCGCACGATAAAGATGACATAGCTCTGCCAAGCCTCGCGTTCAGCGGTGAGCTTCCCCAGATACACTCCGCTCAACCAATCCTTCGGTATCTTCAGCGAAGTGCATGATTCCCACTGGCATTCGCGCAATCGGTTCTTCCCGATCGCCGGGTCTGGCTGCGTGACGCCCTTGAACGGCCCCAGGCTTATCACGTGTCGGCCGCCCGCGCCGCCGTAGTACCCCATGCGGTAGAGGTCGAGCGTGAACGGCGACGGCGGATTCGTGCTGACGTAAAAGCTGATGGTCTCCCCTGTCCTTACGCTGGTCCGCAAGCAATAGCCTTCAATCCAGGGACAGCGGTATTTCGTGGCGGGGTCGATGCCGGTCTTTTTCAGCAACCAGTCGCGCGTGCCCGACTTCGCGTTTTCACGACGCACCAGGTCGCGCGCGGCTGCAGCCTCGGGCGCACGGAAGGACGAGCACCCTTCCACGAGCGTCAGCGTGCTCAATCCCACCAGGCCCTTGAGCAGTTCCCGGCGTGAGATCGGTTGACCAGAGGGCGAGACGGCGAACGCTTGAGGATTCACGGCTGGGAGATTTACGCCTGTAGCCCATGGATCGCGAGCAAAAACATGCAGGTCGACAGCATTGGCAGGTCGATGCTGCGGACTCACGATGAGCAAGAAGCGCGACGGTTTAACGAGCGAGCGCCGCTGCGGGCTGGCATGGGTCCGGAGGTCACCCGCCTCATGCGCCTCTTGCAGGATTTAACCGTTTAACACACTGACCCCTTCGCCGAGTTGAGTGAGCGGGAGCGCGGTGATCTTGTCGTCGAGATCGAACCGTCGCGGGCCGGGATAGACGACGAAGAGCGTCTCCAAACCGAGATCGGCGAGAGCCACGCGCATGGATTGCGTCATGCCCGGCGCGTCGGCATACTTGAACTCAAAGCCGTAGCGCCGACCGCCACGAACGACCAGCAGGTCCAGCTCCGCGCCGCCGTGGGTCGCCCAAAAGTAGGCGTCGCGTTCCGCCTCCAGGAAATGGGAGCACAGGCAAGAGTTCCGGCATCATCTGCACCTCATCCAGCACCACCAACCCGCGCAAAGCCGCCAGCGTCCGCGCCGGAGCCGCCGCCAGCGGTTGCCGGTCGGTCGAGCTTTCGAGGTCGAAGAACTGGGTCGTGTCGCCGGCCAACTCGCGGGCGAGCGTGGTCTTGCCGCACTGGCGGGCCCCCAGCAGCGCCACGATGGGGGCACGGCGGAGGGCACGGTGGATTTCAGCAATCCGGGCCGACCGAAGGACGGTTGAGGGCGTCATTTCTTGAAATAGTGGAGTGTTGCTCCGCATTTTCAAGGATATTCCCGCCCGCCATTCGTAAGACACTGGTGGGACCAGGGACTTTGATCTGGCCCACCTTGGTCTTCATCTGTCTGCAATGAGCTGCCGGCAGCCCCTACCCGGAGCGATCCGTTCTCGTCCGCACGCGACTTGCTTGTGCACCCGTGTCGAGTAGAGTGCGGCCGTGAGCAACAAAAAGATCGTGTTAGAGTTGCTGGAGCGGTTGCCGGAAGAGGCCTCGCTGTCGGACATCGCACAGGAGATTGAGTTTGTTGCCGGCGTGCGGGAGGGTCTGGCCGAACTGGATCGCGGCGAGTACAGGACGGTGGAACAGCTCCGGGAGCGGTTGCGCGCATGGACCCGTTCCGAGTGATTTTCGCCCCGCAGGCCGAACGCGATCTCCGAGCTATCACGTTCTACATTGCCCGGAACAGCAGTGCCGACATCGCGGCGCGTTTCGGAAACCGGCTCATTGACCGGGCGCTGGCTCTGACCTGATCGTTGCCTGAAAACTTTTGTGCTAGACTTCCCACCCGCCTCCCGCCATCCTTCGCGCCGTGATCGGGGCCATTCGACTTTGCGGACGATGGATCGACCAGCAAGTGCTGGATCGGCTCAGCCGTCGTTCCCAAGGCCTGTCGCCTCCGCCCCGGCGACAGCTCATTAAGGATTTCTGTCACGCCGTCAACTGGCGCAATGCCAACGGAGAGCTCTGTGTCAGTTCGGCCGCTGCCGCCTTGCGCCGCTTGGAGGAAGATCAGCGGGTCCTGCTACCACCGAAGGCGCCTGCCCGCCAGCGCTGGGGGACCCGCGGTTTGCGCGACGACGGACAGCCCTTACCCCCGCTGCCGGATCTGCCGCGCACCGGAGCGGCCATTGCCGGCTTACGCTTGCGCCTCATCCAAGACGAACACGATCCGGCCCACGCCCTCTGGAATCGCTTGATCGTGCGCGAACACCCGCTGGGTCGAC
>Ga0315274_10009750_pt1 | contig 13853 bp, 9 predicted proteins | sample YL17G02_20_MG_FD_203700 | JGI IMG/M metagenome (GOLD analysis project Ga0315274, IMG submission 203700) | Sediment microbial communities from Yellowstone Lake, YNP, Wyoming, USA - YL17G02_20 | ecosystem: Environmental > Aquatic > Freshwater > Lake > Sediment | place: USA: Wyoming | collected...
GGGGGCAGGGCGCCTCGCCGCAAGTGTATGACTAAACTGCTCTTGGGGCGAGAAGCCATCCGGCCACGAACGAGTCGCGCGACGCGTCCTGGGCCAAATTCCGCATTAACGGATGCTAACCGTCTGTCCCTCGGCGCACCACCGACTCATCGTCGGGTGCAACGGGAAGACCGGAACCTGATTGCGGGGCGGGGCGGGAATCTGTATGCTGCTAGATAGGCTTCAGCGATTCGGCTCAGAACAGCGGGTAGGGGCGAACCTCGTGTTCGCCCGCCTTCGTCGGGCCCCTTGCCCGTTGCCAGGGCGAACACAAGGTTCGCCCCTACGTCCCCCAAGCAGCCGAATCGCTGAAGCCTATTCAGCATGGAGCGTCGGTCGCGTACCGAATCACGGAGAGAACGAATGGCGCACATCCTCGAGCCACTTCCTCGGGAGGAGGTCGTCAAGGCGGTCGAGCGGCGCGGGCCTCGCCGCATCCCCCTCATCATGGCGAAGTGGTGGGGCGAGGGACTCTGGGAGCAATACGGCGAACGGCTGAAGCACTTCGACCGCTATCCCCACGACGCCGCGATGGCCATGTTCAACCCCATCGACGTCGCCAAGATGGGCCTCTCGTGGCTCGGCGAGAACGCCGGCGTCAAGAAGGGCCACGACGCCGGCGGCCCGCTCTGGGACTGGGGCCACCTCGACGAGCTCATCGCCAAGATGCCCGACCCCGCCGCCTCGGCCATCTTCGACGAACTCCGCCCCCAGGCCGAAGCCGCCCGCGCCCAGGACCGCTACCTCCTCTTCGGCTTCTGGGGCCTCTTCTTCGAGCGCCCCTGGGGCCTCCGCGGCATGGCCAACCTGATGACCGACTACTATCTGGAGCCCGACCACATCCACCGCCTCCACGACGCCCTCTGCCGCCTCTACGAGGGCTACATCGAGCGGGCCGCCCGCGAATTCCGTCCCGACGGCTTCTGGACCAGCGACGACCTGGGCAACCAGCGGCAGCTCATGATGAAGCCGGCCCACTTCCGCGAGTTCCTCAAGCCCTACTACGCCCGCGTCGGCGCCGCCTGCCGCGCCGCGGGCATGCACTTCTGGCTCCACAGTTGCGGCAACAACACCGAGGCACTCGACGACCTCATCGAGGCCGGCGTGGACGTCTTCCACCCCGTCCAGAAGCACACGATGGACGAGCGGGCCGTCGCCGCCGCTTACGGCGACCGCCTGGCCTTCCTCGTCGGCTTCGACGTCCAGCACATCCTCCGCGAGGGCACGCCCGAACAGGTCCGTGCCGAGGTCCGCTACCTCATAGACACCTTCGACCGTCCCGCCGGCGGCCTCTGCCTCGCCGCCGGCAACGGCATCGTCGCCGGCACCCCCTTCGAGAACATAGACGCCTTCCTCGATGAGGCGGTGAGATATGGTGAACACGCAAGGGAGAACTGCTCTGTTCGCGCTGGACATCCCTGCGGTGGCCTAGCGAAGAGCGCCCAAACGAGTTAGGATGTTCAGGTCAGGTTCTTCTGTGGACTCCAGGACAATGGCAGAAGGAGGTGCGTACGAATGGCGGAAGCCAAAGGGCGTTGGGAGTTGGGTCCCATTGAGCGTTTCCACAAGTTCGTCACAGACGCGCACCGCCTGCTCGTGCTGAGCATTCGGGGCATTGATCGAACTGCTCGGTCAATGCCCGTCGAGAAAGCTCTACTCGACTACCGCCTCGCCAAGGAGAACCGAGAAGAGACAGACAAAGATCGTGCGGCACTCAAGCAAGCTGAGCTGGAAGCCGAGTTCGCAAATGGCGAAGTCCAAGCCGGCTTTCCTCTGCTGCATGCGCATACGCTCGTGTCAATGTGGGGTGCTCTTGAGGCGTTGGTGGAAGACCTAGCTGTTGGATGGCTTCTCAACGAGAAGGACGCGCACAAGATCGACGTTATAGCCAGAGTGAAGGTGCCGCTCGCTGAGTTCGATGCATTGGAACGAGAGGAACGCATGCGGCTGGTGGTTCACGAAGTGGGGCGTGCTCTGAAGACGGAGCATCGGGCAGGAATCGATCGGTTCGAGGCGCTGTTGTCTGCCCTCGGCCTTGGAGGGTCTGTAGATCGTGAGGTGAAGCGAACACTGTATGAACTCTTCCAGATCAGGAACGTCGTTGTCCACCGGGCGTGCATTGCGGATAGGCGCCTGGTGGAGGAGTGCGCACGGCTCGGTCTCAAACAGGGCGAGGAAGTGCGCATCAATCACGCGGCATATCATGGGTATCTCGAGGCCATCGACGCTTACTTCACCTGCCTGCTAAAGCGCTTGGCCGACCACTTCGGTGTTGATATGAAGCTGAGCGATGGCCAAGCCTGCCATTCGTGCGCACTTGGATGTGGGCCAGTGCCGGAGTCCACTCAGTAGGGCAGCCCCTTGCCAGATCGGCTCTGCGCCGGGGACCGCATTCATCGCCTGCCTTCCCGCGGCACCAATCGAGGCGACGGCATCAAGTGGAAGGTCCCCACGCACGCAAGGCATAGTTGCCAGAGAAGACGTGGCGATCCTATGGGACGACAGCCTCGGGCGGGAAGACGGGCACGCAGGTGGGGCGGATGGCCTCGAGGAAGCCGCCGGGGAGGGGGTTGGCGAACTCGGCAGGGGTGTACGGCAGGGCCTGGATGGGCTCGAGGATTTCGGCCGCGGCCTCGCCCAGCAAGGCCAATGACCGAGGATACCCCATCCGCCGAAATGCGCGCGAGACGACGACAAGGTCAATGTCGCTGTCCGCGGCCGCTCGGCCCCGGGCGCGCGAGCCGAACAGGTAGATAGCCTCCGCATGAATGCCGCGCCGGGCAATCGCCGCGGAGTAGCGCTGCACAATGCCGGTTACTTTGCGGCCTGCTCGAACCACGTCAGCTCCCTCTTGGCCATCCCGGGCGCCAGGCACTTCCCACGGGTATTCTATGCGAACAGGCCCCAGGGCGCAATCCCTGGGACCCTGAAGGAATGACGGGCCAACGCCGCCCTTCCCCCCGTTGGTAGTGCGGGCTTTAGCCCGTAGCGTGCTGGTGGGCCGGGTCACCCTACGGCCTGAACGCGCTACAAGCGTTGGACTTGTGCCGCTCCTTCCCCGGGATCAACTTGCGCCCCCCGGGGGATTGTCAGATTGGGGCTGGTTGGTGAGGAATTCGTTCGGGACAGGTCACCCCCATTGAGGCCGGGCCTGGCACCCCCTTCGATTCGGACGACGCGGCAGCGGGAGTCGGGGGAGTTCGTCGCTATATGGGCCATAGCATGCATATCTGGGTCGCGCGAAAAAGTGGTCGACTCTGTAGAGTCTGTATGACTCTGAGCCGGATCGCCGAGAATCGCCGATTCTCGAGTCGAGAAACCGAGAAACCCGTACGACTCTGAGCCGGAAGGGCGAGAATCGCCAAATGGGTGCGCCGGAAATGGAGAAACCCGTACGACTCTGAGCCGGATGCCCGAGGATCGCCAAACGGCGAGTCGAGGTCGGCCATCCTGATGTCGGGGCGAGGCATGGCGGCCGACCCAATCCATAGGGGGCATTCGTCTCGTTCTGCGGAGCGGGCAGATCGGAGGTTCCTGCGCCCGGGCGCAAGTGGCGCCGGAGCGGCGCTCGTGACGCCAAGCCAGTTGCCGGCTCCGATGCCCTGTGCTACACTGAGCCGGGTAGAGCTCGGCCAGGGAGGGTCGCGGAGAACTATGATGAGGCGTCAACTCGCATTCGCTGTGGGCATGGCGATCGCTGCTCTGGCCGCCGCAGGCGAGAGCAAGCTGCTGTGGGAGATCGGGAAGGCGGATAACGACACGCGGGAGTTCGCACTGGCGCCAGGGGACTACGCGAAGTTCAAGGACGATGGCTTCTTCGTGGTCGGGCAGTCGGACCCGAAGCGGGATTGGCCCTATGTGCAGCCCGGCCCAACTGATGCGTGGGCGGGGAGCCGCAGCCACGAGTTCCGCATTCTCTTCGCGCTGAAGGCCGCGCCGAAGGAGGGACAGTGCAGGCTGCTCTTCGATCTGGTGGACACCCACGGCGGCGGCCCGCCGACACTGGCGATTGACATCAACGGCCGCAAGTTCGCCCAGAACCTGCCGAGGGGCGGCGGCGACAAGTCGGTCTCCGGCGAGCCCGCGGTGGGCAAGGAGCACAAGTTCGACATCCCCTTCCCGGCGAATCTGCTCCACGAGGGGACCAATGAGATCGCCATCGCGACCACGGCAGGCAGTTGGTTCCTCTACGACTGGCTCGGCCTCGAGGCGCCGGGCGGCCTGGAACTGGGGACGGCGGAGGGAACCATCGTGCACTCCATCCGCAGCGCGCCCGCGCTCATCCTCAAGGAGGGCAAGCCCTGGCAGACGCTCCGCATGGCCGTGCTCCACATGGGCAAGGAGGCCGAGGCGGTCGTCAAGGTCGGCAGCTTCGAGCCGGTGAAGCTCCAGCTTCGCCCAGGCTCCCACGCGATCGACGTGCCCGTGCCCGCCATCGAGAAGGAGACGCCCGTCGCGATCACCGTCGAGGTGGGCGGCAAGGTGATCGCGAAACGGGAGGAGACGCTCAAGCCCGTCCGCAAGTGGGTGGTCTACATCCTGCCACACTCGCACGTGGACATCGGTTACACGCGGGTGCAGACGGAGGTCGAGCGCGACCACTGGCGCTTCTACGAGCAGGCCATCGCCGCCAGCCGCAAGACCGCCGACTACTCGAAGGGCGCGCAGTTCAAGTGGAACGTCGAGGTGCTCTGGGCCACCGACAGCTATCTCAAGCAGGCCACGCCCGAGAAGCGGGCGGAGTTCATCGAGGCGGTCAAGGCCGGCTGGGTCGGCCTCCAGGCCCTCTACGGCAACGAGCTGACGGCGCTGTGCCGCCCCGAGGAACTGGTGCGGCTCACCGACTGCGCCCGCCGCCTGGCCAGGCAGTGCGGCGTGACGATCGACTCGGCGATGATCAGCGACGTGCCCGGCTACACCTGGGGCATGGTGCCCGTCCTCGCACAGAGCGGGGTGAAGTACTTCTCGATCGGCCCGAACGGCGCCGACCGCATCGGCTACACGCTGGAGGCCTGGGCCGACAAGCCGTTCTGGTGGGTCTCGCCCTCGGGCCGCGAGAGGGTGCTCTGCTGGATTCCCACGCGGGGCTACTGGCGCGGCTTCCAGGGCGGCGACGAGCTTCTCGCTTACCTCCAGCGGCTGGAGGCGGCCGACTATCCCTACGAGCTGGCCCAGATCCGCCACTGTTTGGGCGACAACGCCGGGCCGGGCGTGGACCTCTGCGAGTTCGCGAAGGACTGGAACACGAAGTATGCCTATCCGAAGATCGTGATCGCCACTCCGAGCGAGATGTTCCAGGACTTCGAGCGCCGCTACGCCGACAAGGTGCCGGTAGTTCGCGGCGACTTCACGCCCTACTGGGAGGACGGCGCCGCGTCGTCGGCCCGCGAGACGGCGCTGAACCGCGCGGCGGCGGAACGCCTGTCGCAGGCCGAAGCCCTCTTCGCCATGTTCGGCCCAAATGCCTATCCCGCCGACGATTTCTACGCCGCCTGGCGCAACGCCATCCTCTACGACGAGCACACCTGGGGCGCCCACAACAGCATCAGCCAGCCCGACAGCGATTTCGCCAAAGCCCAGTGGGCCATCAAGCAGCGCTTCGCCCTCGACGCCGACGAGCAGTCCCGCAAGCTCTTCGATGCGGCGACCGCCAAGGCCGCCGCCAAGCAGGGCGCGGCCCTCGACGTGCTCAACACCGCCTCGTGGCCGCGCACCGACCTGGTCCTCCTCTCGAAGGAGCAGTCGGCGGCGGGCGACCTGGTGAGGGACGCCGAAGGCAATCCCGTGCCCTCGCAGCGCCTCTCGACGGGCGAGCTGGCCTTCCTGGCCAAGGACGTGCCGCCGTTCGGCGCGAAGCGCTACACGGTGAGCGCCGGCGCCGCCCATCGCGCCGGCACGGCGATGGCCCCAGGCGTCACGCTCTCCACCAGCACCATGGGCCTCACCATTGACGCCAAGACGGGCGCCATCGCCACCCTCCAGTGCGGCGGCATCCAGCAAGACCTCGTGAACGCCGAGTCGGGCCTCGGCCTCAACGACTACTTCTACGTGGCCGGCAAGGACCCGAAGGCGGCGAAGCGCGGCGGCCCCGCCGCCATCAAGGCCAAGGAGCACGGCCCGCTCGTCGCATCCCTTGTCATCGAATCCGAGGCGCCCGGCTGCCGCAAGCTCACCCGCGAGGTGCGGCTGGTGGAAGGCCTGGACCGCGTGGACATCATGGACGTCCTGGACAAGGACAAGATCCGCACGAAGGAGGGCGTGCATATCGCCTTCGCCTTCAATGTGGCCAAGGGCGTCGTGAGGATGGACATTCCCTGGGCCGTCGCCCGCCCCGAAGACGACCAGATCAACGGCGCGTGCAAGAACTGGTTCACCGTCCAGCGGTGGGTGGACGTGTCGAACGACGCCTACGGCGTCACGTGGGCGACGGTGGACGCGCCGCTCGTCGAGGTCGGCGCCATCACCGCCGAGACGCCCTGGATCAAGACCCTGGCGCCGTCGCAGACGCTCTATTCCTACGTGATGAACAACTACTGGCACACGAACTACCGCGACAGCCAGGAGGGGCCGACTGTGTTCCGCTATGCCCTGAAGCCCCACGCGGGCGGCTTCGATGGCGCCGCGGCGGCCCGCTTCGGCATCGAGTGCAGCCAGCCGCTGATCCCCATCCCCGTCGCTCCCGACGCCCCCGCGCGGCCCTCGCTGCTGCGCGTGGAGCCGGCGGGCGTCATCGTCGCCACGCTCAAGCCGAGCGAGGACCGCAAGGCCATCATCGTCCGCCTCTTCGGCGCGAGCGGCAAGGCCGAGAAGGCCACCCTGACGTGGGGTGAGCCCGCGCCGAAGGGCGTCTGGCTCAGCAACCTGGCTGAGGACCCGCTGGAGAAAGCGACCGGCCCCGCTGACGTGCCGGCTTGGGGCCTCGTCACCCTCCGCGCCGAACTCCCGTGACCACGTTCCCCACGCTTGCACCCGGCCTGCGGGCTAGGTATACTCCTGACTGAAGGCGAGAGAGCCGAGGAGGCGCGTGGATGGGACAGCATTCGCTCTGCGAGCTGCTGAGTAGCGGCCTGGAGGCGACGCTGCGGGACAGCAATCCGTGGTGGCGCGGGGAGCGGCTGTTCGGGCTGCCGCCGGTCCGCCGCTGGGCGTTTCGCCCCGTGATCGAGAATCTCAGGACGGGCATGACCCCCGCCACGGTCCTGCGCGGCCCTCGCCAAGTGGGAAAGACCACACTCCTCAACCAGGTGATCCACGCTCTTCTCGACGAAGGCGTCCCACCCCACCGCATCTTCCGAGTGCAATTCGACGAGCTTCCGGAGCTCAAGAAGCTCGCAGAGCCTATCCTGGACCTGAGCCGATGGTACGCCAGCACTGTGCTCGGGAAGAGCCTGAATCAAGCGGCGGCGGATGGCGAGCAGGCATTCATCTTCCTCGATGAGGTCCAGAACCTGCCAGACTGGGCGCCGCAACTGAAGCACCTGGTGGATATGAACCCCGTGCGCGTCCTGGTCACAGGGAGTTCGGCCCTGCGTATCGAGGCCGGGCGCGACAGCCTGGCCGGGCGCATCACCACGCTGGAGATGGGGCCGCTGCTGCTTCGCGAGATCGCCGAGATCAGAGGCCACGGGCGCGTGGAGTCCTGCCTGCCGCCCAATGGGTTGGCGCCCCTGCACGACAAGGCATTCTGGCTCGGCCTGCGCGAGCACGGCGAGCGCCATGCGGAACTGCGCCGGCTGGCCTTCGAGGCATTCTCCGAGGTCGGAGCCTACCCGGCCGCGCAAACCCACGCCGACCGGCCCTGGGAGCAGATCGCGGACCTGTTGAGCGAAACGGTCATCCAGCGAGCGATTCAGCATGACCTGCGCATAGGACCGCGCGGACAGAGGCGCGACGAGCGCCTCCTCGAAGAGGTCTTCCGCCTGGCGTGCAGGTACATCGGCCAATCGCCATCGCTCGCCTTCTACCTCGAAGAGGTCAAGCGGGCGATGAACGCGAACATCGAGTGGCGCCGGATCCTCGCCTACCTGAAGTTCCTCGATGGCACGCTCCTCATCCGCCTCATCGAACCGCACGAGCTGCGGCTCAAGCGGCGCCGAGGGGCCTACAAGCTCTGCCTGTGTGACCACATGCTGCGAGCCGCCTGGCTCCGCGAGGTCGTGCCTCTTGCGCCGGAGAAACTGGCCAAGTCGCCGGACCTCGCCGATCTTGCAGGGCACGTCGCCGAGAGCGCGGCAGGCTACTTCCTCCGGTCCATCACGAACCTGGGGGTCTTCCACTTCCCCGAGCGCGAAGCGGAGCCGGAAGTGGACTACATCCTCACGGTGGGCGAACAACGCATTCCTGTGGAAGTCAAGTACCGGCGCAGAATCGACTACAGGGACACCCTGGGCCTCCGGGCATTCATTGAGAAGGCTCACTATCACGCGCCCTTCGGCGTCCTGGTCACTCTCACCGATGAGCCGGGCACGGACGATCCCCGCATCGTCTCCCTCCCTCTGTCCAGCTTGCTGCTGATGCGGTGAGCGCGAGCTCACGGCACCCCCCGCCGGCAGGCCCGCGCGACGTGGTGCCCAACCCCGAATCGCTTTGCTTTCCGGGAGCGGTGTGGTATCATCTTTCCCCGGAATCCCAGCAAGGAGCAAACACAATGAGCATGGGTGGATACGGGGGTCCTTCACGGCGTGACGTTCTGAGGCTCGGAGCGGCAGGCCTTGGGGCCGCCGCGGCGACCGTCGCGGGCTGCGTGCGCCGGGCAGGGCAAACGCCCGTGGCCGTCACCCCGCAGCCGGTGGTTGCGCCGCCCGCGCCGTTCAAGGTGGACATCGGTCTCCAGAGCTACTCGCTGCGGAACTTCAAGTCGTTCGACGACGTGGTGGCGAAGATGCAGGAGGCCGGGCTGCACTACGTGGAGTTCTTCGGCGCCCACTTCCCGATGGGCATGAAGCCCGACGAGCTCGCAGCCGCACAGGCCAAGCTCGCCGCCGCGCAGATCAAGGTCAACGCCTACGGCGTCGTCGGCATCGGCAAGGACGAGGCCGGCGTCCGCAGGATGTTCGATTTCGCCAGGAAGGTCGGGTTCGACGTCTACACGGCCGGACCCGCGCCCGATGCCATGGACCTGCTCGACAAGCTTGTCGAGGAGTACAAGATCAAGGTCGCCATCCACAACCACGGCCCGGGCGATAAGACATGGGGCAAGACGCAGCAGCTCCTCGACGGCACGAAGGACCACCACAGGAATGTTGGCGCATGCCTCGACACAGGCCACCTCATCCGCTCGGGCGACGACCCCATCGAGGCCGTCCGCAAGCTCGGCGCCGCAGGCCGCCTCCACGCTTTCCACTTCAAGGACGTCAACCCGCAGGGCCACGACGTCGTGGTCGGGAGGGGGAAGACCGACCTCGTGGCTTTCTTCACGGCGGTCAAGGATGTCGGCTTCTCCGGCCCCTTCTCGCTCGAGTATGAGATCGACGCGAACAACCCGATGCCCGGCATCGCTCAGTCCGTTGCCGCCATGCGCGAGGCGATTGCGAAAGTGGCGTGAGCCCGGCTTCTGGCAAGTCGCCGAGGGGCCTTCTCCGGCCCGAGTTCCCTCACCCCAACCCTCTCCCGGTGGGAGAGGGAGGACGCCGCGCCCTCAGGTGGCCCGGGGTTTTCCCCCTCTCCCGCCGGGAGAGGGTAGGGTGAGGGGCAAGGGAGGATGCCCGAGCCACCGGGTTAAGGAGAGAATGCGTTGAAGGCTTTCGCTGCGCTTCTCCTCATCGTTTCCGCTGGGGATCATGATCGGCTGGATGCTCCAGTCGCTTGCGGCCTTCGCCTCTCTGAGCTCGGGTTGGCGGCCGAGCAGGCCGCCAAGGCATCCTTCCTCCTCGTCGAGAAGGGCGCAGAGAAGCCGGTTCCCGTGCCGGCGCAATGGGAGAGCGGCGGCGACGGCGAGGGCCGCCTCGTGTTCGTCCTGCCCGGGAGGACTCCGAAGGGCGCCACGCGAACCTTTCAGCTCCTTGTCAAGCAGGATGAGCCTGCGCCGAAGGGGCCGGCCTGCGAGGTCAGGGAGGGAAAGAGCGTCCAGATCGCCATCGGCGGCAAGCCCGTCTTCCGCTACAACCACGGCGTGGTGAAGCAGTTCCCCGACCGGGAGAGCAAGTACGACCGCGCCGGCTACTTTCACCCTCTCTGGGCGCCATCGGGCGAGGTGCTCACGGGCGACTTCCATCCCGACCACGCGCACCACCGCGGCGTATGGTTCGCCTGGGCAAAGGCCGAAGCCGGCCCGGTCAAGGCCAACTTCTGGGAGATCCAGGAGGGCCGCGGCAAGTTCGTCAACAAGTCGCTCGCCCCCTTCGACGGACCGGTCTTCGCGGGCCTCGTCGCGTGCAATGAGCTGGTGAGCGGCGGCAAGGTGCTTCTCAACGAGACGCTGACGGCCCGCGCCTATGCGGCGCCTGCCGACGTGCGCCTCCTCGACCTGACGGTTCGCCACGAGGCCGCTGAGGGCGACGTGTTGCTCCCCAAGCTCCTTTACGGCGGCCTGGCCTACCGCGGGCGCGACGAGTGGAATGAGAAGAACGCCGCGGTGGAGGTCCTGACCAGCGAGGGCAAGACCCGCAAGGACGCCAACGCCACGACGGCGAAGTGGCTCGACTATACTGGCCGCCTGGGCCAAGAGGGATGGGGCGGCCTCCTCGCCATCGAGCATCCCTCGAACCCGCGCTATCCAAACCGGGTCCGCGTTCACCCCTCGATGGCGTTCTTCAGCTCCACGCTCGTTCAGACGGACAGCTACACGCTGAAGAAGGGCGAGCCGCTCGAGCTGCGCTACCGCCTGGCGCTCCACGACGGCAAGCCCGACAAGGCGCTGGCCGAGCGCCTCGCCGCCGACTTCGCTTCGCCCCCGCTGGCGACCCTGAAACGAACCGAGGAGTGAGTGGGCGAACTCATGTAGGGGCGAACACAAGGTTCGCCCCTACCAGTCCGTTCGAGTCCAGACTGTCTCCCAAGGAGGGAAGCATGAGCACGAGCCGAAGAGAGTTCTTACGCAGTGGGATCGCATTAGGAATGGGAGCCATGGTCGCGGATGGCTTGCCGCGACTGGCCAGGGCGGGTGAGCCGCCCGACGCGTCGAAGCCCCGCATCCACGTCGGCACCGTCACCTATATGGTCGCCGCCAACATGGACCTCCCCACCCTCATCAAGGCCTGCGAGGATTCGGGGATGGAGGGCGTCGAGCTTCGCACGACCCACAAGCACGGCGTCGAGCCGTCCCTCAACGCCGAAGGCCGAGCCAAGGTGAAGGAGGCGTTTGCGAAGACGAAGGTCAAGCTCGTCGCCCTCGGCTCGACGTGCGAGTACCACTCGCCGAATCCCGAGGTGGTGAAGAAGAACATCGAGACGACCGGCGCGTTCGTCCAGCTCGCGGCCGACTTGGGGGCCTGGGGCGTGAAAGTGCGGCCCAATGGGCTGCGCAAGGACGTGCCCGAGGACACGACGCTCCGCCAGATCGCCGGCGCCCTCAAGGAGTGCGGCGACTTCGCCAAGGAGAAGGGCATCAAGATCGTCGTCGAGTGCCACGGCGGCGGCACCTCGCGGCCCGACCGCATGGCCAAGACCATGGAATACTGCGGCCACCCCTCCGTCGGCATCTGCTGGAACTCCAACGGCGACGAGGTGGACAAGCAAGGCTCCGTCAAGGCCAGCTTCGAGCTGCTCAAGAACTGGTTCTGGCACGCCCACGTGAAGGACGCCGGCGGCGGCTACCCCTTCAGGGAGCTGTTCGACCTCCTGAAGGGCATCAACTACGGCGGCTACACGATGTTCGAGTGCTCCTGCAAGGGCGACCCGACCGAGTTCCTCAAAGACCGCCGCGCCGCCTGGGAGAAGCTGGCCCTCTAACCGCGCGACCCTCATTGTCTGAGGCCACCTGACCAACGAACACGTGTCATTCCGAGCGGAGCGAAGCGAAGTCGAGGAATCTCTCTTGCTGCTGGCCACCGGGAAAGAGAGATGCCTCGACAGACTCGGCATGACAGATAGCAGAGACCAAGGAGACGACAATGAGCGAGAGCCCCGGGCTCGCCATCGAGGGTGGGAAACCCATTCGCACCAAGCCCTTTCCCGGTCGCCTGCCATTCGACCAGGACGACGAGCGCGAGGTGCTGGAGGTGCTGCGTAGCGGGAAGCTCTTCTTCCCCACGGGCACGAAGGTCCACGCCTTCGAGGAACGCTTCGCCCAGCTCTATGGCGTCCGCTACGCCGTGGCCTCCACCTCGGGCACGTCGGCCCTCCACGTGGCCCTGGGCGCCATCAACCCCGAGCCGGGCGATGAGGTCATCACGACCCCCATCACCGACATGGGAACGGTCGCGCCCATCATCCAACAGAACTGCATCCCCGTCTTCGCCGACGTGGACCTCGGGACGATGAACATCACGCCGGCGACGGTCGAGCCGCTGCTCACCGACCGCACGCGGGCGATCATCGTCGTCCACTGCTGGGGCCAGCCGGCCGATATGGACGGCTTCCTCGCGCTGGCCCGGAAGCACAAGGGTCTTCATCTCATTGAGGACTGCGCGCAGGCCCACCTGACCCGCTACAAGGGCAAGCTCGCGGGCACCATAGGCGACATCGCGGGCTTCAGCCTCCAGGAGTCGAAGCACCTGCGCTGCGGCGACGGCGGCGTGACGATCACCGATGATCCGAAGCTCGGCGACCGTGCGGCCATCTTCGTGGATAAGGGCTGCGACTGGACGAAGGACCGCCGCTATCGCCTCAAGTACAGCTTCATCGCCCCCTGCTACCGCATGACGGACCTTCAGGGCGCCGTCCTGTGCAGCCAGCTCCAGAAGCTCCCCTGGATCGTCCAGCAGCGACAGATCCTCGGCGACAAGCTCGCCAGGCTGCTGCGGGGCATTTCCGGCATCCGCCCGCCGAAACGCTCCAAGGGGGTTGAGCACAGCTACTGGATGTTCCCCGTCCTCGTGGACTGGGAGGCTCTGGGCACGACCCGCGAGGAGTTCGGCGCGGCGATGAAGGCCGAGGGCGGCCCCGTCGGGGGCGCCTGGATCGGCAAGGCGCTCTACCTCTACGAGGCCCTCGCGGAGCGGAAGGCATTCGGCACATCGCAGGTGCCCTGGGTCGGCTTCAGCCGCCCCGAGCCGCCGCCCTACCGCCCCGGCCTCTGCCCGAACGCCGAGAAGGCGCTCCACCAGCTCTACTGCTTCGGCCTCACCGAGCTCTTCACCGACGACGACGTGGCGGACATCGCGGCGGCGATCCGCAAGGTCGCCGAGCACTTCGCCGGGCGGAAGAAGAAGTAGCTCGTCCACAGATTGCACAGATTTTCACAGATTTCACAGCTGGGCTATGCACGTGACTCCAGTGGCCGTGTTCGTCGGCCTCAGGCCACGGTGAGGCTGCTGCGGAGCACGCGCGCCTGGGCTGTGACCCACGCGCTCGAGAGGGTCATCCCGAGCGGAGCGTCCGCGAAGTCGAGGGATCTCTCTTCTGCTTCCGAGCCGCGACCGTAAGGGAGCGGTTCCCCCCCCGGGGGACTGGCCGCTCCGTAACCGTCGCGGCTCGGATCGGAAGCGGAAGCGGGGTCCGCGGGCCAGGCGCCCTCGAACACTCTCGGAGAGATCCCTCGGCACCGTTCGGCGCAGCCGAACGGGCTCGGGATGACCGCCTTGTGCCCCTCGAAGACATCGGGAGTCTTTTCTTCCCAACCGAGCCGCGACCGTACCGAGCCGCGACCGTCAGGGAGCGGACGAATGACCACTTGCTTACGCGCGTGGCTCGGTCCACGCGCGTGGCTCGGAAAC
>Ga0315274_10009751_pt1 | contig 13853 bp, 15 predicted proteins | sample YL17G02_20_MG_FD_203700 | JGI IMG/M metagenome (GOLD analysis project Ga0315274, IMG submission 203700) | Sediment microbial communities from Yellowstone Lake, YNP, Wyoming, USA - YL17G02_20 | ecosystem: Environmental > Aquatic > Freshwater > Lake > Sediment | place: USA: Wyoming | collected...
CGGCTGGAAGTCAAGCAGGGCGCGCTGGAGATCCTGCCCTTGCCCATCGGTCAATCGGCCCGCCTGGACCTCCAACCGCTCCACCACACCGACGTTGGCTTTGGCCCCGACCGCGGCGGCAGCATGACCGTCAGCGGGACGGCGATGGGCGTGATCGTGGATGGGCGCGGCCGCCCGTTGCGCTTCCCCACCGACCATGCCCACCGGCGCGAGCTGCTCAAGAAATGGCTCTGGATGGTTGGAGGTTAGGCCCATGCTCGCTCCCGTTGCCCACGTGTTGCCCCTCACCACCCTCCGCCGCGAGCGGCTCCTGCCCATTCCAGGGCGGGTGGTGGCCCGCCTGAATCAGAAGGTCACGCCGGTAGACGTGATCGCGGAAGCCAATTTTGGGCAGGAACACATCTTGCTGGATGTAGCCGCCGGGCTGGGGGTCTCGGAGGAGACCGCCGACACGCTGGTGCAGGGCCGGATTGGCGACCGCGTCGAAGAGGGCCAGGTCGTTGCGGCGCGCGGCGGGTTATCGCGAAAGAACGTCCGCGCACCGAGCAGCGGGCGCGTGGTGGCGGTCGGCAGCGGGCGGATCCTGCTGGAGGTCGGCGAGGGGACGTACGAGTTGCGCGCCGGCCTGCCCGGGGTCGTCACCCGCCTTATCCCGGAACGGGGCGCAGAGATCACGATGAACGGCGCCCTCATCGAGGGCGTGTGGGGCAACGGCCGCGTGGACGCTGGGCTGATGCTCCCCTTGCTTTCTTCGCCCGGCGATCCGTTGACCGCCAGCCGGCTAGATGTCAGCCTGCGCGGCTCGGTGTTGTTATGCGGCACATGCAGCGACGCAACCGCCTTGCGGGCGGCAAACGAACTGCCGGTGCGCGGCTTGATCCTGGGCAGTATCTCGTCGGCGCTGCTGCCGCTCGCCATGCAGGTAAGGTACCCGGTGGTAGTGCTCGACGGGTTCGACCGCCGGGCTATGAACTCGGCTGCCTACCGGCTCCTGACCACCAATTCCAAGCGCGAGGTGACGGCAAATGGAGAACCTTACAATCGCTACACTGGCGCACGGCCTGAAGTCATCATTCCCCTGCCCATTTCCGAAGAACCGCCGCAGCCGCGCCTTGTGGAGGCCTTTGCCTCCGGCCAGCAGGTGCGGCTGGTTCGGGCACCTGATGCCGGCCGGGTGGGCACGCTGGTGACGCTGCTGCCGGGCCTGACGGCCATGCCCAACGGCTTGCGCCTGCCGGCCGGCGAAGTGCGCCTGGAAGGCGGCGAACAAGTCGCCGTTCCCCTGGTCAATTTGGAAGTGCTGGGGTGATATAATTCAAGCGAGGAGGAAGCGATGTTAGACCAAAGCGACGATCTCAATCTGAGTGGCGATTCTACGCCTCCCTTGAAGGAGGAATCTAGTAATCGCACTTTCATCATCGCGGCAGGCATCCTGGCGGGCGTTGTGTTCATCTCCATTGCTTGCATGGCTGCTTACGCGCTGATCATCCTGCCTCGGCAGAAGGCCGCCACCGCTGCACAGGAGGCGACCATCCAGGCGCAGAATGCGCAGGTTGCTCAAGTGATGACCCAGACGGCTGAGGCAGCAGCCTGGACGCCGACCGCGCTCCCCAGTCCCTTGCCGACTGCGACCACTACGCTCACCCTCAGCCCAACGCCGGTGGTGGCCCTGGCGACTGCCGCCTCGACCGCGACCTCGACGCTGAATCCAACGGCCCTCCTGGGCCTCCTGGCAACCCAGACAGCCATCGCCAATCAGACGGCGACCGCCATGGTCGCAGCTACCGCCCTGGCGAAAACCGGCTTTGCGGACGAGTTCGGCCTTTCAGGATTGATCGTCCTGGCGGTTGTGCTGGTGATGGTGATCCTCCTGGCGCGGCGGTTGCGCGCCAGGCCAGCGAGTTAGGAAAGAATAGAGTGAAGAGGGGGTAGGGCGGTTTTTCTTACCCGCCAAATAAGATTTTTAAATTTAGTAGGGCGGGATTCGAATCCCGCCCTAAGTGCTTTTAACGCCTGCCTTCTTGCCGCTACTGCACCAACGCCACGCCGACGACGACAATGACCATGCCAACCCACTGCCAGAGCGACAGCCGCTCACCCAGCAGGAACCAGGCCATCAGAGCAGTCCAGAGAGGCGAGAGGTTGAGCATCACGTTCATCTCGAAGGCGGTCAGCACTTGCAGGGCGTGGTTGTACAGGAGTAGCCCAGGGCGGTGTTGACGGCCGCCAGCCAGAGAACCAGGCCCCAGGTCGCGGGCGAGGCGTGCGGCAAGCCTTCGAGCGGTAAGGCGATCAGGAGCAGGAGTCCGCCGCCGAGCGCCGCGGAATGGCCGTCAGGGAAAGGGTATCCACCTTCTGGCCGCGCGCCGCCTCGCGTCCCAGTACGCCGAAGAGGGTGAAGCTGATCAGCCCGATGCTGAGGACAGCCATCCCCAGCGGTTCGCCGGGCTTGAGTCCAATCGAGAAAAACAGGGCCGTCCCGCCCAGCGTCACCAGGATGCCAACGGTTTGGAGCCAGGTGGGGATTTCTTTCAGCCAGAGAATGCTACCAAAGAGGACGAGCAGCGTGATGATGCTCATCATGAAAGAGACGGTGGTGGCCGGCAGATACTTCAACGACCAGAACATGGCGCCGTTGCCGATGGTGTAGGCGCTCAAGCCGATCAGGAGGAGACGCAGCCACATCCGGCGCGGGATCGCGTAGGAGAGTTTGCCTCTACGCAGCATGAACGGGAGGAGTACCAAAAAGCCGATGAAATAGCGCAGCCCGCCGATGGTCAGCGGGCCGAGGTCTTTGAGCAGCAGCTTGACGAAGATAAACGAGGAGGCCCAGATGATGTTGACGAAGACGGCCTCAAGGATGGCGAGGGGATAGGAGGGTTTGGATTTCATGATTTATTGCCACACTTGTACCTGCGCAAGTACAGGCAGACAAACACAGATTGGTTTATCCCAATCTGTGTTTATCCCTTTCATCTGTGGTTGATTACGTCACGCTGGCGGCGACTTTTTCGCCGTACCCCAGCAAGGCTTTGACCATTTCCATGTCGCGGCCTTCGGCGTAGACGCGCAAGACTGGTTCCGTACCGGAGGGCCGGATGAGCAGCCAGGAATCGTCAGCCAGGATGTATTTGACCCCGTCCATGTTGCCAACCTCGACCACCTTCTGGCCGCCGATCTCGGCCGGGGCTTGCTTTGTCAAGTACTCGGTCATCTCGGCCTTGGCGACCGGGTGGCTCAGGCGCAGGTCGGTGCGCTCGTAGAATGCCGGGCCGACTTCCGCCAGCAGTTCTTCGACCAGGCTGTGCAGCGGCTTACGCGCCGCGGCGATCATCTCGACCAGCAACAGGCCCATGATCGGCCCGTCGCCTTCGGGGATGTGCCCCTTGAACGAAATGCCGCCCGATTCCTCGCCGCCGATCAGCACGTCCTCGGCCAGCATGTGGTCAGCGATGTGGTTGAAGCCGACTGGAGTCTCGTAGAGTATCAAACCGTAGCGTTTGCACAGGCGGTCAATCATGCGCGTGGTCGAAACGGTGCGCACCACCGCGCCGCTCCAGCCGCGCTTTTCGACCAGGTAGCGCAGGGCGAGGGCCATGATCTTGTGCGGGTCAACGAAGGCCCCGCGCCCGTCCATCGCGCCGATGCGGTCGGCGTCGCCGTCCGTGGCCAGGCCAAAATCACCCATGCCGGTGCTGATCGCGCCAGCCAGCGGGCTGAGATAACGGGCAATCGGTTCGGGGTGCATTCCCCCGAAGCCGGGGTTCATCTCGCCGCGGATCTCGCTGATCTCGCAGCCGGTGCCGTGCAAAAAGGTCTTGATGACGCCGCGCCCGGAGCCGTACATCGAGTCCACCACGAAGCGCTGCGGATTCTCGGCGATGATGTCACAGTTGATCAACTTGCGGACGTGGTCGAAGTAAGCCGTCAGCGGGTTGAAACGCTGGATCAGGCCGGCCTGGCGCGCCTGGTCGAAGTCCATCAGGTTCGGACCCCTGGCCCGCTCCTCGTTATCGTTGATGTAGACCTCCACCCGGCGGCACTGTTCGGGTAGCGCCGATCCCCCGTAAGCCGACTTGAGTTTCACGCCATTGTAGCGCGGGGCGTTGTGCGAAGCGGTGATCATCACGCCCGCGATGGCGTTGAGATTACGCACCGCAAACGAGATGGCGGGCGTCGGCGCGTCGGATTGGGCCAGGTAGACTGTGAACCCGTTGGCGGCCAGGACGCGCGCCACTTCTCCGGCGTAGCGATCCGAGAGGAAACGCGTGTCGAAGCCGACCACCATCTTGTGCAGGTCGGGCTTATTCTTGCCGTCGCCGGTCTTATCCCAATACTCGGAGGCCACCGCATCGGCGATGGCCTGGGTCAGCAGACGTAGATTATTGAACGTGAAGGTATCCGAGATGACGGCTCGCCAGCCGTCGGTGCCAAAGTGGATGGGCATGTAAGAAACTCCTGTTTTTCTTTAGGTGGGGCGCACCTCGAAGGGTGCGCCCCACCTAAAGCCTTTTCTATTTTAGGGTGTGGCGGACGGTGGCCAGTTAGGCGCTGGCGTGGCAAACACCAGCACCGATTGCAAGACCCATCCCTCGATGCCACCTTGCGTGCGAATGTGCACCCATATGACCCCGTTATTGTTATTGACTTCTGGCAACACCTCGATTGAATAGCCATTGGTGAGCGATATTAGGACGATGCCAGCGCCTGGCTCAGAGCGGACGTTGGCGCCGCCGCCCTCGGCAGAGTAGATGCGGGCAGAGACCGTCGTCGGCGTGGGCGTGATGGTGCGCGTCGGCGTGATGGAAGCGGGGATTTGCAGTGTCGGCGTAGCGGTCGGGCCGGTCGGCGAGGGGGTGAGGGTGATGGTCGAGATGCGCAGCGGCGCGGGCGTCGCCGAGGACGTCAGCTCGGGCGCGATGGCCGGGGTCAGGGTGGGCGTCGCCACTTGAGCCGGGATGAACGTCCCGATGCCCGCCAGGCCGAGTATAACGATCAAGGTCAACAAGAGGATAAGGATCGCCAGGATGTAACCGGCGAACGTGGCCGGGCGGAAGCGCAGGAAGGCTAGCACGATCACGCCCAGGAAAGTGGCCAGCGCCAGGTGTACGAGAGAGACCAGCAGGCCATCCGGCCAGGCGCCCGGCAGGCCGCTCCCCAGCCCGAAGGCGGCGGCGCTCAACGGCAGGAACAGTTCGTAACTCAGCATCACGCTGGGCAGGAAGGGCTTCTCTTCCGAGCGGACGAAAGAGACGACCAGCAGCACCGCACCCAGCGCCAAAACGACCAGGTTCGGCCACCACAAATGAGAATTGATGTCCACTTTCGAGAGCGGCAGCGGCATCCAGATGCGCGCCGCCAACCCAGCCAGCAGGCCACTGCCGAAGACCAGGAGACCGCCGATGAGCAGCCCTCCCAGCGTTTGCAGGAAGAAGCGCCCCGAGCCGGTGACGCTCGCCAGTGTCAGGCCGACCCAGGGTGTCATCAGGGGCGCGATCAGGATGCCGAGCAGGAGCAGGCTTTGCGAATCCAGGATGTACCCCGCGCCCAGCACGGCGCCGCACAACAGGGAAAAGAGGAAGAATTCGAACGTGGGGAAGGCGCGCCGCGCCAGGTTTTCCAGCAGGGCGGCGCGTTCGTCATCGCCTGGCGAGACGAGGTAACGCTGCCGCTTGCGCCGTGGCGGTGGCAGGCGGATGGGTTCTTCGGGGAAGGGGTTTTCTTCTGTCAGGTTCATTTGCGTAAACTCGCAACGATCCGTAGGGGCTTATCCAGCAATTCGAGGGCCGCAAAGATATCCGGCGTGACCAGGTCTGCGGCCAGCAGGGTCTCGATGGCGACACCCTCCTGGGACATCACGCAGATGCCCAGGGCGGCCGCCTCGAGCATTCCGGCGTCGTTGGCGCCCTGCCCGATGGCGACGACCGTCTCCGCGCCCAGGCGTCGGACGTAGTCGGCTTTTTGGACTGCCTCGTTCCCGGGCGCGACGCGCACCGCCTTCAGGTTGAGCTGCCCGTCAATGACGGCCTGGCGTCCGTGCGTGTCGGCGGTCAGCAGGTGAACGGTCAAGCGGTCGCGCAAGGCGGCGATTTTCTTGACCAGGCCGTCCAGCAATTGCCCGTCTACGGCCAGCGTGCCGTTCACGTCGGTGACCAGGTGATGCAGTTGCAGACTGCCGCGTCCGGGAATGTTCAACTCGATCATCATGCCTATTATACAACAGGGGAGAGATTTATACTTCTCTTAGAATCTTCTTATTTGACTTATTCCTGCAAATGTGATATTTTTAGTCCGAATTATATTCTTGTCTTGGCAGCAGGAGACTCTTGTGGACGACAAATTCAAATCCATACCGGTGCACCCCTCCGAGATCACACCCAAAGCGCTGTACCTCTCGCGCCGCGATTTCCTCAAGGCGATGGGAGTTGTGACCGCCGGATCGCTGCTGGCCGCCTGCGCCCCGCGCCTGCCAGCCGTCACTGCCACACCTGAGGCCCCGGCGACGACGGCTGCCACTGAGGTTCCGACTGCCAGTGGACAGACCGACGAATTGGGCGATCCGCTCAACACCTACGAGCAGATCACCAACTACAACAACTACTACGAATTCAGCACCAGCAAAGAAGCCGTCGCCCCGCTTTCCAAGAATTTCAAAACCTCTCCCTGGGCCGTGCAAGTTTATGGCCTGGTGAACAACCCCAAAACTTACGCGGTGGAAGACCTGATCAAGAAGTTCCCTCCCGAAGAGCGTATCTATCGGCTGCGCTGCGTGGAAGCCTGGTCAATGGTCATCCCGTGGATGGGGTTCCCGCTGGCGGGCCTGCTCCAGGAAGTCGAGCCGACCTCGGAGGCCCAATACGTCCGCTTCGAGACGCTCATGGACCCCGATCAGATGCCCGGCGAGGGCGGCCGATTGTATCCCTGGCCTTATCAGGAAGGCCTGCGCCTGGACGAGGCCATGAACGACCTGACCATCCTGGCAACCGGCTTGTACGGCGAACCCTTGCCGCCGCAAGACGGCGCGCCGATCCGCCTGGTCGTCCCGTGGAAGTATGGCTTCAAGTCCATCAAGTCCATCGTCAAGATCGAACTTGTGGCCAGGCAACCGGAGACGATGTGGTCTACAATTGCGCCGGATGAATACGGCTTTTATGCCAATGTCAACCCGGATGTGCGGCATCCGCGCCGGTCACAGGACACCGAGCGCCGCATTGGCGAGCTAGGCCTCCGCCAGACGCTGATGTTCAACGGTTACGCCGAACAGGTCGCGTACTTGTACGAAGGAATGGACTTGAGCCTGCATTACTAAAAACATGGGTGCGAATTTGAACCGGAGTGCGGAGTCTCCCCGGCCTAGCCCGCCACCTGTGCCTGCGCCACAGGTGCAGGCAGGGCAGGCTGACTTCGCCTTGAAAACCTGAAGTGAAACGACGCTTTACCCCTCTCCAGATCGTCATCCACCTCGGCGCGTGGATCCCGCTCATCCTGCTGGTCTTCGATTTCTTTGCCGGTCGTTTGAGCGTCAATCCCATCCAGGACATGGAACAGCGCACCGGCCGCGCTGCAATCACCCTGCTGGTGCTCTCGCTGGCCTGCACGCCGCTCAACACCCTCTTCGGCTGGCGGGAAGCCCTCCAGCGGCGGTGCGCCCTGGGCCTGTACACCTTCATGTACGCCACCATCCACATGCTCGTATTCGTGGGGCTGGATTACGCGCTAAACTGGCCGTTGATCCGGGACGCCATCCTCGAAAAGCGTTACATCCTGGTGGGCGTGCTCTCTTTCCTGCTGCTGCTTCCCCTGGCGATCACCTCGCTCAAGTACTGGATGAAACGGTTGGGCAGGAATTGGGCGAGGCTGCACCGCGCGATTTACCTGGTCGCCCCGCTGGTGGTACTGCATTACGCCTGGGCCAAAAAAGGTGACATCTTCCACCTGCGCGGCGATATCCTCCGTCCGCTCGTCTATGGCCTGATCGTGATCCTCCTGCTCCTGCTCCGCCTGCCGCCGGTGCGGAGGGCACTGAGCTTTGGCAGGAGGCGGTTGCAGGTTCTGGTGCGAAAAGTTATCTCTATTTTCAAAAGATCAAGGCGTTTCGATGGTTTGAATGACGATATGCCCCGCTGCCCGCTCGCGTTGATCAGTATCGAGCGTCACGAGCGGCAGGTCAAGGCGGCTGGCAATAGCGACATAGGTCGAGTCCGCACCGCGCAGACCGAGTTGCGCAGCAAGTTTGGCGGCTTCACGCAAGAGAGAGTTGTCCATCTCCACCAGGCGTAAACCGGTCAACTTTTCGAGTTTCTGGATGGCTTTCAGCGCCAGGGAGGCGTCCCCGCAGCGGCGGCTGACGGCTCCGGCAACTTCAGCCAGCAGAAGAGCGGGGGCAAGGAATTGTGTACCTTCGGTACGTTGGGCAGCCATCCACGCTTTCACCGCTTCGTAAAAAACATCCTGCGGCACCAGCCGCGCCACCCAGACACTGGCATCCACCACGACGAAATATCCTCCCTGAGTCGGTCGCAGGGTCATCGTCGCCCCTCGGATACGGCCTGCGCGGCAGAAACACCTTTAGGCCAGCGCGCCCCGATCTCGGCTGCTAGGTGATCGAGTTCGCTCCAGGCGCTGGCTTCTTCTTCACCAGCGGCGCGCCCGACCGGAATGAGCAGGGCGACAACTTTGCCGTGATAGGTGACTTGAACTTCACTCCCGGTCTCGCGCACAAGGCGGACTAATTGGCTAGCCTGCTGTTTGAGTTCGCGAATTCCTACAGTTACCATAGCGCCCTCCAATTGTGTCTACAATAGTGGACACATTATACTACTCTCCTACTCCCCCGCCTCCCTAAACACCACCACCCTGTGCTGGTTCAGGAACTGCGCTGTCTCCTCGCCTCCGGGGACGATCTGCCCCGGGGTGTGGCCCCCAGCGAAGTGGCGCTGAATAAATTACCCCAACTCCTCCAAACTCTCCTGTATCTCCTTCAACTCCACCTATCAGCCCCCACAACCGCGCGGCGAGAGGGTCTAGCTCGGATTCGATGGCTTGCAGACCCTTAGGGTCTTCGAGATTCTACGAGTCTATGCTGCCATCTATCCCGAAGGGTACCCCCGAAGGGGGCACGGCAGGTCATGGGAGGTTCAATCCAAGTCGAAAGGCGAGGCGCTGGCGAGGAAGGCAAGCGGCAAAGCCATGACTTTATCAGCGATGGGATAGACGAGACTGCCGGGATAGATCACGAACAGCCGCTCGAGTTCCAGGTCTTCCAGGGCAGCGCGCATGGAAGGCGTCAAGCGCGGCGCGTCCACCCGCTTACACTCCACGCCGATGCGGCGTCCATTCTTGAGCAGGAGCAGGTCGAGTTCAGCCCCGCCGTGGGTGGCCCAGTAGTAGGCTTCATCCGGCGCGCAGGCTTTAAGCGTTTCTTCGATCACATATCCCTCCCAGGATGAGCCGCTCTTTGGGTGGGTTTGTAAATCCAGTTCGGAACGGATGCCTAGCAGATAATGCAGGAGTCCAGTGTCGCGAAAAAATACCTTTGGGGCTTTGACCTGCCGCTTTTTGAGATTGGCAAACCAGGGCTGGATCACGCGCGCCATAAAAACCCCTTCCAGTATATCCAGGTAACGACGCGCGGTTGGTTCGCTGATGCCCAGGGCGCGCGCGGGTTCAGCCGTTTTCCAGATTTGTCCGTGGTAATGCGAGAGCATGGTCCAAAAGCGCAGCAAGGTCGCGGCTGGGATGCGCACACCGAACTGGGGCAGGTCGCGCTCCAGGAACGTCTGCACGAAATTCCTGCGCCATGCCAGGCTGTCCGTATCGGATGCGGCGAGGAAGGATAAAGGGAATCCGCCGCGCAGCCAGTGACGGGACTGCGCCTCCACGCCCACCTCCGCCAGGCTGAATCCGCTGACTGGCACCGTCTCCACCCGCCCGGCCAGCGACTCAGAGGAAGCGCGGAAAAGGTCAGGTGAGGCGCTTCCTAAAATAAGGAAAGGGGCTGGGAGAGGTTCGCGGTCGCAAAGCACGCGCAGGATGGGGAACAGTTCAGGCTTACGCTGGATTTCGTCAATCACCACCAGGCCGTGCAAGTCGCGCAAGGCGGTCATGGGTTCCTGCAAGCGCGCCAGACTGGTCAGGTCTTCGAGATCGAAATAATTGAGCGAGTCAGGAGGTACAAACTGGCGCGCCAGCGTGGTTTTGCCCGACTGGCGCGGCCCGATCAACGCCACCACCCGGCTACGGTCCAGTGCGGTTCGAATGGATTGGAGGAGGGAAGGTCTTTGGATCATAAGGTTAATATACCACGAAAAAGAGACGTGAGCATTAAGAATTTCAAGGTATTTTGTGTTTGCGATTTTGGGCGAGCAGCAACTCGCGCCACTCGTAGTTTACACTGTTCGCCGCAAAATCCGTCTCATGGAGGAACCCGAAGCTTACGAAGAACACAAAGCTCACGAAGTTTTTCCTTCGTGTTTTTCGTGAACTTTGCGGATAATTATCTTCAGGTTTTATGGTATGATTTTCCCATTCCCGGACACAGGGTTCTTTCATGGAAGAAAACAAAATCACCATCATCGAAGGCCCGCCTCCCGTTTTCGAACCGGCGCGCGACGGCTGGGCAATGGGCCTGGGCGAAGGTCCGCACCTCGGCTTTACCGTCCTCACCCGCCTGCGCACCTTCAACGGCGCGGCGCTGGTCGAGCGCTGCTATCGCGCCTGGCGCAGCAAATCCCCCATCCACCTACATTTCCGCAACAACATGGGATTGGAAGAACAAGCCCCGATCTTTGCCGCTCGTTCCGTGGAGACACCCGACGGCCAGGTGCTTTTGCTGTGGGTGAATCTGGATCGGGAAAAAATACAATTCGAGCCGGATCCGGACGACGATGAGAACGCCAGGGATGGCGGGTAAAGCGTGGGGCGAGGGGAGTGGAGGGAGGGGCGAGAGGCGTGGAGTGAGGAGCGTATATGGCTGAGGTTCATTCTGAGCTAAAAAATGGCGTGTTGACGCTGACGCTCGACCGGCCGCCGGTCAACGCCCTCAACCTGAAGACGATCACCGAATTGCAGGCAGCCTTCAAGCAATCTGCCCGCGATGAAAGCATCCGCTGCGTGGTGCTGACCAGCGCGGGCGCGACCTTCTGCGCCGGTCACGACGTGAGCGAGATGCTGGCGGCGCGCGGCGAGGCGATATTCTACCGCGCCCACCTGCTGGCGACCTACAACCCGCTCATCCTGCAAATCCGCCAGATCGAGAAGCCGGTCGTGGCAGCCGTCAACGGGCCGGTGGCGGGCGCGGGGTTGGGCATCGCCCTGGCCTGCGACGTGCGCCTGGCGGCCGACACCGCCCGGTTCACGGTCGGTTTTACGGGCATCGGGCTGTCCCTCGATTCGGGCGTCTCGCTTTTGCTGCCCGCGCTGATTGGCCTGGGACGGGCAACTGAGTTCGCCTTTACCAATGAGGCCATCTCCGCCGAACAAGCCCTGGAATGGGGGCTGGTCAACCGCCTCGTCCCGGCGGCAGACCTGGGGTCCGCAACCGCCGCGCTGGCCGCATCCCTGGCGGCGGGGTCGACCGGCGCGTTCGGGCTGGCTAAACGCTCATTCAACCGCGCCGTCCTGTCCAACCTGGAAGAGGCGCTGGACTACGAGGCGCACATGCAGGAGATCGCCAGCAAGGGCGCGGAGCATCGCGAGGGTGTGGCTGCTTTTCTGGAGAAGCGCCCGCCAAAATTCAAATGATCACACCGCGAAGGTACGACCCCCAACCCGCAGGGTGCTTCGCGAAGAACGGGGGCAGGCGACCGTGAAGAAAGATAATTCAGAATCTCGACTTCGCGGCTCTAGAAATAAACTTCGCGGTCTCACCTGCACTTGCAGCAGGCCGTCTCGCCCTGGCGGGCTCCCGGCCCGCTTGCACCTGCGCAAGTGCAGGCGAACGGGGTGCAAGTGTCGCTGCTTCGCGGTTAAATAAAACCCATGCAATACGAAGCCATCATCGGACTGGAAGTCCACGCCGAGCTGGAGACTCAATCCAAGATGTTCTGCGCCTGCCCGGTGGTAGATACCACCCAGGCCGCGCCCAATAGCGCTGTCTGCCCGGTGTGCGCGGGCATGCCCGGCACGCTGCCGGTGCTCAACCAGAAGGCGGTCGAGTATGGCCTGCGCGTGGCGTTGGCGTTGGGGTGCCAGGTCGCGCCGGTCAGCATCTTTGCCCGCAAGAACTACTTCTACCCCGACCTGCCCAAAGGCTACCAGATCTCCCAGTACGAACAACCGTTAGCCCGCAACGGGCGGATAACCATCCTGACCCCGCAGGGGGAAAAGTCCATCCGCATCCGCCGCGTGCACCTGGAAGAGGACGCCGGTAAATTAACCCACGTTGAACCCGTAGGGGCGGGGCTAGTCCCCGCCCAGGGCGACTATAGAGGTCGCCCCTACACGTTAGTGGATTTGAACCGGGCCGGCGTGCCGCTGCTGGAGATCGTCACCGAGCCGGATTTCCGCTCCGGCGAGGAGGTGCGCGCTTATGCCGAGGCGCTGCGTTCCCTGCTGCGCTACCTGGGCGTCAACTCCGGCGACATGCAGAAGGGCGTGCTGCGCATTGAGCCGAACATTTCCATCCGGCCTGCTGTAGAGGTGGGTTTACAACCCGCCCTGCTTGGTACGCGCGTCGAGGTCAAGAACTTGAACAGTTTCCGCGCCCTGGAACGCGCCGTGGCTTACGAGATCCAACACCAGGCCGAATTGCTCGAGGCAGGAAAAACCGTGCAGCAGGTGACCCTAGGCTGGGACGAGGCGAAAGGAGCGACCTTCGTCCAGCGCGTCAAAGAGGGCGAGGATGACTACCGCTACTTTCCCGAACCGGACCTGCCGCCGCTCGCCGTGGACGAGGGCTGGGTCGCCCAAATCCGCGCCTCCCTGCCCGAGCTGCCCTATGCCCGTTTCCAACGCTTACGCAAGCAGTACGATTTGAGCGCTTACACCGCGAAATTGCTCGTCGAAGAAAAGGCTATCGCAGATTACTTCGAGCAGGCCGTGGCCGCCGAACCGTCAGTGCCAGCAAAGGCCATCGCCAACTGGATTGGCGGGGAACTATTCAGCTTGATGAACCAGGCCGGGGTGGACGCGGCAGGCCTGCGGGTCCAGCCTGAAGCGCTAGCCAGGCTGGTCAAGATCCTCAGCCAGGGACAACTCAACCAGGATACGGCCAGAAAAGTCCTAGCGGAGATGTTCGAGAGCGGCAAAGGGGCAGATGAAATCGTCAAGAAGCGCGGCCTGCAACAGGTCTCGGATGCGGAGGGCATCGCCAGGATGGTCGCGGAGGTGTTGGAAGCATGTCCCAACGAGGTGACCAGTTTCCGGAGCGGCAAGGCGGGCGTCATCAACTTCCTGTTCGGACAGGTGATGAAAAAGGCTGGCGGGCGCGCCAATCCACGAGTCGTGCGGCAGGAGCTGGAACGCCAGTTAGCCGCCGAGGAACAATAAGCTCCGCACGCCGGGGCTTCCGTGTTGTGAAGATAATCACGAATAACGTCATTGGGGTATGTGGCATTTTGTCATATTGACGGAATGCCCCTTATCGTGTAAGTTTAACGCATACAAGTAACGCGAAGGCAGAGTAGATCCAAATGATTGTCCATTTCGCCAGAGATAAGGAATAATGCGGGCACCATACCGGGATGCCCGCTTATCGGTTAAAATTCAAACCTCAGTTTTAGGAGATGAAACATGACCGGAACAGTCAATGAATTCGAAATGGCGCAGCGCCAGTTCGATCACGTCGCAAAGCTGCTCAATCTCGACCCGCAGATCGCCGAGGTGCTGCGCTGGCCGATGCGCGAGTTCACCTT
>Ga0315274_10009754_pt1 | contig 13852 bp, 13 predicted proteins | sample YL17G02_20_MG_FD_203700 | JGI IMG/M metagenome (GOLD analysis project Ga0315274, IMG submission 203700) | Sediment microbial communities from Yellowstone Lake, YNP, Wyoming, USA - YL17G02_20 | ecosystem: Environmental > Aquatic > Freshwater > Lake > Sediment | place: USA: Wyoming | collected...
GCCTTCCCATCGAAAGAATCGGCCAAGGTCACGGCGACGTTCGTCAGCGGCCCAACTCCAGCCTCGTTGGTCAGATTGCTGTTCTCAAACCGCCAGTAGCCCAGCCGTACAGCATTACTGCTGCTGCCGTCAGAGGGATTGGTGCCGTACCAAAGCTCATCGCTGTCCTTGATCCCATCATTGTCGCTGTGGGCATTGTGTGGGTCGGTGCCCCATTGGTATTCCAGGCCATCGTTCATCCCGTCCGTGTCGCTGTCCGGGTAACCCCAGTTGGTCTCAGCGGCTTCATCGTAATAGCCGTCGCCGTTCCTGTCTTCGGCATAATCGGGCAAGCCATCACCATCGCTGTCCAGGGGAGAGCCTATGTAGTGGAAACCGATGTCGACCTGGTTGGTGGTCTCCTTGGCTTGGTCGGTCGTGGTGGTGTAGTGGTAAAGGCCGGCATTGGTGGCGTTTCGACTGCCAGCGTTAATGAGCGAACTCAGCATGCCGTCATTGGTGGGGTAATAGTAGGTCCCAAAAGAGCCCGCCAGGTACACCGGGCTGTTGGTCAGCACCTTGTCGGTCCCCGGGTCGGGCGTAAGCCGGTTGCAGTTGGTCACGTAACCGTTGTAGCCGTGGTCAAAAGACCCGCCTTGGTTCAAGATCGTCCGGTCGAACAGATTGTCCTTGATGCGTCGGGTGCCATTCCCTGAAGCCTGCAGATAGAGGCTTCCCCCGCGGAAAAGGTTGTTGTAGACGTAACGGTCCACCGAACAGCCATCATCACCGAGGTCGAGGGCCACGCGTTCCCACAAGCAATTGGTCAGCGCCACCGGGAACCGCTCCACGGCAAAGCCGCCGCCCGCAAACTGGCAGTCCGTAAAGGCCAGCGCGGTAGAGACCACCCCAGGATCGGTATAAACGTGGTAGCCCGCACCGCCGAGAAGCGACCAGCTCGTGAACCGAAAACTGCCCTGGGGCGCCGGAGTCCCCGTATAGGGGCTGCCGACGGTCGGCGCCACGGTGCTGGAGGACCAGTTGGTGGTGGCCTGCTCCTGCACGGTGTTGTAGCGCACGAGGTGGTTTAAGTTGGTGGGTGAGCCTTCGGAGACCACCTTCCCTCCCGCTCGAATCCAAATCCCGTAGCTACCGGCAGCGCCAAAGGTGCCCACGGCCACGCCATTCGTCAGCACTAACGTCGCATTGGTCACCGAAAGCCCACTGACCACGTAGTCCAAGGGGTCATAATGGTAACCGAGATCGAATGTCCCCGCTCTTCTGAGCCAATCGTCACGACGGGCATGCGGGCGGAGGACCGTGTTCAGACTGATCGGTCCGGCCAGCAGAACGGGAGGGTCGGTAGTCTTTGATTGGAATTCGCCACACAAATCCCAATCGAGGAGTGTATAGTCCGCACCCACCCCGCGGTACGGACTCTCTTCGGGCAGGTAATGCGAGCCGGCGCCGACCGCCTGGAAAGCAGCGTCGCCTGCCGGGGGATTCAACACCACCGCATTGGTGTGCAGTTCGATGAAAACGCCCCACCCGTTGGTGACCCCGACCAGCAGGCTGTTGGTCAAGCAAAGAATGCTGTAGGAATACGGGTAGACGAACCGGTCACATTGGTGAACGGTCAGATGCTGGCCCCGGAACGTCACGTAGTAGCCGTTGAGGACATATTGCGCCTGGTGGAACAAAGCGTTGCGCACCGAGACCGTGTTCTCTTCGGCATGCAACGGGTATTGGCAGCCCACAAACTGCGCGTGGGACACCGTGAGGCAGGCGCCATTGGTGTAGTCTTCAAAGGTCAGGGCCGTATTCGCAAAGCGAAAGACCAGGTTGCTCAGGCTTTGTTCGCCGTACTGCACCGTCAGGCCGGACCCGTAGTAGCCGCTCAGGCTGTTGGTGCCGATCTTGTCGCCAACCGTGTGATCATCCACGGCGGTGAAGATCGCGGGCCGATAGGGAGCGGTCTGGCAAACGATCGGACCGTAGGTAACGATCCCGGGATTGTTGGTTCCGAACTTCACCACGGTTCCGCCTTCGATGCGCGTCGTCTCGCGCAGGTTCAGGCTTCCGCTGAGCCAGTAGGTCGTGTCACCCTGGAAGGTGAAATTCGTGCGCGAACCGTAAATCTGGGTCCAGTCAAGGGCAACGGCGGGGGAACTGCCATCACTGACAGATTGCTTGGGTGGAGGAGCGAGCGAAGCGCCGGGTGACGGGGGCGTCGCGAGTTGGGTTGCTGGAGTTGTGGCCGGCTGGGCTAAGGCTACCCGCAAGGTCGGGATCACGAGTTGGCCGTCGCGGAAAACTGGGGCATCGGCACGGGCTTCGCCGAGGCTCGGTCGGGCCGTCCGACGCGGCAGATTCCGGAGTGGGCCGGTGCGGCTCTTGGCGTCTTCCGCCCGGTGGACGGCAGCGGTGCGACGAAGCCGGGATTTGGTCGATTCAACCTGGGCCTGGCCGGGCAGCGGCAGCTTCGCCAGGAGCGGAGCCAGGGCGCTATAGGCACATGACTCAATCAGAAATTGGCGGTCATCCAGCGTTTGCCAAGCTTTGGCCACGCGCAGGCCGCCAGAACGCGGGAGGTCTACCCCGGCGATGGTCTCCAGGGCAAAGGCTTGGCCGCGGACGAACATGGTGACGCCCAAGGAAAGTTGCTCGTCGCTCGCCCTCTGGCCGTGAACCAGTGGAAAGCTCTGCGTCTCCTTGATTGGCTCAGGCGCGTCAAAGAACTCCGACAGGACAACGAGTCTGGTGGTGGCAGGCGCCAGGCCGGCAGCCTCCAGCACTTCGGTTGGGATTTGCTCGCGCAGAAGAACCAGTTGCTCCAGCCGGTCTAAGGCCAGGACGTAGGCCAGGTCTGCCTTAAGCCCGGCAAACGCGTTGCGATAAAGCATGGGTCGTGGGCGAAGTCAACTCGGCCTGGCTGCTCTGCAGGTCGGCGAGCAGCACTTCCCGGCCTGAGGCGCTGTCCACCAGCGCCAACCCATAGACGGTGGACTGGAGCCGCAATCCATCCGGCGCCAGGACATCAACGGCTCCGACCTCGGTCGGGTCCGGCGCCAGAATCACTTGATGGGCCGTCTGGCGGGCGATGACGTGGCCGCTCACCGTCATCTGGAACTCCGCCTTCGCGGCCACATATTGGCCGCTCGCTGGATCGAGCCGGCACAAGCCCGTGGCCAACTCGACGAATGAATTGGTGGCCAGTTCCTCTTCGCCATTGAGGTCGATGAACCGCCAGACCTGCTGCATGAGGCGGTGATCGCGGCCGGCTTCAAGGACGACGGGCAGGCCCACCGGCGTCATTCCCGTCGGGCCAGTCGGCGCGCCGGGCGCTGGTGTCTGGGTCCATGCGACGCGTGTCATCGCCATGCCAAAGAACGCGGCGCTGGCCAGCAAGAGCAAGGCAGTCGCAGCCGGAGCATGAATTGGGGTGGGGGATTCGCGTCTCTTGGGCACCGTGGTTTTCATAACCGGTTCCTCGCGCTTTGGCAAAGGCCGGCGTGGCCAGAGTCATTCCGGCCTTTGCTGAGATTGTCTTGGGCACACTTGGTCTCTAATGGGATTTGTCAAGCCAAAAGTCATGCCAAATGATGCGAGACCTGGTGGCGCGGCTTTCAAAAGGAGACGTCGGGTTTGGGGGTTGGTGAAGGCCGTTGCGTTGACAGAGGAGGCCAGTTGAGGCTTGACGCGGGGGAGTTGGTGTGAAAGCGCGCCGGCGAGTTGCCATGAGCAAACCAACCAAACCGCTTGCACCCAGACGCGGCCTCTCGCTGGAGGACCTGGAGAAACTCTGCCGGGAGCCGGTGAAGATCATCATTCCGCTGCTCGAGGGCGCCCCGGTGGAGATCGAGGCGCGCCGGCTCACGCCCGCCGAAGCCGGCCGGGTAAACCTCGAACTGCGGCGGGCCATGCCGAAGATCGTGCCCGGTGAAAAGCCCGGTGAGGATCGGTTTGATCTCACCGACCCGGATTACCAGAAGCGGCGGCAGGAGGCGCTGGTGCGCGCCCGGGCCTTGGCCGTCTACCTGGCGGTCCCGATCTTCCAAGCCGCGGAGCCGGGCCTGCAGGATGCCGAGGAAATCACCGCTTTCGTCCAGAGCCGGCTGACCGATGAGGTCCTGGCGTTGTTGTTTGGCGCCATCGTGCCGGCCCTGGAAGACCAGGTTGCCCAGGCAACGAGTTTTTTCTCCTGAGCCGGTTGCCGCGCGAACTGCGCGCCTGGCAGCCGAAGACCAGACTCGACTACAAACTCCCGCCGCCGGACGACGAATACTGGGAACTGGAGGCCATGAAAGCGTTCGGCTATCGGCTGGACCAATGGGAAGCCGAAGACCCGCTCCGGCGCGCTCGCCTGATCGCCCACCAACACGAAGTCACCCTCCGGCAGGCGCATTTCCGGGATTGGGAACAGGACCAGATGAGCAAGGGCGAGAAACGCGATGAGCGCGGCCAGGCCTGGTCGGCCATGAAATCGCAGTGGGGCTTGACGTAAGATGGGGAGCACCACGCCCATGCAGTTGGAAGACACGCTCGACCTCAAGGTCAACGTGTCCACCGCCAATTTGGGCGGCTTCCTCGACACGCTCAAACGACAGGAAACGCATATCCGCAAAGGAACCGATGCCTACCGCGACCGGCGACTGGCTGCAGTGCCAGTCTCCGCCGCCGCCCAGCGGTCGGCGGCCCACCGGCAACCGAGGGATGCACTGCCAGCCAGCGGCCGTCGCCGATTACTTGACGGTGCCCGCGCGCTCCGTTAGGCTGCCGGCTGCATCGCAACGATTGTCATGAACGATTTCCTGATCCCGATGGTGGTCGAGCAAACGGGCCGCGGCGAGCGGGGCTACGACATCTACTCGCGCCTGTTGGTCGACCGCATCATCTTCCTCGGCACGCCGGTCGATGACATGGTGGCGAACGTCATCATCGCGCAGTTGCTCTTTCTGCAGATGAACGATCCGAAGAAGGACATTCATCTGTACATCAATTCGCCGGGCGGCAGTGTCACCGCCGGCCTCGCCATCTACGACACGATGCAGTTCCTCACGTGCGACGTGAACACGTACTGCATCGGGCAGGCCTCCAGCATGGGCGCCCTGCTGCTCGCCGCCGGCACCAAGGGCAAACGGTACGCCCTGCCCAACGCCCGCATCATGATCCACCAACCATGGGGCGGGGTGCAGGGCGCCGCCACGGACATCAGCATCCAGGCCCAGGAGATTCTGCGTTTGAAGGACCGCCTGAACGAAATCCTCGCGCATCACTGCGGGCAGACGTTCGAGGCGGTCGCCAAGGACACCGACCGCGACCGGTTCATGTCCTCAGCCGAAGCGAAGGCCTACGGACTGGTCGACGAAGTGGTGACCTCGCGCAAGGAAATACCCGGTCTGCTCACGCCGCCGGCCGAAAACAAGGCTCTGACCGTGTGAGACCCTTCTCCATCCCCCATTCCGCACTCCGCATTCCGCGCTCCGCATTTCTATGGCCCGCCCCACCCAACTGACCCTCTGCAGTTTCTGCGGCAAGTCGCACGCGGAGGTGCGCAAGCTCATCCAGGGTCCGGGGGTGTACATTTGCGACACGTGCGTGCTGCTGTGCAAGAGCGTCCTGGACAAGGAAGCGCGGGCGCAAACGAACCGGGAATTGTCGGCCTTCAGTGTCCCCCGGCCGGCCGAGATCAAGCGTTTGCTGGCCCAATACTGCGTGGGTCAGGAACATGCCAAGAAGACCCTGGCGGTGGCAGTTCACAATCACTACAAGCGCATTCAGCCCGAACTGGGGCTGGGGTCGGCGAACGACGTCCACGCCGACGTGGAGATCGAGAAAAGCAACCTCCTGCTGATCGGTCCCACCGGCTCCGGCAAGACGCTCCTGGCCCGGTCCCTGGCCAAGGCCTTGGAGGTGCCGTTTGCCATGGCCGACGCCACCAGTCTCACGGAGGCCGGCTACGTCGGCGAAGACGTGGAGAACATCGTCCTGCGCCTGCTGCAGAACGCCGATTACGATGTCAAGCGCGCCCAACTCGGCATCGTGTATATTGATGAGATCGACAAGATCGCCCGCAAGACCGAGAACGTCTCCATCACCCGCGACGTGTCCGGCGAGGGCGTACAACAGGCGCTGCTGAAAATCCTGGAAGGCACGGTCTGCAACGTGCCGCCCCAGGGCGGACGCAAACATCCGCAGCAGGATTACATCCGTGTTGACACCACCAATATCCTGTTCATCTGTGGCGGCGCATTTGTCGGGCTGGACAAGGTCATCCACCGCCGGCTGGGCAACCGGGTCATGGGCTTTGGCGCGGTCGACCAGGGGCTCAAGGCGCATGGTTACTCCACGCGCGAGGTGCTCAAACTGGTCGAGCCGGAAGACCTGCTCGCCTACGGGTTCATCCCTGAGTTTGTTGGCCGTCTCCCCATGGTCACGGTTCTCGACGAACTGACCGAGGACCAGTTGGTGACCATCCTCACCGAGCCGAAAAACGCGCTGGTGAAGCAGTACCAGAAGTTGCTGGCCATGGAAGGGGTGGACCTGGTGATCTCGCCGGACGGTTTGGGCGAGTTGGCGGCGCAGGCCTGCAGCAAAGGCACCGGCGCGCGCGCTCTCCGCGGGTTACTGGAAAAGCTCATGCTCGACGTGATGTACGACATCCCCGACACCCGCGGCGTGGCCGGCATCACCATCACACGGCCCGTCGTGCGCGGCGAAACCAAGCCGCTGTTGCGCCTCAAGCAGGACCAGGCCGCGGCCTGAACCGGACGCGTGCTGCCGGCGCCGGGAACGCGCGCCACTATGCCAGGGCTGCAGTGCATCCGTTGGTTGGTGGGTGGGCCGCCGGTCGCTGGGCGGCGGCAAAGGCCAACACCCCATGGAGTTGTGCGTTGCGGCGGCCCAGCCGTCCAAACGCTCTTCCGCGTGGCGGTGGCCCCGTGGCTGGCCCTCGTGGGCCTGGCGACCGTCGGCGGGGCACTCGAACTCGAGCGCCGGTGGAATTGGAACGTGTCGGACCAGGGCGCCGTCGGCATCTGGCTTGCCCTGGGCTTGGTCAACAACCTGGAATGCGCCGTGGGTGTGGTCGCCACGCGCCACCTGGTTTGTGCCGGGGCCGAAATCCACGCTCAGGCCATCGGCGCTCGCGACCAAGCCCGAATTGCCTTTCAGCCGGACAGAGGGTGAGAGGCTGCCGGCCCAGTGCATCATGCGCGCGGTGATGGTATCCCAGCGGCGCGAGTCGAACAGGGAAGCTTCCGGGTAGACGTAGATGATCTTGTGGTCGAAGTTGGTCACCGTCTCGATGGCACCGACCTTTCCCTCAAAATCGTTCTGGATGGCCTTGGCTCGCCAACGATCGCGCAAGCTGGGCGGCACTTCATCTTCCGCCCAGTTGGGCCGGTACTTGAGAACCTCTTTACCGAAGGTGTCCTTGTACTCGCACATGAGCGGGTCCAACGTGAGCGCGCCCTCGCCATCGTCCAACCAGAAAGCGATGCAGTTGTCGAACACCCAGCGGTCGCGCCACACGCTCCGCACGAATTGATTCCGCCGGAGGACTTCGGCGGGATCATCCGCCTGCTTTTTGCCGGTGATCTTCAGCCCGTAGAGCGCGAACCGGACCTTGAGGTCCACGAGGGCGCGGACGTAGCGGTCATGCCGCCACCAGTAGTCGGCCCACTTGAGCGCGGCGGCGATCGTGTCCGGGTTCTCGCGGGCGGCGAGATGGCCCGCGTTCGTGAGTTGCCCGGTGTACAGGTCAATCCGCGTCTGGACCCCGGCAAAGCCTCGGCCCGCGGCCGCTGGACGATGATTTCGACTGCGACTGCGCGCCTTCACCGCGCTCGGGCGGCCATGAGCAGCCCGCCAACGCATAAAAGGCCGAGAGCCGACGGCTCAGGCACGATCGCCAATGAGACGGAATTCCAATTCACCCGATTCACATTCCCTCCACCGCTTTGGCCTGCACCCCACCAAACTGCCCAACTCGAACCCCCAGACGTGCCTTGGATATCATTGAGTCGCAGCGAACCGTCCACCCACAGATCAGCAACGCCTGTCCCGGCATGGTAGTAAAGCTTATAATCGTGATAACCCGCCCCTGCCCCATTGAGAAGCAGCACTGGGCTCACACTCGAATGACTATAAACGACCCGATCGCCATTGGCATCCAGACTGAAGCTAAGCACAAAGTGCTGCGATCCTGCATAAAACGCCAGCCCGTTAGCCGAGCCTGATATAATCCGGTTCTCCGCCGCCAATAGCCAGTCGGCGCCGACGATCATGCCCTGGAGTTGTGGAGACAAGGAATGGCGGTAAATCAGAGGGCCCACACCACTGACGAGCGCCCAACTGTTCCCTCCCATGTCCCCGGTCACAGGAAACACCGAGCTTCCGCTGGACGAATCGAGAGTGAAACCTTCCGTCACCGGATTCCTCCGCCCCAGGTGCTGAACGCCCGACACGTAGTAGGTCGTGTCGCCGTTGAAGGTGAAATTGGTCTGGGTGCCATTGAGCGCCGTCCAGTCCAACACAAAGCCGGACTGGTTGCGGAGCTCGTTGCGCGCAAGCTTCAAGGGTCCGCCGCGGGTGGCGGCTTTGGCGGTCCGTGCCACCGGTAGCCCGGCGTCTGTGCTGGCCGCGGACAGCGACCGCGCCGTCAGGTGTGGGCTCGACCAGTTCCTGGGCCTCGAGCCACTGGCCGTCGCGCCAGTAGTGCAGCCCCGTTGCCAACTCGGTGTAATGGTTGGTGACGGCTTGCCGTTGGCCGGTGGGGTCGGCAAGCCAGTTCACCCATTCGACCACCCGGTGGTGCGGGCCGCGTTCGAGCACCATTGGAGGCACCTTTTGCGCGCTGACGCTCAGGAACTGGGGAAGGACACAGAGAACAACACACGCGCGAGCAAGCGAAGTAGCTTTCATAAGAAGCCAAAGCGCTGAACTTTCTTGTAGTCTGTCGGATGCTACTTCAGCGCAGTGCATTGTGTCAACGGTTGTAACCGGTCGGTCACGGCGGGCGGAGCGCTGGCTTTCAGCCGGCTCAGAGCGCGGACCACGCCAAAAGCCGGTTGAAAACCGGCGCTCCGACCTGGCAAGCGAGTGTCGGCCCGCCGTGACTGACCGGTTACCAACGGTTTTCTCGACATGGTTGTAATGGGTCAGTGACGGCGGGTGTGGGGCTGTTTTCGCAATCCGTTCCTTTTCGCTTTCTTGTCTTGACTGTATGTATTCTATAATACATACATACCACATGCCGAAGGTCCGTTCATCCGATTCCGCTCTCCACCAACAGTTCCTCCGCGATCTCCAACGGCTCTGGCCCGCCATCAAAGGCTCGCTGACCCAGGTGCGCAAACCCTGCATCCGCCCCCACTGCGCCGCCTGCGCCCGGGGCGACAAACACCCCGCCTTCATGCTCTCCTTCACCGAGAAGGGCCGCCGCCGCTGCATGTATGTGCCGGCGCTGTGGGTCCCACGGCTCCAGCAAGCCCTCCAGAACGGCCACGAACTGGAGGCGCTGCTTTCTGAACTGGGACCCGCTCTGCTGCGCCATTATCGGCAGCAACAGGACACCCCGCCCCACCGTTGATCCCTACGAAACTTCACCGCCTCACCTATTGTCCGGAGTGCCTGAAAAAGCAGCAGGTCATCGACCGCCTGCAGCAAGAGATTGTCGGGCTCAAAGCCAAGCCGCGCACCATCATCGATGTGGAACCAGTCCGCAAAGAAGTCATCCGTTACCATCTCCAACAGCGGGATTGTGGTCGCTCTCACCGCACCTTCACCGCACGGGCGCCGGGGGTCTTCCCCAAGGGACTATTCGGCAACGCCCTCTTGACCCATGTGGCCGTCGAGCCTTACGTGCATGGGGTGATCCTCGGCCATCTGAGCCAGCAACTGAGGGTGGGGACCGGCAGCTTGTGGTCGGCCTTGCATGGACTGGCCGAGCGGTTCGCGGCCGTGCCCGAACACCTGATCCAGGACTATCGCCAGGCCCCGGTCAAGCATGCCGATGAAACCGGCTGGCGTACCGACGGACACAACGGTTACGTGTGGCTGTTCTGTACGGAGCGGATCAGCCTGTTTCGGTTTCGTCAGAGCCGGGCCGCCCACGTGGCCCAACAGGTTCTGGGCACCACCCGCTTCCCCGGCACCTTGGTCGTCGACCGCTACAACTGCGTCCGCTGGTCATCGCCCGCAAAATCAGCTTCGGCTCGTAGTCCGAGCAGGGAGCCCGCACCCGGGAAACCCTCATGAGTGTGCTCCACTCCCTGCGCAAGCGCACCAGTGATGTGTTCGCCGCCTTCAAGCACGTGCTCGACGCGTTGGCCGAAGACGAAACCCGCGATCCTTACTCGTTGCTCTTCGATTCCTCTTGAGCCTACAGCCCCACACCCGCCGTCACTGACCCATTACGAAAAGGTTCGTTTCATGTTGATCTAATCACGCTCAGTTGAGGTGGACTTTACTCTGGTGGCGAGGTTGTGCACGTCAAAAACGAGAGGCTATTCCCTGACCGGCAACTTCCCCGCCTGCCAAAACATCGAAATCCATTCCTTGGCCTTCTGCCGATCTTCAGCCGTCCCGCCCTTCAACTCGATTTTGCCGTCCATCGTTCGCACCAAGTTGCGCCTGGCCAAATGCGGCGATCAATTCTTCCTGGGGCCGCAGCAGTTCCAGCATCCGCTTCAATTTCATGCCGGCGAGTTTACTTCACGGGTTGGACTTCTGTGGGGTAATGCTCCCAGAAATTCGGACCGTTTCAGCAAGCGTAGTGTTTCTGTGCGGCCACATCAGTCTTGCTTCATCATCCCTGGAGCCAGTACGCTGCCCCCGTGAACATTCTGGCCACATTATCGGTCACCGACCTCAACGAGGTCCTGAAGCTCAGGCAGGAAGCTGAACCACTCAAGGCCCGGCTCGCCGAAATTGACGCGGCGTTGGCGGGTTTTGCAGAAGGCAAGACTGCCGTACCCGTGCCAACCGCTGTAGTGCCGGCACCAACGGCAGCAACAGCAGCACCGGGTGCAACAGCAGCGTCGGAGGCAGAGTCGGCGGAGCCCAAGAAACGCAAAATGTCGCCGGCGGTTCGGGCCAAGATGTCGGCTGCCCGGAAGGCTTGGTGGGCCACAAAACAGGGAACGCGGAAGGTCGGGTCGGTTGCGAAGCCAGGAGCAGCCAAGGGCGCGAAGCGTGGCAAACATGGTGCCGTCAAGGAGGCCATTATCGAACTGGTGAAGAAGGCCGGCAGCGAGGGCATCACCGTCAAGGAAATCGCCGCGAAGCTGGGGACGAAATACAACCGGGTGTTCACGTGGTTCTACAACACGGGCAAGAAAATCAAGGACATCAAAAAGGTCGGACCTGGGAAATACCGTTGGGTCGGTTGATTTCTGGCCTGAAGTTCATCGACTTTGACGGCCGCAGGACTCTTCTCATCGGGCGTTCGATCTGATCGCCCATGAGGGTTTCTTGTCGGTGGTCTGGTCAGGCAGTCCGAAGACTGATTTGAATCCGATGGCCCCGAAATCATGGCAAATCCAATCCCACAAGCACCGGTGCCGGTTGGTCTGATGCAACAACTCCAAACGGCAGCGGGTCTACTTCTGCCACGACCGAACACTCATGTTACTCGACCTCCTTGAACAACTCGTAGACGGCTGCGTTCAGTTTGGCCGGCAGCGACAGGAACAGAACCGGCTGTCGTTCACCGATTCCGTCGAACCGGTCTACCAGTTGTATCAGAAGGTCCACGAGCAGTATTTGGCGAACTTCAGGGAGTACCGGGCCAAGTTGAACGAAACGGGTGCGCTCGCCGCGAAAGTTGAAGAACTGTGTGGCCGACTCAGCAAGGAGAACCGCTTCTCGGCTGACCAGCAAGCCAAGGTGATCCTGTTCATGGAAGCATCGCGCCAGCAACTCACGAGCTACGCTGGCGACGACCCGTTGATCGGGTTCATCACCGACATCCGTTCCTACCTGAGCCGCGCATTCACCGAGGTTTGTGGCACGAAATACACCGGCGGGACGTTGCGCGTGATGTCCCCGGTTTTCCGAAACAGCCTGGCGGGGCGACTCAGGAAGATCGTGGCAGAAGCGACCCTCACCGAAGACCGGAAGCAGGCGGTGGCGGCGCAGGTGTTGGACGGGATCGTCACCGAACTCCAGTGCGGCTTTGCGGCTGTCACCAAAAGGTACCTGACCCTGCGCACGGAAATGACCGGGTAACGTCATCCTCGTTTTTTCGACCTTTGGGGCACCAGCCACCATGCGGAAGGTTGTGCGCGATGGCAAAATCCAGGACCGCACGATCAGTGCCGGCTTTGACTGCCGGAGATGATTTGATCGACCGAAGGACCAACGCTGGTCATTTCCAGTCAGGCACGATATGCCGGATGGCCGTACCGCGCCGTCGAGGGCCAATTCGCCCACGACCAGGAAATCGTCGAATTGGTCCGTTGCCAATTCCACCTCTACTGCGTAGGCCTCGATGCCGTTCACTGCAGCGGACACCACCTTGGCCAGCATAAGAAAACCTATCGCCTGACCACACCCGAAATGCAAGTGACCCGTACCCGCTCCGTCACGGGCCAAAGCCGGGCGTATCTCGTGGCGAAGTTGGCTCGCGGTTGGATGGGTCCCAGTTCACGCTTCGCCGTCCAACGGCAATCAGCAGATTGCTTGCTGGCTAAGCTCGCGCGGGGGGCAAGAAGCTCCGCGGCCGTGGACGCGGAGCGGGTAGCGGAGAGAAACGAAACCTGAAACCAACTGTGTTCAGAAAGGAGCGGCTCCCAGGGTGAAGCAAACAACGCGTCGTGAGTTCATCAAGGGGACTGCCGTCATGGCTGGAGCGGCGGTGGGAGTGCCACCTCAGGCCGCGCGGCGCCTCCTGGCGGATGCCGGGCCCGAGGCCATGCCGGGGGCGGCGGATGGCGCTGCGGGGGACGGCGGCGGCTCGTGGTTGGACCTGGTTCCCTTCGGCTATGCATTCCGTGCAGGCGCCCCGGCGGGCCAGAACCCCCCGGAAACGCAGTGGCTGACCGAGGGCAAGGAGGACACGTTAGCCGGGGTGATGTGGGAGGAGCATCGGCCGGTGAGGCAGGTGGAAGTGACCTTTGCCCACGACGCGCCGGATGTATCGCAACTGATTCTTGAAGTGGCGACGAATACGCCCACTGAGAAGCAAGACAACCGGCCGACATGGTGGACGCGGAAATGCGAGCCGTTTCCCGGCGCGGCCGTGAGACGCGCAGACGCGCGCCAAGTGGTTTTCCGGACCGAACGCGAGGCGATTGCCCGGAGGTTGGGCCAGTATGCCAAGGGATTTCGTTATGAACCCGACCCGCAGGGGCTGATCCTCGTCGACCGAATCCGGCTGCGCTACCAGGGGACGGGCCCACGACCAACTGTGACGGCGTTGCGCGCGTACGGAGTCTCCTCCGTCACCGCCATGCGCGTCGAGATCGAATGGGGGCTGCAGCCCGGACAACGAAGCCAGGCGTTCGATGGCCGCCTGGAAATCTACAACGGGCGGTTGGGCGCCGTCCGACGACTGGCGGACGGAGTGGGCGTTACCATGAGCAGGTCGGGCGCATGGCGTTCCGCCCCGGCCGCCCAAGGCAGGCGCGGGGTTGAGGCCGAAATCTTCTATGTCGCCGACGACGCGCAGGAGGTCCGGTTCCAGCCGGCGGGGGATCTTCCGACCGGTTCCAATGGATTGCTGACTTATCACCCCAACCGCACCGTGGTGACGGTGGAGACGGCCAGTGGGACGTTCTCGTTTGCGCCTCGGGACCTGGAGGCGGGTGAACCGATCTTCGTTCCCAGGCTCGGTTTCTGCGTGACCCGATGGGGCAGCGGGCCATCCGCC
>Ga0315274_10009755_pt1 | contig 13851 bp, 7 predicted proteins | sample YL17G02_20_MG_FD_203700 | JGI IMG/M metagenome (GOLD analysis project Ga0315274, IMG submission 203700) | Sediment microbial communities from Yellowstone Lake, YNP, Wyoming, USA - YL17G02_20 | ecosystem: Environmental > Aquatic > Freshwater > Lake > Sediment | place: USA: Wyoming | collected...
CGCGGATTGGCTTCGAGGATAAACACCGTGTCGTTGGCGATCGCGAACTGGATGTTGATAAGACCCACGACGTTGAGTTCAAGCGCGATCCGCTTCGTGTAGTTTTCGATCGTTTCGATGTGTTTGGGTGGGATGCCCACCGGCGGGATTACGCAGGCTGAATCTCCGGAATGGATTCCCGCGTATTCGATGTGTTCCATGACCGCGGGCACGAAGGCGTCCTTCCCGTCCGAAAGCGCATCGGCCTCGCATTCCACCGCGTTCTCCAGAAATTTGTCGATGAGAATGGGGCGCTCGGGGGACACGTCCACCGCGGCGGTGACATAGCGCCTCAGCATCCCCTCGTCGAGAACGATCTGCATGGCCCGGCCCCCGAGCACGTAGGAGGGGCGCACCATGAGGGGGTACCCGATCTGCTCCGCGATCTTCAGGGCCTCGTCCAGCGTGCTTGCCATTCCGGATTCCGGCTGGGGGATGCCCAGCTTGCGGGCGACCTTGCGGAAACGGTCCCTGTCCTCGGCCAGGTCGATGGTGTCAGGCGTTGTTCCCAGTATCTTCACACCCGCTTTTGCCAGCTCGTTCGCGATGTTGAGCGGCGTCTGCCCGCCGAACTGGACGATGACGCCCTCCGGTTTCTCCTTTTCGTAGATGGCGAGCACGTCCTCCACGGTCAGCGGCTCGAAGTACAGCTTGTCCGACGTGTCGTAGTCGGTGGAAACGGTTTCGGGATTGCAGTTCACCATGATGGACTCGAGGCCAGCATCGCGGATGGCGAAGGCCGCGTGCACGCAGCAGTAGTCAAATTCGATGCCCTGGCCGATGCGGTTCGGACCGCCGCCCAGCACCATGATTTTCTTGCGCCCGCTGATTTTTACGAGGTCGGGCGCGTTGTACGTGGAGAAATAATAAGCCGCGTTTTTCACGCCGCTCACCCGGACCGGCTCCCAGGCCTCCGTCACCCCGAGACCTATCCGCTTCTCCCGGATTTCCCTTTCCGGAACCGCCAGAAGTTTGGCGAGGTATTTGTCGGCGAATCCGTCCTTCTTGGCGCGGATCAGAAGCGCGTCGGGCAGCGTCTTCCCCTTGTGCCCGAGTATTTTTTCCTCCAGATCCACCAATTCCTTCATCTGCCGGATGAACCAGGGCTTGATGTAGGTTTTCCGGTAGAGCTCCTGCACCTCCACGCCTTTGCGCAAGGCCTCGTACATGAGGAACTGGCGCTCGCTGGTCGGGGTCGCGAGCATCTTCATCAGCTCGTCCAACGGCTTTTTGTTGAAATCCTTCGCGAAGCCAAGGCCATGGCGCCCGATTTCGAGCGAGCGGATAGATTTCTGAAGGGCCTCCTTGTAGGTTTTCCCGATGCTCATCACTTCGCCCACGGCGCGCATCTGGGTGCCGAGCTTGTCCTCGATGCCCTCGAATTTTTCGAACGCCCAGCGTGCGAACTTGACCACGACATAGTTCCCGGAGGGCGTGTATTTCTCGAGTGTTCCTTCGCGGTAGTAGGGGATCTCATCCATGGTCAGACCGCCGGCGAGCAGGGAGGAAACGAAGGCGATGGGGAATCCCGTTGCCTTGGATGCCAGGGCCGACGAGCGCGACGTTCGGGGATTGATCTCGATCACGACGACGCGGCCTGTTTTCGGATCATGCGCGAACTGGATGTTGGTCCCGCCGATGACCTGGATGGCCTCGACGATGTCATACGAGTATTTCTGCAGTTTCTTCTGGAGTTCGGGATCGATCGTCAGCATGGGAGCGGTGCAGTACGAATCGCCCGTGTGCACGCCCATGGCGTCCACGTTCTCAATGAAGCACACGGTGATCATCTGGTTTTTGGCGTCGCGTACGACCTCAAGCTCCAGTTCCTCCCATCCGAGTACCGACTCCTCGATCAAAATCTGGTGGACCATGCTTTCCGACAGGCCGCGAGAAGCCACGGTTCTCAGCTCCTCCACGTTGTAGACCAGTCCCCCGCCCGTTCCGCCCATTGTATAAGCCGGACGGACGACCACGGGATAGCCCAATTCCTCCGCCACCTTTTCCGCGTCTTCGACCGTGTTCACGGCCTTGCTGTTCGGCATGTCAATACCGAGCTTGTTCATCGTGTTCTTGAACGCGGTGCGGTCCTCTCCGCGTTCGATGGCGTCAATGTTCACGCCGATGACCTGTACGCCGTATTTTTCCAGAACGCCGGACTTGGCCAGCTGGGAGGAAAGGTTGAGGCCCGTCTGTCCTCCCAGATTCGGCAGAAGCGCATCCGGTTTCTCCTTCTGGATGATCTGTTCAAGATATTCCGCGGTCAGCGGCTCGATGTAGGTGGCGTCCGCCATTCCGGGGTCGGTCATGATGGTGGCGGGGTTGGAATTGACGAGCACGATTTGGTATCCCAGTTTCCGCAAGGCTTTGCATGCCTGGGTGCCCGAATAATCGAATTCACATGCTTGGCCGATTACGATCGGACCGGAACCGATGATTAAGACCTTGCGGATGTCGTCGCGCTTCGGCATTTGCATCCCCTCACAAAAGTCAAAAACGGAATGGAAAGATTCGGTTTTGGTGGGAAAAGTTAATGAATTTAATAAAGGAAAGCAAGGAAGAAGATGGCCTGGAGGATTCAAATAAGCGAATATTTTGATATATTCTTTGTCTTTTTGCGTTGAATAAGATCAGAAAGTTAGAAACACCTTCGAGGTGCGGCTCGGTTTCATGATTTAGGCGTCTATGCCCCCTCGTCCTGATCCCATCCCTTCCCAACTCCCCGCAGGACCTTCGGTCGCGATCCCAACACAACCCGCGCGACCCTGCGGGACCTGTGCGTTCGTGAGGGACACAAGGCTTCACCCCACGGTGGTCCCCTCGATGAGTTTGGGACAAAACAGATAAAAATAACAGAGTCACCTCCCGAAAGCCGAAGACCTTGGGGAGGTGACTCGAAAGAGACTCCTTAGGTGCTCAGTTACCGCAGCAGCATCAGTTTTCCGGTTTTTGTATTTCCGCCGCAGGTCATCCGCACTAGATAAATTCCGGTCGCCGCGGAAACACCCGTATCGTCAGTTCCATCCCATACAATGCGATGCCGGCCCGCGGATTGAACTTCATCCGCCATAATCCGCACAACACGGCCGAGCGGATCCATGACTAATATTTTAACCCTTCCGGCTGCGGGCAAGTCATAATCGATCACGGTGGAGGCATTGAAAGGATTCGGATAATTCCCGTATAGCTGAAAATCGCCAATTGTCTCCGGCTTTCCATTCTCCTCCACTGAAGTGGACAGTTTGCCGATATGGGAATCTATCCAATCGAGCCGGTCGGAAATCCATCGTTTCATTCTCTGGATTTTGCTTTCATAGGATGCGCCGTTTAAAATCCCAGGCCATTTCTGGAAATTACGTTCCCTTGCCTCGGTTGTAAGGGCGACAAGACTGTCGATCCTCGCATAAAGTCGGTCCTTTGACAGAAGTCCTCTCCGTAACTCCTGCCATCTGGCACTGGCCGGCGCCTCGAAGGACGGATCGTGGGCGAGTTTCTCCCACCAGAATGGCGGCTGCATGTCGTTGGGTCTGCGCAACCTGTAATCAACCTCCCAGCCCTTTATCAGACCACGGTCTTCGCGAAAATAAGCGTCATCCAAGCTTAGATCCATATCCCAAACGGGTCCCATTGTCAGCTTTCCGCCCTTGCTGTCGCGGTCTTTGTGCATGAATGCGCTGATTCGATAAGCGTCGCAGTTCTTACAGAACTCGTTGATGATGAAATGATCCACGAATGACTCCCTGTCCATGTATTGTAGGTACGACGGCAGGGGACCCATGGTCCAATCATCGGTCATGGCCTGCTCAAAATCGTCCATGAAGTTACGGATGTAGGCCTCTTGTTTGGGGACTATCTCGGCGGGCTTGGGATAAACGTACAGGTATTGAATGCCCTTTAGCGACCTCCAGCTTTTTTCACCCGCATTTTTGTCAATTTTAATGATATAACCACCCGTCAGGGAGTCTCCCGCAACGTCATCCGAGTCCATAGCCGATATGTCGACGCGCTTGTTGTCGCGCTTGATTTTTTCCATCAGCACATAAATCCCCTTATAATCCCCATTGAGCACGAGCTCGCAGAAGCGGGTGCGGGTGGCGTATCTTCCCATGTCGTTTGAGATGCCGTAGGCGATCACGTTGTGGATCAAAGTCGTATCCCTGTATGTCGCATAAAGAATCCAGTCGTTTTCCCTCGGCATGCCCAGGAGCGAAACGTTGAGATTGTTGCCGATTGAGTCTTGGGTTTCGAATCGATATGGTTTCTGCGGAAAATTCTGAGACGAACTTCCGCGAAGGTTGATTGCGATCCTGCCCCGATAAACATTGCAGGAATCAGTCGGTTGGTTCCTTTTTCCTGGGCCATTGTCAATCACACCCATGTCCGCAATGATTCTGGGATCGTCCGGAATCTGCTGGCCGTGCGTATCGATCCAGATGATGGGAAGGTTGGAGGATTTGAAGTCCACGGTCCCCTCCGGATCGGGCTGCGGATGCCATTGGGCCAGAAGCGGTCGGGATGAAATCAAACCACAGACAATGATCGAGAATATGCAGATTTTTTTTAGTCGTTCGGACATGTCAAATTCCTTCCGCATTATTTTTTTTGTTTTACTTCCACGAGCGGCCGGTCTTTTTCGAAATCGTAGAGCGTTTTACGCTTTAGGTCGGCGAGCGCCATTTTGTATTCGATGTAGGCGGATAGGTACGAGAGCTTCGCGTTGTTGAGCTGGTCGCTCGCCCGGGCCAATTCCGTCGAAGTGATGTCGCCGTTGGCGAACCGTTTCAGGCTGATGTCCATGGATTTCCTGCTGACCTCCTGGCTTTTGGCCAGCATCTGAACCCGGTCCCATGTCTGAACCACGGACCGGACGACGTCGTCGACTTCGCGGCCGACTGTGACCTTCAGGTCGTCAAGGTCCAGTTCGTCCCTCTTCATGTTGGCCTTGGCCGCGTCGACCTGGGCCTTGTTGCGGCCCCAGTCCCAGATCGGAACCTCCAGTTCGAAGGTGAAACCCCGGTTGGGTGTTTTCTTCAACTGGGTATAGCTTGAATTGAAAAGGTCCTGGGTTGATGTGCCCCACGGCGAATTGGGATCCGAAAAACCGGACAGGTCGTAATAACCCTTCAGGTTTCCCTTGATTGAAACGCGGGCATCGATCTGCTTGATGGAAATTTTCTGTTCTTCGATGGTGATTTTCTGCTCTACCAGTTCACTGCGATTTTGAATGGCCATGGTTCGCGCCTTTTCGACGTCCACAACGACCGGCTGCAAATCGAGTTCCGCGACCGTCCTGACCTTCGTTTCCATTGGCAGGCCGATGAGCTGCTTGAAGACGGCCTCCTGTTCCGCGAGGGAGCCTTCCGAACGCTTCAGATCGTTTTTATACTGGATCAGCTCAACCTCGGCCTGCATGGCGTCCACTTCTGCGATCAGTCCCGCCTTGAACTTGTTCGAGGTGGTCTGGTAGATGGCCTCCTGGCGGGCCACCTTTTCACGGTCAATTACCAGGCGCTGCCGCCTGTCGTACAGCTGGAAAAACGCGTTCGTGACGCGGTACACAAGATCCAACTCGGAGCGCTTGAACACTCGCGATTGCCGTTCGTACGAAAGCTCAGCCTGTTTCAGCCCGAGCGCGAGTTCGTTGATGGTGAACAGCGGCTTGTTCACAATGACGCTCAATGACGAATAGAATTTGTTGGATTGAATCCGTTCGTCCGGATTCTGGAGCGACGGCGTCCAAGAATTCAACCGGTAGGCCTCGGAGCGGAAGGTGAGGTCCGCGCCGCCGAGAGGAACCCACGGCATGGGCTGGATCAAGTTCAGCTGGCCCCGGACTTGGGAGCTGCCGAACCGCTTGGCCACGGGGTTCCCTTCGACTACCTCAATCAGCTTGAATCCTTCATCGTATGCAGGAGCAAACCAGCTACTGGTGATCGAGGTCCGGTAGCCGGCCTTGGCGGCCCAGAGGTTGCGCTCCGCCCACCGCATGCTCTGCCGGAGCTGTTGGATGTCGATGCTTTTGTCCAACGCGACGGCGATGCTTTCATCAAGGTTGAGCGTGAGCGTATCCTGGGCGCGGAGATGCTGCGAGGCAAGCAGAAAGATCACCGCGAAAGCGATCCTCATGACGATTCGTAGACCCATCATCCCTCTCATCTTGTGACCCTTATTTTCGGAATCGAATCTTGGGGGATGTCCAAAAAGTCCGATAATGCTATTATCTTGCACCCTTCGATCCTGAGCCCGCGTAGTGGGATCAGGATCGAAGGGCGCGGGTAGATCTGACTTTTTAGACACCCCCGAGCACTGACATAATCCCTTTTCTTTTATTTCGCCTTGTCGTAAATGAAAGCGCCTTTTCTCTCTCCCCTCGGCGATTTGGTTGCGACATCCACCGTCAGGGATTTCCCGTCCTCCGACAATTTCCACGTCTCGGTGGAACTGATCTCAATTTTATTACCGTCCCTCTCGAAAACCGATTTGGAAACGATGATCAGGTTTTTTCCATCCTCCGACCATGTGGCGGTGGAGGTTCTCGGCCGGTCCATGACGGTGGATACGCATTCCTTGCCGTCCATCGTCAGTTTCTCGGTGGACGAAGTTTCTTCCCCTGTGTCGCGTTTGATAATCCGCTCGATCGACAGCGTGTCGCTTTTCTGCACCACCGTCATTTTCGCCGCGATCCTGCGGGGAGCGTTTTCCCCGGTAACGCTTTTTTCCGCGTTCATGGACCATGTCCCCGAGAAATCGACTTTCGCCGCACCAGCCCAGGCGAGAAGAGAAATCAACAGGGCGGCTGTCATCACCATTTTCGACAACGTCTTCATGGAAAACCTCCTTTGTAATGGTTTTCGGACAGCCCCGTCTATCCGTATCACTCATACCTCAGCGATTCGATCGGATCCAGCATGGCCGCCTTGCGCGCGGGGTAGATTCCAAACACGATGCCCACGCTGGCGGAAACCGAAAACGCAAGCAGGATGGACGAAAACTCGATGATGGTCTTCCATTGGGCATAGGAGGAGATTATCTTGGTCATCAGGAATCCCAGCAGGATGCCGATGAGTCCGCCCGAAAAACTCAGAAGCACGGCCTCGATCAGGAACTGGCCCAGAATGTCCCTGCGCGTGGCGCCCATGGCGCGGCGGACTCCGATCTCGCGCGTCCTTTCGAGGATGGTGGCGAGCATGATGTTCATGATGCCGATGCCGCCGACCAAAAGGGAAATCCCGGCGATGGCACCCATGACGATGTTGAAAATGCGCTGGGTTTTCTGGCTCTGGCGCAAAAGCTCCTCGGGTACCACGATCCGGTAGTCCCTGGCCTTGCGGTGCCGCAGTTCAATCAGCGTCTTGATCAGGTTGGCCGCCTCCTGGATCCGCTTTTCGTCAGAGATTTTCAGGATGATCTGGTCCACCTCGGGCTGTGCGGCGTCGGTCTCGAAGCGGAGGAGGGCGGAGGTCAGCGGAATATACACGTCCATGTTGAGGTCACGGTCGCCGACGCCGCCTTTTCCGGTGGACTGGGGCTTGGATTCCATCACGCCGACGACGGTGAACCATAGATCTCCGATCTTGACATCCCCGCCCAGGGCGTCCTCGAACAGAAAGAGCCGGTTCTTGATTTCGCTGCCGAGCACGCACACCCTTCGGCCCTCCTGGACATCCTCATAGTTGAAGAAGGCGCCTTTGACCGTCCTGAATATCAGGGCCTGCTGATATTCCGGAACCGTGCCGACCACCGTGGTCTTGGCCTCTTCGCTTTTGCGGGAAACACGGATCTGCTTGAGTTCCTTCTGGGCCACGGAAAACTCGACCAGTGGATTGAGCGCGAGAAACGAGCGGGCGTCCTCCCGTGTGAGGCCGGAGGCCTCGACCACGGTGCCCTGCTCGTCGGTTTCGTTCAGGACGGGTTCCGAGCGGACGATGATGTTGTTCGTGCCCAGCAGCTTGATCTGGTCCATGGCCTCCTTGCGGGCGCCCGCACCGATGGAGAGCATGGCGATCACGGCTCCCACGCCGAAAATGATGCCGAGCATGGTGAGGAAGGACCGGAGTTTGTGCGATGTCAGCCCGTCCATGCTGACGGAGAAGCTTTCCCTGAAATTCATTTCATGGTCCCTTCATCGGATGATCCTGATCTGCCGGGATTCCTCCTGGGGCCTTTTCTGCGGCTGCTCCTGGGGCGCCTGCGCGCCTTCCTTGCCGATGGCCTCGAGCGGGACGGTCGGATCGCGCAGGCAGACCTTTTCATCCGGCTCCAGCCCCTTCTCCACCACAACGTAATTGCTGCTCCGGGCTCCCACCCTCACCTTCCGCTTTTTGGGCCCATGCCCGCCCATCACGTAGACCACGGTGGTATCATCCTTCTGGAACACGGACTGGATGGGGATGAAGACCGCGTTGGAAATCCTCCCAGTGATGAGCCGGCATTCGCAGGTCATCCCCGGGCGCAGGCGTCCATCGGTCGAATCAACCGTGACTTCGATGTCGAATACCTTGGCGTTGGTTTTACGCTCGCGGCGGGCGAGCGAAGCCACGCGCGTGATTTTTCCGTAATAGGTTTTCCCCTCAAGCGCATCCACGGTGATCACCGAGTTCTGCCCGGATCGCACGCCGGAAATGTCGACTTCGCTCACGACGGTTTTAGCCTGCATGACGGCCAGGTCCGGGATCTTGATGAGCGGCATGCCCCACCACGGAGAGTCGCCCACCTGGATCTTCTTCATGCCGCTTCCGGACCAGATTTCCTGGTACACGACGAGTCCGTCTATCGGCGAGGTCACGGTCAGCGCGTCGAAAGACGTCCTTGCCTCCCTCAACTCGGCCTCCGCCTGCTTGACCTTCAACTCCGCCTTCATGAGCGTGGCCTTGTCGATGATGAGCTGCGATTTGATTTTTTCCTCGGCCTGTGCCAGCGCCACTTCGGCCTTCTTCATCAGCAGATCGTATTCCTGTTTCTTGATTTCCGCTTCGTATTCCATCATTTTGAGATTGAGCTTGGCCTGCTCGTGGCTGTATTTCTCGCGCTCCAGATCGCTTTGGATCTGGGCCATATTCGAGGCAATGTTGGCTTTTTCGCTTTCCAGCTCGGCCCGTGCGTTGGCCAGATTGTCCGTCTGTTCGTCGACCCGCTGTTGCGCCTCGCTTTTATCGAGCTGGAACAGGAAGTGCCCCTTCTTCACGATGGTCCCTTCCGGCACCATATCCACGATTTGCAGGCTCATCCTTCGCCGCATGCCTCCCGGGACCGACACCGAGGTGGAATTCAACGCGTCGACTTCTCCCCGGGTGTTCAGGTCGATGATGAACTCGCCCTTCGCGACAAGGACCGAAGCCACGCGAACGGATCGGGGGACGATCTGATAAACGAGAAAAACCAGCAAAAGGAGGCCGAGCGCAACCGCTGCCTGAACCTTCCGGTCCAATTGGAGGAATTTTTTCCAGGCCGATCGGGCCCATCGGAGGATTGACCGACCCGCTTTTTCAAGGTGTTTTCTGGGATTCTTGAACGGAAACCGAATCTTCATTCCGTCTTTCCTTTCTCGTCTCGCGGAATCTCCGCATCATTTCCGGTGTGGGTTTGAATCCTTCCTCCTGGAATCTTTTCATCACGCTGTCGGGAGGTGTTCCTTCACCGGGGCGGAAGCCCCCCATCGGGATCCCCACATCCCGCCCCTTCCCATCCCGACCTTCGGTGCGGAATCGCCTCCTCAAGCTGTCGGGAACCTGGCCTTCGCCGTGCCGAAAATCCTGATTTCTGAATCGCCGCATCAGACTGTCGGGAGGCATCCCTTCGCCGGGGCGGGAGCCCCCCATGCGGAACCGCCTCCTCAGGCTGTCCGGAACCTCGCCCTCTTGAGTTCTGAAGCCCTGACTCCGAAACCGTCTCATCACGCTGTCGGGAGGCATGGTCCGGCCCGAGGCGGATCGTTCCACGCGAAACCGGCCCATTGAACTGTCCCGCTGAGCGGTTCTTCGTGATCCCCTTTCAAAGCCGCGTCCCTGTGAAACGCCCCGCTCGGCCCCCTGCCCGCGCATCCGAGACATTTCCGCAGAGCCCTCCCGCATCGCGCCCGGTCCCCTTTGGCGGAAGAAGGACTTGTCCTCCGGGCCGCCCGGTTGGGACCGCGGTTCTTCGGATGGAGGCTTGGAATAGTCGTATAGGATGCCTTTCTTCCGGAACACCGAAAAACTCTGGATCAACGTTTTGTTCGCTGTGTCAACGCGCTTTTTTTCCTCCCCGTATCCCAGCATTTTCGCCTCTTCGGTCGGCGTGGTCCACGAGAGCTTCATCCCCTTTTTCAGGTTTCCTGTGACCGCCACGTAGGCGTCGTTTCTCGGACCGAGATTGATTTTCACAGGCCGGGTTTTCCTGAAAGGATAGACCACGGGCTGGCCCTGGATCTCGAAAACGGTTCCGACGGGAACATTGAATACGTCGTGAAGCCGGTTGATCTCGAGACGGACACGCGCCGACAATCCGGGCTTGAGCCGCGACCCCCGTCCCGTCACGTCCGCGTACACCACGAAGCCTTTGAGCTCCGAGTCGCCGCGGATGTTCTGCGCGAGATGCGCGACTTCGCGCACCTTTCCGCTGAATACCGTGTCGGGATACGCATCCAGGATGACCTTCACCGCCTGGCCCGGACTGATTTCGGCACGGTCGATCTCGTTTAGGTACAGTTTGACCTGCATTTTCGACAGGTCCGGAATGGAGATAAGCGGCTCCCCGGAACGAGCCTTGTATCCGACCCTGAGGCGCTCGCGGCTGTCCCAGCTTCCAACTTCCTGGTACATCACCATACCGTCGATGGGAGACGTAAGACGGAGCCTGTCTATCTGGGTGCGGATCGTCCGGATGTCGTTCCTCGCCTTGCGGATGGTGGTCTCCATGACGAGCAATTGACTTTGGTTGATGATTTTGCGCGACTCGAGCTGTTCCCGAACCCGTTTGAGGTCGATTTCGGCCTGTTTCAAATCGAGGCGCGCCTGCTCCTTTTTAGCCTCTGATTCGTACTGTTGGGCTTCGAGCCGTAAGTTCGCCTGTTCGAAGGAGTAACCCGAGAATTTGAGGGAATTTTCCATGTTGGAAATGGTCAGGGATTGCTGGGCTTTCATCTTGTTCAGGTCCGCGATCGCCGAAGCCAGGGTCTGCTCGGCAAGATCCCTTTTGGTGATGAGGTCGCTGACGTCGAACTGGACGAGGTACTCTCCCCTCTTCACCATCTTCCCTTCGGGCACGAGGTCGATGACCTGGATCTGGTCGGTCGACGTCATGGGCGTGGTCACGAGCCTTTGGGAGACGGCCTCCATGTCTCCGGATTCCACGATTTCGACGGCGAAGTCACCCTTTTCCACGACGGCCCATTGTTCAACCGCAGCGGCGGGCTGATCGGATTTACTGAAGGAGAAAAAGACGATCAACACGAGAAATCCCGCACCGATCCAAAAGGCCGGTTTTTTATACAGCGATTTGAATCGAAGGGCGTTGAGAATTTTCTTGATCAACGGATGGCGGAGGTTTAATTGCATCACGGCCGGACAATCCTTCAGTGAGTGGTTAGTCTGCAAGATGACTTTTTCTTGTAACACCCGTCAGGTGAATAACTTGCGCCGGGAAATGTCCCTCATCACATGATCTTCACCTTGTACGAGATGATCGATCAAGACCGAGACTGGTCAATGGAAAAAACTCGCCACGGAAGAACACGGAGATACACGGAATTTCATGTAGAAACAATTATATAATATTCGATCCGTGCCGTTCTGTGGGCTTCCGGGGTCATTCCTCTCTTAATTTAATTAATGGTAACGTATACAGGGATGAAGATTTCGCTCCTTGTAAGCCTATGGCGTCATTTTCAGAGTCACGGCTTTGCTGAACCGATCCTTGAAAGGACCGGATACGGCCAATCCCTCCCCTCTCGGCATCCCGTGATAATCGAAATCACAGTTCCGAATCCGCGGAAAGAGGGGCGGCAACGAGTCCAAAAACCAGAAAAGCTCCATTGTCTCAGGATTGTATGCGCATTCCATCGAAATCTGCGACGAGTTCGCATCCCATCCTTTTTTCCGCCATTCCGCCAGATTGAAGGATGACGACGTTTTCCCGAACACGTTGCAGTCGGAAACATTCGCGGAGTCGGCGAAAACGACCGGTTGGCCGGCCAGTAGGATGTTGTTGAAAACGCGGTTTCCCCTCGACGTCATGCGGCGGCCATCCAACACACGGTCTGTGATGGCCATCGAGCGGACGCCGGGTCCGTCACAGGGCCCGACCAGGTTGTGCGCCACGATCAGGCTGTCGGTGTCGCCGGCGAAGATCCCCGTTCCCCTGACGTCCAGCAGCATGTTGTGATCGACCATGTTCGGCCTGCGGGAGGCCTCGACGAAGAGCGCGCCGTTGCAGCAGGATTCGGTGTCGAACACGAGGTTCCGGGTGATCCGGCAGTATTGGTTGTTCCAGTCGAGCCACACGGCCGGGCCGCCCGTGATGTGTTCGATCCTGTTTTTCCACACCAGCGTCCGCTCGTTCACGAGCAGTTTGATTCCGCCCGTCTCCCATAGCCTTTCCGCGTCCTGCCACCCGCAGTCGTGGATCCAGTTGCCCTCCACCAGAGCCCGGCGCACTTCCAATCCCTGAATTCCGCCGCGGCCGCATTCGAAAACGCGGTTGTTGCGGACGATGTTCCATCCGGGGCTTCGCCTCGCCCTTTCTTCGTCGCGGTTTTCGACCGATTCGTCCGCGCTCTCCAGCGACCGTGTTCCGATCTCGATCCCCACGGAGTTGACCTGACCGACCGTGTTGTTCTCGATGATCCAATGGTGTCCGCCCCGGGTGAACACGGCCCCGACGCCCGTCCTCGGGAATCCGTTGCCGGCGTGCATGAAGGTCAGGCCGGAGACGCGGATGAATCCCAAATCCACCGCAGCCGGTTTCAGGAGATGCTGCCGCACGGTGATTTCCATGACCGACAGGTTTGGATTTTTACCGGTATGCGGATGGATATGAATCATTGTCCCGGACGGATCCACCCAGAAGGATCCCGGGATCCGGCTGAGGTCCGCGTATTCGGCGAGTTGGATCAGGCGATTTCCGTCCTCGAAGACCATTCCCCGCCGCAGGGCGAATGGATACTTTCCGGTCCATTCGTGCGCCCAGGGCATGATGTCGAGATCCGAACTGTCGGCGTTCAGAATCGTGAACGGATTTTCGTGTTCGAAATAATCCGGCGACAGCGAGATCATCCAGAGCCTCTGGGAGGATTCCGCCGGATTTTTCGAGCGGACCCATTCGGGCCGGAGAATCCGAGAACCCTTGATGACAACCCTCGCGCCGGGCGCGGCTTCGTAACCGATCATTTTTTCTGGCCCCGCGCCTCCGCGGAGAGGGATGATTTGCTCACGGTATACGCCCGATTTGATGACCACGCGCTGCCCGGGTTCGAGGGCCTGAGCCGCGCGGTTGATGGTGAGGAAAGGTTTGTCATCGGTGCCGGCATTGTCGTCCGACGCGCCGGGATGGTTCTGGTCGACGAAATAGGTTTTCGTAAAGACCGTCCCGTTCTCCCATGTCATGAACTCGGAACCGTCGGGAAGAAGAACCCGGGGAGTGAGGGAAAGGGTTTCCACAATCTGGCCGGAAGCGAACGAGACGGTGGTCAACAGAATGGACAGGATCAAAAGGGATTTAGTCATGATGTGTCTCCCGTATCATGCTTGCCATCGGGGCATCGGTAAAAAAAGGTCCGTCAATTGAGCGTGATGATCGCGACGGTTGATGTTTCCTTGTTGTCGTTCCGATCCGTGA